>JADMIO010785019.1_pt1 | contig 47332 bp, 41 predicted proteins | sample 8958161 | NCBI WGS metagenome assembly JADMIO01 (sample SAMN16585339, study PRJNA669376) | soil metagenome | isolation source: Crop rotation soil | place: USA: Cullars Rotation, Alabama | collected 2011
CTTTCCCCACAATAAAACCGGCGGTCTATGACCGCCGCTACAGGGATGATCAGGCTACTGCGGCGATCCCATCGGTTTCGGATTCCGGCGCGCTCTGGCGCTTGTCCTCGGACTCCCATCGCTTGAGCTTATTCAGCAGGGCCTTATAGCAAATATTGAGGCGGGCTGCGGCTTTCTTGCGATTGCCTCCGGTTTCATGCAGGACCTGCTCGACCAGTCTGCGCTGAGCCAGGTCTGCCGCATCCGCGCCGACCTGCAACAACGACGAAGCCTTCGCCGGCGCGGGCGCCGCCAGTTCATGGGCGCTGGTGTCCGCGGTTGAGGAAGAGAGTCCAAGATTGGCGTGATCGGGGAGCACCAGAAATCTTTTGATGAAGTTTTCCAGTTCGCGAATGTTACCCGGCCAGTTGTGCTCCATGCAGCGATTCAACAAGAACGCCGGCAATTCGCGGGCGTCACTCTGGTAGTGGACGCTGTACTTGTCGATGAAGTACTGGCACAACCACGGGATGTCTTCACGCCGATCCCGCAGCGGCGGCAGGTCCACGCGTATGACGTTCAATCGGAAATAGAGATCTTCTCTGAATTTTCCGTTGCGGATCGCCTCTTCCAGTTTGATGTTCGTGGCGGCGATGATTCTCGAGTCCACACGAATGGCCTTCTTTGCGCCCAATCGCGTGAACGTGCCGTCCTGGAGAACATGCAGGAGTTTTGCCTGCAGTTGCGGACTCATTTCGCCGATCTCGTCCAGCAGCAGAGTGCCGCCGTGAGCCAATTCGAACTTTCCGGGCTTGTCCATGGCAGCGCCGGTAAATGCACCTCTCTCGTACCCGAACAATTCGGACTCGAGCAGTTCGTGCGGCAGCGCTGCGCAATTCACTTTGATGAAAGGTTTGTCGCCGCGACCTGAGTTGGCGTGCGCATAACGCGCGATGACTTCTTTACCGGATCCGGATTCGCCAAGGATAAGGATGGGAACATCGGTGTGCGCAACACGCCGGATGATTTCCCGGAGACGCTGCATCTGCGGATTGACCGTGACGAATCCTTCCGAGTCGGAGTTCGAGGCCATCACGCGTGGAGACTGGGTTTCATCGTTGGCGGATTCCTGGATCGCCGCTTCCAAGGCTTCCTCGTCGAAAGGTTTCATCAGGAAGTCCGCTGCGCCGCCTTTCATCGCTTCGACCACAGTTTTGATGTGGTTCACTCCAGACAGCATGATCACCGGCACGCGCACGCCGACCTTTTGTATCCGGCTCAAGATCTCGATGCCGTCCATGTCCGGGAGGAGAACGTCCAAGAGAATTATTGAAGGAATGTGCCCAGAGGAAAGTCGTTGAAGCAAAGGATCACCCGCTGCAAAACATTCAACGGTGCAGCCCGCCTGAGTAAGAATCGTGGATAGATAAGAACGAGTGCTCTGGTCATCATCTACAACATAAACAAGTCGATCGGTCATTTCGAATTTCTCCTGCATAAATAACGTAGCGCCGAAATGACAGCAATCCCCATGCCAACGCGTTGTGACAGCGCCAGCCGGCCACGCTTGTCGCGGAAACTGTTGTGATGTATGCGTAAGAGCGGCGAGGCGGCGGAGGCTTCATCGAGCGGATTGGAGCGCTCCATCGAGAATGCAGGATAAAAGCGGAATAATATCCCTGTTGTGGGGAACATAGTCAGCGATCGTCTGAAGCCCCGGGCTGAAGCCCAGGAATGACGGGCGTTTCAGAGCGAGGCGGTGATTGCTTGAGCACCAGCCAGCAGGCAAGTCACAAGAGCCGACATGCTGGTGAATTGTCGATGCCATTCCCGCAGAATCAACACGCGCCACAATGTCTGATGATGATCGCCTTCACCCTTGAGATGCTTGTCCACGGTCTTGCGAACGAAATTGGAATTCAGGTAAGGAACCGTAGACTTGCCTCCATCGAAGAGCACGTCTTGCACATAGGGTTTCAGCGCGTTTCGGAACATCGAGGCAAGAGGAACGGCAAATCCCATTTTCTTGCGCCGCAGGATCGGCTCGGGGATGAGATTGCCGAAGGTTTCTCTAAGGATGTACTTGGTCTGAGTTCCTCTCAGCTTGAAGTGCGCCGGTATCGAGGCGGCATACTCGGCGAGCCGGTAGTCGAGATACGGCGTGCGCAACTCGATCGATGCGGCCATGCTCATCCGGTCGGCTTTGATCAGAATGTCGTTCGGCAGCCACGATTTCGTGTCCACGTACATCAACCGGCTCAGCAAGTGCGATGCTTCGGTTCGACGATAGCTCTCCTCCACGGCGTCCACGGGATCGAAGTCGCCAAGCTCGCAGCGAAATTGCGGGTCGTAGATTTCTTCTCTCAAGCGAACGTCGTACAGATTGACGTTGAGATACCGCCGTTGAATCGGCAGGCCGGACAGGTAAATGTACTTGTCCATCTTCGTGGACGGCCACAGCGTTCGCAGCACGCGGTTCAATATGGTCTCCCGCAACAGGCGAGGGAGCCTGCGGTACTGTTCGATGATGGTCATGTACCGGTAGATCGGATAGCCGGCGAATAATTCGTCGGACCCCTCTCCGGAGAGAACAACCTTGACGTGACGTGAAGCCTCGAGGGACAGGAAATACAGAGGTATGGCCGCCGCGTCCGTGACGGGTTCCTCCATGTGGTTGACGAAGCGCGGAAAGAACGTCAGAAAATCCTGCGGGCTGAGAATCGATTCATGATGATCGGTGCCGAACTTCCGGGCCGCGATGCGTGCGTAAGAAAGTTCGTTGTAGTCCTTTCCCGCATCGAAACCGATCGAAAACGTTTTCAGCTTTGCACCCAGGCGGCTCAACAGACCGGCAATCACGGTCGAATCGATACCGCCGCTGAGAAACAGCCCCACGGGAAAATCGGCTCGCAGCCTCAGCCGCACCGAATCTTCGAGCAACTCCGAAACGTGTTCTGCATGCTCCCCTGCCGAAAGGCTTTCGTTGGGTTCGAAGTTCAGATCCCAGTAACGCCTGATGGCGACCGTTCCGTTTCGCCACGTGAGCGTGTGACCCTCGGGCAGCTTGTGAATTCCCGTAAAAAGCGTTTCGGAAGTGTTGACATAACCGTAAGTAATGAACTGATCGATCGCTCTCGGATTGACGACAACCTTGACCGTCGGATGCCGCAGGATGGATTTGATTTCCGAAGCGAAAATCAGCGAGCCGTTTTGAACGGTGTAATAGAGCGGCTTTATGCCTAATCGGTCACGCGCGAGGAACAGTTGACGCTTGTTGCGATCCCATATCGCGAAGGCAAACATACCGTTGAGATAATTGACGCAGTCTTCTCCAAACACCTCGTATAGGCGGAGAATGACTTCGGTATCCGAATTCGTGGGACGGGAAAATCGGCCTGGAAGGTAGTCCCGCTGCAGTTCGACGTGGTTGTACGCCGCTCCATTGAAAACGATCCAGAGCGACTGATTCTCATTGGCCAGCGGCTGTCGTCCACCGACGGGATCGATAATGGACAGCCGCCTTGACCCGATCCCGATCTCCCGATCTACGTAAATACCTGCATCGTCCGGGCCCCGATGCGTCATCACATCCCGCATTTGCGTCAATACGTCAGCGTCAACCAGCTCCTGACTATCCGCATTCGCCACACCGCAGATGCCGCACACCTGACCACCTCGCTACAACCCGACTTAGTGCCCGCATAAGATTATCCACTTCTTCCCGACAGCGAGGCCTACGATTGACTCCTAGTCCTGGTCAGGGAGGAGGAAAGCGAGCGGATAGTATCCAGAATCTGGATGACTGTCTATTGTAGTTTTTATATGTAGACCATATGCTTACAAGCCTATGTATTCCAAGGCGTTGGGTCTTACGAGAACAGTGTAGGATGCACAAGCGGGATATCCGGCAGAACGCTCGTCAGTCCCAGTTCGTGGCATAACGGATCGAGGGTGTCCGCGCTGGCTCCTCGATACCGCAGCACTTCAGGCGATATGTCGATCGGCACGTCGCAGCAGATCGTTGCGAGCCGGCGGCTCATTCGAACGGCTTCCATGTTTTCGCGAATCCGCCGCAGAATTTCATCGCGGCCGCGAAACCTCAGGCTTGTCTGAAGCTGGGCATCACCCAACCCTTCGATATGTCCGCAAGCGGAGACGATTTGTCTCGCCGTCTTTTCTCCAATACCCATCACTCCGGGAATGTTGTCCACCTGGTCCCCGTGCAGCGCCAGAAGATCTGGAATCTGGCTGGGGGCGACGCCGAATCTTTCCCGGACGGCCGCTTCGTCCAGCCATTGGCCCTTGGCCATGTCATAAACGATGACGCTGTTGCAGACGAGTTGCGACATGTCCTTGTCGCCGGTAACGACGACCACGGAATGGCCGCGCAGCGACATCCCCTTTGCAACGGTCCCGATAATGTCGTCGGCTTCGTAATCGTCCGCCTCCAGACACGCCACCCCGATGGCACGGGTCATTCTGCGGCAATAGTCGAATTGGCTCTCGAGGTCCTTCGGCGGTTCCTTGCGATTGGCTTTGTAGGCCGCGAACAACGTATTCCGGAACGAAGCATCCTTCTCGAACGCAGCCGCCATGTACTCGGGCTTGTGTTCCTTGATGATCCGGAGCAGCGTGCGCAGGTAACCCAAGATGGCATTTGTCGGGGTCCCGCCAGGGGAAAGGATGTCATTCGGCAGCGCGTAATACGCCCGGTGGATGTAGTTCATCGCGTCGATGACATAAACCGGCTTTTTCATGAATTGACGGGCATCGGCTTGCCGTCATCGCCGACTGCAACGTAAATCACTTCGGCTTCGGTGACTCGGACAATGTCCTTGGTGCCGCGCCATCCCAAGCGCTCGGCCTCGACCTCCACATCGACCGTGATCGATGTCGTCCCGATCCGAACGGTCCGCGTATAGAAGGTCACCAGGTCGCCAAGATAGACAGGCGCGACGAAGACGACTTCATGCATCGCCTTGGTGACGAACTTCTTGGGCGATTGCCGGCGGCACTCGATCCCCCCCGCCAGGTCGAGATAACTCAAAATGACGCCGCCGAAAATGGTGCCGTGGGCATTGGTGTCCCGTGGAAGCATCGTGATTCGTATTGCCGGAAATCGCTCGGTCATGGGATGAAGGTTACTTCAAAAACGGATTATACCGGCGCTCGTGTCCAACAGTGGTCGAGTCTCCGTGCCCGGCGATGACCAGCGTGTCGTCGTCGAATGTCATCAGCTTCTTTCGGATCGACGTGATGATTTCGGGATGGGAGCCGCCCCAGAGATCCGTTCTGCCGATGCTCTCGGCGAACAGCGTATCGCCGGTAAAAAGGATGTTGCGGTCGCCGCGGAGATGGAAGCTGATGCTGCCGGGCGTATGGCCCGGCGTATGGATGACGCCCACTTCGACGCCTTTGCAGGCCACCGCTTCGCCATCCTGAAGAAATCGATCGATGGCTCCGCGCTTCGGCGGCGCCGGCAGTCCGATCCACTCTGCCTGCATGTCGAGTTTCTCGAACAAGAACAGATCCGCCTTGTGAATTGCGGACGGCGTCTGCATGCGTTCCTGCACTTCGCAAATGGCCCCGACATGGTCGATATGAGTGTGCGTGCAGACGATCTGCTTCGCCGTCAACCCGTGTTTCTCCAGACGGCTCAATATCTCCTGCGCGTCATCACCGGGATCGATGACGATGGCTTCGCCGGTCTGCTCGTCGCCAAGGATCGTGCAGTTGCAGCCAAGCCATCCGACCTGAAATGTTTCGATGATCACTGTACCTCTTGCGCGCCAACAACCTTCAGCGTGCCTCTGCTGGCCGGGCCGCGGCTCTTGAAGTCTACGCTGCCGATGAGTTTTTCGTCTCGGGGCGGGAGCTTTTGTTTCACGACCAGCTTGTCCTGCTCCAGAACCTTTCCCTGGTCGTCCATGTACGTGGCTTCGAGCTCGATCTGATCGTAGGTGAATTTGTCGCTGTCGTTGCGGAATCCGATGATCCATGCGGGCTTCGCCGCAGGCAGCTCCGGCCGGAATTCAGCTCGCGTAATGACAATGTCGCGCGTCGGATTGGGCCGCCGAAGCAGCGACACCAGGCCGTCGCCGTACTGTCGAATAGCGAGGAACAAAACGATGCCGACCAGAAACAGCCGCCGCGCGACAATCCACTGCCGCGATCGTAAGAATTGCAGCATCTAGCGTTGCCTTGGCGTATCCTGCCGCGGCTGTTCCTGCAACGTGACCGGAATTTCGACTTTGCGGTTCGCTCGCAACACGCTGACGGTGACGCGGTCGCCGGGCTTGTAGCGATCGATTTCGGAAGCGAGCTCGAGGAGCGAATTCACTTCTTTGCCGTTCAAAGCAAGGATGACGTCGCCGCCCGCGGGCAAAACAGAATTGCCGATTCGGACACGCCGGTTTCCTCCGCGAATCCCGGCTTGACCGCTCGGTCCATTTTCCGGCACCGCGAGCACCAGCAAGCCGCGGTCTGTGTCCAGGTCGAGCGCGCCGGGAAGGCCGGGATAGTCGGCGAGCGGGAGCAGTCCACGCTGTTCCAGTCCGATATAGGCGTGGCGGACATAGCCGAGCTTCAGAATTTCATCGGTGATGCGGCGGACGGTGTCGGCGGGAATCGCGAAACCGATGCCGTAGTTGCCCGTGTCGTTCGGCGAGAGGATCGCTGCGTTGATGCCGATGATCTGGCCCTGGTTATTCAAAAGCGGTCCGCCGGAGTTACCGTGGTTGATCGAAGCGTCGGTTTGAATGATGTCCTCGATGATGCGGCCGTTCTCGGCTTGAATCGAGCGGCCGAGGGCGCTGATGATGCCGGTCGTCATCGTGCGATCGAGCCCGAACGGATTGCCGATGGCAAGCACCTTCTGGCCGACCAGCAGGCCTTTCGAAGTTCCCATCGGAATTGGCGTCACGCCGCGAGGCGCATCGATCTGGATCACCGCCAGGTCGTTGTTCGGATCGGTTCCCACGACGCGAGCCTTGTGTTTGGTTTTGTTCGGGAGAGTGACCTCGAGAAGTTCGGCGTCGCGGACGACATGGTAGTTCGTCACGATATGGCCTTGAGCATCGATGATCGCGCCCGAACCCATGCCTGATTGAGGGACGGCGCGGAAAAAGAAGGTGTCGTAAGCCATGCTGGTCGACGTGATGTTCACCACGCCCTGGCTGTACTTCTGGTAAATCTCGATATTGTTTCGTTCGTCGTCACCGAGAGCAGGCGGGAGCGCGGCCGGTTCCGTCGCGCTCGAAGGCGAAGATGCCATGCTGACCTCGGGAGGCCGGGACAGGTCGGATCGCAGCGGCTTCCATTCCAGGATCACGTACACCATGGCCGCGGTGATGATCGAACTCAAAAATGCAACTTTGATAAGGTTCTTCATGTGTGTAACTCCAACACGTCGCCTTCGCTGATGACGAAATCGCGCGGCACCATGATGCCGTCCACCTTTCCTTCGCCCCAGATCCGCGCGTACTTCAGATTTTCCACGAAGTCGCGATGGACCTTCTCGGCGACATCCAGAACAGTGCTCCCGCGGGCGACGACATAGGGATCGTTCAAATCCGGTTTCTTTCCCGGCGCCCTCGTGTAAACACGAACGACGTCCAGAAAATCGTACACGACTCTCTTGAACTGTTCTATCTCCTCAGAAGATGCGGCCTGGGCGGAAATGGTTGTCAGCGGAAATCGGTCCCGGTAGACCTCGCGGACGATGGCTTCGCGGTCCGGCGCGCCGTCCGCATCCTTCTTATTGGCCACGATCAAAACCTTCATATCCTCCAGGTTCGTGTGGGATTCGGCCAGCAACGTTCGCGTTTCCTCGAGTCTGTCGAGAACGTCGTCGTCGGAGAGATCGACCACCCACAGAGCCGCGTCGGTGTTCCGGATCACCTGAGACACCCACGATTCGGTGTGCTCCTGCGAGATCGGCGGCAAGTCCACGAGCTGCAGGCGGACGTTTTCGAAAATCATCATCCCGGGAATTGGCGTCCGAGTCGTGTATGGATAGTCGGCCACTTCGGGCGTCGCATGCGTGAGGGCGCGCAGGAGCTGCGATTTACCCGAGTTCGGCGCCCCGACCAGAGCGAGTTGCCGCGCGCCCTCACGTTCGACGATGAACGATTCGCGGCGGCCGCTCTTTTTGCTTTGCTCCGATTCCTTGCGGAGCGTGGACATCTTTTTCTTGAGTTCGGCCTGCAGCTTTTCCGTCCCCTTGTGCCTGGGGATGGTGGCCATCATTTCTTCAAGCGCCGCGATCTTCTCCTGCACCGTCTGGGCTTGCTTGAAGCGCCTCTCCGCTTCCATGTATTGCGGCGTCAGGTTCGCGGGCATGGGATGAGAATAACAGGGTTAAATGATGCCCTTGTTGTGAACCACTTTGCCGCCGACCAGCGTCAACAGTGACCGCGTGCGCTTCAGTTCTTCCTCAGGCACGGCAAAGACGTCGCGGTCCAGCACCACCAGATCCGCGTGATTACCGGCCTCGATGGTGCCGATGTCGTCTTCCCAGATGAACCATTTGTTCGCGGCCGTCGCGAGCCAGAGGGTCTCCTGCCGCGTCAGGTTCTGGTCCCCGAGGATCTGCTGGCCCGAAAGATTGCGGCCAGTGATCATGGTGTAAAAGTTGAGCCACGGGTTGATGACCGTGATGTCGCCGCCATCGGAGTGGTAACCCTTGGGGATCGGATGGTTCAACAGCATCCGGTACGGCGGCCCGACGTTCATGCCGGTGCGCAGCGGGCCCCACCCGACAAGTACTCCGATGCCGAGCGCGTGCGCCCGGTCAGCCAACTCCTTCGGGAATTCGGGGATGTGCGAGATCACCCAGCGCAGCTTCGTGATCGGAATCTCCTTGTTGACGATCTCACGATTCGCGATCAGCGTGGTGACGCCTGCCAGGTTCAACGCATGATCTTCACCGCGCCACCCGGCCTTCGCGATCGCCCGCAGGCCATCGAGGCCGCCGCCCGTGAATTCGCCGATGCCGCCGGTCCTCAGCCAATCGTCGCCGAAAAACGGAAGCGAGTTCTTCAACCGCTGCGACAGCGTGGGGAGCGGCGGATTCGCGTTGGGTGGGTCCTGATGCAGGAAGTCGATGCGCAGCCGCGCGGGCAACTTCTTTTCGCGGTTCAACGCATGAAACGGGTTGTGCATCGTGTAGGTGTTCTCGCTGGCGATGCCTGGCGCCAGGTCGTCGGCGTGAAAGGCGCCCGAGTCCCGGTGGGTGGTGATGCCCAGCGTGGCGTAATACTGCAGAGCGTCCAGAGCCGATCGCTTCCGCGTCTCCGGAGTGAGCAGTTCTTTGCGAAGCGCCAGGAGGGCCGGCCCGACTGCATTGTTAGCCAGCGCGCCGTCTGCGCCGACCATCACGCCTCTGGCTTCAAGCCATGCCTTGCCGCGAGTATTCGTGGTGGTACCTCCTTGCGCCGCCTGAAGGTAGACCGGACGGTCGATCGCATCCAGTTCCATCAGGTTCGGAAGGCGCTGTTCCTGGAACTGCCGCGCGGAGATCGGACCCACCGTCGTGATGAACTCGCCTGCCGGCACCTGCGCGCTGCGGGCCTTCAACTCGGCAATTGCTTCCGGAATCGTGAAGACGTGCTCCAGCGGGGTGTGCCATCCGGGACGGTTTCCGACGAGGACGATGTGGTTGTGGGCATCGATGATTCCAGGGATGACGGTCCTTCCCCGCAGATCCACGACCTTGACGGTCCCCTGTCTCGGCACCGTGTTACCGACTGCGGCAAAACGTCCGTTGCGAACCAGCGCCTGCGAAACGATGCGATTGTTCGGATCCATCGTGTGGATCCTGCCGTTGGTGAAAACGAGCGCAGCATCGTCCGTCGAGCCCGCCTGCTGCGGCCCCGCTGTTGCCGTCGTCCCTGCCAGCCCCCCGCTCAAGAACGCAGCGGCAGCGCCGCCTAGAAACCGCCTGCGCGAAAGCCCATCGCCCTGATGAGAACGTTTTTTGCCCACGTGTCGCTCCTTCCGGGGCGTTAGCTAACCACGATGGGAAATCGCTGTCAATTTACTCGCTGCGGATCGTGATGGCGGTTCACGCTAAGCCTTTTCGGGAACGAATCCGCTTCGCCGCGCGAACTTCACGAGCTGCGCGAGCCTGCGGGCTTCCGCCTGCGCCACCTCGACACCGAATTTGGTGATGCGGTAGTAGCGCCGGCGCTCGTCGTCTTCTTCAGGGGCGGGGCGATCGCGGGTTTCGAGAATCAGGCCCTGCTCGAGCATGCGCTGGACCGAGCGATACAGCGTTCCGGCGCTCAGCTTCAACTCGCCGCTGGTCCGCGCTTCGACGTCCTGAATGATGGCGTAACCGTGACGATCCTGATCAGCCAGCGACAACAGAATGTGAAAGGTGACCGGCGGCAACGGTAAGAGTTCATTGGCATCCATGCACAAAGAATATATGCACTATGGCTATAATGTCAATCCGCAGGCGGTTTTATGTTGGCATTCGGTATTATTTCTAACGAATAATAGCCGCTAAATCTGGCATCACAACTTACTCAGACATGTGTAAGGAGAACCGATAATGAGTAACGTCACATTGAAGGTGAACGGCAAGACACACACCGTGGATATCGATCCGGCGACGCCGCTGCTCTATATCCTGCGCAACGATCTCGGCTTGCGCGGTCCGCGATTCGGCTGCGGCCTTGGTCAATGCGGAGCGTGCACGGTGATCATCAATGGAGTGGCGACGCGTTCCTGCGTCACGACGACTTCTTCTGTCCGCAGCGAAGTCACCACGCTCGAAGGGATCGCCAAAGACGGCAAGCTGCATCCCCTGCAGCAGGCGTGGATCGACGAACAGGTTCCGCAATGCGGCTTTTGCCAGAACGGGCAGATCATGACCGCCAAAGCCCTGCTCGACCGCACGCCGAACCCCAGCGATGCGCAGATCCGCCAGGGCATGGCGCGGACGCTGTGCCGCTGCATGACCTATTACCGCGTCCAGGCCGCGATCAAGCGCGCCGCAAAGATGATTGCCGGGATTGGGTCGGGCTCGAAGAAGGAGGTGACGGCATGACCGCCTTCACAAACATTCCAAAACACATCGAAGACGTGCTCGAAAACGGCAACGGCCAGTCGTCCCGCCGGAACTTTCTGAAGACCTCGGGCCTGCTGGTGGTCAGCATCGCCGCGAGCCCGCTCATCGGTTCATCGAGCGCCGCCGTGCAAACGCCCGGAGCCGCGCTGTATCCGGACAAGGATTACAGGCAACTCGACTCCTGGATCGTCATCCGTGAAAACAACACGGCGACCTTCTACGTCGGCAAGACGGATTGCGGCCAGGGAACGGGCACGGCATTCCGGCAAATGATGGCCGACGAACTCGACATGGCCTACGACCAGACCAGCTGCGTCATGGGCTCGACCGACGTTACCGTCGATCAGGGTGGATCGGGAGGCTCCGATGCGATCCAGACCGATGGATGGCCGATGCGACGCGTGGCCGCTGAAGCGCGGCGCGTTCTTCTGGAAATGGGCTCGAAGCAGTTGGGCGTGCCTGCCGATCAACTCACAGTCGCTGCCGGCGTGATTACCGTAAAAGCCGATCCTTCGAAGCGCGTGACGTACGGCCAACTGGTCGGAGGCAAGCGCTTCAACGTCACATTGACCGGCAACAACATCGACAACACGACCGGCCAGGCCAAGGTGAAAGCGGTTCAGGACTTGAAGATCGTCGGCCAGTCGCCGCAACGCTACGACATTCCTCCCAAGGTTGACGGCTCGCTCATGTGGGCGGTTGACGCGAAGGTGCCCGGCATGGTGCACGCGCGCAACGTCAAGCCGCCGATGGTCGGCGCAAAGCTGGTCAGCATCGATGAGTCTTCGGTCAAAGGCTTACCGGGCTTTATCAAGGTCGTGAGCTCGGGCAACTACGTCGCCGTCGTGTGCGAGCGCGAAGAGCAGGCGATCAACGCGGCCAGGCAGCTGAAAGTCAATTGGCAAAAGCCTGCGACCGCGCCGTTCCCGGCATCGGAAGACCTGTTCACGTACATGCGGAGTGCGACTCCGACGTCCAGCACCAGGCCGCAGGTGAACGGCAATCCCGATGGCGCATTCGCAAGCGCAGCGAAGACCGTGGAGGCGGACTACGACGTTCCGTTCCAGGGCCACACTTCGATCGGTCCGGCGCATGCGATGGCCGACCCTTCGAACGGTCAGCTGACCATCTATTCAAACGACATGAAGTCATATGGCATGCGCAACGGCGTCGCTCGTTTTTTGAATATTCCGCGAGAGCAGGTGCGCGTGGTTTGGATGGAGGGTCCTCAGGCGTACGGCCGGACAGCCGCGGATGATGCGGGTTTCGAGGCTGCGTTTCTGGCCAAAGAGATCGGCCGGCCGGTTCGAATCCAATGGTCGAGAGAAGAGGAAACGGCCTGGGATACGAAAGGTCCGGCGTTCACGATGAAACTGAAAGGCGCACTGGATGCCCAGGGCAACCTCGTCGCGTTCGATTACGACGCGCGCTGCTCCGATTACAACCACCTCGGGTACAACGAACCCGATTCGGTGCTCATTGCGCAGCTCATGGGCAAGAGAAGCGCCACGATACCCAGCGGCAGCGCGGCCACGCCGTCGGATATGTACACCATCCCGCACCGCCGCGTGACGACTTCTGTTGTCTCGATGCCGCTGGTGTCGGAGACGGCTCTGCGCACGGGCAACCTGCGTGATCCCAACGGCCCTCAAGTCACCTTCGCTTCCGAATCGTTCATCGACGAGCTTGCCGCGGCGGCAAAAGCCGATCCATACGATTTCCGGATGAAGCTTTTGAATGCGGGCACCACCGACGACAACGCTTTCAAACGCGCGCGCTCTATCGCGGTGCTGAAAGCGGCGGCCGAGGCTTATGGCTGGGAGCGGCGGCCCTCACCGAAACGGCTGGACTCGGGGAACATTCTTACCGGCCGTGGCATGGCATACACCTACAGGAGTCAAACTGTCGTCGCCCAGATTGCCGAAGTCGAGGTGAATCGACGAACCGGACACGTTTGGGTGAAACGGCTGACGTGCGCTCATGACTGCGGACTGGTCATCAATCCCGAAGGCCTGAAGCGAACCGTCGAGGGCGGCATGCTCCACACCTTGAGCCGCACGTTGTACGAAGAAGTGAAATTCGATACGGAAAAGATCACGAGCCAGAACTGGACCTCTCATCCGACCCTCACCCACGCGGACACGCCCGAGAGGATCGACGTGATCATCGTCAACGGTGATCCGAATCCGGCACGGGCCGACCTGCCGCATTACGGCGCCGGCGAAACGGTATGCAAGCCGCTGATGGCTGCCGTCGCGAATGCGATTTACGATGCGACGGGCGTACGTTTGCGCCGCATCCCCTTCAGAGATGAACGCGTGCTGGCCGCCTTGAAAGCAGCGAAAGTCTAGAAGGCAAGAAGAGGAAGGTACACAAATGAGAAGGGCAGCCTCGGGCTGCCCTTCTCATTTTGCCGCCGCTTCGCGGCACCCCGCCCGTCCCAGACGCCTAGAAATTGAAGAGATTGGTGAGCTTGAGGATGAGTGCGCGCTCCAGAAGCTGGCCGGAAATGCTGTCGCGACGATCGTTGTACACAACGTACAGGTGGCTAAGCGGATGGTGCAGGAAATCCAATCGGATATTCGAGCTCACTTGATGGGTATCCGCGTTGTACTGAATGAATGCGTTCAGAAATGCGCGCGGGTTGAATGCATAAATGACCCGCGACCCTAACAACTGAGTTGTGAAGGACCGTCCTTCCGGCAGGTTCACGCGATTCCTGCTGTACGACATATCGATGCCGAAATGAGCATCCGGATTCCAACCGAATCCGCCGCCGATCGATTTGCGGCGGCCGTCCCAGAACTCGCCATTGTTGAAGCTGCCGTTGACCGAAAACTTGCGGCTCTGGCCCGAATTTGCGTTGAGGCGCTCCGGCGACGGCTCGCCGTGCCGCGGCGACCACTGCAAAAAGTCGGAGGCAGGGAGCCCAGCTGCCATGCGCGTTCCTCCAGGCGTCCGTCGAGGGTGATGTCTTCATCGGCGCGAATTGCCGTCACGATCCTTGAAAGACGAATTGCTTCGTAATCAATGGCAGCTGCGCCGCCATTTCCGCGACTCTGCGCAAAGGCAGATGCAGACACAACGAGACCTAATATCACTATTCGGAAAGGGAGGCGCATGCGCGGGAGCCATCCTACCAAAGCTCCCCCTCATCTCTACTGCAAAAGCGGGACGATTTCCTCGTGGTCCTTGCGCCGGGCCGGCTCGAGCCGGGATGCGTCTTTTGGGACCGCTCGCGCGTATTGCCCTACATGGACGCGGTAATGACGTGGACTGAGAATCCTATGGAGCAGAGCAGGGCGAAACTGGCACAGGGGTTGCGCGGCGGTGATCCGGACGTTTTGGACAGCTTGATCGAGGAGTTTCAACACCGGCTATTCCGCTATCTCCTATCTGTTACGGGCAACAGGGCAACCGCAGAGGATATTTTTCAGGAGACCTGGCTTCACGTCCTCGAGCGCGGGCACCAGTACCGCCCGCAATGGAAGTTCGAGGTGTGGCTGTTCAGCATTGCCCGTCACCTGGTGATCGATCACGCGCGGCGCAAAAGGAGCGACAGCCTCGATGCGTTGATGGATCCTGAGGAGGGAACCGGATTCGAGCCTTCGACGGCCGAGCCGTCGCCTTTCGAGCGGACTTTAGCCGGCGAAGAGAGTGCCCGCATGGCACGAAGTCTCGCGCAGATTCCTCCGGCGTATCGGGAAGTTCTGACCTTGAGATTTCAGGAGGACCTGGCATTGGAGGAGATGGCGACGATCATCAATGCGCCGCTCTCGACCGTGAAGTCGCGGTTGTATCGCGGCCTGGAAACGCTGCGTCAGCAAATAGAAGGAACAGGAATATGAACTCGAAAGATCATGAACGCGCGCGCACGCTGCTGCGAGTCGCTCGAGTTGAAGGCATTTCAGCCGGCGACCGTCGATGGCTGGATGCGCATCTGACGGCCTGCGACGAGTGTTCGAAGGAAGCGCTCTCATTGGCGGATGCGATCGGCTCGCTGCGGACGGTTAACGCCACTGCCCCCACCGACGTCGTGCGGCGCACACGCCTGGCGGTCCATCGGCGTATCGAGGAGCGGCGCTCGCAGAAAGAGCCTGCCGTGTTCCTGTGGATCGCAACGGTCATTGCCAGCGTGTCGGTGATCGTGACGACGCCCTATACCTGGGCTGCCTTCGCCTGGCTGGGTGGCGTGGCTCACGTATCGGACATGATCTGGCAGGTTGGATTTCTTTTCTGGTGGTTTCTGCCGGCCACGATTCTGAGCGGCGTTGCAGGCTGGCGGCATGTTTCGAGAATGAATTGGAGATCGTTATGACTAACGGAGACAGGTCCGGGATCCGGCGAGAGATCGCTGTTATTCCGATGTGGGCGTTTATACTGGCAGGAGCCATCCTGGTTGGACTTCCTCTCTTTGTCCTGACCGTCTTATTCCCGAGTGAAGGACACTCCAGCCCCAACTTCTTCCGTTACCTGTTTCCGATAGTGCCGTCGATATTCTTTGCGTTCTATATATTGATGGTTGGCTATGTGAATCAGGATGCCCGCAAACGGGGAATGAGCCGGACGCTCTGGACGCTGATCGTCATGTTCGTTCCGAGCGGAATTGGTTTCATTCTTTACTTCGTGTTGAGGAATCCGGTCCGAACGCCCTGTCCGAATTGCGGCGCGACTGCGGACGCCGGCGTCAATTACTGTCCGAAGTGCCGTTACAGCTTCAATCCGACCTGCCCGCAATGCAAGGCCGCCGTCCGCACGGCCGACACGTTCTGCGCAAACTGCGGCGTTCAGTTGGAACAACGCGCCTAGCGTCTGCGGGCGGCGGTCTGTGACCGCCGCCCTTCGCCTCTCAGCGTATTTCGAGAACGAAGAACGACGGAAGATCCGCGGGCCGTGTGGCATTCCCCCATGAACTGGCGGCAAAAACCAGACTGTCGATTCCGTCGGTCCACATTGCGCGAATCTCGATATCCTCAGGGCCGCTGAATCCGGTTACGCTGCGCAGATCGACGCTGCTGCTGAGGTTGTAGGCGGTTCTGTTCCATAAGAACAAGTCCACGACTCCCGACTCGCTTCCTCCGACCATCAGCGACAAGCCTTTCCGCTTGGTTCCCACGACCGTGTTGGCGGAGCGATTGATGAACTGCAGACGCGTCAACCGGCGCGCGTCATAGACGTCAATGCCGGCACCGCAGCATCCCGGAGTGGTCAGATAAACGAAGTCCTGCCATGCCTTGACGTTGATTCCCACTGCGCCGTGCGGAATTGTTCCGACCTGTTGCAGTGTCACGCGATCGAATACGCGTGTCACATCGGGCACGAACTGTTCCCCGTAACTGCGCATCGTCGGGTATTCGACGCCGATGTCGCCCTCATTCAGCTGCGACAGATAAACGCGAGTGTCGGACGCGGCCATCGCGGCCTGTCCTTTTGCGACGTACACCTCCGAACCGACCACCTCCACGGCAGACAGGCCGTAATAGGAAACCGGAACCGATTTGACGAACTGAAGCGGCCACGTCTTGGCAAACATGTACAGATTGCCGTCGGCGCTGGAGACGTAGAGGAAGTTCGCGTCTCCGCGAACAGCAGTCAAAGGTGAACTGAGCCTGATGGTCTGAATCAGTGGAAAATTCGTCTGGCGATCGCGGGCGAGTACGAAGAGATCGCCCTGGAAGGAACATGCAAAGATGCGCTCTGAATCCGCATAGAGCGCTTGCGGTGAAACGAAGCCCCCTGGCAGTTTTGCCGCACTCACGAATTTGATTTCTGGTCGCAAGTCGGCGGCGTTGTATAACCGCGCGGCCGCCAATGCACCACAGATGACTAGTAAAACACTACCTGCTCGGAAGAATCGCTTCATCCCGTCTACCCCTTTACCCTGTTGAGATTTCGCGCTTCCTGCGCAGTTTTCCCTGTCCGGCACGTGGTTCTATGGCTGGCTGGGAGGCGCGTATTGTACACATCGCTTGAAATTCTGAAAGGCTAAAGTGGCAGGTGGCTGTTAGGCCTTGCGAACTCGGCGCCGGTCGCCATCGGCGGGTAGCTGATGTTCCGCGTCGCACGGGACATCCGAACTGGCGAGAAGAGTTTCGATCGTGGTCTGCAGACTTCTGAGGTCGAAGGGTTTTTTCAGAAACGGATCGGTGCGGCGGAACGGAATGTTGTTGAGACCACCGCTCATGAAGATGACCTTTAATTCCGGCCGGGAGCGAAGCACCTGGCGAATGAGCGCGGGGCCGTTGACTTCGCCGAGATAGACATCACAAACGAGGACGCGCAGGGAAGGCGTGCTTTCCACGATGCCGTGCGTTTGTGCCGCATTCGCTGCCCCGACGGCGGGATATCCGAAACGATTCAGCGCCTCGACAACAAGCTCGTTCATCGATTCCAGATCATCAATCACGAGGGCAATCGGTGGATGGTCCGTCTGTGCCCGGCCAGCTTGACTCACAAAACCTCGGTTATGCCGCAGGATCTCTCACCGTTGCAGCTGTCACTTCAGTGACGTGCCGTATCCGGTCGTCGATAACGGGCTTCCACTCGGTAGTTAGCTTGATGTGATGTGGGCAATCGGGAAATGTGACTTGCTCCGCTATGACGATTTCGTAATCGCAGCAGACGCTCTTGTAGACACCGAACTTCTTGTTGATCTCGCCGTTCTGAGGCATTCCTTCCCTCTCTTTTCGAAATCAAAAAACCGTATGTTATTCAGCCTACATAAGAAATATTCCCATAGCAACGGGTGGCTCTCCTAAATCATTTCAAGAGCCGTAGCGGCTGTTGCGAAACCTGTTCCGATAGTCGCTGTGCTGCGATGAGGGACTGCCGCACGCGCCGTCGCGGGCTGAGATCGTCCCATACGAAACACTGTTCGATGATGCTGTTATTGACGATTCGCATCAGCAGCACTCCTTGAGATTCCACGACGCATCCCGTTGGAGGAAAGCCTGCGAACGGCCCGCTGTTTGTGCCGATGAACGTGTAAGGGACCGCGACCCACTCGTCGTCGGCGATAACCTGTTCGGCCTGGATGTGAAAGTCCGGGAAGCCGGCCACAAAATTTTCGCAGAACGACTTGAGGGCGTCGCGTCCCTCAATCGGGCCGTACGGCGAACTTCCTCTGAAATCGGGAGCATAAAGGCTCGCTATGATTCCGATGTTCTTCTGATTAAAGACTTCCTCGATGGCATGGCGAACGAGCGCTTTGGTTTCTGATGACATCGGTTTTGGCCTCCACTTTCATGTGCGAAATCCACGATCGAAGAGGGTCATTTTCTTTTGCGAGGGTATCCACCTCACCGTCAATGACAGCGGCAGGCGATTCGTTTCAAAACTTAGATGTCGAAAGACAAGGCGCGGCGCGGCCGCCTAGCGCGCGACGGGTTCGCGCAGCCAGACACAGCACAGGGGAATGAGAAGTGTTACCGAAGCAGCGATCCACGCCACGGCTGAGAAGCCGGCGGCGTCGAATGCGGAAGCGGAAATGGTGGCGACAGTCGCGATGCCGACCTGCGAGGCGGCATTGCGCACCGCGACGTACTCGCCGCGGATGTCCGCGTCGACGATCTCCGTGGTCAGAGCGTGCAAAGGCGCCTGCCGGGCCGAGGCAGCGACGCTCAACGCGGCGATTCCGAGAACGAGTCCCACGCCCAGGCGCGTGCGCGAGACGATCACGAACAGGAAGGCGAGCACCACATTCGCCCAGATGATCACGTTCCGCTTGCCGGCATGATCCGCAAGCCAGCCCGACAACGGAGAAGCGAGAACGGCGGCGAGACCTGAAACCATGAAGAGCAAACCGATTCTGTCCACTTCCATCCCGTAGCTTGTTCTGAGCCACGCGCCGACATACGTCAGAAAGCCTACGATTCCGCCTGAGGTGAGGAATGCCGCTACCACTCCCGCCAGGCGGTCACGTTTCATGAAGTGGTCGCTGAACGATCCGGCGGCGCGCTTGTCGGCAACGTATGTTTTGTCTTTTGGAAGCCGGACGAGAGTCACTATGAACATGAAAACCGCGGCTACGGAGAGGCAGCCGAAGACCCACTGCCAGCCCCATCGCGAAGCTGCCATCGCGCCCGCAGGTACTCCCACGACGAAGGCGACGAAATAGCCCATCGAAAGAACGCCCATCGCTCGACCGCGCTGTTCGTATGCATAGTAGTCGGCTGTAAACGACAATGCAGACGTCGAAAGAGTGCCCGCAGCCACTCCAGTTATTGCACGCAGAATGACTAGCGCGTTGAATGAAGAAACGTGATATGTAAGAAACGAGGCGACAGTGAACAACGCGAGGCCAGATACCAAAACTTTCTTACGCCCCACCCGGTCGGATAGAGGACCAACAAATAGCGCAAAACCGGCCGCGGCGAGAGAATAGGTCGTAACGATAATTCCGGCATGCCCGGGCGTCGTACCCAGATCTTGTGCAATGAGCGGCAGCAGCGGAGCCACGAGCTGCGTGTCCGATACTCCCAGGAAGAGGACGCCGAAAAGAACGAGCGCGACTGTCCAGTTGAATCCCTTATCAGCGGACACGCGCGGGATGATAACACGACTGTAGCGGGGGACTTCTGCAGCGGCGGTCTATGACCGCCGGTTTTATTGTTTGTGAGGGATAAGACGGCGGTCACATTTACCGCAGCCACAGGACTCCGCTTTCTACTGGTGCATACATGAAACGCGACTTCGAAGAGATCGATGACATTCAGCAAAAAGTTCATACCATCCCGGAGGAACTTCCGATTCTTCCGGTTCGCGACGCAGTCATATTTCCTCACGCGGTCATACCCCTGACGGTTGGGCGGGAGAGCTCGGTCAAGCTGATCAATGACGTTCAACAAGGCGACGGAATGCTGGTCGTTCTGACGCAGCGTGACAAGCGCGTCGATTCTCCTGCGCCTGCGGACCTGTACGAGATCGGAACCGTGAGCATGGTGCACCGCGTCATGAAGACGCCGGAAGGCAATCTGTTCGTCATCATCATGGGCGTGTCGCGCGCAAAGATGCAGGAGTTCAACCAGTTCGATCCTTATCTTCGCGCCAAGATCGGCGTACTTGCAGATGAGAAGGAAGACGAAACAGGCGTGGATTTCCAGGCGTTGCGCCGAACCGTCGTCAGCCAGTTCGAACGCATCATCAAGCTTTCGCCGCAATTGCCGGATGATCTTCAAACCATCGTCATCAACATCGAAGATGCCGGCCGCCTGGCCGACTACATCGCGACGAATCTGCCGAACCTTTCGATCATCTCGAAACAATTTGTCCTCGAGCAGGTCTCCGTCCGAAAGCGCCTGGAGTTCCTGAATACCGAATTGGCGAAAGAGCTCGAAGTCCTGGAATTGCGCAGCAAGATTCAAAGCCAGGTGCAGGAAGAGGTCGGTAAGAGCCAGCGCGAATATTTTCTGCGCGAGCAATTGCGCGCAATCCAGCGCGAGCTCGGCGAGAGCGACGACACGCAGCGCGAAATCGAAGAACTGCGAAAGAAGATCGAAGCCGCGGGTCTCACCGAAGAAGCGAAGAAGGAAGCGGACAGAGAAGTCGGGCGATTGAGCCGCATGTCGCCGGCTGCTGCGGAATACACCGTGACCCGCACGTATCTGGACTGGCTGGTGACGCTGCCGTGGAACGTGCTCACGACGGAACGAGTCGATATCGTCAAGGCCCGGGAAGTCCTCGACCGCGATCATTACGATCTGGAGAAAATCAAAGAACGCATCCTCGAATTCCTCGCGGTGCTGGAATTGAAACCGCAAGGCAAGGCTCCAATTCTTTGCTTCGTCGGTCCGCCGGGCGTTGGTAAGACGTCGCTCGGCCGTTCGATCGCGGATGCCATGGGCCGAAAATTCGTGCGCATCTCCCTCGGCGGAATGCGCGACGAGGCGGAGATCCGCGGTCACCGCCGCACCTACATCGGCGCCCTGCCCGGCCAGATCATTCAAAACATCCGGCGGGCCGGCTCGCGCGATCCGGTTTTCATGCTGGACGAGATCGACAAGCTCGGCGCGGACTTCCGCGGCGATCCGGCATCGGCGCTGCTCGAAGTCCTCGATCCGGAACAGAACACTTCTTTCCGGGATCACTACCTCGACGTGGCATTCGATCTGTCCCGCGTGTTTTTCATCACGACCGCGAATGTCCTCGACACCATTCCGTCGGCACTGCGCGACCGCATGGAAATCCTTGAACTGCCCGGCTACACCGAGGAGGAAAAAGTCCAGATCGCGCGCAACTATCTGGTGCCGCGCGGCCGCGAGGCCAGCGGTTTGCAGCCGGACCAGATCGAATTCGAGGATATGGCCCTGCACCACATCGTCCGGCACTACACGCGCGAGACGGGCGTTCGTAACCTGGAACGCCAGATCACAAGCATTTCTCGCAAACATGCGCGGCGTCTGCTGGAAGGAAAAGACCCGCACCTGGTGGTCAGTCCTGCTGTTGTCGCGGAATTCCTCGGTTCGCCGAGGTACCAGCTGGAAGAGGAAGTCGAGGAGCGCGTGAAACGGCCCGGTGTCGTGATCGGCCTGGCCTGGACGCCCGTCGGCGGCGACATTCTGTTTGTGGAAGCCAACATCGCAAAGGGCGGGCGGCACCTGACCGTCACGGGGCAGGTCGGCGATGTCATGCAGGAATCCACGAAGGCCGCGCTGACCTGGGTGCGCTCGTATGCCGTGGAACTGGGCCTGGATTCGGATTTCTATAAGGATACGGACGTCCATATCCACGTTCCGGCCGGGTCGATTCCCAAGGACGGCCCGTCTGCCGGCGTCACCATGGTCACCGCCATGGTTTCCGCTCTCACCAACGTCGCCGTCCGTCCGAAGCTCGCGATGACTGGCGAGATCACGCTGAGCGGCCACGTTTTACCCGTCGGCGGTATCAAGGAAAAGGTGCTGGCAGCCCGCCGCGCCAAAATCGGAGAACTCATCCTGCCGGCCCAGAACGAGAAGAATGTCCGCGAGGACATCCAGGCCGAGTTGCTGCAGGAAATCAAAATCCACTATGTGAAGACAATTGAAGAAGTTCTGGAGTTTGCCTTCCCGAAACCGGTGCTCCGGGTCCTGCCCGGAAACGAGCCGGTGCCCCAGGCGATGTAGGGGAAAGCCAGAAATCCAATAGGCAAAGATCATCAATAAGTTTTCAGGTTTCATCCGAATCTCTTGAATCTGGCTGATCAACGAATTCGGATGAAACCTGAAAACTTATTGATGATCTTTGTTTATTGGATTTCTGGTCCCCCCTCGGTATCCCTCCTAAGTTCCATTGACCTATATTCACCTCGCCGCTACTATAACCCCTCGAACTTTCATGAACTTCCACGCGTGGTTCCAATGCTTCTCCGGCTGTAGCGTCCGTTATCGGCTCGACCAGATTGTTTATCACTGCGAGTCGTGTGGCGGGCTGCTCGAAGTCCGCCACGACGTGGATGCGCTGAAGCAACGATCCGGCGCCGAGTGGAAGCAGCTTTTCGACTCCCGCATGGGCCGGGGCAGCGGCGTCTGGTCCAAGAAAGAAGTCGTTCTTCCGGAGCTGCAGGAGAAAAACATCGTTTCTCTCGGCGAAGGCAACTCGCCGCTGATCAAGTCCGACCGCTTCGCCAGGCACCTCGGCATCGACGAAATCTACATCAAACAATGCGGCACCTCGCACACCGGGTCCTTCAAGGATCTCGGAATGACCGTGCTGGTTTCGATGGTGAACCAGATTCGCTCGCACGTTCGGGCCGTGGCCTGCGCCTCCACGGGCGACACCTCCGCCGCCGTTTCGGCTTTTTGCGCTGCCGCCGGCATTCCTGCCATCGTTTTTCTGCCGAAGGACAAGGTGTCCGTGGCGCAGTTGATCCAGCCGGTCGCGAACAACGCCCTCACCATTTCAATCGATACCGATTTCGACGGCTGCATGAAACTCGTTCAGGAGATCACGAAAGACCGCTCGATCTACCTGGCGAATTCGATGAACTCGCTTCGAGTAGAAGGCCAGAAGACGATCAGTTTCGAGATCGTTCAACAGATGGGCTGGGACGTTCCGGATTTCGTCGTCGTGCCCGGAGGCAATCTGGGGAATGTATCGGCGATCGGCAGCGGTTTCCTGCTGATGCGCGAACTCGGCCTAATCAAGCGTCTTCCGCGGCTGGTATGCGCGCAGACGGAACGAGCGAATCCGCTGTACCGCTCTTATCGCGAAGGATTCTCCAACCTTCAGCCCGTGACGGCCGGCAAGACACACGCGACGGCGATCCAGATCGGAAATCCCGTCAGCTTCGGAAAAGCGGTGAATGCACTGCGAGCGACAAACGGAATTGTCGAACAAGCCAGCGAGGCGGAACTGGTGAACGCCTGCGCTGAGGTGGACAGGTTCGGTTTTTTCAACGATCCGCAGACCGGAGTTGCTCTGGCTGCAACCACGAAACTCGTCCAATCGCGGATGATTCCGTCGTCATCGCGCGTCGTCGTGATCAGCACTGCTCACGGATTGAAGTTCGCGGAATTCAAAACAAAGTTCCATCAGGGTCAGCTCCCGGAAGTGAATCCTACCTTGCAGAATCTTCCGGTCCAGGTAGCCGCCGATGTATCGGCGATTCGAGCAGCCATCGATGGCAGGATACCTGCTTGATGTCGGGAACGATTTTGATCCAGACACTGTGGTTTCAAGCCGTTCCGGCCGATATAGAGGATTGGTGTGACTAAAATCAACACACTATTACGCGTAGCTTACACACTGGGGATGTACCTCATCTTGTCCCAGTCGGCGTCTGCGCAGAGCGTGTTGAATTTTGCCAAAGGCACTCTCAGCGAGCGTTTGAGTCCCGGTTTTGCCGTCGTCAATCCGACGTCGTCGTTTGCCGATGTCCAGTTCACGCTTTACGGTTCGGATGGGAATCCCGTCACGACCGGTTTGGTGAACCCTGTCCGGCACCGTGTGGCACCCAAGGGGCAGATTTCGATGCGCGCCAGCGACCTGTTTGCCGGCCCGCGAGGCGACGGTTGGGTGCAGGTGACAAGCCCGGCAACCGGATTGACCGGCTTTTATTTCTCGGGGGACTTCAATACCACTCTCGAAGGCGCGGAATCTGCGCCCGCTCTTTCCAGCCAGATCGTTCCCGTTATCCGCGATGACCAGTCGAACAAAACGGAGCTGATGATCCTGAATCCGGGCGCGGCCAGCAGCTCGGTTTCAGTAGCGCTTTTCACTGCCGAAGGCCGGCAGGTCGGTAACGTCCCGTCGCAGCTCATTCCCGGCCACGGCGCCCTGCGCCTGTCGTCGTCGGCGCTGAGCGTCGCGGGTCTGGGGACAGTATCCGCGAGGATCACCTCGAGCACGCCGGTAGCAGCCAGCGCGATTATCGATCGCGGGGAGTCCTTGCTCTTTGTGACCGGACAAGCCATCGATCAACCGACTTCCGTTCGAATCGCTCCCCATTTCATTACCGCCGGCGGATTCGATCCGGTCCTGATTCTGTCCAACCCGACTGCGTCGGAAGTCACGGCGAGAGTTACGGTATTAACGGAAAACGGAGCGCTCGTTTCGCCGGAAGCCGTTTCGTCGCGGGCCTTCAGAATCCCGGCCAACGGGTCGATTTCAGCCGACATCCGCACCATTACCGGCCAGCCGATCGGTCCCACGGTGAATGGATGGCTGCGCGTCGATTCGCCAAACGTTTCTCTTGCCGGCGTGGTGATTCTGGATCACAGCACCGCGGTGACCGCCATTCCGCTGCAGACGGTTGCGCTGGACCGCATGGTCATCTCGCAGCTCTCCGAGACCCAGTCGCTGTTCACGAACATTTCTTTGGTGAATCCGTCGCTGAGCGAAGCCCTCGTGGAAGTGACGCTTGTGCGTCCGGACGGCGTCACGCTCGCTCAGGATTCCTTGACCATACCTGCCAATTCCAAGTTCTCGAGCTTTGTCGGCGCGATTCTTCCCGAAGCGGCGGGGCTGACCAATGGCTACCTGGTCATTCGCTCTTCAACGCCGCTCTTCGGAATCGGCATGCTGGGCGCGCGCAACAACGGAAATGCATTTCTTGCCACCATCCCGCCAGGCCGCGTGCCGGATGCCTTTACCCCGGCGCCTTTCGTAGTCCCGCCCGCAATCAATCGCGTGGAGCCAGGTACGGATGTTGTATCGGGTGCGACGGTGCGCGTCGTTCTGACAAGGCCTGCAGCCGACGCGACTTTCTTGATCAACGGCCAGGTGGTGAATAAGAGCCCACTCGGACCAATTAATCCGGTTTACGAAGTGAATCTGCCGGCCCTGGAACCGGGTACCGCGACCTTAACGGTTCGCAGCAACGGCGTGGAATCGGCTCCATGGACATTACGAGTGCTCGCGAACGACAGCGTTCCGACCCAGATGATTTCGGGCACGGCGTTTTATCAGAAGGTCGACCTTACCGATTCAGGTCTGGATCTCAGCCACCCTGTCATGGTTCCCGTGCGCAGCGCGCGCGTCGAGGTTTTCAGCCGCTCGTCGCAGTCGGTTGTCGCGGTTACTGAAACCGATCCTCGCGGACGTTTCGCGGTGCCGGTGCCTTTTGATGCAAATCTGACCGTGCGCGTGATCAGCCGGATGCGATCGTACGACTTGAAAGTCGCCGACAACACCAGCCAGGGCGCGCTCTACGTGATTTCCGCCGATATCGACGGCCGTGTCTCCCGCAACGACGTGCTGCTCGCGGATACATCGCGCGTCTCCGGCGCGTTCAACATTCTGGAAGTCATCCAGCGCGGCAACGATCTGGTGAAGTCCGCGGATGCGAACATCGCTCTGCCGCCCGTCACGATCTTCTGGAGCACGCGCAACTGGAGAGGAACCGGCATCATCAATAACGCCCAGGGAATGGTCGGAACCACGTACTTCAATGTCGCCAACAATACGGCTTACGTCGTCGGCGATCGCAACGATCACGGTAACGACAGCGATTCCGACGAATTCGACGACGGCGTCATCGTTCATGAATACGCTCACCTGCTGGCCTCGAAATTCTCGCGTGACGATTCTCCGGGTGGACGCCACGTGTTGGGCGACATGCTCGACCCGCGTGTCGCGTGGTCTGAGGGCTGGGCAAATTTCTTCGCGTCTGCGGCGCGCAATGACGCAATCTGGCGCGATTCGCGCGGGGCGAATGGCGTGAACCTGCTTCGTTACGACTTGGAAGACAACATCCCGGCCGGCGATCCGAATCCGGGATATTGGAGTGAAGCCTCAGTCGATACGATCCTGTGGGATCTCTACGACAACAACGCCGATACCGCCGACGACGTGCAGTATTCGTTCTCTCACATCTGGAACGCCTTCACCGACCTTCGCGGCGACCGGTTCGTCTATCTGCCGTACTTCCTCGAGCATTTCCTGACGCGCAACCCCGGAGCATCCGACGCGGTGCGCAACATCGTGCAGTCGCGCTCGATCGAGTTTCAGCCGAATGTCCGGCCCAGCGTCGCCTATCCATTTCCGAATCCCATGACGGTCGGCACGACCGTTGGCGGCAACGTCGATTCGCTGACGACGAAGCGGAACAATCTTGTGACCTCCTCTCATTTCTACTCCTTCACGACCACAGGCGGCGCGGCTTCCATCCGTCTGGACATCACCGGGCTCGGCGCCGCCGACAATCCGAATGCGAACGACCTGGATATCTTCCTGATGGACGTGAACGGCCGGGTGATCGATCGCTCCGACAACGGCTTGAACGGCCAGACCGAACGTATCGCAACCAGACTCGCTGCAGGCACCTACGTGGTCGAGATTCGCAGCTTCTACACCAAAGCCGAGACCGGCGGTTTCGTCTACAATTCCGGCCAATACAAGCTGAGCGTATCGGTTCAGTAGATTTTGCCTCCCCTTTGTGGCTAGAATGGCCGCACTAACAATCGACAACTGAAAACCGCATTTCCATTCCTCGGAGGTTCATATGACCGGGACCTTTATGAGTTTGGTCGTTGTGGAAGCCGTCCTCACCGGCGCCGCCGTCGTGATGTTTCTATATCGGGGCATGCTCGACATGAAGGAAGAGGATCATCTCATCCTCGATAACGCCGAAGCCCACCTTGCTCGCGAACAAGCGACCATCCGGCACAGAGTTGATGTCGTCAGCAAATATCTCAGAGTTGTAGGTGTGCTGTGGGCCGTATTGCTGGTGACGATATTCGGCGTGTGGGTAGGGCAGGGACTGGGACTGATATAAATCGGGACTGCCGGATCTGACCAATCCTCAACCGCGGAAGCAGCATCGCCAAAAGCAGTTCCCTCGGATGAACGTTGAGGATTGGCGGATTGAGGATTGGTCAGATCCGACCGCCCTCGATTCACATCGCGTATCGCCCGGTATCGATCAGGAAGTCCGCGATCCGCTGACGCATCTTGACCGTATTCACGGGCACCCACTTCAGCAGCCGGCGCAGCGCGGCCAGCTGGGTGCGCAGCGCGTCGCCATCGGCGACGGCGGCAAGCGTTTGTTTAGCCGCGAATTCAATGCGGTTCATGGCGTCGTTGATAAACGTCCGCGCGATGTCCGTCTGTGGTCCCGAGTATTGTTTCTTCGATAGCCGATGTATCGCGGTGTCGATCGCGAATACTTCCATCACCATGTTGCTCAGGTGCATGAGCACTTCCTGTTCGTCCCGGATCGAGTCGGCGAATCGCTGAGTGGCCGCACCGGCACAGAACAGCAGCGCCTTCTTCGCCTGCGCCAGTGCCCCCAGTTCCGGCCCGAGCGGTCCCGACGGCTCAGTGGGCATGGAGACCGACATTACCTCGTCAACGACACGCCTGGCCGCCGCGAGGAGCGGCAATTGGCCCGTGGAGGCGCGCTTCAGCAGCATGCCCGGAATCAGGAGCCGATTGATTTCGTTTGTGCCCTCGAAAATGCGATTCACGCGCGAGTCGCGGTAATAGCGTTCCACGGCATATTCGGCGCTGTAGCCGTAGCCGCCGTAAACCTGGACCGCTTCGTCCACGACGAAATCGAGGGCCTCGCTGCAAAACACTTTCAGGATGGAGCACTCGATCGCATATTCCTCAATGGCCTTCAGAGCCTGCGCCGCGTTGTCCACATCCACGGCGTCCAGACTCCGGTCCATGAGGCCCGCCGTCCGGTATACCATTCCTTCCGCCACCCAGATTCGCGTCGCCATCTCGGCCAGCTTGTGCTTGATGGCGCCGAAGCTCGCGATCGGTTTTCCGAAAGCGATCCGCTGCTTCGCGTACTGAATGGAATCGTTGAGCGCCGTCTTGGCGCCGCCTACTGCTCCCGCGCCCAGCTTGGCGCGTCCGATGTTGAGAATGTTGAACGCGACATGGTGGCCCTTGCCGATTTCTCCCACGACGTTTTCCACCGGAATCTGCGCGTTATTGAAAATCAGCGGCCGGGTGGACGAGCCGCGAAGACCCATCTTGTCTTCTTCAGCTCCGGTCGATACGCCCGGATAACCCTTCTCCACGATGAAGCACGAGAACTGCTTGCCGTCCACCTGCGCGAAGGTGATGAACAAGTCGGCGAATGCGGCGTTGCTGATCCACATTTTTTCGCCGTTCATGATCCAGTGACTGCCGTCGCCGCTGCGAACGGCATTGGTTTTGGCCGACAGCGCGTCGGAGCCGCTGCTGGCTTCGGAGAGGGCGTAAGCAGAAATCTTTTCGGCTTTGCACAGCGCCGGCAGATAGCGGTTTTTGTGTTCTTCTTTGCCGAAGTAAACGATCGGCAGTGTGCCGATGCCGCTGTGGCCGCCATACGAGACGGCGAAGGACGCGACGCGAGCCATTTGTTCCGCGACGATCATCGCGGAAACCTTATCGAGATTTTCACCGCCGTATTTCTCCGGCACCTCGATGCCGAGTAATCCCAGCTCACCGCATCGCTTCAGAAGGTTGACGGTGACGTCCCAGTCTTTGTGCTCGATCTTCTCGACCTGCGGCAGAACTTCCTCTGCGACGAACTGCTCCGTCATGTCGCGAATCATCGTTTGTTCTTCGGAGAAGTCTTCGGGAGTGAAGATGTCTGCAGCCGCGCTTTCTTCGATCAGAAAGCTGCCGCCTTTTTTCAGCGCAGAGAGTTCTTTTGTCATTGTCCTATATTCTCTCAAAAATGCCCGCGGCGCCCATTCCGCCGCCGACGCACATTGTCACCATGCCGTATCGTGCGTTGCGCCGCTGCATTTCGTAAAGCAAAGTCGCCGTCAATTTCGCGCCCGTACAGCCGAGCGGATGGCCAAGCGCGATCGCGCCGCCGTTCACATTTACCTTTGACGGATCCAAACCGAGTTCGCGGATGACGGCCAGCGACTGGACGGCAAACGCCTCGTTAAGCTCGATGAGATCGATATCTGCCAGTTTCAGGCCTGCCTGTTTGAGCACCTTCGGAATCGCCTCCACCGGACCGATGCCCATGACGTCCGGCGGCACCCCCGCTGTTGCATACGCGACAAATCGCGCAAGCGGCCGGATTCCTGATGCGGCAGCCTTCTCTTGCGACATGACGACAACCGCTGCGGCACCGTCGCTCATTTGCGACGCATTGCCTGCCGTTACTGTCCCCTCGGCTTTAAAAGCGGGCCTGAGCTTTGCAAGCAGTTGTAGCGATGTGTCGCGGCGCGGCCCTTCATCCACAGCGAATGTGTACTCACGCACGACGCGTTGGCCGCTCTCCACAACCACCTCGCGAATCGGCAGCGGGATGGTCTCGTCCTTGAACTTGCCGCTGTCCATCGCTTGAATTGCCCGCCGGTGGCTCTCGAGGGCAAATGCGTCTTGTTCGTCGCGGCCGATGTGAAACTCTCGCGCGACGTTTTCGGCAGTGAGGCCCATGCTGAGATAGGTGTCCGGATGCGTCTCCACCAGCGTCGGATTCGGCGCGATCTTGTGACCGCCCATCGGAATCATACTCATCGATTCGGTTCCGCCCGCGATGATGCAATGCGCCGCGCCGGCCTGAATGCGCTCGGCGGCAAACGCGATCGACTGCAGACCCGAGGAGCAAAAACGATTCAGCGTCATAGCCGGAACGGAGTACGGAATTCCCGCGCGGAACGCCGCGACCCGCGCGACATTCATGCCCTGTTCAGCCTCCGGCATGGCACAGCCGATATAGATGTCGTCGATATCGTCGGCCTTCAGGCCCGCCACCCGCTCAATTGCGGCCCGCATCGCCTCCGCCGCCATGTCGTCCGGGCGGGTGCCCGAAAGCGCGCCGCGAGGCGCTTTGCCGACCGCCGTCCGCACCGCCGAAACAATTACCGCTGCCATTACTGCCCCCTTGTCTTAGTTAACGATGACATGAAGACGCCCATTGCGGAAAAAAACCGGGACCGGGGAATCCGTCAATCCTCAATCCGCCAATCCTCATCCCCATCCGAGGAAACGGGAACCGCTCGCAGGCCTACGCGCTCCCTCGGCTGAGGATTGAGGATTTAGGATTGGCGGATTGAGTGGAGTGAACCCCAAAAATGAGACACGAAAACGTGGAAAATGTAACGTGTGTCATAGAAGGGGTTTATGAAAATTACGAAGGATGGTCGAAGGCAATTCAGTCGAGCTTTCAAACTGGCGGCAATCAAGCGTGTTGAAAGCGGGCAAAAACAAGCGGATGTCGCCCGTGACTTAGGCATTGCAATTCCGATGCTGGCGCGATGGAGACAACGATTTCGTGATGGCGGAGAATCGGCGTTAGGTGAAATTGGTCAGCCGATCTTCAAGAAGAAGGAACAAAAACAACGACCGAGAGAGACCGCGCGTATCGCCGAGCTGGAGCGATTGGTGGGCCGTCAACAGCAGGCGATCGATTTTTTAGAACAGGCCTTGCATCAAATCGGGGAGCTACGCCGGCCGAAGAACGGAGCTGGCGCAAAGGGGTCTTCACGGTGATTGAACAGAAGATCCAGATGCAAGGCGGTTTGACGATCCTGGAGGCGTGTCAACTGGCGGCCGTGAGTCGTGCCAGCTTCTACCGCCGCTGGCAGACACGACAACCCAAGGAAGAAGATTTGGCGGTGCGGAATCGCATCCAGGAGTTTGCTTTAAAGTACCGGCATTACGGATATCGGCCGATTACGCGGCTTTTGAAGCGTGAAGGCTGGCAGGTCAACCACAAACGCGTCCTGCGCTTGATGCGCGAAGACAATCTGCTGAGCCTGCGGCGCAAGAAGTTTGTCGTGCCGACCACCGATAGCGATCATCAATGGCAGGTGTATCCCAATCTGGCCAGGAAGATGCACGTGAGCGGCGTGGATCAGTTGTGGGCGGCCGACATCACTTACGTTCGACTCCAACGGGAGTTCATTTATGTGGCGGTGATTTTGGACGTGTATTCCCGCCGGGTTGTGGGTTGGGCGATCAGTCGGCAGTTGGATAGCACGGTAGCGCAGCAGGCTCTGGCGCAAGCGATTCGAACGCGGAAACCGGCGGCATCAGGGCTGGTGCATCATTCCGATCGCGGCTGGCAGTATGCCTGTGGTGACTATGTCAAGTTGCTCGAGCAGCATGGTATCGAGATCAGCATGAGTCGGCCAGGCAATCCTTATGACAATGCTTTTGCCGAAACGTTCATGAAAACCCTGAAGGCTGAAGAAGTACATGCGCGGCAGTATCGCAGCTTCGCCGAAGCTCAACAGTCGATCGGGCAGTTCATTGATGCTTTCTACAATCGTGAGCGACTGCACTCCGCACTGGGATACTGTTCGCCATTGGAGTTCGAAACCCTGCTCGGAACTCCAGCAATAGCGAAGCGTGCATCATCACGTGTGGAAAACTTCGTGCGCTCCAAACCAAAGCAAACACGAGGACAAGAACGCAAAGCAGGCAGCGGCGGCCGAATTTCCACAGCTTCCACAGGCCGCCGCGACTATTAACCATTAATACTTGTGTCAGGAACGGGGTTCAGTCCAGAGGATTGACGGATTCCCCGGTCCCTAATTCCGTAGCGGCTTTCCCCTCTTCAATAGACTCTCCATCCGCTGAAGCGTCTTCTGCTCCCCACAAAGCGATTTGAAGGCTTCGCGCTCGAGGTCCAGAAAATACTGTTCGGGTGCGGAGGATTGGCGTGTGACCTCGCCGCCGCAGATGATGTGCGCCAGTTTGCGGATGATGAGAGCATCGTGGTCGGTAATGTGGCCGCCTCGATGCATCAGGTGAATGCCGAGTTTTAATTCGGCGGCGAGGGGTTCTCCGAAGACCGGCAGGTCGGCGGGAAGCGGTGCCCGGTAGCCTGTTGCCGCCAGCTCGCGGACAACCAGCTTCGCATCCTGAACCAGGCGTCCGGGATTCATGGTGATTCCGTCTTCCGGACGCAGGTACAGCAGGCGTCGCGCATCTTCTGCACTCGTCGATACCCGCGCGCGGGCAATGTTCTCGCAGACCTCGCGCACTTTCGCAGCGCCGCCGCTCGCAGCGCGGCGCAGCATCTCAGTCGTGCCGCCGCCTGCCGGAATCAGACCCGCGCCTACTTCCACCAGCCCGATATAGGTTTCAGCCGAAGCCTGCGCCCGGGCGGCGGCCATCGCGATTTCGCAGCCGCCGCCGAGCGTCAACGCGAATGGTGCTGTGACCACAGGCTTCGGGTTGTAGCGGATCGCCTGCGTGGCGCGTTGAAAGGTGCGGACCATGAAGTCGATCTCGTCCCAGTTTCCTTCGACGGCCTCCATCAACAGCAGCATCAGGTTCGCGCCGGCGGAGAAGTGTTGTCCTTCGTTTGCGATGACGAGCCCGTCGAAGTTGGCATTGACCTCGTCGAGTGAGGTGAAAAGCAGCGAGATGATGTCGTTGCCGATCGTGTTCAACTTCGAATGGAATTCGAGACATGCAACGCCATCGCCGAGGTCTCGCAGCGAGGCGCCCGCGTTTTCGCGAATGATCGCCTGCTTCTTGAGAAATGACGGAGCCGCCGGCTGCCCCTTGATCGCCTGCGACAGTTCGAATGGTCCCATTTCCCATGCGAAACCCCAGCGCATCGCGCGATCGACCGCATCGGGATCGTCCGAGATTTCGGGCATGCGCGCGGCCGCGTAGTCCGCAATCGAAGTCAGCATCTCCGAAACGAAACCGGCAGCGCGATCCCGGCCTTTCAGAAGCGCGTTCACGCGCTCGGGAAGATTTTCGATGCCCGACACCATTTCGACAGAGGGAAAGACCGGTTTGCGCTGCGGCCGGTACTGCATGGTCTCGAGATCGAGAGTGAGAATCTGATCGCCCTCTTTTTTATAAAAGCCCCGTCCCGTCTTCGCTCCCAGCATCTTTCGTTCGAGCATCGTGCGCATGAATTCGGGAATGCGAAAGATTTCGCGCTGCGGGTCCTGCGGAGCACTGGCATAAATGTTGTTCGCGACGTGAGCAAAGATGTCGAGGCCGACGAGATCTATGGTCCGAAAGGTCGCAGTCTTCGCGCGGCCCATCAGAGGTCCGGTGAGCAGGTCCACCTCTTCGATCGTCAGGCCGTTCTGCAGCATCAAGTGAATTGCCTTCAGCGCGCCGAACAATCCGATGCGATTCGCAATGAAGTTGGGCGTGTCCTTGGCGCGCACCACTCCCTTGCCTAATATCATTTCGGCGAAGGCCTCAAATTCCGCCAAGGCGCGCGGGTCGGTCTCCGGTCCGGGGATGATTTCAAGCAATCGCATGTAACGCGGAGGATTGAAAAAGTGAGTGCCGAACCAGTGTTTGCGGAAATCGTCGCTGCGATCTTTGGCAAGTTCTGCGACGGACAAGCCGGAGGTATTCGTGGTGATCAGGGTTCCCGGCCGTCTGGCGGCATCGATCTTCTCGAGCAGTTGCTTCTTGATCTGCGGGTCTTCGACGATCGCCTCAATCACCCAGTCCGCATCCTGAATGCGCGGCAGGTCGTTGGCGAAACTGCCGCTCTCGATCTGCCGCATCTTCTCGGGCACGAACAGCGCCGGCGGCGAGCTTTTCTCCAGGGCCTTCAGAGCGGCTTCGACCTGTTCGTTTGAGATATCGAGAAGAAGCACAGGAAGGCCGGCATTGGCGACGTGGCCGGCGATCTGGGCTCCCATTGTTCCTGCACCGAGGACGGCAACCCTGCGAATCATTTCTTTATCGTATAATGCCCGCCGCATGGATGCCGACACCAGACTTGGCGGCCCGCGAGCCGCCTTTCCGCCGACCCGTCATTCCATCGTGTTTGCAACGAAAAGCGACGATCAGGAAGTCCGCAAACAGGCATTCGACGATCTGATCGCGGTGTACTGGAAACCCATTTACAAATACATTCGAATCAAGTGGTCCCTTTCCAACGAAGACGCCAAGGATCTCACGCAGGAGTTCTTTGCGGTGGCCTTCGAGAAGGGTTTCTTCGATTCCTACGACGCAGCCAAGAGCAAATTCCGCACGTTCCTGCGGACCTGTGTCGATGGCATGGTCGCTAATGTCCGCAAGGCGGCCACGCGTCTCAAACGCGGCGGGAACCTGCAGATCCTGCCGCTGGATTTCGCAACTGCCGACGAAGAATTGCGTCAGGTCGAGACTTCGCAGCACACGGACCTCGAACAGCTTTTCGAGCGCGAATGGGTTCGCAGTCTGTTCACCCTGGCGGTGGACGATCTGCAGGCGCAGTGTCGCGCTTCCGGCAAGCTGACGCAGTTCGCGCTGTTCGAACGGTATGATCTGAATCCGGCCGAAGACGCGCGCCCAAGTTATGCCGGCCTCGCCGAGGAGTTTCACCTTCCGGTGACGCAGGTCACCAACTTCCTCTCTTTCGCCCGATCGGAATTCCGGCGCCATGTGTTCGCGCGCCTTCGCCGAATCACAGGCAGCGAGACGGAATTCCGCAGCGAAGCGCGCCGCCTGTTCGGTGTGAACGCGCAATGACATGGCTGCCTGATTCCACAATGGGTCACCTCCGCGCGATCGCGGAGTGGCCCGACTTCAGCGGGACCAAATACGAAATCATCGAGAAACTGGGCCAGGGCGGAATGGCTTCCGTTTACGTCGCGCTCGATCGCGATCTTGACCGCCGCGTTGCAGTCAAGGTCATCCACGACCCCGTCGGCGATCCCATCGCGCAGCAGCGCATGTTGTCTGAAGCGCGGATTATCGCGCGCCTCGAGCATCCCGGAATCCTGCCGATACACGACCTCGGGTTCCTGCCGGACGGACGGATCTATTACGTCATGAAACTCGTGCGGGGCAGCCGCCTTGACGAGTTCATCGACGAGACGATCTCTTTGCCGGACCGGCTACGATTGTTCCTGCGAGTCTGCGATTCGGTAGCGTTTGCGCACGCGCACGGCGTGATTCATCGCGATCTCAAGCCGTCCAACATCCTGATCGGCGATTTCGGCGACGTGCTTGTCATCGACTGGGGACTTGCAAAGGAGCCGCGCGGTCCGGAAGAGGCAAGCGGTTATATTCTCGGCACTCCAGGCTACATGCCGCCCGAGCAGGAACGCGGCGAGAGCGACTCCACCGATCAGAGGTCCGATGTGTATGCCCTCGGCATCCTTCTGGAGTCCGTGCTGCCGGCCGGCTCGCCACGATCCGTTCGAGCTATCTCCAGAAAGGCCAGGTCTGCGGCTGCGTCGGATCGCTATCCCACGGTCGCCGAGCTCAGCCGCGACGTCACCTGCTTTCTCGATGGAGAACGGGTCGCCGCTTTTCCCGAAGGCTTGTGGGAGACGGGGGCCAGGCTCGTCCGGCGCTACCGGACCGTGATTCTTCTCATCGCGACATATCTTGTCGTTCGCGTGATTTTGTTGCTCGCAACGCGCTAACCCTTAAAGAACTTCGAGCAGACGTTTAATAGAACAACAGGAGGAAGAAAACACTCATGAACAAACCTGTTCTTGGACTCGTGATCGGAGGACTGCTCGGCGTTTTCGACGGTTTGAGCGCCTTGCTCTCGGCGCCCGAAGTAGCGCCCGGCATCGTCGGCATCGTGATCGGCTCGACTTTCAAAGGTCTGATCGCCGGCATCGCGATCGGCTATTTTTCAAAGAAGGTAAAATCGCTGCCTCTCGGCATTGTATTCGGCCTGGCGGTCGGCGCGTTTCTGGCATTTCTGGTGGCGGCGATGCCGACTCCGGATGGCAAGCACTACTACTGGGAAATCATGCTGCCGGGCAGCCTGGTTGGAATCATCGTCGGCTACGTCACGCAGAAGTACGGCAAGACGGTGCGCGCCTGAACTAGTACTCCGCGAATGCGTCGTCCGGGAAGCAGTAGAGCCAGCGCTCGCCCGATTCCGCGGAAGCGATGACGTGATGTTTTGAGGCGCGGGCATGCTTGCTGGCGTGCCGGTTGGGAGAGGAATCGCAGCAGCGGGTTTCGCCGCAGGTCTGGCAGGTGCGCAGGTGCACCCACTGCGCGCCAATCTTCACACACTCCTCACATTCACGCTTCTTCGGATGTTTCACCGCGTCGATAGCTTCGATATGCGAGCAGGCCTGATCGCTCATGATCACTTACCCCGTTCGAGTTCAGCCCGGCTCCACTGGCCCAGGTCCGCGCCGGCGTTATAGGTAGTGCTGAGAAATGCCGTCAATTCTTCCGCCGGCGAGCCGGCCGCGCGAACGGCCTCGTAGGGAAGGAAGAACTCGGAAAAGTCCGGGCTGTAAAACGCAGCGGCCGGACGAACCGCGGCAGTCTTGAAGCCCGCGGGTTCAGGCGCCGCATACGCATAAAACGCAGGCTCCGAGACAGCGCCGCTGCCCGGCCAGAAGCCGTGGCTGATTACTTCGTGCGAGTAGGACTCTCGCGTGATCATGTCCGCACCCGGCCGCTCCGGCGCGCGCCGGCCGGAGAATCGGGTGACCGCGAGATCGAAGCTGCCCCAGAAAAAATGCACCGGACTGCATTTGCCAAGGAACCCGGCTCGAAAGTTTTCGAATACCGGCTTGATCGAAAGCAGCGCCCGCCAGAATGCATTCGCGCCTTCCGGAACATATGAACGATGGGTCATGTCCTTTTCGAAACGGATCGGGTCCGGCACCTCGACCGGCATCGGCCAGATGCGAACGCCGATTTCCATCCGGCGCAGCGCAGACATTACCAGTTCGTAGAACTCGGCGACCGTTCGCGGCTCGAGCGAAATCGTCTCCACGGCACCATCCGCCGCCTGAAGCAAAAACTGGTGACTGACGAAGTCGAAAGTCATTGTGAACTTCCGGTCGCGATAGCTCATAAGGGGGGTCGCCAGGCCGCGCGCCGTCACTTGCATCGCGATATTCCAGAAATGATTCGTGCGCGGAGTGAGCGCGAGACTGATCTTTCCGGCGATCTGCGTCCACATGTGCAGCGTGGAGTAGGTGTCGCGCCATTCGTTCATCCGCAGGGCAGGCCATTCTTGCGCATTGTGCATCCTCTAATTGTAGCCTTCGTCGCGGCTTTTGACATCACTCCGTCCGGTGTGTTATATGACATAACACTATGTTATCTCTGCTAGCACCAGGCGACTCACGATGACGCTTCTATTGGCGTGCGCGATACAAGTAACGGTGATTCTCACTCTGGCCGTCGGTTCTATGTTCTTGCTTCGGGGAAAATCGGCCGCCCTCCGGCACTGGGTCCTGTCGTCAGCCTTGATCTTGTCGGCGGTGCTGCCGCTGTTCAATTTCGTTGTTCCATCGTGGAGTGTGCCGGCGGTTGTAGCCGAGCATCCGATCGTGGCGCCCCTGCGCCGCCAGATATCGACGCTCACGCTGCCTGCGCTCTCGCCGGCAGCTCCGATTGCTGTGCGGGAGAAATCCGCCATCGTTCGCTGGCTGCCTCACGCGATCTGGCTGGCCGGTGCAATGGCGGGACTCCTCGTGCTCATTGCCGGCCTGGTGCGGCTGGTGCGGCTGGCATCCGTTTCCCGCCCGATGAGCGATGGCCGCTGGACCCGGCTCGCGCAGTCGATCTGCGGCGAGTACGGATTGCGGCGGCCGGTCGAAATCCTCGAGACCCAGAACCCTTCGATACTGGTGACGTGGGGGGTCTCGCGGCCGCGGATCATCGTGCCCGCCGGCGCGGCGGAGTGGGCGGAAGACCGCACCAATATCGTGTTGCGGCACGAACTCGCGCATATCCGGCGCCGCGACTGGTTCGTGCAGATGATTGCGCAACTGCTTCGCATTGTTTACTGGTTCAACCCGATCGTGTGGCTTGCCTGCAGCCGCCTGCGTCTGGAGAGCGAGTGCGCTTGCGACGATGCCGTGCTGTCGCGTGATATCGAAGGTCATGAATACGCGCGTCATCTGCTGGAACTGGCGCGAACTCTGAATACAACAGGCATGTCGTGGTCGGCGGTGCTGGCCATGGCACGTCCATCCACCATCGAAAGGAGATTCTCAGCCATGCTCAATCCGTCTATCAATCGGCGGCCCTTGTCGCGGACTGCGATGCTGGTCATAGCGCTCATCGGCCTCTGCATCACCGCCTCACTACCTGCGATGCGATCGCTCCGCGCCGCGACTCAACCCGTTGCCGGACAGGAAACCGTGGAGCGTCCACCCATGGTGCAGAGTCCTGCCGCTGCCCGAGCAATCGGCCAGAGAATCGGCAATGGCACCGGTAATGGCATTGGCAATGGTATTGGCAATGGCGTCGTCGTTCCGCCGCAGGATCCCGGTCCCGATGCAGGCCCCAGCGCTGAAGGTACCGAGATGTTGTTGAAGTTGTATGACAGCAGCCAGGACATGCCGATGAAGTTCCGCATCCTGGACCACTTGTCGGTGTCGAACAACCCCAAGGCCCAGGAAAAGCTGCGCGCCGTCGCGAACTCCGACGCGGAGCCCGAGATGCGACGGCACGCGATGGACTTCATGTTTATCAAAGCTTCGGTCGAGACACTGATTTCCATGTTCGACAGCAGCCGCGATACGGAAACCAAGCTCCACGTCCTGGACTACCTCTCTGTTTCCGACAGCCCGCAGGCTGCCGAAAAAATGCTCGCCGTGGCCCGTTCCGAAGCTGACCCGGAAATGCAGCGCCGGGCGATTGATTACATTTCCGTCAGGCCGGGCGCATACGACATGCTGGTCTCGCTGTACGACAGCAGCCGCCAAATGCAGACAAAGGCGCAGGTCCTGGACTACCTCTCTCAATCGAACGACCCTCGGGCGATGCAGAAACTCTTTTCGATCGCACAGTCCGATCCGGACCTGGAGTTGCGCCGCCGCGCCGTCGACTACATTGCCGCACGCTAAAATCGAGTGAGTCCTCAGTCGCGGGCTTTTAGCCCGCGACTGCATGGCCCGTCCCGCCTGCCTTCCAGCTTGCTATAATCCAAACCTCAGCTATGACTCACCGCGTTGCTGCGTTTCTCTGGATCATCACCGCGACCTCTTGCGCCAACAGGATCGTCCAGCCGGGACCTCCGGGGACTGCGAGCCGCACGATCGCGCGCAAGGCGGCGGTGGATCTATCGAAGATCCGGTTCACTGCCGCCGATGTGAAATTCATGCAAGGTATGATCCACCATCATGCTCAGGCTCTGGACATGACGGCATTGATCGCGTCGCGGACCAGCCTCGAAGGGATGAAATTACTGGGACAGCGGATCGAAATATCGCAGACGGACGAAATCCGCATGATGCAGCGATGGCTCGAACTGCGCGGCCAGGAAGTGCCGGGGATGCACGAGCATCACATGCCCGGCGCAGCATTGATGCCCGGTATGCTGTCGCAGGAAGAAATGGAGCGTCTCGCGGCCGCCGATGGCGCGGAGTTCGATCGGCTTTGGCTTGCGGGTATGATCCGGCACCATGACGGGGCGCTGGAGATGGTCGATGAGCTGTACGCGCGCGAGGGCGCCGGTCAGGAGTCTGAGATGTTTTCGTTTACATCGGATGTGGTTGCCGATCAGAAGGCGGAGATCGATCGCATGGCGGCGATGCTTCAGGAGCTTCAAAAATGATGCGGACCGGTAAATCGTTTTTCGCTTTCGCAGGACTGCTGTTGCTTCTAGCGGGGGTTCTGACTGCGCAGGATCCCCGGGTTGGTTTGAAGCCGGGCTTTCGCGATGCCGGAAGTGTGAGCCGAAACCTGGAACTGGTCTGGACCCTTCCAAAGCCCGACGGTTTCTTCGATCCCAAGGCCCCGCAGGGCACGCCCAATCCACCGGAACCTGCAAATGCAGCGACGCCCGCCGGAGCCAAACCCTCTCCAGCGCCGCAAGAGTCCGCGGCCACTCCGGCACAGGATGCCGCCGCGGCGGCGGCAGCGTCGCGGTTGAATTTCGCCAATTCGGATCTGGCGTTCAGTCGCGATCACCTCATCATCGGCAACTTTCACGGCTTCAATACCTACAGCATCGAAGATACGAAACGGGCCAGGCTTCTCGTTTCTGTTGTATGCCCAGGGGGACAAGGCGACGTCTCGGTCTACGGCAACCTGCTGTTCATGTCCGTCGAACAGACGCGGGGCCGCGTCGATTGCGGAACTCAGGGTGTTCAGGCAACCGTCAGTAACGAGCGTTTTCGCGGCATTCGCATTTTCGACATCAGCGATCTGAGGAAGCCGAAACAGATCGCGGCGATTCAGACCTGTCGTGGATCGCACACCCACACGCTGGTGATCGACCCGAAAGACAAATCGAACGTGTATGTGTACGGCCAGGGGACCGGCCAGGTGCGATCCGCTCAAGAACTGTCCGGCTGTTCGGGCGAGCAGCCTGATAAAGACGGCAATACCGCGCTCTTCAGCATCGACGTCGTTCAAGTTCCCGTCCGGGCGCCTCAGGAAGCGAAGATCGTCAATCGGCCACGTATCTTTGCCGATCCTGCCAGCGGCGCCATTGCCGGTCTCTGGCAAGGCGGCGATCACGGGCCGGGAACGCAAAGAACGTCGGCGACGAATCAGTGCCATGACATTACCGTCTTCGCGGAGGTTGGTCTCGCCGCCGGCGCGTGTTCGGGCAATGGAATTCTTCTCGACATATCCGATCCGGTGCATCCGGTCCGCCTCGATCAGGTGGTGGACAAGAACTTCGCCTACTGGCATTCCGCCACATTCAATAACGACGGCACGAAAGTCATCTTCACCGACGAATGGGGCGGCGGCACGCGGCCGCGCTGCCGATCGAGCGATCCGGTGACGTGGGGCGCGGATGCCATTTTCGATATCGTCGACCGGAAGCTCGTCTTCAAGAGTTACTTCAAAATTTCCGCGCCTCAATCCGAGCAGGAGAATTGCGTCGCGCATAACGGTTCTCTGATTCCGGTTCCGGGCCGCGACATCATGGTTCAGGGCTGGTATCAGGGCGGACTGACCGTGTTCGACTTCACGGATTCCGAGCATCCGGTGGAAATCGCTTACTTCGATCGCGGTCCCATCGATGCAAAAGATCTGATCGTCGGAGGATACTGGGCTGCCTATTGGTACAACGGCTACATCTATGCGTCCGAGATTGCGCGCGGTCTCGATGCGTTCAGGCTGAAAGCCGGCGAATTGCTTTCGCAGCACGAAATCGATGCCGCCACGGTTGCGCAAACCAACGAATTCAACGCGCAGGCGCAATCGAGAGTGGTCTGGCCGGCGAATGCGGTCGTCGCTCAAGCGTATGTGGATCAACTGTCGCGCGGCCGTGCGATCGCACCCGAACGCGCTCGCACGATCGCGGACACGCTGGGCCGCGCCGCGAAGGTTCGCACCAACCGCGATAAGAATGCGGCCGCCGTATCGGCAGAACTGACTATGTTGATTGCGGAGATCCAGGGCGATGCCGCCAAGGCCCGCGGACGTGACGCCGCACGGTTGAGGTCGCTGGCAGCGACGATGGACGGAATTGCAGCAAGACTACGCTGACGCTACATCAGCATCGATAGCGCGTCCACGGACTGCGCGAACCAGAGGACGGCCAGCGTGGATTGCAATCGCATTTTGGACGTGGACTTGAACCACCAGGAAAGGCCCTTCCCGCAGATCTGATCGATCACGTCTTGAGGCACGAAGAGGGAGCAGATCTCCTCTTCGTATGCCCATCCGGGACCATCCAGTGTGATGCCGTATTGTTCGGTGACGGGATCGAAACGCACCAGATCGTGCTGCATCAGGATCTCCAGCCTGCGTTTCGTTTCGCTGATGTAGCCGTTGAGATCGGGATCGGACTGCTTCAAACCCACGCCCCATCGGACTCCGGATGCCAGGCGGCCGGCGAGGATATCCAGTTTCCGCAGGCGGGCACCGCTCGCCATCGGAATGTTCCCATCGCTCACTGTCCGGATGTATTCCGCGGTGTCTACGATATTCCTGTAGAAGTGACCGGGCACATGCCCGTATGCCGAAGGGCCGAGACCCACCAGATCCGAATCGAGGCCGCAGCGAATGCTCTTGAAAGCATCCTCGTCGCTGCCGGACAGCACGAAACGTCCTCCCGGACGGGGCCGATACGCCAGGGTCTTCATCCGGTCGCGCAGCCGCAGCCGACGGACAACGCTGCGATACGAATCCGGAAAATCGCCATGCCATTTGCGCAGCCGCTCGACGTACCAGGTGACCTGAGCCGGCCGCAATCGGGCAACGTGATCGACATCGTTTTCGAGATCCTCGTCCGTCTGGCCGGGCATGTCCTGCATGAGATCGATGTTCACCAGATCGATCTCGCGGATCAGCGTCTCCAGTACGGCGAGAGTCTCGTCCTCGCCATGCGTCCGGCCTTCGCGGCGCAGCGAGGTTTCTGAAAATGTCTGGACGCCGACGCTGATTCTCCTTACACCGAGCTGCTTGAGCAGGGCGATCTTCGCCGGATCTTGAATCAACGCATTCGGACTGGTTTCAACGCAAACCAGTGCATCGGGCGCGAACGCGAAGCGGCGGCGCAGGTCCGTCAAGAGACTCTCGAGCTGTCGTTCCGGCAAGACGGTGGCGGTTCCGCCTCCGATGTAGAGCGACCGGACTTTCGCATCCCGCAGCTTTTCGCCGACGAGATCCATCTCCCGCCGCAGCGCTTGGAGATATGTATCGACCGTTCCGTTGGAGCCGGAGATCACGCTCGTCTCGTAAGGGCAAAAAGCGCAGCTCATTTCGCAAAACGGCACATGGACGTAGAGGTTGACGCTGCGAATGCCGGAGAGCGCCGGCAGCATGGATTCCGCCCGAAGCGCACGAAGCGCGTCCAGGGGCGGGTACGTGACAAGCGTGTGACTGCCTCCCAGGCCGTCCCACGCGCGGGTCATGCCATCGGCTGCGAGCGCTTCGAATGCTGCTCGAGAAAATTCCATAATCCACCAATCTTACACGGTCACCATTGACGACACCTTCGGCATCGAGAATAAAACGCTTTTTCCGGAGTATGTCCACATGACGTGCAGCGCCTCGGAATACGCTTCGGAAGTCTCACTCCAGAATCCATGAGGAAGGTTGGACCGGAAGTGCAGGCAATCGTTTTTTCGCAGCGAATCTTCTTCCGTGCCGAGCTTGCAACCGATGGAGCCGTCCAGCAACATGAAAAACTCCTCGTCGCCGTGAGTCAGCGCCACTTCTCCGTCGCTTTCGGCAGAACGCTCACCGGCATGCGCCACGCGAACGACTGCGGATTTGTTGCGGCGTCCGAATCGCGTGATCATCGGCACGATGCGTTTGGCTTCGTAGTCCTTGGCCAGATCGACGTAGACGTACGGCAGCGGCTCATCCTGCGACCAGCGATCGAAGTCTCCACGATGCGCCGTTCTTTGAATCACCTCGAGCGCCGCTGCCGAAGGCCATCTGCCGCCCTGGCGGATCAACCGATTGCGTTCGGTTTCGTCATCGAAGATGCGGCTGATCTGGCGGTCGATGTTGTCGAATTCCTCGTGAATCCTGCCTCGCCGCCGCAGCAGGCTCGGCGCGCGATGATCGGCAAGCAAATCGGAGAGATCGGATACGCGCAGCATAGAAGCAATGATGAGTAACTTGTCGAGGCTCGGAGCCCGCCGGCCCGACTCGATCTGTCTCAACTCGCTTTCCGGCAAGCCCGAGAGTTGCGCGAGCAGTTCCTGTGTGAGGCCGCATCTGGTGCGCAGCGCCTGGATACGAAGCCCTACCATTCGCCAGTATTCCGTCTCATGATCCTCAGCGTTCCCGGCTTTGTCTCCGGCCGCTTCGTTTACCCCGGCCGAGCGAACGGCAGCCTTGGAATTCCGCGTCAGGCGCATGCCGCCTCGCGTGTACAACGCCTGAGGGCGGACGCCCTGCAGGTCCCAGAGTATGGTCACCGCTTTTGCGGACTCAGTTTGCGAAGTGATCGAGTGGGGAAGGAATTCGGGAATATAGACGGCATCGCCGGGCTGCAGCGTTGTCGGCGTGTCCGTAGAGCTCGTGTGCAGCCGCAACTCGCCCTCGAGCACGTAGAGGAATCTTTCGCTCGGCAGGAAGTACGACTGATTCGGGAGGCCCTTGCCGGTCGAAAACTTCGTGAGCAGAAACGGAAACATCGTGCGGCCGACGAATCCACGGCTCAGGTCCGCTGCCGTGCAGTCCGGAAACAGGCCGCGAATGACTTCCTGCGCATCATTGCCGCGCCGGATGCAGAACAGCGTGCGTTGGCTCTTCCGTATGAATCCGGACAGGCCTTCCGGTTCGAGCGCCGTCACGATCTGCTTGAGCGTGCGCGATGGAATCGTCCGATTGGCCAGTCCCTCGGACAGAATGCGCGAGAGATATGAAGTGCTGATGCCCGCCTGCTGGCAAAGCGCCTTGCGAATAAGCTCACCGGTGGCGAGACGCCGCCGGATCTCGAGCAGGATGAGATCGAGAAGCTTCGCGGAGATCCGCGAGGTTGGAGTTTGTGCCCGGCGTTCTGCTACGTTTTGATGCTCCCGCTGAACGCGTCGTCGCATTGTTGCCATTTTCAGATCCTTTCCGAGCCCCTCAATGACCCAATTTACGCAGGACGTTCGGTGTCAGCACATCGGTAAACAAATAGTTGTCATCGGCTAATTGAATCTTTGCGCACAATTTTGGATCTTATCAGTACGGAAAAGCAACAAAGGAATTGCAGGTCGTATTTCACCGAGCGCAGGAGAAACGAAGACAGGAGGGCAAGAGATGAAACGATTGCTGATCGTAGTTGTGCACGTACTGGTATTGACATTAGTAGCCGTAGCGATTGCGCGGGCGCAGACGGCGCCGGAGGCGACCCGTTTCACGATTGGCGGGGCGCCGATTCTGGCGCAACCGCGTGGCGAGTTCGGAATCAATCTCGACCGTAGCTTTGGCGGGACGGGCGGACTGACGTACCATCTCGACCGCCCCGGCTTCATCGGGCTGAAATTCGATTTTGCGGCTGTGCCCTATGGCCACGAGAAGCGCAAGGTTGCTTTATCCCCGCTGATCAGCGAACGAATCCTCCTCGACCTCACTACGACAAACTGGATGAGCGCCGTGAGCTTTGGCCCGGAGCTGGCGCTGCCGAAAGGGCCGGTGCGTCCTTATTTCAACACCGGCTTCAGCGAACTGTTCTTCAAGACCTCGTCTGCTCTTTCAGGAGGATCCGACGAGGCCTTCGTGGGGACCACCAATCACAGCGACGCAACAGCGTCCTGGTTTCTTGGCGGCGGTCTGAGGATTCCGCTCGCCGGCAACGATCCCGTCAAGGCGATCAGCCTCGACCTCGGATTCCGGTATCAGTACGGCGGGTCCGCATCGTATCTCCGTGAGGGCAGCATCGAGGATCACCCGAACGGCAGCATCACCCTGAATCCTCTTGTCAGCCGGACGCCTCATGTCATTTACATGATCGGCGTTCGCTACCGCATTCCGCACAACCCGTTCCTGCCTTGCCGCCGGTTTTTGTGCTGACAGGAGGACATCCAGGGCGAGTGCTCGGGACGTATATTCCGGTGCTATGGCATCGAACAAATACCATTTCGAGGATCACTGGGATGTGCCGTTTCCAATCGACGACGTTTGGGAAGTTCTCTCGCGTTCATGGGAATTCCCGCTCTGGTGGCACGGTGTCTATCTCTCTGCCGTGCCGCTGGACAACGTCGAGCGCCCGAAGGTCGGAGCACGAGTGGCCGCGGTCGCGCGAGGCTGGCTGCCTTACAAGCTTCGCTTTACCGTAGAGACCACGGCGCTGGACCGCCCGAACCTCATCGCCTTCAAGGCGACCGGGGACTTTGAAACGGACGAGTCGCGATGGATTTTGCGACCGCAAGGGACAGGCGCGGGGACGCACGTCATTCTCGACTGGAATCCGATCGTCGAAAAGCCTCTCGTCAAGCTGCTCTCTCCCATCTTGAAGCCTGTCTTTCGCTGGAATCACAACTGGACGATGGTCCGCGGACAGCGCCAGATCGTCGAGTACATGTCGCGAGCCTCCGGTCGAAAAGCGGTATAAGATAGCGCGAAAATTTCGAGGGACGCCTCTACTTCGCCCGGTCTGTAAGGAGTTTCCGTGACATTGAACACGCGAGTGAAGCTTTCGGCCATGATGTTCCTGCAGTACTTCGTCTGGGGCGCATGGTCGGTCACGATGGGCACCTGGCTCTCTGCAACTCTGCAGTTCTCCGGTGAGCAGGTCGGGCTGGCGTACGGCACCACGGCGTTGGCGGCGATGATTTCGCCGTTCTTCGTCGGAATGTTCGCCGATCGCTTTTTCGCCACCGAGCGATTGCTGGCCGTGCTGCATCTGGTCGGCGGAGCTTTCCTTTTCTATGCTTCGCTGCAGACGTCGTTCGCACCGCTGTACATGGTGCTGCTGGCCTACACCCTGTGCTACATGCCGACGCTCGCGCTCTCGAATTCGCTATCGTTCCACCAGATGGAGGATCCGGCAAAAGAGTTTCCCAGCGTGCGTGTGCTCGGCACGATTGGCTGGATCATCGCGGGGCTGGCGATCGGCGCCATGAAAATCGAAGCGACGGCTCTGCCTATGCGGATCGCGGCCGCTGCTTCCGTCGTGCTGGGACTGTATTCACTGCTGCTGCCGCACACCCCGCCTAAGCGAACGGCAGGCAAAGTCGGCTGGCGCGACGTCCTGGGACTAGATGCCTTGAAGTTGTTGCGCGATTCTTCCTTCGCTGTGTTCGTCGCCGGGTCTTTCCTGATCTGCATTCCGCTCCAGTTTTATTACACGTTCACGAATCCGTTCCTGAACGAGCTCAACGTCAGCAATGCGGCGGGCAAGATGACATTCGGCCAGATGTCGGAAATCTTCTTCATGCTCGTCATGCCATGGTTCTTCCGCCGCCTTGGGGTAAAGACGATGATGCTGGTCGGCATGGCCGCGTGGGCCGCGCGCTATGCGCTGTTCGCCGCCGGGGACAACGGTGCGCTGGTGTGGATGCTCTACTCCGGAATACTGCTCCACGGCATTTGCTATGACTTCTTCTTCGTCACCGGCCAGATCTATGTGGACCGGCGGGGGGAAAG
>JADMIO011430536.1_pt1 | contig 47330 bp, 42 predicted proteins | sample 8958161 | NCBI WGS metagenome assembly JADMIO01 (sample SAMN16585339, study PRJNA669376) | soil metagenome | isolation source: Crop rotation soil | place: USA: Cullars Rotation, Alabama | collected 2011
CGCGACAACTTGTCCACGTGGAATTCTAAGCTTAGGATCCCAATGTGCTGGAAAGGCGCCTGGGGTCTTCCGTGACTGCCTGTCGAGGGTGACAGGCGCGAGGACGAGGCCCACCCGCGACCATGAGCGTCGTGACGACTCGTTGCGTGCACCCGGTCGAGTCTCAAGTCTTTTCAAGCTCGTTTACCCGTCTGAGTCAGGTGGCGGATTCTGAGGAGAGTTTTCGAAGCTGTGTTTGCGGCTGCTTGCAGTCGTCTCTGCCGCTTCGCTGGCCGTGACTTTGCTCGGGCAGCTGTGCTAGCTCCTCACCCGCTTCCAGGCTGAGGACGTTCGATGTCGAAGTTTGTGCTTTGTCTGCTCGCCTGCCTGCTGTTTGTGGGCTCGGTTGGACTTCCCGTACCCGGCGCCGCGCAGGCGGGGGCCATCGTGACCAGTTCAGACGTCGAAGCGCGGTCGGCGTTCGAGGAGGGCACGGCGGCGTACGACCTGGGCCGCTTCGAGGAGGCGCGCATCGCGTTCGAGCGCGCCTACGCGCTGAGCCCGCGTCCGAAGCTGTTGTTCAACATCGGGCGCTCGGCCGAAGGGGACGCGCAGTACGCGCGCGCACTGTCGGCGTACGAGGGGTACCTCGCGGCGCTGCCGGGGGCCGAGAACCGACCGTTCGTCGAGTCGCGCATCGCCAAGCTGCGCACGCTGGTCCCTGCGGCCGCGGTCCCCACCGCGCCGCCAACTGTCCCCACGCCACTTCCTGCCACGCAGCTCCCGGTCGACGTGGCGCCCGTCGGTATGGCACCGGTCGCGGCGGCCTCGGCGCCGCACGAAGCAGAGCGGCCCGCACGCTCGCGCAAGCGCGCCTGGCTGTGGGGCATCGCGGGTGCCGTAGTGCTCGGCGCAGGCGTCGGGACCGTGGTCGCTCTCACGCGCAAGAGTGACGGCTCGTCCGAAGCTGGCGAGCTCATCATGACGCTGAGGCACCGATGAGACGCGCACTCGTTCTCTTATTGCTGGTGCTGGGCGGCTGTAGCGGCGATGAAGCGACCCGCGTGGTCGTCTCGATCGACGCCGAGCCTCAGGTCAAGGCGCAGTCGAGCGACATTCGACTCGTGGTCACCGACCTGAGCGGTGACGCCGACCGCCTCGTGCACGACGACCGAGAGTCACCCCCGAAGCGCACGTTCCCGCACCAGCTCACGCTGCAGCCCAGCGAGGGCGACGCGACGCGGACCTACCGGCTCGAAGTCCGCGCGGTGATGGGCGAGCGGGCAGTCGCCACCTCGCGCTTGATCTCCGGATACGCTCGTGGCGAGACGCGGTTCGTGCGTGTGGTCCTCGAGGACCAGTGCATCGACAAGCCATGCGGGACCGATCAGACCTGCAGCGCGGGCATGTGCGTCGATGCGCGGCTCGACGTTGCCGGGTTCGGCACTGCCGCCGACGCCGCGCCAGATAGCACGAGCGTGCCTCGTCAACCGCCGCAACCTCCCGCCGACGCAGGCACGTCCAGCACAGGCGTGACCGAGCCGGCCGGCGACGGCGCTGCAAGGGAGCCGGCCAAGTCCGACGCGCCCGACGCGACCGCGCTTGTGGACTCCGGCGTCGCCGATACCGGGGCCGCGCTGCCGGACGATGATGCCCCTGCTCCCGTGCGCTCGCCCGTGACGGGCGCTTGGGCGGGCACCGCAGAGCAGTTCAACACGCGCGCGACCTGGGCCGTCACGATGGCGCTGAGTAGCGCCGCCTCGGTGGGCGACCAGGTCGGAACGATCGAGTATCCTGGTCTCGGCTGCGGCGGCATCTTGCGGCGCATGGCAGACGAACCAGCGCTGTTGTTGGTGATGCGCGAGGAGCTGACCCACATGCTCGCGTCTCGCCCGTGCGTCGATCGCGGCATCATTCGCCTTCAGGCGACGACTGAATCGAATCGCATCGTCTGGCAGTGGTATCCACCGGCTTCGTCGCAGGTCGGCGCATCCGCGACGTTGCTCCAGCGGTTCTAGGTGTGGTCGCGCGGCAGTGCGGGGGCACCATCCGCTTTTGCGGGGCCGCGGGTTGAACTCCACGAACCGCGGAGCCGGCCGCTCGGGCTGCCTAAGATGAACCTGCCGCGCGCGCGTGTCAGCGGTCGCTCGGACCGTCGAGTGTGCGGCGACCCCCATCGACACACGCTGGTCTGACGGATCGCCCAACGGCGCCGTCCTTCGTCCCATGCACGCGGAAAGCGCTCGCTCCGTCTTTGTTCGCCTTCCTATCCGGCCGGCTGCGCAGATGCGCGACCGGTCGGCCCTGCAGCCGCCCAAGTCCGGCCTCCGCGGTTGGCCGACGAGACGTCGGTCCCTCACGCTGCCACGCCTTGGCGTCCTCAGCCTGATCCTCTGCGGGATCGTCAGCTGCACCGCGCGCGCCGCCAACCGCCCGCCGACTCCGAGCGAACCCATCCGGACGGGCCTCGTCGCCGGGCTCTCCCACAGCTGCGCGACGCGAAGTGACGGGACGGTCGCATGCTGGGGCCACAACTACAGCGGTGAGCTCGGTGATGGCACCGCCGTGAGCACGTTGACGCCGACGTCTGTGCTGGGAATCACGAACATCGTTGAGCTGTCGGGGAGCGGTAACCATACCTGCGCCAGGAATCGGACGGGCGCAGTTTGGTGCTGGGGAGAGAACGGGGGGCACGGGATCGGCGGACACGACGCGCTCGACGCATCGCGTCCGCGTCGCGTTTCTGGCGTTCGCGACGCCGTGCAACTTGCTGTGGGCACCTTCGACACTTGCGCGCGGCTACGAAACGGATCCGTGATGTGCTGGGGAGGACGCTGGGTGCAACGCCCCAAAGGCGACAACAAGACCGCGGTGAGTCCGCCTGTTCGCGTGCCCGTCCTGACCCACGCCGTGTCGATCGCGGCAGGCGACCATCATGCGTGCGCCGCGCAGCGCGATGGCGCGGTCCTTTGCTGGGGGGATAACGACCGCGGCCAGCTTGGCGATGGCACGAACTCAGCGTCGGACCGACCGCGTCCCGTCATCGGTCTGACGAACGTCGTGGAGGTGAGTGCGGGTGGTTCCCACAGCTGTGCACGACGTGACGACGGAACCGTCCGGTGCTGGGGCCACAATCGGGAAGGGCAGCTCGGGGACGGCACGAGCGAGCAGACCTCGCTCCCGGTCGCTGTGGCGGGCCTGACTGACGCCGTCGGCCTCTCGGCGGGATCCACGTACACGTGCGCGCAGAAGCGCGATGGCAGTGCGGCGTGCTGGGGCCGGAACGGAGGCGGCTACGACCTCGACGACCCGCCAAAGAAGCGCACCTTCACAAGCGAGTCGCTGACGCCGGAAAGGGTTGCTGGCCTGACGCAGGTCACCGAGCTGAGCGTTGGCTACGACCATGCCTGTGCGCGGGCAGACGGTCGCATCGTCTGCTGGGGCTCGGGCAACGACGGGCAGCTCGGGAGCGGCGGTAAGGACGCGTCCAGTGTACCGGTCCACGTCGAGCTCGGGTCCTACGCCGAGCCTCAGGCCTTCACCGAGCGCGCGTCGGCACAACCTCGCAAGTCGAGGATCGCTGCGCGACAGTCGCTTGCCGCTGGCGATGGTCACACCTGCGCGCTCGGCGCCTCCGGAAGCGTCATCTGCTGGGGCAGGAACGACGTCGGACAGCTCGGCGACGGGAACAAGCAGCTGGCGCGAGGACCGGGCGCAGTCCCGGGCGTAACCGATGCCGTTGCGGTCGTCGCGGGCGAGCTGCACACCTGCGCGCTGCGGCGGGACGAGACCGTCGTGTGCTGGGGACCGGCGCGGCTGCGTGGAAACGGCGCGGACGACCGGCGCCATGGCGTCGTGGCTGTCCGTGATCTTGGGGAGGTCGTCGAGCTCGCCGCAGGAAGTCGACACACGTGCGCACGCAAGCGTGACGGGCAGGTCGTGTGCTGGGGAGAGAATCGAGAGGGCCAATGCGGGGTCGCCGGCCATTGGGCATGGAAAGCGCCGGTTCCGAACGTGGTGCTGACGGGCGCAGTCGCGCTGGCCGTCGGCGCGAAGCACACCTGCGCCCTGCGCGAGGACGGAACTGTCGCGTGCCTGGGCGACAACGCCCTGAGTCAGCTTGGCAGCGGCACCACCCTGCGGCTTCAGCGACCGTTCGTGGTGGGAACCCTGGGGCACGTCTTTGCGGTTTCCGCGGGCGGGAACGAGACCTGTGCCCAGCGAGACGACGGGCGCGTCGCGTGCTGGGGCGACAGCAGGTCAGGTCAGGTGGGGCCCGAGACCGCGGCGGGTGTTGCGCCTCTCCCTGTGCACGTGCCGGCGCTCGCGGGACTCCGCGACATCCGCATCGGCTCGAGACACGCATGCGCGCGAACGCATGACGGGGGCGTCACGTGCTGGGATCCTGCGAACGCGCCAGCTCCTGTCCCTGGTGTCCGTAACGTGATTGAGCTCGCTGTCGGCGGCGCGCATGCGTGCGCGCGCAGTGCGGACCAGGCGATCACGTGCTGGGGCCAGAATGGTCACGGCCAGCTGGGCATCGGGTCGACGGCCGGTCCCACCGCGTCCGTGCGCTGCGTGCGCTGTACCGGCGCGCCTCTCGGTCAGGTTCACAAGGGACGCGATGTCGGCAGCATGTGAGGGGAGCGCGAAAAGCGCTGAGCCCCGCGAGAAGACCCCTCGTTCTCGGTCAGGGTGCGGAACCCTCGCCGTCCCTCGTTCTAAGGGCGGAGAAGCACATCGAAAGGAGACAGGCGCCGTGTCACAAGCCTCGTGCGACGAACCGTTTGAGAGCACGGGTTGTCACGATGCGTATCACCTCGCGCGCCTCGCTGGCGGGACCAGACGCATCATGGAGCTCGCGCTCGTCAAACTCGCTTCCGAGGATGTGTTGTTCCTCGAGGAGGCGGGAGTGAAGCTTGCGGACACCGAGTTCGTAGCCACGCACGCGGTCGAGCGATGCGTGATCGAGGCGCTTCGAGGCGCCTGGTGGCACCGTGGGCTGTCCGCGATTGAGAAAGATCTCGAGCGCGTTTCTCTCGTGATTGACGGGGAGCTGCAGCGCGCGGGGCTTCGCGCGTCTGGTGTCGAGGACCAGAACGGGACGTTCGTGTGCTTTTTTCTCTGCGCTGCGATCGCCTCTGCCTGTTTCCTGATCGGCGGCCCGGCGCTGTGGGCCGTCGGTGTCTTCTTTGCACTTGCAGCGCTTTGCTTTTCCGCCTTCCCAAGCCCGCACTCCGACGTTACTGCGGACGGGCGACGCGTGCTGAGCGAAGTACAACGAGACGCACGTGAGCGGCTGGGCGTGTTGTCTTCGATGGACGATGGGCTGGACGTCTCCGTTGCCGTGCTCGGATGGAGGGTCCTCATGGACACTTCCCATGCGTGGGTCGCGGCATCGCTCTCCGATCTGGAGAATGCCGAGCATCGTGCCGAAGGCTGAGGTCGCTCAGGTCTCAGATGTCGTGCCGGTCTGGCGAGCCAACCTCGAAGGGCGATGGAGGACATGCGATGCGTACCCGCTCAGCAGCGCTCCTGCTTATTTCGACTTGCTCGACGGAGGGACGCCACGTTGAGACCGCGTGTTCGGGGATGCGGGGACGGAGCGAGGCACCCGACAGCTCGCATCACTGGGTTGTGATGGCTGACAGTGCGACGAGGTCGGAATCGCGACGAGCGGCGTCGCGTCGAGGATGTGACAGCAGATGCGCGTTGGCGACGGCAGGTCTGCGCAATACCGCGCGCGGCGAGGAGCGGGCGTTGGGGCGCGAGTCGCCTGGCATTGGCCGTGTAACGCCGGGTGCTGGCACCAAGTTTGGTTCTACTTCCTCAATGCGACGGGAGCGGTATACACTCTTCATGGAGCCGGCCCTCATTCCCGAATCGCTGTCGAGTCGTGCCATCGCGACCTTGACGCTCGCGTTCTCCAGCGACCCCATGACACGCTGGAGCTGGCGTGCACCGGAGGTCTACCTTGCCAGTTTTCCGCGATTCGTGCGCGCCATCGCGGGCAACTCGTTCGGTCACGGAAGCGCGTATGGCAGCGACGACATGCGCGGTGTTGCGCTCTGGTTACCGCCTGGCGTTCGGTCGGATGAGGCGCAGCTCGAGGCCCTGTTCGAGGAGACCGTTCCGAAGAGTCAGGCAGCGGACGGCGCGGCAATGTTCGAGCGCATGGCCACGAGCCACCCACGGGAGCCGCACTGGTACTTGCCGCTGGTCGGCGTAGACCCGCGTGCGCAGGGAGAGAAGCTCGGCGGGGCGTTGTTGCGGCCGGTGCTCGCGCGCTGCGACCGCGATGGCGTGCCGGCGTATCTAGAGTCGAGCAATCCGCGCAACATCTCCTTCTACGAGCGGCTCGGCTTTCACGTCCTGACGCGGCTGCAGGTAGGGGAGAGTCCAGAGCTGGTTCCGATGTTGCGTCCGCCGCGTGCGCACGGGTGAGCACGAAGCTCCACGGCGACGTGTCGAATCGCCCGTTCGGAAGAAGGGAAGTCCGTAGGCGAATGGTGTCCGCATTGCTCGGTAGTCGTGTCTGGGGCTGCCGGAGCAGTCGAGTGTCGCGATGACGTTCCACTTGGCGCTGGCGAGCGATACGCACTCCATCGCCGATTCGCAGTTGTGCTTCCGCCCTCACAAGACGATAGGGAGCGGATGCGCCGCGTGAGGTATAGGCACGCCCTCGGCGCCTCCTTGAGCCTGCTGGATTCAAACAGGAGAGGGCATCATTTCCGTCTATTGTGTGGCGTGCACAATCGATCGCTTGCGTTGCGGCCATCGTGGTGCGCGAAGCTTGATGGCAAGGGGGGCTTGAGTGGATCAGCCGCGGTCGGTTCCGCAAATGGCGGCCCGCGTTGCGCTGGACGGTGCGAGCAGGCAGCGAGTCGTGTATCGCGTTAGGCCGCTGGAGCGCGCCGAGGCAGCGCATGCGCGAGCTTCTCGCGCGCGCCGTCTCGGCCATTCGAATGAGGAGCGGGAGTCTTCCTTACTGTGTGCGGCTTGCGGAGACGCGCGCCAGGGGAGCGCCCAGCTGGGTGGGGCGCCGGCTCGGCTCGCACACGTTGCCGTCGTCACTACAGCAAGTCGACGGCGACGTAAGCAAGCGCGTGCGCTCGCGGGTGCGGCAGGCGGACCCGCAGGCCGAAGACGTTCGGCGTGCCGCCCGAAGCAGGAGCACCGCCTCGCCGTCGATGAGCGTGCCGCGCGCGCCAAGCCTGCTGAGCGCTTGCACGACGCACGGCGCGCGCGAGGTCCAGTCGTTGCCAAGGCGCGTCACCAGGCGGACGCGCGCGCCATCCACGCGAGATGCGGAAGCCGTCGAAATTCAGCTCGCGCACCCATGCGTCGCCGCTGGGCGGGACCGCCGTGACGCTTCGGGTGGGCAAGGCCTTGGGGACCATGCGGAAAGGACAGCGCCGGGCGGGCAAGGACGAGCATGGGTACAGCAGAGGCAGGGCGCTGAATCGCTCGTATGGCGCCCCGGTCCGAATCATGATGACGCGATGACGCGGCATCACATCTTCACTCGCCTCACGTCTTTCCTGCGCAAGCTGGGCTCGCGGCCCGCCGGACTCGGTGACGACGCTTTGGAGGTCGGCAAACTCGACCTGCGCACGCAGGGTCCCCTGGGAACGCGTGACGGGTGGCATGAATATCAGATCGAGACGACTCTGGTCTGTGTGAGCGTCGAAGGCCCGGTGAGCAGGTCCCTTGCGGTGTCGGCGGACTCGGCGAGACTCTCTTCGTTGTGGGACGCTCGGGCCGATGTCGAACGCGAAGCTGCTCGGGCCTACCAGCGAGAGCAGCCAGGGGCCTGGCGCGCGTGGAAGACGGTGCTTGGACACGAGCCCATCTTCAAGGTCTGGTCCATCATCATTCGTAGTGACACGGCCTGCGTCTCCTACGAAGTCGGATGCGAGGACGACCTCTGCGTCCTGGTGGAGCGAGCCGGCGATGGCACGCTCTGCATTGAAGTTCAGTCGCCTGATTGAGCGCGAACCTCCGGCACGGCGGAGGAATGTGGCACGCGCCATCAGTCAATGCGCCGGCTCGAGCGCCAGGGAGGCGCATCGAGCGGTCGCCATGAATTTCTGTGCTGACGAGTCGAGCTAGTCTCGCAGACCAGGCGACCGCTCACGCTGCGCGGTCTCTTGCCTGGGTCATCGAACTTGAGCCAGCGCTTTGCGCGTAGGGCAGTCTGATGGAACGTCCCGCACGGCCGTCCGCTTTTCCAAGAATAGCTCGGGAGCGGCACGACGTTGAGACGTGGCGAGACGTCGGGACGCTCATCCCTCACGCAACAAACTTGCCGTTCGCCGTGCGCGGTCTAGAAGATTTCGTCAACCTCGCCGTGGGCAACCGTCACGCTGCGCGCTCCGCCGACCACTCCGTTGGCGCTAGGGGTCGGCACCGACGGGCAACTTGGAAGCAGCACAGCACCCAACTCCGGTGCCGTACGCGCGCGGCTCTGAGGCAACGCGGCACTCCCGAGTCCACTCGAACGGAATGCGGTTCTACGCGTCGTCTGTGCCGGGCGGACCTCTGTTTCGCACGGCGATTGGCGGTTTGCGCGACTAATCCCAGTCAACTTCCCGCACCGCTCATCCATTGCGCTTCCTACTATTCTTATCTACCTCTGCCGCCGTTGCGCTGCTCGGCTGCGGCACGCTGCAAGACTCGGCAGACGCCGACCGTATGGTTCTCGCGCAGACTGCAGAGGTCGGTGCGAACACCAGCGCCGACGAGGGTCGCGGCATCTTGCTCCCTGCCTATCCCGCTGCGAGTCGGCCCGTATGGCGCGCGTATCGTCGCCACGGCGCCCGGCTCACGTTACGCGCTTGCGCGACAGGAAACTCATCCGAGGGCTCGGGGCCAGATCCGTGCTGCCCGCGAGGAAGATGAACGACCATGAGCGATGAATCGAACAAGCAGCTCAGAAAGCCCCGGGCACCGGTATCGCGAGGGCGGGGTTGCGACGAAAAGCGCGAACCAACTCTTGGCCAAGGTCCGTTCATCCAAAGGAACGACGGGATGGCCTTTCCCTTCGTCGTCTTCGCGCTGCTCTACAAGAGCCATCAGGGCGTGGGCGACTGGACGGGGGTCTGGGCGCTCTGGCGCCTCCTCTGGGCCGATCCCGGCGGCCCTCGCGCTCGGCTACGCGGTCGGCCGATACGTGAGCGCGCTCGCGATGCGTCTCAAGAGCGACCCTCCGACAGAGGGCCTCGTCCCTGCGCAGGTTGGCGAGGAGGGGCTGCAGCAGCCGGCGGTCGCCGCGGGCGTCATTGTCTCGGAGACCCTCACCTTCGGCAGGACCGCCGAGCGCATCCTCGAGCTCGTTCTCGTGTCCGGCGTCGGCGTGGGCGAGCACTCGCAAAGCGTCACCGGCAGGTGGTGTGAGCGCTGAACATCGCGTTCATGAAGGCTTCGCCCGCACGGTCCGTGGACTCGCCGCCGGGCGGGAGGCCGGCGGCAAAATACTCGATGCGCGGGTGGTCGTCGGTGACCATGGGCCCGTTCCCGAGGGCTTGTCTGAGCGCGTCTCTCGCGATGCATGGCAGAGCGAGCGGTGCTGCTGGGCTGAGCTCGCGCAGGTGGTCGCGCACTCCCGGTGCGTCCACGCGGTGGGCGATCGTTGCCGCGTCTGCGCCTGCTCCCTTCGTCCCGAGGAGAGCCGCCTCGACCGCCTCGATCTTGTAGAGCACGGCATCCGGAAACACGGCCTGAAAGGTGCGTGCGAGCATGCGCAGCTCGCTGTCGGTCATGCCGTGCATCGGCAGCCATTGCGCGAGCGCACCGCCCTCCGTGAGCGCGCGACGCGCATGCTCGTAAAACTCACGTGAGTAGAGCGTGGCCACACCGGCGACGCGCGGAGGGGGCGGCTCGAGCGTAACGGCGTCGTAGTGGCCGGCAGGCGCGTGGGCGAGAAACACACGCCCATCTTCGATCTGAATGTGGGCGCGCGGGTTTTCGAGGATGCCGTCGTTGCTACGCGCAAAGATGGGGAGCGTGCGATAGACGACTGGGCTGATGTCGATCAGATCGATTTCGTCGAACGCGCGATGACGTGAGAGGGCCGCGGCGGTCATGCCCGTACCAAGACAGATCACGAGCCCGCGCCGCTGTTGCCTGGCATGGAGCGCAGGCAGATGGCCGAGCAGACGCATGTAGCGCTTGCCCTCGGCGGTGTCGCCTGCGTAGGAAATGCCGTTCGCGAGGATGTTGCGCGCACCGCCCGCGCCCTTGAGCTCGACTACCGCCGTGGTGTCTTGGACTCCCTCTTCGACGAAGATCACCTTGTGACCAAGTGCCAACCTGCCGAGGAAGGGAGCGGTGTCTTCGCGCAGGAGCGCGAGCGCGACGAGTAGGGCCGCCGGCATCATGAAACGCCCCGCGCCCGGACGCTTGAACATGCACATGCCGGCGGCTATGGCGTGCAGCACTGCCATACCGCGCACGGAGGTAGACACGCCCCAGATGGGCAAGAGCCAGAAGCGCGCGGCGAGAGACCCAAAGACCGATCCCAGTGTGTTGAAACCCGCCAGCGAGCCGACGATGCCGGCGCGCGATGAGCCCTGTGATGCCGCCAGCGCGACGAGGAGAGGCAGCGCGAAGCCAAGCATGAAGGTCGGCAAGAGCAGCGCAGCGACGGCGCGTGCGACGGTCGCGAGCGCTACCGAGACAAAGGCGGACAGCCCACCGACGTGGCGCATGCCCACGTACCCAGGCACGACGAGCTCCGAGAGCTGCAGCGCTTCGAGACTGAACAGCACGAACAAGCCTGCGCACAACTGGGTGCCACAGAGCCAGCGCAACGCGTCGGCGCGCGCTCGGACGAGCCGACCGGCGGCAGCGGCGCCGAGCGCAAGACCAAGCAGGAAGGCCGCCAGGATCGCCGAGAATGCGTACGTCGAAGAGTTGAGCTGCGGGAGAAGCGCGCGCACCCACAGCACCTCCTCGGCAAGGCTGGCAAAGCCGGTCAGACACGCGAGCGTCTGCCAGCGGCGGAGGGAAGCTGCGACGGGCCCGCCACCCTGCGTCTCGCCCGCGGCGAGCTCGGGCTCCTCCCTCTTCGTGACGCTCACGGTCGACCCGCGACCTAGGGCGATGGCGAGCAGCCCCGTGGCGATGCCCACGGCAGCGAGCATGTGGGCCGAGCCTCTCAAGCCGAGCAGTCCGATCAGCACCGTGCCCGACAGCAACGCACCGACCACTGCGCCGAGCGTGTTCGCGCCATACAAAAAGCCCACAGCGGCTCCGATCGATCCGCGCGTACCTGCAACGAGCAGCGGCAGCGTGACGCCCGCTAGGAACGTGGCCGGCACGAGAAGGAGTCCGGCCATCACGAAGGTCATGGGCAGGGTCGTGAGTCCCTCGAGCCGAGGCGCCGTCTCCGCGGCCACGAGCGCCACCAGCGCAAGGACGACTTCGCACTTGCCGTAGGTCGCGAGAGGTCGCCGAACACGCGCGGCTAGCTGCCCGCCGGCTGCGTAGCCGAGCGCCATCCCGCCCATGAAGATGGCCACCACGAAAGCGATGCCGGCGGTGGTCCCGCCGAGCACCACCCCGAGCTGCTTCGCCCACACCACCTCGAAGCCGAGCGAACATGCCCCCGAGAGAAATACCAGCGGCCCGAGGAGCCACCGCGCGCTAGCCGCAAGCTGTGGTCGGTCGTCCATGAGTCTCCCCGAAGTGATTGTCTCCAGGGTCCGGACCAAGTCGACAAACTGGTCAGAGCGCTCGACGTCCGCTCAGCTCATTATCAAACGCGGCGTCGCACGTCGGCTCGCTCGCCGCGGTCGGTCGCTCCCTTGGTTGATATTGCAGCTGAAGTAGCACTTCACCACGGTGGGCTGCGGGTTACACTGCAGTATCGGTACGACCGGGTCTCGGTCTTTACGAGCGTAGACCCAACGCTTTTTTCGTCACGTCCGGCATTCTTCTTCTGCTCGAGCCGGTAATTGTCGCCGATGCTCAAGGCTTACTCGAAGCCGTCCAGCACACTCAGATCGCCGATGCGGCCCGTCCCCGTCACCCAGGGTGACTCGGTCCTGCGCGGCTACACCCCGCACTCGGTGATCTTGTGCTCGAAAACGTCGCCCGTGTTGGTGATGACGAGGATCGCGTCTGCGGTGGACACCACGAAGCGGTCCTGCGGGTTGGCGGCGATCGGCTGTTCCAGATTCGCGCGATGGGGCGGTCCGATGGTGCTGCCGCCGAAATGATGGGTGAACAGCTCGCCGGAGGTCGTAATGACGCCGATCAGCGGGACGCAGACCGGGAGGATCCACTTGTCCGCGGCGTTGGCTGCGACCGGTCGATAAGAATCGGGCGACGTCGCAGCGCCGGCGGTCCACTCGTACGACGACCGGATGCGATGAAAGCCCGCTGCGCCATCGTTGCGGAGCACGACCACGCCGTTGAGGGTGATGAGCGCGCGGCGATCCTCCGGGTTGACCCCCACGGGCGTAGGCACCTCGACCGGGCCGCCGCTGCGAAAGGTGATCCGGCTCGAGCCCAGTTGCGTCTGGTGAAACACGACCTCGCCGTTGCTGCGCACCACGTACAGGCCGTCGATACCTGCGGTCGGCAAGACCCAGCGCACGCCGCTGTCAGGCGGCTGGATCTTGCCCGCGCGCCAGGGCGCACTGATTCCGCCTCTGGGTCCTCTCGTTACCCGGTGTCCAAACAGCTCGCCGGACTCGGTGAGTACAACCAGGAGCAGCTCGTTCGTTCCCAGGCTCCACGCGAACACCTGACGATCCTGTAGGTTCGCAGCGACGCCGCCGCCCAGCCAGGTGGCCGAGCCCGCGCGCAGTGCGAACGAGCGCGCGGGAGATAGCAAGAGGCTCGCGGCGGCGGCGCCGCCGGCGAGCGCGCCGAACTGACGTCGGCTCATGACGGGCGCGTCGGCTGCTGAGCGCTTCATACGCCGCACCAGCTGATCTTGTGTTCGTACAGGTCGCCCGTGTTGGTGGTGACGAGGATCTCGTCTCGGGTGGTCACTACGAAGCGATCCTGCGGGTTCGCTGCGATCGGCTGCGGCGTGTTCGCACGGGCGGGCGGACCGACGCGATTGCTGACGGTGTCGTAAGGATGCGTGAACAACTCACCGGCGCTCGTGATCACGCCGATCCGCGAATTGCAGACTGGGATGATCCACCTATCCGCCGGATTGGTCGCGACCGGTACATGGGAGTCGGGCGCGGTAGCAGCTCCGGCGGTCCACTCGTTCGGCGACTTGATCCGATGAAAGCCCGTCGCGCCGTCGCTGCGGAGCACGATCACGCGGTCGGCCAGGGTCAACGCGCGGCGATCCTCCGGGCTGACCCCCACGGGCGTGGGCACCTTGACCCTCTCGCCCTCGAGGAACTTCGTCTGCCCCGGCGCGCTGAACCGACCGATGCTGCTGAGCATCTGATGGAACGTGACTTCGCCGTTCTTTCGCACCACGTAGAGGCCGTAGCTGGGGTCTTGCAGGATCCAGCGCACGCCGCTGTCGAGGGGCAGCTCGCCCGCTCGCCAGGGCGCGCTGATCTCCTGGCCGTCCCGCAGCTGATGCGCGAAGATCTCACCGGCTTCGGTGATCACGGCCAGGAGCCGCTCGTTCGGGTACAGCCGCCACGCGAACACGTGGCGGTCCTGCGGGTTCGCGGCGACGCCGCCGCCCAGCTTGGTCGCCGCGCCTGCGTCCAGCGCGTGCGAACGCGCGGGCTGAGACAGCAAGAGGGTCGCGGCTGCGGCGCTGCCGGCCAGCGCACCGAAGTGTCTCCGGCTCATGACGGGCAAATCGTTCTCTGGACGCTTCATGTCGACCTCCGGCGCCCGCGCGCGGAACGCGCTGGCTCCTCGCGATGCGCTGATGGTCGACCTTACGGCGCGTCTGCTGAACTGACCCTCACACTTTCTTCCACACGCCCCGTGCGACCATCTCGCGCGCGTGACGTTCGATTTGCCCCAAGCCGGGAACATCTTGGGTCCGGAAGCGCGCGAGCTGCAGCGCGAAGCTCGAGCGCACATCCGTGTGCAACGCGAGATTGACGGGCTGTGTGCATCGGGAGCGTACGGCGCGCAGGCGTCACTCGACCGCATTCGCTGGCTTCACCGCGAGTTTCACGCAGAAGCTTCGCCACGCATGCTGCGCGTACGCGATGTCGAAGGAGACTACGAGCTCCTCCCCGGCGAGTTTCGCGCTGAGTGCTTGCACGAAGTCACCGTGGGTCGGCATCCGCCGCCCTCAAGCGCACGCGTACAGGACTTCATGGCCTACCTCGAACAGCGCTACCCCTTCGAAACCTGGGTACCTCAAGCCGCATCGTAGCGATGGCGGCCGCGCACTACCGTTTCAGCTACATCCATCCCTTCGTCGATGGCAACGGCCGTGTCAACCGGCTGATGTCCCCTCGGGAGAGACTTGAGGAATGCGCCAGCGTGCAGGGCAAGCGAATCCGGCGGGCTCGGCGGAGGAGGGCGACGCGTAGAGGGCGCTCGCTGTGCAGCATCAGTCGTGCGCGACGCAGATGGTGGTCCTGCCGGCGAACAGCTCAGCGAGGCGGAGACGGCCGCGCACGAGCGGGTCGAGCTGGCTCATCGGCTCGTCGAGGAGCAGCACGGACGCTGCGCTCGCACATGCGGCGGTGAGGAGCAGCCACTGCCGCTGACCGCCGGAGAGGTTGCAGCCGCCCGCGACGACGACCGTGTCGAGCCCCATGGGGAGCGTGTGCACCCACGCGAGCAGCCCGGATCGCTCGGCTGCTTGGCACACGGCGTCGAGTGAAGCGCCGGAGAGCAGCTCGAGGTTCTCCCGAAGCGAGCCCGCGAATAGCTGCGTCTGCTGAGGAAAGTAGGCGATCCCCGCACGACTCAGGGCCGGGTTCCTGCCATGCACGGTCACGGTCCCGCGCTCGGGCGTGTAGAGCCCTGCCAGGAGGCGCAAGGTGGTAGTCTTGCCCGCGCCCGAAGCGGCCCGAAGCGTCAGGTGCTCGCCGGGAGCGAGGGTAAGATCGTAGCCCTGCAAGACCCAGGGCTGGTCCGGTGCATGGCGGAACCAGACGTCGCTCATGCAGATCCCGCCCCGGCTCGCATCGTCTGTGGCGCGGGCGCTGCGGGCGCCGCTCTCACGCGAGGCGGTGCTGCTTTCGGTGGACAGCAGCGCATCGACGCGACGTGTGTGCCCGCGGAGCGTGGTCACGCCCTGAAGCAGGTGTGCGCCGTGATCGAGCGACGCGAGCAGGCCCTCGCTCAGCATGTTGATGTACACGAAGTGCGCCATGCCCATGCTGCCGTCGAGCACGGCGAAGGCGCCGTAGCCGAGCACGAACGCGCGCAGGCCGCTCTCCACCAGCAAGATCCACAGCGCGCACCACGCATCGCGCAGGTCGCGTCCGAGGCACGACCGACGCTCGCGCTGCAGCGCGCCGAACCAGCGCAGGAACGCTGGTTGCTCGGCGTGCTCCGTCTTGACGGTGGCAATCCCGAGGATGAGCTCGTGCAGCCGCGAACGTGACACGCCCGCGGCGATCACCGCGCGGTCGTCGGCCCTGGCCCGCCAGACCGTCAGACCGTAGGCGACCAGGAGGGCGAGAACCGTCCCCAGCACCACCACGATCCCGAGCAGGGTGCCGTGCGTGCACAGCGCGGCGCCGTACGCGAGGAAGGTCAGGACGTCCACCAGCGGCGCGGCCACGAGCGTGGTCGCGGACCGGGATACCAGCTCCGCCGAGCTGACGGTGGAGAGCTGTTCGGCGAAGGGGCGCTCGTGCAGCCGCTGAAACGGCAGCCTGAGGATGCGCCCGAACGTGAGCGAGATGCCCGCACGTACCAGACGCGTCTCCAGGCTCATCGTCACGCGGGCCTGCAGCCACTCGAGCCATGCGCGCAGGAGTGCGGCCGCAGTGAGCGCGATGACCACCGACATGAGCAGGCTCGGAGCGCGCTCCTCGAGCGCGCCCGAGATCGCCATGCGGGTGAGCCACGGCGTCAGCATGCCGGCGGCGAGCAGGCCGATGATGGGGAGGATCCCGAGCGCAAGCTCCCCTGGCCGTCCAGCGAGCGTCTGTCTCAAGGCCGGAAGAAACGCGCGTGCGTCGCCGATGCGGGCCTTGCGCTCGAACGCGCAGGCCACCTCCTCGTGCAGCTTGGAGACCGCGACCTCGCGGGACTCGCCGCGTCCCTCGCGCAGGCGCACGGCGCGTTCTCCCACGCGCTCGAGGATGCTCAGCCCGCCGTTGTGCAGCTCCACCAGGACCGGCAACTCGAGCTGGACGAGGCTGCGCGAAGTCGGCTCGACGCAGCGCACCGCGATGCCCTTGCCCTTCAGGATCTGCGTCACCCGACGACGGTCGAGGACGCCCTCGGACAGCTCCCGGATGCGCTGAGGCGTCACGGTCTGACCCCAGCGAGTGAGATACAGGGAGAAGGTCTCTACGCTCGCGTTCGTCATGCCTGCCTCGCGCGTGTGCTTTCCAAAAACTCCGCGAACAATCCAGGCTCTTGGGTGAGCGCGGCGTAGCTGCCCTCCTGGACCACGCGGCCGCCGTCGACGACCAAGATGCGGTCGGCGTCGCGCACCGTCTCGAGGCGGTGTGCGACCACGATGCGGGTGCAGCGCAGCGAGCCGAGGTTCGCGTGCACGGCGCGCTCAGAGGCGAGGTCGAGCGCACTCGTGGCCTCGTCGAGCAGCAGCACGCGTGGCGACCGCACAAGCGGCAGTCGGCTCGTGAAGGCGTGGGCCAGCTCCAGGTCGGCCGCGAAGTGCATGCGTCGCAGCACCCGGTCGCGCAGCCCCGCTTCGCTTGGCGGTCGCAGGTGTGCATCATCGATTGCACGGACCCTCGTCGACAGCCCGAAGAACCCGAACAGACCCTTCGCTCAGAAGTGCGCCGTGTCCATGTACTGCGCCAGGTCGATGTTCTTTACACCCGCCAGGCTGGCGTTGCGGAAGTCCGCTAGGAGGAAATTCGAATGCGCGAAGTCTGCAGAGTTCAGCGTCGCACCGCGGAACTTGGCCTTGGAAAAGTCGGATATGCTCATCGCCGCACCGTCGAGGATCGCGCCGCTGAAGTCGGCGCCGCGGGCGTCCACGTCGCGCAGCTCAGCGCCACGCAGGTCCGCGCCCACGAAGGTCGCCCCGATCAGGTTCGTGCTGATGAAGCTGGTGCCGACCAGCTTCGCGTAGTTGAAGTTCGCGGCCTCCAGGTTTTGCACGTGGAAGTTCTTTCCGGAAAGGTCCTTGCGCGAGTTGTCGATAGGGGCCTTTCCCCAGGATGTCTCGAGCACAGCGAGCTCTGAATCGGGTGCGATCGACGCGTCGTCGGCGCAGGCCGCGAGCAGCACGCAGCAGAGCAGTGAAGCCGTCAGGCTGGGCGAGCGATGCGAGCGTTGCATGGGGATCTCCTCGTAATGCGCCACCAGGGACCACCCCGGAGGACACGCATGCGATTTCTATGGCACGACGCGAGGCCCTACGGCGCATGCCCACCGCGCTCCTGACGCGACGCTGACGCAAGGTTGACGTTGCGAGGGCCCCGGCGTCACCCCGACGCAAACAGCCAGCCCGTCGCTGGTGAGCCCGCGGCAGGGGCACTTCTCTGATCGATGAAGCCGGCATGCGGGACGAGCCCGCGGGCGCGAGGTCGATGTGCGCGCGAGACCCTCGGATGCGATCGATGCGGCTCGAGCCAATGGCCCCGTCTCGCGGAGTATGGATCCGCCGGCAGCGCGCGCGCGCGTCAGCGCGGCGTCAGGACATCGTCAGCGCCCAGCGAGGCCATGCGCGCAAGCTCCTTTTGCCTTGTGACGTCTGAACGTGGCTGCGAGAGTGCCGACCGCGCGGTGCCCGCGAGAGTTCGACACCTGATCGGTGAGGGGACGAGCTGGGCCCGGAGATTCGCCAAAGGAACGCCATGCGCGCACTCTTCACGCTCGGACGACTGCTCTCCATGTTGCTGATAGCGCCGGGAGCGCTCGCGTCCTCCGCCCTCGCGGAGGCCCCAGAGACGACGTGGGAGCCACTCGAGGTCCCGCTCGACGCGCCCGTCAGCCTGCGCGGCGTGACACTGCTCGCGAGAGCCTCTTCAGGGCCCGCGCTGCTCATCGAGCCCGTCGGCGCGGCGACGGAGCTATGGAAGCTGGCGGAGCGCGAGTTTCAGCCAGTCACCAGCGTCGCGCTGGCACGTGGCGCGCTGAGCGAGCGCGACGGGATCTTCTACGCGTGCACCGGCCCAGACATCGTGGTCCAACGTTGGGATGGTCGCAGCTGGGCCCAAGTCGGCGGCGATATCGCGCGCGAGACGGGGTTCGCGAGCCGCCGCGGCTACGACAACTGCGCGGTGACGTTCGATCAGACGGGTGCCCTCTTGGTCGTCTGGCAAATCAAGACCGGAGCGAAGCTGTGGAGGACGTCGGCCGCACGCTGGGATGGAGTGGCCGGCCGCTGGTACGGCCTGAGCGATGGCCTGTCCACGGGACAGGCTGCCGGCTTCGAGATCGATCCGCGCGCTGCAGCGGGGATGGTGCTGGCCTACGGAATCAACGGCCTGGCTGCGTCCCGAAGAGTCCTCACGCGGGTCTATCACTGGGATGGCAAGACGCTCTCGCAGCTCGGCGCCGATAACGATCTGGGCAGTCGCGCGCTTGCGTTCGCGGTCTACCAGCAGACGCCGTACGTCGTGCTCGGCGCCGCGCAGGGTAGCGCTCACGAGCTCGGGCTATATCGCTGGGCAGACGCGCACTGGGAGCGGGTCGCGTCGATCCCTGGGAGCAGCCTGATCAAGCTCACGTTCACGCTCGGAGGCCGCCCGCTCATCGTCGCGCAGGAGCTCGCCGAGGATGGGCAGTCGCAGACCGTGCTCTCGGTCGTCGACGGTGCGACCCTGCAGCCGCTTGGCGTCTTGCCACGTACGCCGGGGGCCAGCGTGGAGTCGGTGGATGTGGACGTGGACGCGAGCGGTCGCCCGATCGTGGCATGGACGGAACAGATACCCGGCCTGTCCGCCGACGACGTGGCCTCGCAGGTGAAGGCGGCGCGCCTGTCCGTCCCGATTCCCTGACTGCTGAAGCGCGCGTGCAGCGCCCAAGGCCGCCCGGTCAAGAGCCGACGCGGCACGAGCGCGGATCAGCACGAACGCCGCCAGCGCGCTTCCGGACGGATCGCTTCGGCGCCCCCGGTGCAGGCGACTCGCGGACGCGGCCGAGCGGGAGCCTTGCCTGCAAGCCCGTCGCGTGCGTGGCGGGCAAGGGGACGGCGGCATGCACGACCGACCGGGACTGCGACTCGTCGCCGGGCCGCAACGACGGGCACTGCGACGCGTGCGCCATCACGGCGGGAGCCACCACCGAGGACGAGATGTTCTCGCTTACGCAGTGGTTCGTGTTGCCACCTCGGTGAACGGGGCTTTGGCAGGCTGGACGGGCGGAGCGAGAGCCTCGGGGAAGCGATGCTATCGTATCGCCATGTCGGGTGCCGAAAGCGCGAGCGACGAGCCTTCCTCCGGTCCTGCGTCGTCGCTCGCTGCGCTGGGAGAGGCGGTGCGGGCGGCGGGCAGCGGTATGGCGCTGATCCAGACGCTCGATCCGGCTCGCGACTGGCTGGACATCTACCGCGTGCACGCGCTGGTGGAGTTTCCGTGGGACACGGCGCGCGCGCTCGAGCTCGCTTTGTTTCGCACGTACTGTGTGCCGAGCATCGGGCGCCTGCTCGCCGAGACGCGCGAGTTCATCGAGCGGCCCCAGCTGCGGTACGAAGACACCAGTTTGCTGCTCGCCGCGGTCCTCGCCGAAGGCTTCTCGGACCGGGGGCTCGCCGCCATTCGGCGCATCAACCAGATCCACGCGCGCTTCGCGATCGGCAACGACGATATGCGCTACGTGCTCGCGATGTTCGTGGCCGTTCCCCTGCGCTGGCTCGACTGCTACGGGCATCGTCCGCTGCTCGATGCCGAGCGCGTGGCGGCGCACAATTATTACCGCGCCCTCGGTCGGCACATGGGCATCCAGGACATCCCCGAGACTTGGCAGGAGATGCTCGCGCTCGGCGACGCGTACGAGCAGGAGCACTTCGCCTATACGCCCGAGAGCGCAGCGGTCGGAGAGGCGACGCGGGAGACGCTGGTGCGCTGGTTTCCGCGTCCGCTCGCGCCGGTCGTGCGGGGCGCGGTCCACGCTCTGCTCGATCCGCCGGTGCGCGCGGCGTTCGCGTTTCCGGACCCCTCGCCCGTGCTTGCCCAGGCGGTCCATCGCGCGCTGCGAGCGCGCGCTCGCATCCGCGCGCTCCTGCCGGCGCCACGCCGTCTTTCGGGGGCAACCGAGCATGTGACGGTGAAGCTACGTCGCCGGAACGCCGCACCCGGGGACCTCGGACCGGACCGACCGGTGCGCTGACCGCGCCGACTCGCGCGCGTGCCGGTGCCGCAATCAAGATTGCGAGTCCCCAGGCCGCGAGCGTGCGTCCGCGCGATCTGCCGCTTCTGCAGGCCATCCGCGTCCCACGTTGTATGGGACGCGAGGCGGCGCGATTCTGCCTCCGGTCATCGCGTACCCGCGCCATGCTGCTCCCGGTTTCGCGGCCGGGGCGGCGCATGAGAGCGAGCAAGCAATCCCCGCACGGGCAGGACGAGTCCGGTATGCACGACGCCACCCGCGAGCCGGGCAGCTCGCCCGGCGCCTTGGCGGCAGCACGCGAGCCTCATCTTCCCCTCGGCACGGTACTCGGCGCGGGCCGGTTCGCCATTCAGCGCGGCGCATCGCCGCGGGCGGCATGGGCATCGTCGACGCACGCACGACTGCGTGCGCGTGTGCGACGTCGCGCTCAAGACGCTGACGCGCCTCGACGGCGGCAGCGTATACCAGCTCAAGAACGAGTTCGCCGAAGAGCCTCTCTGGTCCTTCACCATCGACTTGGTCGACGGTGGTCTTCGACCGCTGGGTGAGCCAGAGCCCACTGGCTTCGACGAGCCGCGGCTGCGCGGCGCGCTCGCGCCGCTACTCGACGGGCTCGAGGCGATTCACGACGCCGGCAAGCTGTGGCGCGTGCGTGCTTACGGGATCCGCTGCGCGACCAGCTTTCCGTCCGACGTCAGCAAGAACCAGAGCAGTCCGTCTCGATCGAAGAAGCGCTGCGCCGCGTTCGGGAAGAGCGTGGGCCCGATCACGCGATACTTGTTGAGATCGTAGATGGTATTTCGCGTCGCGGCCCGGGCCCGGGTTGCATCGAGCGCGTACACGTTCTCGGTGGCGCCGCGATACGAGTCGACCGGCCCGGGGAATGTGTACAGGACGCGCGACAGGTTGCTGGCATCGAAGATCTTATTCTTCACCAGGATCCGCTCGCCAGCTTCGTCGAGCAGGATGGGCGCATCGAGTGGGTCGCGCGTCACGCCTTCACTGGCCGACGTCTGATCGAGCACCGTCCAGTCGAAGGTGTCGAGGCGCCGCACGGAGCTTGCGCCGCCGAAGGAGTCCCAGCCGGACTGCGACCAGTAGTACAGCTCGGTGCCTGCAGCGTTCAGGGCGATCGCGCCAATGCCCGAAATGTTCGAGGAGGACGGGCTCGCCAGCGAGCCTGCGCGCCGCACGACGGGGAAAGGAGCCTCCAGCCGATCGACCACGTAGAGCGCCGGGTCCTGCGCCGCATCGACGAGGTACAGTCGGTCCGCGGCGCAGTAGACGTGGAAGTGCGAGTCGGCCCGTCCGACGTCGGCGGGCGACCAGGCGAGCTCGCGTACGGGTGTGAGGTCGTCGAGCCGGTACTCCACCAATGCGTAGCCCTTGGTGACAGCGAACAAGCTGCGTCGCCCAGGATGAATGCAGAGGTCGGCCGGGATGGCGCCGATGCTCGCCTGTGTGGTGGCGCCGGTCTCGAGCTCTACCTTGACGATGCGGCGATTGGCGGGATCGATCCCGTATGCTGCGTGCCCGCTCGCGTCGTAGGTCAGTCGTGCGACCCTGCCTCGCAGGGCGATCTCCTTCGCCGCGGCGGGCAATGCGTCCTGCCCGCGCGCCTGAAAGTTGATCACGCCGCGTAGGGCGGCAGGTCCGCCCTCGCAGCGTTGCTCGAACGTCACCGAGAAGCGGCTCAGCCCGGAAGCCGACAGATACTCCAGCTCATGGATCGTGAAGCTGCCCCTGAGCGTGTTGCAGCCGCGCCCTTTGCCGCCGATGGAGAGTCCGGGATGCTGAGAGTCGTGGAAAGGGTAGCGGATCGCGTCCTCATAACGACCGGCCGTCAACGTCTCGACACCTTCTTTGGGCGCGAACTCCGCGCGCCATGCGCCCAGCTCCCGATTGTCGCTGAGCTCGAAGGCAACACGTCCGGCGGCGCCGGAGGTCACCCGCACGTTGCCCGTCTGCGAGACGGATGCGCCGCCGCCGATGTAGTCTCCCACGTCGCTCCGGAAGCAGTACCCCGTCGGCAGCGGCGCCACGCACGGTGCGGTGCCCGCGGCGGCATCCGAGCCGGCATCGGCAGAGACGTTCGGCGCAGCTCCGCTCGCCTGCTGACCGAGCGACTCCGCCTCGGGATCGATCCCTGCGCCCTCGCGCGGGGCGCTGCCATCGCAACCAAGAAGGAGCAGCAGGCCCAGCGAGCCAGCCTTGAAGAGAGGTCTTGTCATGGGTGACGCAGTGAGCGATTCATCGATAGATTTCAAGAAAAAAATATAATGCATGATATGTAATGGACGGTATCACGATGCTAGATAGTCCCCGATTGGAGCAGGCCGTCGGGGCACGGGAGAGGACCCTCGGCCTCGCCAGAGCACGAGTCGACCCAATCTTCGAGGCCGTCGGCGTCGGCGTCCGGGTTGCGGCAGCCGTGGTCGTCAAGGACTTCCCGCTCATCGGGATGGCGCCAGGGCGCCCGCTTCGTCTACGTTGCGCGCACATCGCCCCGCCTCTTCGAGTAGCCATCTGACGGTCGCGTCGAGCGTGCGCGCGGCTCCGGTGCCGAGTGTGCAGTAACTCAACGTGCCTTTACGCATGTGCCCCGGCAGCTCTCGACGACCGGCACCGCCATCATTACAGTGCCCTGCTGAGCCTCACGCCGCGGAGTCTGCTGAGAAATGCCTGAAGGTCACACGCTTCACCGTCTGGCGCGCGACCTCGAGCAGACCTTGAAGGGCAAGCAGGTCAGCGTCACGTCGCCGCAGGGCCGCTTTCCCGAGGCCGACTCGCTCGAGGGCGCGACGCTTCGGCGCGCGTTCGCGATTGGAAAGCACCTGTTCTTGGAGCTCGATGCGGCCCGCGTGCACATCCACCTCGGGTTGTTTGGTAAGATGAAGCGCAAGAAGCTCACGTCGCCGCCGCGGCCTACGGCACGGCTGCGTTTGGTCTCGGACGCGCTCGCGTGGGAGCTCACCGGACCCACGTGCTGCGAGCTCCAGGACGCCGAGCAGTTCGAGACCCTGCGAGCCCGACTGGGCGCCGACCCACTCGGCGAGTCCGCGCGGCCCCGCACGCTCGGTCAGCGCCTTCGCCGCTCCCAGCGTTCCATCGGCGCGCTGCTGCTCGACCAGAGCCTGTTCGCGGGCATCGGCAACGTGTATCGCGCCGAGATTCTGTTCCTGGCCAAGCTCGATCCGAACACGCCGGGCAGTGCGCTCACGTCTGCAGACGTCGATCGCGTATGGCGGCTGGCAAAGGAGCTCCTGCGGCGCGGCGCGGACGCCAATCGCATCGTGACGGTCAAGGGCGCCCATCGCCGTACCAAGCGGGCCGACTCGCTCTACTGCTACAAGCGCAGCACGTGTCGCGTGTGCGAAGCGGACATCGTGCGCAGCACGAGCGGCGGTCGCGCGATGTTCCACTGCCCGGTCTGCCAACCTCCACGTCTCTCGCTCGAACACGTCGCGGCTGTCAGCACGGGAGCAGCCCCTCGCGGGCGTGCCCGCGCGACCTCATGACGCTCCGACCCGTTTCCAACCCGCCCAATCCGTGGTCGGAGACAGAAGTCGAGTATCTCGACGAAGTCCCGGAAGCACGGCTCGAGGTGTTCGAGGATCAGGCGCGGTCGATCCTGTCCCGCAACGATCCGGAGAAGGTAGGCTTCGAGTTCGGGCTCAATCCGTACCGAGGGTGTCAGCACGCCTGTGCCTACTGCGAAGCGAGGCGACGGCACCCACTGCTCGGCCTGGGCGCGGGCACCGACTTCGACACCAAGATCGTCGTGAAGCCGAACGCGCCGGAGCTGCTGCGCAAGGTCTTCGAGAGCAAGAGCTGGCAGGGCGACGTCATCGTGTTGAGCGGCGCGACAGACTGCTACCAGCCGCTCGAAGCAAGCTACCGGCTGACGAGGCGCTGCCTCGAAGTCTGTGCCGAGTACAGCAACCCCGTCGCCATCATCACGAAAGGCGCGCTTATCGAGCGAGACCTGGACGTGCTGCTGCGGCTGAAGGAGAGTGCGCGCGTCACGGTGAGCATCTCCATCCCGTTTCGTAACGCGGAGGTCGCGCGCGCCCTCGAGCCGGTAGTCCCGACGCCTGCACGACGCATACGAATCATCCGACGCTTGGCGGAGGCGGGGATCGATGTGGGGATCAGTGTGGCCCCGTTCGTGCTCGGTCTGAGTGAGGAGGGCCTCGGCGAACTACTACGCGAAGGGAAAGAGGCGGGAGCCTCGCGCGCGACGCTGAGCTTCTTGCGGTTGCCGACGCCGACGGACGTCGTCTTCGCTGAGCGGATTGGAGCCGTTTTGCCACTACGCGCGTCGGTCGTCCTGACGCGCGCAGATGCGCCGCAGGGCTACATCGAGCTGGCGGCTGCGTTGTACGAGTCAACGTGCCGACGACTCGCGCTGCCGTTCTCGTCCCCTGGTGACGACCGCGCGAACACCCCCAGCGCAGGGCCGCTGGAGTCACGCACGTTCGCGCGATCATTGCGGGCGGGTCGACAGCTCAAGCTTTTTGGCGACTGACCTGGAGACGGGATCTCGCTAGCTCTTCTGGCGCGATTCGTCTGCATGAAAGTTCGCCGGGGCGGGGGAACGCGCTCGCTGCTTCGTCAGTCGTGCGCGACGCAGATGGTGGTCCCGCCGGCGAAAAGCTCGGATTCTGACCCGCATACCGGAAGCTCAGGTTCTCGATGGTGATGCGCCCCTGACGTCGGTGAGGGTGTGGCGTCCGTGCGGCACTTGCGGCTCGGCGAGCTTGGCCAGGGCGCGCTCCGTTTGTCCGCGTCGTCGCCTGTGGTCGTCGGATGTTTTCTCCCGTCAGGACTGCACCCGTGCGGCGCGCACCGTGGAGAAGAGCGGGCTCGCCTCCCGACTGCTCTGCGCGCAGGTCGCAATGGCCGCCGCGGCGCGGCCGTCTTCCCGGCCGAGCTCGATCTGCTGCCGGGTGAAGTCGGGGTCGAACAGCAAGTAGCTGAGCATCTCGTCGTTGCCGCGCCCGCTGCCCAACCCAGCGTAGGTGCAGCGCAGGAGCTCCACGTCCAGTCGCTGGAGAAACCCTGAAAAGCTCGGCTTGCGACTCGCTACCTGCCGCGCCATGCGCGCGATCGCGCCGGGCTCCGGCGACACCTCGACCAGAGGGAGGTGCACATAGGGCTTGGGCGGGACGACGCCGTTGTTCATCAGCACGCCGCCGATGTGGGATGCCTGGGCCACCAGGGCGTTGATGCGCTTGAGCGCACGCAGGTCTTCGATCATGCCGTCAGCGAGCCCCACGCTCAGGGACTGGGCAGTGAGATCGATGAGGTCGGGCTCGCCGTCGGGCAACGAAGTGCGCGGCGGGTAGGTCGTGGCGTTGCTCGACACGACTACCACGCGCTTGGCACCGAGCGAGATGGCGGGTCGGATGGGCGTGTTCAGCCGCAGCCCCCCATCGGTGTACCATCCCGCCGCGCGCACTGGCTGGTTCACGAAGGTCGCTGGAAACACGATCGGGATCGCGGACGACGCGAGCACGTGCTCGTGCGTGACCGGCGTCTCGATGAAGTCGAGTGCGCCGTCGTCTTCGACCGGAGGCGCGTCGAACTTCGGCGCCTGATAAAAGACCCGGCTGCGTCCCGCGGTACCGTCGAGCGGACACGTGGTCGCGACCGCGCCCACGCCTCCGACTGAGCCCTGCGCGATGTGCTTCGCGATCGCGGCTGCGTCGATGTTGCGCTCCGTCTCACGGTTGCGCGGCGTGGTGTCGAGCAGCCCGCGCACGCTGCCGATCATGTCGAGCTGCAGGAGGCGCTTGGCGAAGCTCAGTACGAGGGGCCGATACACGTTGCGTACGTGATTGGCCTGCCAGACCTGACACACTTGCTCACCCACGCGCGCGAGCGGGACCCCGGGCGCGGCGAAGCGGGCCCAGAGCGTGGCGTTGATCGAGCCCGCGCTCGTGCCGAGCAGCAAGACGTCACCGAGTCCCTGCGGGAACAGCGCGGGCAAGAGCTCGGCGAGCACGCCGGCTTCGTAGGCGCCGCGCGCGCCCGCTCCCGCGATGACGACTGCGGCGAGCCCATCCGCTGGCCATTCGCCACGGCCGACGCTCTCCTCGGTCGCACCGTCTGACTTGTTCACCATCGGCTCCTCCTCTGCGCCATCCGACATCACGCGGCGCAGCACGTTCTACGCGCACCATCGGGATTTTCTGGCGCACCGCGCCACGACCAACCGCACTTTCTTTCGGTGCCACTCAGAGTCCGGACGACGTTTGCAGACGGAGCGTCGTCCGCAGCTGGGGGCGGGGATGCAACGGATGTCTGGGCGCATCGAAGGTCTCGCGACGGCCTCTCGAGCTGGTGGTCGAGCCATCGCGGTCGCCAGCCGACGCAATCGCTCCTCGGCCGTCGAAAGCGGGTGCGCACGCGGGCAGCCGCAGCGCGGGCGTGGCGGCGCCCGCGTGCGGGTCAGAACTGCGCCAACGCGTACAGCAGGCACACGCCCGCACTCGAGATCAGCATCATCTTCAGCGCGCGCACCGTGTTCGCCAGTGCGTGGAACTTCTTCTCCGCGATGCGACACAGGATGGCATTGTGATAGGCGAGGTCGCCGCGGATGCCATCCGGTCCGAGCGCCAGCAGCCGGGCGATGTATTCATCGGCCGCGATGCGGGCCGCGTCGGGGAAGGACCGGAGGCTCTCGCGTGCCCCGCTCAGCCGAGGCGCGAGGGCGGTCAGCGCGCCGTGCATGGCGACGATCGTGCTGATGGCGCACATCGTCATCGTCACGAGCACGGCCTGCGCGAGGGTCTCGGTGGTCGCGGTCGCCTCCAGCATGCGCGGATAGGTAAACCCGAGGAGGCCACCGAACAGACCCACGATGGCGAGCAAGACCTCGGCTTTGGTGTCCGCGAAGCGGATCGAGGCGAGGAACTGCTCGTTCACGTCCTTGAGGTACTCGAGGTTGTTCATACCTTGCGATCCGTCGCGAGAGGGTCGGGCGGCGGCCGATTGGAGAGTGAGCTCGCCGATTGAACACTCATGGAGAAGGCCCGGGTGGTGCCGAGGTCTTTCAGGTCGCACCTCTTCGGCTCCGGCGGGTGCTTGCAGCCGGAGCTGCGCACGACCTGCTCGGTGTCCCCGCACATCACGATCTCGCCATCGTCGGCCACGCCCTGCAGACGCGCGGCGAGGTTGACCGAGCAGCCGATGACCGAGAACTCCATCAGGTCTTCGGTCCCGAACTTTCCCGCGATGACCTCGCCCGAGGCGATGCCGAAGCCGAGGCCCAGGCTGCCGAGTATCGGACGGCTGCCGGCCCACGTCTCCCGGTGCTTCTGAAACAGCCCATGAATCTCGGCCGCTGCTTTGATGGCCCGCAGCTCGCCGCGGTCGTTGTCCGGGTCCACCTCGAACAGGGCCATCACGCAGTCGCCGAGAAAGCGCACGGGGTCGCCTCCGTGGCGATGGACGGCCTTGCACGTGGTGCGGGCGAACTCGGCGATGAACAGCGCCATGGAGTCGACCGGGATTTGCGTCGAGGTGGCGGTGAAGCCGCGCAAGTCGGCGAACATGGTGACCACGTTCATGGTCACGTGGCCGGTCCGCTCGCAGCGCTGGCGCAGTGGAGACAGGTGCCGCTGCGAAATCTCCTGCGCCGACATGCCCAGGTCGCGCATCCGTGCTTCGGCGACCCGACGCAGGTCCTCGACCTCGTTGGCGCTCGCGCACCGCTGCGCGGCGAGCAAGCACTTGCGCGCCTGGATCTCGTCCTGCATTCGCGCCCAGATCTCGGCGGCGGTGAGCAGCGCGCGGACGTAGTAGTAGTCGTGGTAGCGATGCAGCTGCTCGCATGCGGCGCGCGCCACGGCGTGCGCGCCTGTCTCGTTCTGGTGCAGCATCAGCTGCGCCCGCAGGTTCAGGACGATGCCGTGCTCTTTGTCGCGGTCCTTGGCGCCGCCGAGCAGCTTCTGAAGCTCCTCGATGCCCAACGCCGCGGCGGCGCTGGCGCAGGGGCCACCGGCGCGCAGCACTGCTTCGCAGTGCAGCTCGCGGCTGAAGAAGACATTGATCGGATCGTCCACCGTGCGGAACAGTCGACAGCTCTCTTCCAGGTACTGCGCTGCCTTCAGGGGCTGGTCGAGCGCGAGGTACACGCGTCCGATGTGGCGATGCACATACGCGAGCGGACGCGGGAGCGCGTCGGGACCGCTCGAAATCGTCTGCAAAAGCGTCAGGTCTCGCTCGTGCTGCTGCAGCGCTTCGGCGAAGTTGCCGATGGCGAAGCAGTGCTGGGCGATGCGGGACAGCAGGTCGGCGCGCTCGGCGTACATCTGTCGGTGCTCCTGGTCGTAGGAGCCGACTGCGTCGGTCGCGTCGAGAATGCTGCGAGCGCGGTCGAGGTAGTGTGCCGTGAGCGCGCGGTCCGCACGGGCTGTGATCCGCGCGAGACTGAGGGCGGTCTGCACCTCGCCCAAGCCGAACTCGATCTTGCGGAAGATCCCGATGGCGCACTCCAGCTGCGCCCGCGCGGCGGGCACATTGCCGGAGGTGGCGAGAAGGATGCCTCGAATCCGGTACAGGCGCCCCTGCGCGATGGGCGCAATGCTCGCGAACTCCGGCTGGTCCATGAGGGTCTCGAGCGCGCAGAGCCCAGCTGCGCGCTCGCCGGAGCGCAGCGATGCCTTACTCTTCGCGACGACGCGATGGGCTTCCAACAGCATCCACAGCGCTGGATCGCAGTCCGGCGGCACCCCGCTGAGGTCGGCGACATCCCTTCGTCCCCAGTCGGATGCGTTCATCGACTTGAGCAGGGTGGCGGCGTAGGCGAGCGGCTTGAGGTCGTCGCGCGGCCCGAGCTTCGCCGCAGCGGTGCCGAACAGGTTGTGCGCGACCGGGTACTTGCGCAGCAGGCTGCAAGCCCGCGCCTGGCCGAGCAGCGCGAGCGACCGCAGCGCGATGTCGTCGTTCGTCACGACGATCAGAGACTCGAAGGTGCGCGATGCCGCCTCGACGTACGAGTCGTAGAGCTGCGCGCAGCCGAGCTCGAAGCGTGCGTCGAGGGGCGCCGCAGCCGACGCGCCCGTACGCTCGTCACAGGCGCTCAACCAGATGCCCACGGGGTAGTGATCGAGATCGATCGGGTCGCCAAACAAGAAACGCAACAAGCGTACGACGCGCGCATCGGTCATGAGCGGACACCCCCAACGCGCCCCCCGGCGCCTGCTTCGACTGGCTCATCTACGCCACCGGCCGGGCCGGTATTTCGACGAAACCCGGCGATCGACCGAGGTGGCGAGGACGCTTACATGAAAGGGGCGTGGTCGCGCTGCGTGCTCATGCCGCCGAGGTACGGCGCGCGTCGGACGTGAGCGCGTGCTGCCAGACCAGCTGCAGCAGCGCGGGCACAAAGGCGTGCGCCGGACAGCGGCTCCACTCGCCTTCCAGAAAAACCAGGCGTGGATCATCGAGCTCGCCGTGCAGGCGGTCCAGTCGGATCAAGAACAGGGTCCCTTCGGGGACCACGCGGTTGAGAAAAGGCAGCGCGGTCGCGCGGACGGCCGTGCGAACCACCACCGCCGGCGCTGCCAGATCGCGATGGCTGACGCGGGCGTGCGCGCCATCGGCGTAGCGCCGCCTCAGATGCTGGAGCGAGCGCACCACGTTCTGCATGGCGATGCTGGTTCCGTGTACGGCATGCGCGTCGCCGCCCGCAGCTTGGGCGACGCGGCCCTTGGCGCGGGAGAGCCGGCCCGACACCGGTCCGAGCAGGGCGTTCCAGGGCTGGCGGGGCCAGGCGTCCAGCGTGCGTCCGGCTTGATAGGTCGATGCGCCGGCGCGATAGCTCGGTTGAAAGCAGCGGCCGATGATCTGCTGTACGGCGAGGCCGGCGGCGCGCTCGCTGCCCGCGCCGCGCACGTAGGCGACGAGCGCCGCGAGGTCGTCGGACGCGATGCGCGCCGCGAGCGGCTCCGCGGTGAGCTGCGCGGTCAGCCGCTCCTGAGCGTCGGCCCGGTCCTGATCACCACGCGCCCGAAAGACGTGCAGAGGCACGCCCGCGAACGCGAGATCGTCTTCCAGCGCGCGGCGCAGCCAGCGACCGAGCACGCCCCGAGCCGGGCGCAGCGTGCGCTCGATGTCCGGGCTGCGATTGATGAGCTGCAGCTCCCCGAAGGACTGCACCAGCACGATGCTGCCGAGCAGCGGAATGCGAATCCATGTTGCCATCGTGCGCCTCCCTTACTCTTCGGATGTAGCGACCTCGGCGAGCTGCGCAGGCGCCACGGCGAGCTCCCCGTGGGTGTTCCCGTTGGCCAGGCTGCGGGTGCGCGGCTTCGCGTCCGCCCGCGGCACTTCGACGGCCTGGTTCCAGGGCGCGAACGCGTTGCCCACGTGCCGCAGCGCGCTGCCCAGCGCGGGGTGGTGTCGGAGCAGGACCGAACTGAGGTTGTTGTCGTCGATCCAGCGCAGACCCTCCGGCGTGTATACGTGCGGTCCGTAGTCGTCGGTGAAGAACCGATCGCTCTTGAGCCGACGCGAGGCCATCAGGATGAACACGCGAAACGCCGTGTCGCTGAAGCCGAAGCCCTTGGGCCGGTCCTCGGCGAGCATGCCGGCGAGCAGGTCGACCTGCTCGACGTCTCCGTAGACCTCGCGCAGGTCGGCCGCCCATGCCGCGTTGGACGTGATGTCCGCGAAGCTGCGCGCAGGTCGCTTTCCGACCAGCTTGAGGAAGCGGTTGTAGCGCGGCACGCCGCGCTCGCGGTCGCGCAGGATGTCGACCGCGCCGAGGTCCACCCGCGTGCCCTCGAGGGTGTCGAGCTGGCGTAGAAAGCGCGGGTAGTTGTGCAGCTCGATGCTGCCGGGGTGTGCGCGGCCTAGTGAGTAGGCGAGGTCCGTCATGCTCGCGGCGCCGGAGTGCACAAGCTCGTGCGCGCGCCCGAACAGAAAGTCCGTCATGGTGGAGCGCTTGATCAAGCCGCCATCCAGCGCCGAGCGGACCTCCAGCTCGTCCGGCAACAAAGGATGAAGTCGGTAGACGGCGGTGAACTCTTCGGTCATCGCGAACGGCTCGCCCTGATGATCGGCGTGGCCCCCGATGATGCCACTCACCTCGTCGACGTCTGTGATGCGACCCCAGATGCGCTTGATCTCCTCGGTCGCGAGGCCCCACCAGTTGGCGTTCATGGCGATGCGCAGCGCGGGCGATCCGAGGATGCCGGGCGTCCACTCCACGGTGTGGATCTTCGCCAGCAGCGCGGCGACCACCTGCCGCGCCGTATCGTAGAGGCGCTGGTCGTCCCAGTCTGGGTAATGTTGACTGAGCATGTGGCAGACGGCGTTGTGCTCGCGGACGAACAGCGTGTGCAAGAAGCTGAGCCCAATCCACCAGGCACCGTTGAAGCCGACCTTCTCCATGCCGGTGGTCGGATCGATTGGGAGCTGACCTTGCTGCAGCTGCAGGCGCCCCCCGACGTGCTCGCGCAGCGCGCTCGCGGTGGCCGCGTCGCTGCCGTAGATCTGAGACGCATCCCACCAGTGCGTGACTTCGTTCCGGAACGTGGCGGGTCCATCCGGCGTCGGATGAGGATCGGCGGTCGTGCGGCCAACGGCCATCTTGCCACCTTCCCAAGGATCGTCGGCGTCGAGGGGGATCTCAAAGGCGCGAGCGGGATCGGGCGCGCCGTGCGAGAACCAGTCGTGGGTCATGAACTGGATCCAGGCGGCGGCCAGCAGGTTCAGCGTCGTGGCGGGCTTGAACTCTCCGCGTGCGAGCAGACGATTGCTGACCAAGCGCGGACTGGGAGTCATCAGCGCGGGCATCGGGTCGGCGCGTGCTTCGGAGATGGGGACGTTCCGACCAAACCGCGCACCGCTACTTCCCATGCGCGGTGAACCGAGGTCGTTGTAGCTACCATCGCTCGTTCTCGCAGTCAGACACGACGGATAGCTTCCTTCGAGCTTACGCGCGTAAGGGCATCCCATTGGCTCGGGCACACTGTGGAGGCTGGTTTCGCGCAGATCCTGCCGGAGTGCGGCGAGGTTGGCGACGCTTATCCAAGTGGGCAGGCGGTGCCAAGCAATCACGCGGTTCACCTTACGAAAGCCAGCCCTCATCGTCCGTGCGAGCAAGTCCTGCAGCATCGTTCCCCCTCTCGAGCCATCCACGCGGGCCGACCTGATGTCGCCGCGCGCGCGGTCGCTCGTGTAATCCGGCGACCTGCGCGCGATCCTTCCCCGCCGACGCCTAGTCGCCGCGGTGTTGCGCGCAAGAAAGAACCGGGAAGCTGCTCCAGTGAGGTCCGTATATAGCCAACACATGCGCTGCTTCGGTTCCTTGCAACCGTAAGGTTCGGTCGCGTGACGCTCTGAGGGGGAATGGAACGTGGAAAGCCGCTCGCCTGACGTCATCTTCACGCCGCTTCGCTTCCGCAACCTGCAGGTCAAGAACCGCGTCTTGCGGTCGAACCTCGCTGGACGCTTCGGCAACTACGACGGCTCGGGCGGTCGTGTGCGTGCCCGCTGGGAGGAGAGCTTCGCCGAGCAAGGTATCGGCGCGATCGTTTCGTCGTTCGTGCCCGTGCTGATGCGGGGGCGCATCCTGCCGAACTACGAGACCATCGACTGCGACGAGCGCATCCCGATGTGGCGGCGCATCATCGATCGCGTGCATCGGCACGACTGCAAGTACATCTTGCAGCTCAGTCACTCCGGCCGGCAGCGCGACGTGGAGGGGGTCGACAACCTCGACAAGATCGCGCTCTCGTCGACCGACCGAGCAGATCCCTTTCACGGGATTCAATGCCGCGCGATGAGTCAGCGGGAGATCGACGAGGTCGTCACCGCGTTCGGGGAGGGAGCACGGAGGGCGAAAGAGGCAGGCGCGGACGGCGTCGAGCTGCACGGCGCGAACGGCTACCTGATTACACAGTTTCTGAGCTCGGCGATCAACGACCGAACGGACGGGTACGGCGGCGGGATTCGCCAGCGTGCACGCTTCGTCATCGAGATCGTGCGCGCGATCCGAGCGCGGGTTGGCGACGACTTTCACTTGCAGATGAAGATCAGCGCCGAGGATCACGACAACGTGATCAATCCGTTCGCCGCCCGAGGCAACGTGCTCGAGGACACGCTCGAGGTCTGCCAGATGCTCGAGCGCGAGGGGGTCGACGCGTTTCACGTCTCCTCCGGGAGTCTGTTTCCGCATCCTCTCAATCCACCCGGAGGGTTCCCGCTCGAGTACGTTCGCAACTCGTACCCCGTGATGCTGGGAGGCGGCACGCAGACCTTCCGAAACTACGCGTTCTTCCACTTCCCGCTGCTGCGGCCGGCGTTTCGAGCGCTCTGGGACCGTATGAAGAAGGGCCGCCCGGTGGAGGGCATCAATGCGGACTACGCGCGCCGGATCAAGGCGGAGGTCAAGGTGCCGGTGCTCTGCACGGGGGGCTTTCAGCGTGCATCGGAGGTCCGCATGCACCTCGAGAACGGCCACTTCGACGCCGTCACCATCGCCCGGTCACTGCTCGCCAACCGCGACCTCGCGCTTCGCTGGCAGCGCGGGGAGGACGCGCCCGAGCGCCCTTGCACGTACTGCAACAAGTGCCTCGTGTACGCGCCTGCCTTTCCGCTCGGCTGCTACGAGGAGAGCCGCTTCGATGGAGACTACGACCGCATGATGCGTAAGGTCTTCGAGGTGTTCGCAGACGAAGAGGATGCCCCGCGCGCGCGCTTGCCGAAGCTCCCGGTGCTGAGTGAAGAGCGTCCGCGCACCGATGCGTCGGCGGTCGATGCTCGCAAGCAAGCGCGAAGCTGAGCGCGCACGTTTCGAGCTTTGGAAACAGCACAGGTCGACCGCGGCGCCCAGGTGTCTCGGCGCTGGCCACGGTCCAGGCAGGGTACGCGGGGAGAACGTCATGCGTGGTTCAAGTGTCGGAGAGGTAGAGGGCGCGGACACGGCGCGCTCGAGCGCGCGCCTGCGCCTTGGCGCGTTGCTGCGGCGGCGCTGGCTGCTGCTCGTCGTCCTCGCGGGGCTGCTGCTCGCGTCCACGGCGCCGCTGGTGCTGCGCTTCCTGCGCGACCAGCCGCAGACCTACGAGCGCATCGAAGAGCACTTCAAGTATGGCTCGATTGGCAGTGAGCCGGGCGGCTCGTTGCTCAACGCCGTCGGTGGCATGCTCCCGCCGCGAGCCGTCTTCGAGGTGCTGCCTGCGATCTGCCCCGACCGGCTCCCCGGCGGATATCCATCCCTCGGTCTGATCCAGGAGCCGGGCGCGCCGTTGCCGGTGGGTGTCTCCGTGCGGCACCGCCTCGGCTTCGAGCAGGTGGGCTTCAACTGCGCGCTCTGCCACACGGGCAGCTACCGTCAGAGCGCCGATGCGGAGCGTCAGGTGGTGCTCGGCATGCCCGCGAACCGCCTCGAGCTGCAGAAGCTGTTTCACTTCGTGACCGAGTGCGTGCTCGACGAGCGCTTCACGGCCGACAACGTGATTGGCCAGCTCGCTGCGCGCGGCACGCCGCTCGGCGCGCTCGATCGCGCGCTGTTTCGTCTGCAAGTGGTGCCACGCGTGCGCGAGACCACGCTGCAGCTGCAGGGACGGGTCGGCATGCTGCTCGACGGAAGTCTGCTGGCCTGGGGACCCGGACGGGTGGACACGTTCAACCCGTACAAGGCGATCCAGTTCAACTGGCGGCTGCGGGACCTGCCGCGAGACGAGCTGGTCTCGGCTGCCAACTACCCGTCACTGTGGAACCAGCGGCCGCGGCAAGGGCTGCAGCTGCACTGGGACGGCAACAACGATTCGGTGGACGAGCGGAACCTGAGCGCTGCGCTGGGTGCGGGGGTCACGCCGGTCACCGTAGACCACGCATCCATCGCGCGGATCCGCGCCTGGATCTGGAACCTCGCGCCGCCCACCTATCCCTTGCCGATCGACGAGGTCGTGGCCGAGCGTGGACGCACGCTCTACGCGCAGCACTGCCTCGACTGCCACGGCGATGAGCACTTTCGCGAGGGGGAGGCGCGCGGTGCACGGCTCGGGAAGGTGACGCCGCTGCACGAGGTTGGCACCGACCCGCGCCGACTCGACGCATACACCGACGCGTTCTCGTTCAATCAGGCGTCGCTCTACCCGGCCTCGGGCTATCGCTTCACGCACTTTCGCAAGACGGGCGGGTACGCCAACCGTCCGCTCGACGGAATCTGGCTGCGTGCGCCCTACCTGCACAACGGCTCCGTGCCGACGCTGCGCGACTTGCTGGAGCCTCCGGAGCAGCGTCCGCGGCGCTTCTATCGCGGGGACGACGTGCTCGATCCGGTGAAGGTCGGCTTTCGAAGCGATCGCGCGCAGGAGGGCAGGGTTGCGTACTTCCTCTTCGACACCGCGTTGCCCGGCAACGGCAACGACGGCCATCGCTACGGAACGCGGCTCACGGACGGCGAGAAGACCGCTCTGGTCGAGTACATGAAGAAGCTCTGAGGTGGAGACGTCATGACCATTTTCTCAAAGCATGCACGGCGCCTGGGCGAAGTACTGGTGGTCCTCGGTCTCCTCGCGGGCGTCCTCGCGACCACGGTCTGGTACAACATGTATCGGACCAAGACTCCGGACGAGGCGACGAAGCAGACGCTGCGCGAGCATTTTCTCTATGGGTCCATCGGCACCGAAGGGCTGGAGGGCACACCTTACTGGATCTGGAAGGTGCTGCCGAAGGTCTTCCCCGAGTACCTTCCGGGCCCTGGAGGCTACGCCTCGCTTGGCATGTCATACGAGCCGGGCCACGAGCTGCCGACGGGCGTCACCAAGAAGTTCATCGGCTTCGACCGGGTGGGCCTGAACTGCGCGATGTGCCACGTGAGTCAGGTACGCTTGAGCGCTGACCAACCACTGGCCACGCTCTACGTCGCAGGCCCCTCGCACCAGTTCCGGGCGCAAGACTACCAGCAGTTTCTGTTCCGCTGTGCGGCTGACCCGCGCTTCAACGCTGACGTGCTGATGGCGGCCATCGCCAGCGAGTTCACGCTGTCGGCGCGCGAGGCTGCGCTCTACCGCTACGCCCTGATCGGCGCGACGAAGAAGGCATTGCTGCAGCAACGCACGGAGTTTGCCTGGCAGTTCGCGGCGCCGCGCTCCGCGCATGGACCGGGTCGCGTCGACCCGTTCAACCCCATGCGGTTCCGAGAGTTCCACGAGCCCGACGATCACAGCGTGGGGACGGCGGACATCCCAGCCATCTGGAACCAGCGTGCGAAGACGAAGGGCTACCTGCACTGGGACGGGCTCAGCAAGGACCTGTTCGAGGTGGCGCTGAGCTCGGCCATCGGTGACGGCGCACGCGACAAGTACCTGGACGAGGCGAGCCTGCACAAAGTTCAGAGCTTTCTGATGAGCCTCGCGCCTCCGCCGTATCCGCTTCCCATCGACCAGGTGCGGGCCGCGCGGGGGGCGACGCTGTATGCGGAGCACTGCGCGGGCTGCCATGCCGAAGGCGGAAGGCAGACGGGAGGGATCGTCCCACTCACGGAGATTGGGACCGATCCGAGCCGCGCAAACCAGTGGACGCCGTCGCAGGTGCAGCACTGGAAGGAGCTCGCTGCCAAGTATCGAGCAAGTTACGGAGCGACTTGGGACTTCGCCACCTTCGACAAGCCTGGCGGCTACGTCAGCATGCTCCTCGACGGGATCTGGCTGCGGGGACCTTACTTGCACAACGGATCGGTGCCCACCCTGCGCGCGCTGCTCGATGCCCCCGCAGAGCGCCCGGCGACATTCTATCGCGGCTACGAGTTGTTCGACGGCGAGCGCGTGGGCTTCGTGTCCGACGTGGCGGAGGTGAAGGGACGCAAGTTCTTTCTCTACGACACCAAGCGCGTTGGTAACGGCAATGGCGGGCACGTGTACGCCACGGGGCTGCCGCCCGAGCACAAGGACGCCATCGTCGAATACATGAAGACGCTCTGAGCTGCCCTGGCGACAGGGAGTTGCCGCGTGCGGAACGCGAAATGAGGTGCGACATGTCAGCAGACTTCGTAGCCGAGCCGGGGAAGCTCGCCGTGGCACGCGAGGACGGCAGCGACGACGTGGGGCCGCCGCGCTGTGAGCCCGTGAAGTGGTACGCACCGCGGCAGCTGGTACGTACGGCGATCGAGGTGCTCGCCACGAAGCTGTTCGGGCAGCGCGCCGACTACCGTCGACTCGCGTCTCTTACGCAGGTGGACGGCGTCCCACTCGCGCTTCCGCCCTGCCCGGGAGGGGCGCGATGGATCGACTTCGCAGCGGACGTCGGAGACGGCTTCTCGGCGACCTTCAGCGTGGCGCGCGCGCTCGCGTCGGACGTGACCGTGGAGGTGAGTGGGGAGCCCCGCACGCTGGGTGGGGCGGATGTGGTGCTGCTTGGCGGCGACCAGGTCTACCCGACGCCCAGTCGAAACACGTACGCGCGACGCTTCGTCGAGCCGTTCGCGCGTGCAGTGCCGCGCGATGCCGCGCCGAAGCAGCGGCTGCTCTTCGCCGTCCCCGGCAACCACGACTGGTACGACGGTCTGGTGGGCTTCTCCAAGCTGTTCTGCGCGGGCGAGTCGATCGGGAGCTTTCAGACGGGCCAGACGCGCAGCTACTTCGCGCTCTCACTCTCCGAGGCGCTGTGGGTGTTCGCGCTCGATCTGCAGGTCGAGCAAGACATCGACGTCGTGCAGCTCGCCTATTTTCGTCAGATGGTCGCGACACGGCTGGCGAAGCCGGGCGCCGTGCGCCCGAAGATCATGTTGATCACCGCGGAGCCGCACTGGGAGTCGACCACCGAGCGGGTGGACATCTGCGCGCTCGGCAAGCAGCACCTGCTCGGAACGCTGCTGCGCGAGCTGGAGGCGGCAGGTCTGGAGGTGGTGCTGCAGCTCACCGGTGACCTCCACCACTACCGTCGCTACACGTCACAGACCGGACGGCACCTGATCACTGCCGGCGGCGGAGGCGCGTTCCTGCATCCGACGCACACGGGGGCCGCTGCCGGACCGACCTGCACCCTGCGAACCCAGGCGGGCGTCGACCTCACCCATCGCTACGCGCTCCGGGCGCAGTTCCCGTCGCCGGCCAGGTCGCGCTGGCTGGCGTTTGGAAACCTCGGCTTCGCGCTGCGTAATCCCGCGTTCTCACTGCTGCTCGGGTTCGTGTACCTGCTGCTCGCCATCGTGCTGCCGCCAGCCGAGCCGGGCGGCCTCGGCGCGATGATTGGCCGCGCGCTCGAGAACGCCATCATGCATCCTGGGGACGGCGCGATCTTGCTGCTGGTCTTCGGGATGTTCTGGGGGTTCACGGAGACGACGCGCCAGTGGTATCGCTGGGTCGGGGGGGCCGCGCACGCGACGACGCACCTCGTCGCGGCGCTGTTCGTGTCGGATTGCGCGCGCGCTTTTGGCGGCTGGTACGCCGCGCTGCTCGACCGCTTCGACCCATCACCTCTGATCGTGCAGGTGATGACCATGCTGTCGTCCGTGCTGCTCGGAGGTCTGGTCGGCGGGACGCTCTGGGGGCTGTACTTGCTCGTGTCCGTCAACGTCTTCAGGAGGCACTCGACGGAGGCGTTCTCTTCCCTGCGCATCGAGGACTACAAGTGCTTCGTGCGCATGCGGCTCGAAGAAAGGACCCTGACCCTGTACCCGCTCGGCCTGCGTCGCACGCCGCGCCGCTGGCGCTGGGATCCGTCGCGGGCAACCTGGGATCCGGCGAGCCCGCCCGAGTGGGAGCTCATCGAAGCGCCCATCGTCGTGGCACTTTGATTCGTGTCTGGGCGGCCACTCGCACGCGAGGAGAGTAGTCATGTCGAGAAGCTACGTGTTCTTCGTTCACGGCGTGGGGCTGCAGGAGCCGAAGTCGTGGTGGCTTGCGTGGAGGGACGGCCTCATCCGGGCGCTGCAGCAATACGACGAGTTTCGAGAGAAGTCAGCCGCGCAGATCGAGCGCGACGTCATCTGCTTCAAGCCCGTCAGCTACGACGCGACGTTTGAAGTTTATCGCAAGCGCTGGACGGACCAGGCCGCCAAGCTCGCGACCAACCAGGTGACGGTGCAGCGGCAGCTCGATCACGTGTTCGCGTGGGTGGCGGACCAGGATGAGACGCTCAAGCGTGTGTTCTGGACCCACGCGCTCGACGCCATCCTCTGGTACGTGTTTCCCGAGGCGCGCGCGGCTGTGCAGGTGAGCGTTGCACAGAGTCTCGTGGCAGGGCTGCGCGAGATGATCGCCGAGCAAGGCGCGGGCGCGCACCTCATCGCGCACAGCCTCGGGACGAGCGTCGCCCACGACGCGCTGGTGGGGATGGCAGGACAGAAGATGCACGATGGCGGTGGGCTCGCGCAGGTGCGCTGGAAGAGCGTCTCCATGATCGCGAACACCGGGCGCTTGCTGCGCGCATGGAAGGACAACGACGCACAGCTCGACCTCGCGGCCTACGATCCTTTCCGTTCCGTGGTCCGCCCGGGCGAGATGACCGACGTCTACTTTACGTTCCGCCACCAGATCGATCCCATCACCTGGCCACGCACGTTCGAGCCCCCGGTCGCCCTCACCGGCGCGTCGCGCTCGCTCACCACGAGGCACTTCGCGGACCCCAAGCGCGTTCACGACCTCGAGCACTACCTCGAGAATCCGGTGGTCCACCTCCCCATCCTTCGGCAGATCGTCGGCCGCGACGACCTCGGGGTGGCGCAGACCGAGGCGGTGCTGAAGCGGTTCAAGGAGACGCATCCGCACACCAAGGACGCGGCCCATGGCGAGCTCCGCGCGTTGCTCCAGGGTGATGCCGAGCTGCCTCCGAAGCAGCTCGGAGAGTATCTCACCCGCGCGTTCGCGGTGCTGCGATGAGGCATGCGCAAGCGACCGCGAGCGTGGTCGCGCTCGCTGCGGCGGTCTTGGTCGTAACGGCCCCCCTCCATGCGCAAGACCTCTGCGTCGCCGTTGCACAGGCGGGTGCGCCGGTATCGATCGAGTCGAATGCGCCGTTTCGCGATGCGTTCGACGCGCCGCCCAGCGAGACCTGGACGACTTCGGAGTCCGCGCGGCGCTACCGCTCTCCCGACAAGAGAGAGCGCACTCCAAAGGAGCTCCTGGAGGCACTTGGCTCGCTGCTCGACGACGTGCGCGCAAGCCAAGCACTGGCCGGGGCGCCTCGCCTGCACGGGCGGCTGATCGCCGAGATCGCTCTGCTGCGGACGCAGGTCGACGCCCAGGCAGCTCGGCCTGTCCTCGACCTGGGCGCGCTCGCGCTGTCCGGCGGGCAGCTCTCGAGCTTTCGGCCGAGCTCCGATGCCGCGCGCTGCGAAGGTGCGGACTACAGCACGCAGACGCTGTTCTTCCGCTCTGGACCCAACGCGGTTCCCGTGGTGCTCTCTGCGTCGCCCATCGTGCGAAGTAGCGCATCTGCAGAGTTTCCCATCGATCAGCCGAGCCCGCGTCAGTACTACGCGACCCTCGACGCAGCCATCGAGTTTCGCGCGGTCGTCCGCGTGGTCTACGGTCTGTTCGAGCCCGCGATCGAGCGGTCGCTCGGTGATGTGGAGGTGCGGCTGACGCGCGTCAGCGCCGGCTGGCAGAACTACCTCGCGCATGGCTACTCGCAGTACCCATGGGAGGCGTTCGTGAACAGTCTCTGGGGGGTGCAATGGCACAGCGCGCCGCGCACGCAGCTGGTGCTGGCGCATCCCGAGCCTGCAGTGGTGATCGACCTGCGCTCGAGCAAGCGCTCGGCGCTCGACGGTTCCCTGCTGCTGCACGGGGTCGGGCTGGTCGTGTACGGAGGCGCGCGCAGGCAGTACTTCATCGGTCTGTCCGCGACCGGCGCCGTGACGACCGAGGCGGCGTACGGACTCGGCGGCGGAGCCACCGTTCACGTGGGACACGCGGCCTTGGGAGCTGTCGTGCCCCACATCAGCATCGCCGCGCTGGCGTTCGCGGGAGCCCGGGGCAGGGTGGCGCCCTTTCTCGGCGTCAGCGCCGACCTGTGGCGGCTCGTGCAGGGCGAGGGCAACGAGCCGATCTATCGCACGCGCGCAGCTTCCCTCGCACCGGCCGAGTAGCGCCGCTGGTGCATGAGTATGGGTAGAAGACGCGGCGGGCGCCGTAGAAGCCCGCATGAACAGAGCACGTCGCTATCTCCATGGGGTCGTCCTCGTGGGGGTCCTCATCAACATCCTCGGCATGGCACTGCCCTTCGTGGTGGCGCCGACCTGGTACCTCGAGTTCTTCGGGCTCCCGGGCGGCGGGGCATCCATCGTCTGGATGCGGCAGGCGGGGATCCTCTTGTTCTTCATCTCCCTTCTCTATCTACCCGGCGGCTACGATCCGCAGCGCCATCCCCTCAGTGCTCAGCTCGGGGTCGTCGCTCGGATGAGCATTGGGTTGTACTGGTTGTACCTGGTCCTCGTGGAGCAGCAGCCGAGGTCGTTCGTTCTCTTCGGCGTGCTCGATATCGCCTACGCCCTGCTGCACGGCGTCATGCTCTCACTGGTGCCAGGCGCGCGCGTTGGGACGCTGCTCGCGAGAACGCAGCGCGCGTAGGCCGCGCGCCAGATGGGATGAGTGACATGAAAGACCTCACTGACACCTTCGAGGCCGTGTGCGCATGCGGGCGGACTGCATACGTCGGCCACGGACGACCCCTCGCCACGCTCGCGTGTTACTGCGACGACTGTCAGGCCGCGGCCGCGCAGATCGATGCGATGCCAGATGGACGCAGCGGACTGCGATCCGATGGCGGCACGGTGAGCGCGTTCTTTCGCAAGGACCGCGTCCACGTCGCACGCGGGAGCGACTTGATTCAAGTCCACTCGCTCAGGCAGACGTCTCCCACGATGCGGTGCATCGCCACCTGCTGCCACAGCAACATGGCGACGCGCTTCGACAACTGGTACCCGATCGTCGCGCTGCGCACCTATGCGCCCGGGGCTTCGCTGACCGCGGAGCGCTGCATGTCCACCAAGTTCGCGCCCGATGCGACCAAGCTCATCGACGGGGTGCCCCACCATCGTGGCGTCGCGCCGGGCTTCGCGCTGCGGCTTCTGCTTGCGGCCGTGCAGCTGCGCCTCGGTGGCTAAGTCACCGCGGGCATCGGCGTCCTCCTCGTCGGGAGGAGCCCAGCCCGAGAACGGGTGAGCAGCGTCGGTACAGTCTCGAGCTTCAGCTTGGCTCGGAATTCGTGGTCGACTTGGCTCGGAGTCGGCGATCGGCCTCGCCCGGAACCTGCCCGGAATCGCTAGTGCCCGCGGCGCAGGCCGATCTCGATGGCGGCCTCGGGCGGAAGGCCGGGGGTCAGAGCTGATTTACGGGGGCCGAGCCTCGGGCGGACCCTCTCCCCCGCTGTCGCGCCCGGGCACGGCGTCGGTACCGCCGCGGTAGGTCTCGAGAGATGGTAGCTCGATGACTAGCGGCGCGGCGCTCGGGCGTACTTCGCAACGTCGCTAGCTTGCGCCCCCAGGAGGCATACGTGAATCGGAACATTTTTTACGTCATCGGCGTGGTCGTGGTCGTGGTCGCAGCGCTGCGGTTCCTTACCTGAATTCCCCGTTCATCTCCGGGTCGCGCCGCCGCGGCAGCCCGGGGAAGGATGCGGATCTCCTGTGCAGCCGCGTCGGGAAGGTACGTCCCGGCAGCTGCGACGACATCAGCCTGGTGATCTTCGACAGCGTCGCCTCGCGCCAGCACGCCCTACTGCGCTCCGTGGCTTCGGGCAGGCTCTGTGCTCGCTTGAGGAGACTTGCCCAGTAGGGCGAGCCGTGTCCCTTCGACCGGGAGCGTCGCGAGTGCAGGCGTGAGCGCGAGACCGCTCGTCGTCGCTGATCGCACGGTCGCGCGTCTGCGCAGCGATGTCGCAGAAGACGTTCATCACCACGTCGATGTTCTCGACCTCCACGTTCGCGCCGGCGCTGAGAAGGTGAAAGCCACTCTGGAGGCTCTCCAGGTGCACCTTCGGTAAGTAGGCTGCGCCCAGCGCCTCGCGTACTTCGGCGCAGGCCGGCGGAGGAGGAGCGCCGCGACCAGCATCTGCGTGACCAGCATGCTGGCGAAGGTGGGTAGGCTGGCGAACTCGCCGGAGACCGGTGGCGCCGCGCTGCGCATCGCGTTCCGGTACAGGTCGCCCGCGCTTCACTGCGCGCTGGGCGTGTGAAGTGACCAGCAGCGTGCAGCACGGCGTGAGTGTGGAAAGTGGTCGAGAAGGAAGGCGCAACCACGCCGCCCTCGGCTGCGCCGGCTCGCTTCTCGAGTGAGCCAGCGCGACTGTCCCATCCATCCCAGCACGATCGGCAGCAGCCAGACGAGTCGGCTCCTCGCGGCCGGCCACACGCACCTCGAATGCGCGACGAGCGATAGACCGGCCGCCTCTCAATGCTTGCGAAAGTAGGCCTGTCCGTACTCGCCCGCGTGCATCACGCTAATCCGTTCGGGTTTCCCCGACATGAATCGTTGGTAGCCAACCGCCACGCCGGGGTTTTCAGTCGACGCGGCTGAGTCAACGCCGGGCATGACGAAGTCGACCAGAACGCAGATCGCGCCGCGAGAGAGCCGCGGGTACACGTGAGAGAGAATGTATTCGATCGTGTCGGCGTGCTCCGCGGCGTCGCCGCCGTACCCGCAGTCGATGTTCACGAAGGCCAGCTGGTCAGACAGCTGGTCCGGAAGCGTCTGCGCGAAGCTTCCGGGATGAACCTGCGGCAACGGGAGCTGACGGTCGCGGAATCGCCGCTCCATGAGACCTCGCGGGTCTGACTCGGACCAGGCTGGCCTGAACGTATCGTACACGTGCAGCGGTCGACCCTCGCCCTCGCCTTGGATGACCGTCGCGATGAGAACGGCGGACTCCCCTGCGAACGTCCCGAACTCTGCGAAGTCGCCCGGAACGCCATAAGCCAGCACCTGGCTCGCGAGATGGTACAGGTTCATACGCATCTCGATGGAGGACATGTACCCCGTTGACCCCGGTGCCCGAAGCCGCGCAGAAAAGCCAAGCCGGGCCAGCGCAGCATTGGCCCCGCGCAGCCGCCACGACCCTCCGTTCATCCAGTCGAAGCCGTGGGTGACGAACGAGTTGTGCATGATCTCGAGATAGCCACGCTGAGCGTCGACGCACTAGCCCGTGAGGTGGTTTGAGCATGACCTCGGACGGTTGACTGATCTCTGCGTACGAGCGTCGGTGGAAGCTGGCAGATCACTGTGATGTCCATGACGTGTAGCCATCAGAGCAGACTGTCACGACCGCGCTCGGGCGGACAGTCAGCGGACAGTCAGACGCAGCGCGGCAACGCAGGTGGAGGCGCCCTCAGCCTTTCGCGCTGCGTCAAGTCCTCGCGGGGTCGAAGCGCGCGGTTTCCTCCGCTCGCGAGCGGGACGCGCAATGCGCTGCCGGACAGGTGCACGCCAGTGATAGCGGATGGTCGTCGCGACGACCGCTTCGACCAGCGCGACGCCATGGGTTCACTTCGACGACGCCGCAGCTCGGTGACTGCGCGAAGCGCGTCCGCAGCCGAGGTCGTGCTCTTCACAGCGAGGATGCCGAGCGCTTCGTGCTGGTCATGGAAGGGCACGAGTCCCGGCTTTCCTCGCTTCAAGAGCAAGGGAAGATATCGGGCGTTCACTTTCAAGGACTGCACAGTCAAGAAGCGCTGGCTGGTGTCCGGTGGCAAGCGCCTGTCGCTGTCAGGGATCGGAAACGTCAAGATCAAGCTAACCGACCGCTCGAAGGCACACTCAAGCAGGTCCGGGTCCGGTTCGACGGCGACGGTCACTGGTATGCGTCGATGGTCTGCAACGACGTGCGCCGGAAGGTCTTGCCAGGCACGGGGCAGAGTGTTGGCGTGGACGTCGGGGTCACGACCTTCGCGATGCTCAGCACGGGCGAGGGCATCGACAGCCCTCGGCCTTCCCGTGCTGCGCAGAAGCGTGGCAGCAGCTCAGCGGCGTGTGGCGCACAAGCGCAACAAGCGCTCCAATCGTCGGCGCAAAGCCGGCGCACTGCTTGGGCGACAGCACGCGAAGGTCGAGCGCATACGCCGCGACTTCCACCGCAAAGTCGCTTCGGGCCTGGTCGTGCAGTTCGACACGATCAAGGTCGAGAACCTCAACATCAAGGGCTTGGCAGCCGGCATGCTGGCCAAGCATGTTCACGACGCCGGGTGGGGACAGTTCAGCGAGATACTCGCAGGCAAGGCTGAGAGCGCCGGTCGCGAGCAACCTGCCGCATCAACATAGTCAATCACTACAACACAACCGGGCAGGGAAAACTGCCCAACGAACGGTTCGTGTATCATGGGCATGCGACCCGGACACCAAATGGCGAGGTGACGGTCAACTTCGATCGCATAGAGCGGGAGTGCAAATGACGCTGGCGCTGGCTTCAGCATCGTTGCTATGAGGGCTTAGCGAGGGGCAACGCCGCTGACAGCCAAACGTGGCTGTCTATCGAGCAGAGTGCTATCGAGAACGACCGTGTTCTTCAGCCCTTTCAGGACGTCGTGATTGGCGTTCTGACCATGGTTCCTAGTTCTGATGCTGGAACCGACCGCCCTGCGCGCACGTCGAGCGGCCATGCGGCGTATGCCTCGGTCGCGCTCAACCTGACTCGGTGGCGCTCAACCTGAGAAGGGTGGCGGACTTCATGCATCCCCCACGAGCAGCCGCTCGATAACGATGCTCAGGCTCGATTCGACGCGAGGTTCGGGTCGCCGATCCATGCGCTCACTGAGTCATGGGTCCTCATCGCGGACGTCGAGTGCGCGGAGCTGATCGAAGAGATCCTCGAAGAATGTATCGGGCGCGCTTGGCTTGATCACCATTTCGCCTCGATTCGTGCGGCGAGCCCACTTCGTCGAGAACCCGCGGCGCGCCATGATCAGCTTCTCCATCGCCCGCGGAAACAGCAGGCTTGACTGGTCGCTCGCGTCTTGCGCGATGTCCTTGTTGTAGTCCGGCGAGAGCACGATGCTGTCGGGCTCTGGCTTCGGCCCCTGGACCTTGACGTACATCAAGAACGCGCCGTGCTTGTAGACATGCGCGTTCGTCACCGTGCTCATCCAGAGGCCCTGCTCGGGCCCGGTCTGCCGCAGACGCGTGAGGAAACGAAATGCTGGCGGGTGAAGCTGTTCGAGCTGCGCGACCCTGGCCAAGTACTTGGGTTCTAGGTGGTGTTCCATTCGTTCGCTCAGGTCCACTCGGTTTCGCTGCTCATCTGCCGCTCCAAATCCTGCCGGACCCGCCCCATCACGTATGGAGTCTCGCCGTAGCGATGCGAGCCAACCTCGGCCCGTCGAGGATGTCCCCGGCGCGGTACGCAATGTACCGCTAGAAGACGTGCTCGGTCACGTCCGGATCGAGGGAAAGCACCTCTTTGCCGAGCAGTTCCAAGCTTGCGGATGCGGCTCGTGGCGAGCGTCGGCCCTCCGCGTGGCCAAGGCTGTCGCAGTCCGCGCGCAAACCTGACGTTCTCGCTTTTGAGGCAACGGTCAGTCGCGCTGCCCGATAACCGTCGCCAACCCGCAGACACGGGACGTCCAGCTCGAGCGAATGGCGGCGGAGCAGGAACGAATGGCGGCACGTAAGAAGCAGAAGCAGGCGAGTGTACCGGCGCGTGTCAGGGTCACGGGGGAAGCGCAGAAGGCGCTCCGGGAGATCGCCGACGAGCTGGCCGCGCTCGAGCCCGAGCAGGTGCTCTACGTCAACACCGACGTGGGTGAGGCGGTCAGCATCGCACTCGGGGCCGAGCCGCACATCGCGACGTACACGGAGGAGCTCCGCGCACTGCCCGGGCTCGAGGTCTCCAAGCTATCGCGCTTGCGCACGTACGCGCTCGCCGCAGCGTTTGCCAACCTCGCTGCCCAGCCGCGCTCCCGGCGTACGGACCTGACGGCGCTGGAGGAGCGGTGCACTGCGGTGAAGCAGAAGCTGATCGTCGCGGCTTTCCAGCACAGTGGGATCCGAAGCTTGGAATTCACGTGACTTGAAGTCGCGGCC
>JADMIO010904376.1_pt1 | contig 47315 bp, 35 predicted proteins | sample 8958161 | NCBI WGS metagenome assembly JADMIO01 (sample SAMN16585339, study PRJNA669376) | soil metagenome | isolation source: Crop rotation soil | place: USA: Cullars Rotation, Alabama | collected 2011
CCAACCCCGCCTCCTTACCCCTGTCCTCCCTGCGGCCTGGCCGGCCGGAATTAGTAGCGGAGACGATAGAACCGCTTGCTTCCCGTGGCGGTGTTGTCCGAGAAGATGAATTGTCCGCTGCCAGCCGGGTTTTCCGTGGCGGTCCCGGCGACGGCCCACGTCACGAGATTATCGGAGCGTTCGACCGTGTAGAGGTGACCCGTGGTCCCGGTGAAAGCGAGGGTCGCCCGGTTCGAGCCAGGCTTGGCCATGCTCGTGAAGACCACATTGGGGACGCTTTCCATGGGGGCAAAGGCGCCACCCGCGTAGGCCCCGTCCACTGCTTGCACGCTCCAGTAGTAGATCGGGGCGGCGGGCAGGTTGGTGAAGGTCCAGGAGGTCCTTTGATTGGCGGCGCCCAACTGCACCACGCGCCGGAAGCCGGTGGCAGGATTCGCCAGGGGCGAGGCGAGGTCCACTCCACCAGGCGTGGTGGAAAGAACAACGTTGTAGCTCAGGCCGCTGCGCGGGGTGTGGTCATCGCTGGCGGGAAGCCAGCTCAGGGTGAGGCTGTTGGGGTGCACCTGGGCGATCAGGCCGGTAGGGGCAGTCGGGGGGGAATTCCCGCTCGGTGCGCTGTTCCGCAACAGTTGCACGGACCGAGTGTTAAGACCTGCTTCGAAATCCCACTCGAGGCCGTTGATCAGGATGTCCAGACGACCATCGTTGTCGTAGTCGCCCCATGCCGCTGTGCCAATCACCTGCTCCACACCAGTAGCAGGCCCTTTCACAAAACTGCTCCCGGTGTTGCGCCAGATTCCAAAACCTCCAGGCGCATCGTTGTCGCCGCTGTAGCCGCTCAATAGCAAATCCGGCCGTCCGTCATTATCATAATCTCCCCACGCTGCGGAACCTTCGTAAGCTCCCGCCAACCCGGGCGTTGGAATCAGTTCAAATCCCGTTCCAGTGTTGCGCCAGAGCGCCACCGAAGAGATGGAGTCATCTAAACACCTTAGACCCGTCAGCAGAAAATCCAGCCGTCCGTCATTGTCGTAATCACACCAGACCATCGAGCCACTGACCGCTTCCTGGAGCCCTGGAATGGGCTGGTTAATGAACCCGTTACCCGTGTTCCGCCACAGTTGACAGACCCCGACGCAAGGCACCCCGTGATCGTCATTCCCGTTAATCGAGAAATCGAGCAGCCCGTCATTGTCGTAGTCGATCCATGCCACCGAGCCATTCCCGACTCCCGGGAGGTCAGGGATGGGCACGTAACTGAACCCGTCGCCCGTGTTGTGCCAGAGCTGCGAAACAAACTTTCCTCGTGTGATGTCATTCGTCTCCCCTGTGACGATAAAATCGAGCCGACCATCGTTGTCGTAGTCTCCCCAGGCGATGGAGCCGTTGTAAACTCCTGGCACGCCAGGGAGGGGCACCTGGGTGAACCCGGTGCCACCGTTATTTCGCCACAGTTGGCACATTCCAGAATCATTGCCCACAAATTCGCTTCGGTAGCGTGCGCCGGTGATCAGGAAGTCGAGCCAACCATCGTTGTTGTAGTCACCCCAGGCGATGGCGGCATTGAAAAGGCCCGGCAATCCAGGCACCGAGACGTGCTCAAAACCACTGCCCGTATTGTGCAACAATTGGGTCATGGGCCCGTCAAAATAGTTCGACGCAGCCGTGATCAGAAAATCGAGCCGTCCATCGTTGTCGTAATCGCCCCAAGCGACGGTACCCCCGCCCACTCGGGACAGACCGGCGAGGGGAACGCCGTTGAACGCATGGACTTCGTACGCCCCGATATCGACGGCGCTTCCATATTGACGCGCAAAGCCGGGGCCGCGTTGGTCATAGGCCAGGCCGGTCGCGTCACTGTTGAGTCCCGCATCGATGGCCGCACTGCCGGACATCAGCGTGATGGTGGGAGTGGGACCGCCATTGTCCGCCAGCCAAGGCCGGCCCAGGCTGTTGGTGGCGAGCAATTGCCCCAGGGTCGTCCCGGTGTTCGCGAAGGTTTTGTCCGTGAAGACCGTGGGATTCACAATGCCATTCGTCGTCCCAATGAAGTTGCGCCCGTTGCTCAGAAGCGCACTGCCACTGGACCAGAGGTCTGCACCTCCCACCCCGAACTGGGCATTAAGAAAGTTCCCGGCCAGGATCGAGTTCCGCACATTGATGACGACATTCAAGGAATCGTTGTAGAAGGCGCCCCCTTTCACCATCGCCCCATTGCCGGCGAGAGTGCTGTTGAGCAAAGTGATGTTGCCCGATCCATTGTTATAGATCCCTCCACCGATGGCGGCCGGGGCGCAACAGGATTGAAAGGCGCTATTGCCGGAGAGGGTGCTGTTGAGCACGGTCAAGGTGCCGGACAAGTTGGCGATGCCCCCGCCGTAAAAGGCCCGATTCAGGGAGAGACTGCTGTTGGCCACCACCAACACGCCGTGATCATTAGCGATGCCTCCGCCTTTGCCGCTATCCGCGGCCGTGCAGGAAGTGATGCTGCAATTGCTGACCATCAGGGAGGCATGATCGTTGTAAATGCCCCCGCCATACTCGTCAGTGACATTGTCATTGAAACTTCGAGCCGATCCGTTGGTCATCGCCAGTCCCGAGAGGACGACCTGGATCGGCGGCGAGTTGTTGGCCACGCGAAAGATGCGGTTCAACCCGGATCCGTCGTAACCGTCCAGGAGCAGTTTGTCCGGGCCGGGACCGAGAATCGTCAGGTCCCTGTTGATGACCAGTTCTCCGTTGGTCAGCAGGATGGTTTGATAGTTGAGGTACGGATCGAAGGTGATGGTGCCGCCCGGGGCGATGCAGGCAATCGCATCGCGCAGCGAACCGGGGCCGCCGTCGGACAGGCTGGTGACCGTATAATTAGTCGTACACGACTCATACGCTCCAATGTCCATTCGGTCGGCGACCAGGCGCGGATAGCCGGGGCCGCGCTGGTCATAGGGCAAGCCGGTGATGGCGTTATTGGTGCCGGCGTCGATGGCGGGACTGCCAGGACGCAGCGCGTGCGTCAACGTAGGTCCGCCATTGTTGGCCACTGGATCGAGCAGAAGGTCTTCCCTTGTCGTCGCGAACGCGCTGGTAGTGTTGTCATCCGACAGATTGAATCCCAGGTTAATCACGGAGCCTTCATTGAAAAAATTTGTCCCACCCTGGCCGCGGGACAGAAGCGTGTGACCGATGTTCAACGATGCGGTACCGGATGGTAAGTCGGTGCTGTAGATGCCGAAACCCGTATGGCCGCTAAAGGTGCAGTGGCAAACCGTCAACGCCGCCCTACCCGAGTAACCCCAGTTGCTAATGCCTCCGCCCTCTAAGTCCGGGGCGCTGACACTGAACGTGCAATTGCTGATGGTCACCGTCGTATTTCCGCCGCGGGCATAGGTAGAAACCTGCCCGCCCGAGTTGTTGGCCAGGGTGCTGTTGAAGAGCATGACAGTCGCGGTTGGAGGGAAGACGTCAACGACGTAGACCTCATTGTAGATGCCCCCCCCAAAGCGTGCCCCGTTGCCACTGACCGTGCAATGGTTGAGGGTCAGGAAACCAGAATAATTGTTGTGGATGCCGCCGCCAGTGCCTTCCGCCGAGTTGCCGTTGACAGTGCAGTTGTCGAGCCTGGCGATGCACGAAACAGCGATGCCCCCGCCGCTTGACGCCGCGTTGTTGCTGACGGTGCTGTTCTGGACCGTCAGCGTGGCGGTCATTCCGTTGTCGCTGGCATAGATGCCGCCGCCAGCGACTGCTGTGTTGCCGCTGACAGTGCAATTGCTGATGGTCAGGAAACCGCCGTTGTTGAGGATTCCGCCGCCGGCACCGGATGGAAAGGAGCCAGTCATCGTTTTGCCACCGGTGACGGTCAGGCCGGCGAGGAGGCTGGTCACGCCGGAGTTGATCGAGAATCCCCGGCTGTTGCCATTGCCGCTGATGGCTAATTGGCCCGGGCCGGGTCCAACGATGTTCATGTTCTTGCCGATAATCAACTCCCCGCTGGTCAGCACGACGGTTCGGCCATTGAGGGTGGGGTCGAAGGTAATCGTCCCGCCTGGGGCGACGTCCAACAGTGCCTGCCGTAACGAGCCGGCACCGTTGTCGTTGGTGTTCGCCACGACGACACCAGGGAGCACGCTGGGCGGCACCACGACGCCATCGGGCGAGACCGGGAAATTGGTGAGGACCGTGCTGGTGGGAACGCCCCAGGACATGGTCCAAGCCTGGTTGGTGGGACTGGGCGCGGTAACCGGTCTGCCAGCCACCCCGGCATTGTATGCGGACACCGTGCCCAGACCGCTAATGGCGAACTGGACATGATGATAGCTCATCCGGCCCTGGCCAGGCCCGGCCGCGGATCCCCAAAAAGCCTGACCGTTGTAGGCGGTGTCGGGAGCCAGGCCCGGCCAGGTTAGGATGGGGGCACCGTCGAACAGATAGGTCGCAACAGTGGTGCCGGCATGATAGACGAGTTCGTGTCGATGGTAATTGGTGGCGGCGGCTCCGGCTCCCGTGAGATTGACGACAGGGTTTGTGCCGCCATAGAGCTTGACGGTCAATTGCCCTGCCGCATCGACATCCCATCCGACGACAAACCGTCGGTTGCCATGGCCGTAGCTCATGAATTGGGCCGGGCCGCCCCCGCCGGAGCCTTGTACCATCCGGCTGACGACAGTGAAATGCCAACCTTGGTTGGTGGCAGCGATCTTCTGCGCGGCCGTAAGCGTGTTGGTGTAGAAAAGACCACCGAGGGAACCTGAGTCATCGGCAATCTGCCAGGCATTGGGCAGACTGGCGGCGGAGGCGGCGAGGGTGCCCAGCCAGAGGCCGAGCGGCAGGAGGAGAACGGCGAGGAAATGGCGATAGGTGTTCATAGCACGTCGTGTGGTTGGATCGGGAATTTAGGATTTGTTGCTTCACCACCCAGTGCGCCGTTTCGGATCCAAAACCTTCAGCGAAGTGAAAATATTCTTTGGTGAGGGAAAAGTGGTAGAGGGGTTGGAGGAGTACCGCACTCCAGGACGCTCGCGAAGTTCGGGGCCGCCGGGAGGTCCGCCTGGTTCTGGAGTGCGTCGGACTTCCTTCGGACAGGCGGCGCGATTACCGGATGGCTGCAGCTTCGGGGGCAGTAACGCTGACCTGGATGTTGGTGGCCGGGTTACCTGTCGCGTCTGTCAACCGGATGGAACCTTTCCAATCTCCGGGACCATTGACGACCTTGAACACCAGCACGTTGAGGCCCGCTTTCAACGAGATGTCGGTGACCGTGTCGCGATCCAGCTCGAACGACGCGCGACTGACCCACTGATGGACCCTTTGCCCGTTCAAATACACGAGGCCGGTGTCGTCGATGCCGACCCGCATCCGCAGCCCGCTCACGGTGTCAGGAGCGCGAAGGTAACTGACCGCGTAGCCGACGCAGTTCTCATGGGGGCTGCCGATCACGCGATTGAAGTCGATCACGTAATCCGTCAGCGTGACTTTCTGCCAGATCAAGTCCAGGCCATCGACACGGACAGAGTCTCCGGCCTTGGGCCGAAGCAGGCTCTCGCCCGGAATCTGTTCGAGGGCCATTCGCTTCTCAGGAAAGTGACCGAGAGGAATGGGTGCCAGGACGAGCCACTGCTTGATGGCGCCTTCGCCGCTGACTTGAACCGCGCGTTCCCGCTCGTCTGCAGTGGCGCGTTCACGGGCCCGCGCCGTCATCCGCTCAGAAATGGCCCGCGCATCTTTCTGCCAGGTCGCCACCTCATCGGGCGACGCCGCCTCCCATACTTCCAGCGTCCTGCCACTCGTGCCGCACATGATTTTCCGGCCATCCGGAAACAGAGCGAGCGCGCCTGTGGAGATTGGAGGGGCACGCAGACTGAGAAGTTCACGGCCTGTGGCGGCGTCCCAGACCTTTATCCGGTTGTCGGCGCCGCCCGTGAGAATGCGGCGATTGTCGGGAAAAAACTTCGCGTAGGACACCGGGCCGGTATGGCCTTCAAGAGTGAGTATCGGCCGGCCGGACTCGGCGTCCCACACCCTGGCGGTTCGGTCCCCACTGGAGGTCACCAGATGCCGTCCATCAGGGGAAAAGCTCAACGAACCGATTGAACCCGTGTGCCCAGTCAAGAGGAGCAGTTGCTTTCCCGTGGTGGCATTCCAAATTCGCGCGGTCCCGTCCAACCCTCCGCTGGCAATCCGGGCGCCATCGGGGGAGAAAGCGATGCTCCAAACCTCGTTCGTGTTTCCCCGCAACGTAAGCTGTTCTTTGCCGTTGGCCGCATTCCATACTTTCGCGCTTAGATCGTAACTGCTGGTCGCGATTCGACGGCTGTCCGGGGAGAAGGCCACCGACGTTATCCGGCCCGAATGTCCTCGGAGAACGAACTCCTCCCGTCCGGTCGCGGCATCCCACACCCGGGCCGTCCGGTCGAAGCAGCCGCTCACCATCTTCCGGCCGTCGGGTGAGAAGGCCACTGCCGGCACCCAATCGGTGTGGCCGGTCAGCCGGAAAATCTCCCGACCGTTCGAGCTGTCCCACACGCCTACCTCTCCACCCTGATCGCCTGTGATCAGGCGGCGGCCGTCGGGAGAGACAGCCACGGTCAGGACGACCTTCGGTGCATGGGTCAAATCGAGAGTGTCGTGTTCGACCTGGGCACTCCAAATCCGGGCGGTCCCATCTTGACTGCCGGTCACGACTCGCCGTCCGTCCGGGAAAAACGCCACCGCGCGAATTGCGCCGGTGTGTCCCCGCAGACGCCCAAGTTCCTCGCCGGTCATCGCGTCCCAAATCACGGCCGTTTCGTCCTGGCTGCCGGTGATGATTTGGCGTCCATCCGGCGAGTAGCCTGCCGCGCCGACGCTGGCATAGTGCCCCTTCAGCCTCAGCAGTTCCTTACCGCTGGCCAGGTCATGCAGCTTGACGGTTCCATCGCCTCCGCCCGTGACGATCCTTTGGCTGTCGGGTGAAATGGCAACGGCCAAGACCGGTCCCGTGAGGCCTTGCATCGTGACCACTTTCTGACTGGCAAGTTCCCGCACCTCCACACCAGACCGAAAGCCGCACACCAGCTTCAAACCGTCCGGAGAAAACGCCAATGCGAAGACTTCCCCTCCGGCTCCGTCCGAGCTCATCAGTTCGCGGCCTGTGGCGGCGTCCCAAACCTTTACCAACCCGTCTTCACCACCGGTCGCTACGCGCCTGCCGTCGGGTGAGATGGCGGCGCTGAAGACGCCGGCTCCGTGGCGTTTTAAAGCAAGCAATTCACGCCCCGACGTCGCGTCCCAAATTCGGGCGGTTTGATCCGCGCCGGCGGTCACCACCCGGCTGCCATCCGCGGAGAACAGGGCGCTGTTGACGCTGCCAAAATGCCCGGCCAGCGTGAGCAATTCCCCACCGGTGGCGGTGTCCCAAAGCCGGGCCACGCGATCATCGCCACCGGTGACCAGCCGACGACCGTCAGGGGAAAGCGCCAGGGAAGAGATGCCGCCCAGATGTCCGTGAAACGATTGGAGCGGCCGATGAAGTTGGCGAGCCCAGTAGAACCACTCGAAGCCCCGATCGGCGTAATGGCGGGTTTCGTCCAACATGTGGGCGAGGCGGGTGAGATTATTCCGCTCCCAATCCGATTGGGCCAGATTGATATTGGCAACATAGAGCAAACTCCGGGCAACGACCTCTCCGGCTTCGGCACGGGCCTGCTGGGTTTTGGCCTCCTTCTCTTTCGCAATGGCCAGAACTTCCGCCCTTTCCGCAGCACTGCGGGCCCTTGTGGCCACGAAGGCTTGCCAGGAACTGATGGTGATGCCCATGATCAGTGCGACCGCCACGGCGGCGGCGGCGGAAACGGCCAGTTTGTTTCGCTGCCACGCCTTCTGCAGCTTGTAGGCAGTGCTGGGCGGGCGCGCCACCACCGGCTCATTGGTCAGGTGACGCTGAATGTCCGCCGCCAATCCGGTGGCCGTGTCGTAACGGCGCGTGCGGTCCTTCTCCAGGCACTTCATCACGATCCAATCCAGATCGCCCTGAAGCTGATGCACGAGTTTCCCCGCGTCGGTCTGGCGGCGTTTTCCTGCGGTGGTGCGCGCCTCGCCAGGCAGCGTGTTAAGCCTGGTTGATGGGCGCAATGGCTCCTTCTCCCGGATGATCTGCCGCAGCGCGTCGATGCCACCTTTCATCATCTCCTCAGCGTCAAAAGGTGTCTGGCCGACAAGTAATTCGTAAAGCAACACGCCCAGGCTGTAGATATCGGCCCGGGTGTCGATGTCCAGGCTGCTCATTTCCGCCTGCTCCGGACTGATGTAGGCCGGCGTGCCGATGAACTGCTGGAACTGGGTGAACACCGTCTTGTCCGTCAATTCACCCTGCGTCGCCTTGGCGATGCCGAAGTCGATCACCTTCGGGACCGGCACACCATCGTTCACCGTCACGAGGATGTTCGAGGGCTTGATGTCACGGTGAATGATCCCCTTTTGGTGCGCGTGCTGAATCGCGTGGCAGACCTTGATGAACAGGTCGAGCCGTTCCCTGGTCGGCAACTGGTTCTGATCGCAATATTCGGTGATCTTGGTCCCGCGTACCAGTTCCATCACGAAGTAAGGCCGGCCGCTGGTAATTTGACATCTTAAATTTGAGATTTGAGATTCGGTGCCATCGCCGCCGGTCGTGCCCGCGTCAAAGATCTTCGCGATGTTCGGATGGTCCATCATCGCCAGCGCCTGCCGTTCGGCCTCGAAACGTGCCACGATCTGCCGGCTGTCCATGCCCAACTTGATGATCTTGAGGGCTACGCGGCGTTTGACCGGCTCGCGCTGCTCAGCCATCCACACTTCACCGAAACCGCCTTCCCCAAGCTTCTCCAGCAGCTTGTAGCGCCCCAGCATCTGCGCGGAGGCTTCCGTAGGAGGCACGGGCAGATTGGGGACGGGTGCGAACGGAACCAAGGCGCGCGGGGCCGGCTTGGGCAGGAATCCCGCCGCGCCAAAATGCGACTCGAGCAGTTCATCCAGCGCCGCGCGCAGTTCAGGCTGGCCCCGGCAAGCGTGGTCGAGGAAGGCGGCGCGTTCCCCCGCCGTGGACTTCTGCACCGCCAGATCGAAGAGGATTTCTTCGAGGCTTTGATGGGCTTCGGTCATAGAGTCGTGGCCGACATGACAGCCCTCAGTCTTCAGTGCGTCCTTTCCACGGCAAAACCTTCAGCGAGTTGCGGAATTCTTTTTCAACTCCCGATGCAGCCAGGAACGCGCGTAGGCCCAGGAACGTTCCACGGTGGACAGGGAAATACCCAGCACCTCCGCAATTTCCTGATTTTCCAGGCCCGTGAAGTAGCGCAGCTTGACGATCTCCGCCTTCTGCGGCGATTCGCGAGCTAACGCATCCAACGCGTCGCTCATCGCCAGCAGGGTTTCATCCTTGTCCTCCGTCGCCAGATTGACCTGTTCCAAGTCCACCCGTTCCAGCTTGCCGCCATGGCGGGCGCGGGCTTTTTGCCGGGCGCGGTCCACCAGGATGCGCCGCATGGCCTCGGCCGCGGCCCCAAAAAAGTGGCCCCGGCTGTTCCAGGTTTTTTGATCCTCGGTGTCCGCCAGCCGCAGCCAGGCTTCGTGAACGAGCGCAGTGGCTTGCAGCGTCTGGCCCGGTTTCTCATGCGCCATCTTCACCGCGGCCAGCTTGCGCAATTCCTCATAGACCAGCGGCAGGAGTTCGTCGGCGGCCCTCGCTTCGCCTTGCTGCAACCGCGCCAGTAAATGGGTGATGCCGGACATGGACCGAGTCTGGGCGAAATGCGCCAAAAAAGCGAGCCTCAGCGTGGTTCCGGGGGTCGTGCAAGCTGAGCAGCTGACGCTGGAACGATGCGCGAGCCGGAATCGGTGCCGGCTGCCTGCGGACCGCCCTGCAAGCAACTCCACCGCGAGCGCACTCGGCGCGCGTTGCGGGAACGCGTCATTGTCCAACACCTCCCGATCGACTTGTTCAGTATGTCGTTCGTAAATCCGTCGGGTGTTTGTTCTTTGTTGGTGCTTGCGCTCGCAAGAAATTGGCTGCCTCGCCTGGTTTTGCTCCAGGTCCTCCGGTGTCAGAGACCGGCGCACTCCTGATTATGCAACGAGGCAATTGAACGTGGTCGCCCGGAAAGGTTCTGCCTCTCCGACTTCTGGGTGTAGGCCAGACGTGGTTCTATTTCACCCACCGGGCGTGGCGCCGACGCGCGATTTGAGATTTGAAATCTGAAATTTGAGATCCCGAAGGGGGGGCTGGCTGCCGGGGCTGGAATCGCACCAGCATTCGCGCCTTCAAAGGGCGCTGTCCTACGATTAGACGACCCGGCAAGCGCGTTGCGCATAGGGCCGATGACGATACCCGATGGCGGATCCGCAACCGAATTGCAGACCATCTGGCAATCGACAATGGCGCTCAAGGCGCTGGTGGAGCCAGAGCCAGTTGCAACCTCACTTCTGGAGCCCCCACCCGGAATTGCACCGAACTGATTCGCTTACCGAGCGAACGCATCGCTGAAAATGCTTTGGGGGCAAAAAAACTGGCGTCCCCAGCCGGACTCTCACCGGCAACCTGCCGCTTAGGACGCGTCCGCTCTGTGCTTTGAGCTATGGGGACAAAGAATCAAACTCCTGGCCGGTCTCTTCCACCGGCTCACACCTGGCGCTTCTAAGAAGTGCTGGGCCGCTTGAGCTGCTTCGCGTTCAGGAGTTCGAAGGTGTACGCGCGTCCGGTAACGCTCCGGAACCCGGCACTGATCTAGTGCGATGCGGGGTATAAGTCCGCCGGCTCTCTTTGAGCTACGCGCGCAGGAATGGCGGAATGCCGTGGACTCGCACCACACGCCCGAAGGGCGCGCACTCGTTAGCACCGAAGCCCGGCTCGCTCGTCCGGTTGACATTCCAAAGTGGTCGGCGTGGGGAGACTTGCACTCCCAAGGCTGTTCGATTTTGAATCGAACCGGTCTGCTGTTCCCGATTCACCACACGCCGGTCGGCGACCCGGGACTTGCACTCCCGCAGTGGCGGGACTCGGCGATTTTAAGTCGCCGGGGTCTGCTTTTCCCGCTGGGGCCAGTCGCCGGGAAAGGGTGGGCATGAAGGGAATTGCACCCCCAAGGCTGCCAGATTCTAAGTCTGGACCCTCTGCTGTTCGGGTTTAACCACATGCCCGCAGATTGGCACTCCCGGCAGGAATCCCACCTGCAACCTCCGCGTTCGAAGCGCGGCGCTCTGATAATTGAGCTACGGGAGCTTCAGGGGAGCAGGTGGGGGAGTGAGGGATTGGGCGAGAAATCCTTTCGTCCTCCCACTTTCCCACTTTCCCACCTGCCCACCTGCTCAAACCATTGGTGGGTCGCCACGGATTCGCACCGTGTTCTCGCCGGTTAAGAGCCGGGACTTCACTGTCAAAGTTTGCAACCCAAACGCGACGCGAAGGCGGATCCCGCCACGGCGGGACGCCGCAACCAGGCCTGTGAAGTCCTGGCCGACACCGGTATTCGCGTCGCGAGAAAACTGGACGGGCATGAGGGTAGCGCGCCCTCTACTCCGGTTTGGAAGACCGGCGTGTGTCTCTCAACACCTATGCCCGAGGAAGAGGTCGAGAGCTGATGGTTGAGCGGACGGGACGAATCCGTTCTCTCCCTCCACGCTCCACTCTCAACCCTCAACCAAATCTGGAATCCCGTGCTGGAATCGCACCAGCCTCTGCGGCTTTGCAGGCCGCCGCCTGAACTGCTCGGCCAACGGGATGGAAATCAAAAGGGCAGGCGGAAGCGTTCATTCCGCCCGCGTTGCTGTCAGGTCTTGGTGTCCTGGAACCCGAGACAGAGAGTTCGGATTACTCGCGGAAAAAAGTGGTTCTTCCGACTGCCGTCGTAACGCCCGGAGCGCAGGCAACAGCGCTTAAAACCTGCGTCCAGAGCCACACGGGCAGAGATCGTTCCGGCCCAACTTTTCGCTGAGTTCCTTGTCCCCATGGACGACGCGCACGCCACGCTTGACCTGGGTTTCGGATGGGAAGCCCTTGCGGCGTTTGCTGGTGATTTCGAAGTTGGATTCGTCCCGGTCGTGTGTGTTATTTGCCATATGGCCTCCGTAATTGAGGGTTGCGGTTGAATCGTCGCGTCACTCGCCGCGACAAAATGAGCGATGGGCAAGGGAATGCAGTGGAATTACTCCTTTCGGAGACTGCTCTGGACAAGAGGCGGCTTCGATGTTTCTGGACGGGAATCGAACCCACGTCTCCCGAATTACTCCGGGTGTTCTCTCGCAGTTGAACTACGGGACTGTCCGCAAGGCAGCGCAAATCACGCAAGCCCGGCGGATGCGGTTCTGAGCCGGCGCGCACTGCATGCTGCGCTTCGGCAAAATACGATGGACAAGTGCTGGCGCAGATACGGGGCTTCGCAAGCGGGACTCGAACCCGCGACACCGGACTTGCGTCCGGCGGCTCTCTCACGGTGAGCAACCACCCCTTTGGTTTGGAGCGATAACCTGCAACCTTCGGCCCATCGAAATTGGGTGACCAACCGAGTTTGCACCGGCAAAAACGCCTTCACGGGGCGTGATGCCGCTCTTACATCATGATCACCGACGATAAAATGGCGGACCCGAAGGGAGTTGCACCCTCAACCCTCCCGCAGACAACGGGGCGCTCTGCTGATTGAGCTACGAGTCCGAAATGGTGGGAAGCGCTGGTAATGCTCCAGTTCGTCACTTCCGGCTTTGTTTTCTGACACCCGATTTACAGTCGGGCAGCCGGATCGCTTCCCTTAGAGTTGGTAGCGGGAGTGGGAGTTACACCCACCTGAAGAAGTTTATGAGGCTTCTCTCTGTCCTTTGGTCGAGTTTCCCGCAGTTGAAATTGGTGGAGTCGGTGGGTAACGCTCCCACATAAGCTTGCTTGCAGGGCAAGTGCATTGCTTGTCTGCCACGACCCCTTTTGAGATCTCAAATTTGAAATTTGAGATTTCAGAAACGGCAGGCTGCCTCCGTGCTGCCCGGAGTGAGCTGAGTTTTGGAGACTCGGCCGCGTCCTGACGCGCAGCCTGCAGGAAAATTGGAGCGGCTGCCGGGAATCGCACCCGGACCCTCTACCTGGCAGGAAGATATTCTGCTGTTACACCACAGCCGCGAAAATGAAAGGGCCGGAAGCGATCTCGCGCTCCCGGCCCGTGCCATTTCAACAAAGAACAAACACCTCTTGGTGATCTACTCGATCCCAACCCGCGGTTTCACGGCGGCTGTTTCGGTGTTTGGGGGCACACCTCCTCCGAAGCCCTTGGAATGTAAATTCGGTGCCGACACAAGGGGCGCGCTTCTTTGCGACGGATGGGCAGAGCCCATCGGTGGAGAACCTCGGTTCTCCTGCGCCCGTTTTACTTTGGTGCCGGTTGACATCATCAAGATGTCGCCTTCATTTCGTTCACAGATTGTTCACCTTTCGTTGTCGTTGTCGGTCATTAAGGAAAAACAAAAAACCCTGCTTCCTTTTCGGTAAGCAGGGTTGGAAAATTCTATGGATCTTCTGTTACCTGCGTCCCTCCGGGTTATCCAAACTCGCTTCCAGGGCTTGCCCTTTATACGACCTGGATAGGCCAAGGCTGAACACACAACCCTGGCTACGATTTGTCCGGCTACGACGTGTCGCTTGCGCGACCGACATCGTCGGCCAAATCACAGTTGATATGGAGGTGCAGATTCTCATCGAACGGAAAGACGATTAACTCATGATGTAGATTACGTCAAATTATTTCGCTATTTCGCCGAACATTTTCGCGACTACTCCTGGACCGCGCTCCTGACGTACCGCCTGACGATCTGCGCCATCCTTTTCGGCCTGCTGCCGATTATGTGGTCGCCCACGACCCAGAGCGGCGCCGACGTAATGAAGCGCATCGCCGCGCCGATGATTGGCGGTGTCATCACTTCGGGCATTTTGGAACTCCTGATTTATCCCGTCATCTTCGTGCTGTGGCGGCGCCGGCACTGGCCGAAGGAGACTCGCAACTGACGAACTCCGCCTGCCACTTTTGCTTTCGCGCCACTTTTCTTCTTGAGGAATATTCCTTTATAGGCATATTAGCACGGTGACGTTGCTCCAGATCTATCAATGTCTTTGCGACCAGACGCGCCTGCGCATTCTGAACTTGTTGGCCCGCGGGCCCCTGTGCGTTTGTCACTTTCAGACCGTCCTGAAGGAGTCGCAAGTCAACATCTCCAAACACCTGCACTACCTGAAAGGGCATGGATTAGTCGAAGTAAAGCAGCATCGCAACTGGCGGATCTATCGACTCCCCCAGAAGCAAAGCTTCGAGCTTCGCCGCCATTTGCAGTGTCTCCAGGACTGCGTTCAAGAGGACAAATTGTTCCGGGAGGATTTGAAGCGGCTCAAGTCCGTCAGCGACGAGGCATCGTCCATCGTGCAGGATTGTTGCGCCCCGTCGCGTTCCACGACTCGCCCCAAAGCAGGTTGCCGTTGAGCCATGAAGAAGCTTGTTGCGGAATTCCTTGGAACCTTCAGCCTCGTGTTTGCTGGCACTGGAGCGATTGTCATTAACGGCGTCAGCAACGGGGCCATCACTCACGCGGGCGTTGCTCTCACTTTCGGCCTGATCGTTCTCGCGATGATTTACACTTTTGGAGATGTAAGCGGCGCTCATTTCAATCCTGCCGTCACGACTGCGTTTGCCATCGCCAAGCGATTTCCCTGGGCCAGCGTGTTTCCATACATCGCCGCTCAAGTGGCCGGCGCCTTTGCCGCCAGCGGATTGATTCGCTTTCTTTTTTCCAGCCACGAAACCCTGGGAACGACCCTGCCCGCCGGTCCAGCGTCCCAGAGCTTGATCCTGGAAATTGTCCTCACCTTCATTCTGATGCTCGTCGTTCTCAGCGTCTCCACGGGTGCAAAGGAAAAGGGCATTACCGCAGGCATCGCCATCGGCGCAGTCATCGCTCTGGAAGCGATGTTCGCGGGACCCATTTGCGGCGCGTCCATGAACCCGGCGCGCTCGCTCAGCCCGGCGGTAGTCAGCGGGCATCTCGAACATCTTTGGATCTACATCGCCGGTCCCGTGATCGGGGCGGCGCTTGCCGTTCCGGCTTGCTGTGCGTTCCGCGAACCCGAGTGCTGCCGTTCTCAACCCACTTTATGAAACTGAACGAACTCAAGTCCGCACTGACACGCAATCCCGAGAATACGCTGCGTTTCCTTTTGCCCAACGGCGAATTGGTGCCTGCTCATGCCCACGTCACCGAAGTTGCCCGCATCGAGAAACGATTCATTGATTGTGGCGGCACGCTTCGCAACGACCTCTGGTGTCGGTTACAGACCTGGACGGCGAATGACTACGAACATCGCCTGACCGCGAAAAAGCTCCTTGGCATTTTGAACAAAGCCGCGTCCTTCCTCGCGACGGAGGACATGGAAGTGGATGTTGAGCACGAAGTGCAGTTCATCAGCCAGTTTCCGATCGCATCGGTGGAGTTGGATGGCAGTCAACTGTTGCTCAAACTCACCGAACGCCACACTGCTTGTCTCGCCCTCGACAAGTGCATGCCGCCGGAAAACCCTAAATCCATTTTTTTCAAACCATTGCCGAAGTTCCAGCAACCGGGATGCTGCACCTGAACCGTTTCTCCCCATGGAAAACCACAAACCGCTTATCCTCGTTCTTTGCACCGGAAATTCCTGCCGAAGCCACATGGCTGAAGGCATCCTCCGCGCCGCCAGCAAAGGCGCCTTTGAGGTCGCCAGCGCCGGAAGCAAACCGGCGGGATTTGTCCACCCGCTCGCGATCAAGGCGCTTGCTGAAATAGGCATCGATATTGCCGCTCACTCCTCCAAGCACATGAACGACTTTCTTCAGCGGCCCGTTGAAACCGTCATAACTGTTTGCGGGAACGCCGATCAGGTATGCCCGAGTTTTCCCGGCCAGCTCAACCGCCATCATTGGGGTTTCGATGATCCTGCGCACGCGGTGGGCAGCGACGAGGAAAAGATGCAGGTGTTCCGTCGCGTCCGAGATGAGATACGGCGGGTGTTTGAAGCCTACGCGGCTGGACGATTGGACGAGGCGAAGCGCAAACGGCAATAGGACAGGAGGCCACGCTTCATGAACGAGCGTGGTTGCTTGAATGGTCTGCCCGCTTTCACCTGGGGTGGCGTCGGACGTGAAGTAGAGGTGGGGCCGCCAGTTCCGAAATGGCGAGTCCCGGCGGTAACACAGGTTTGCCGCCGAGGCCCGTTGCTCCGCGCTCGCGGAGACGTTGATCCGGGGAACGTGCTTTCGGCGCCGGTTCCTCAAGGCCGGCGCGGTGTGAGCACGCGATAGAATCGAGCGGCGCCACGGGCGCTGGAGTCGGTCACGCTCTCCACGCGACTGTTGGTGCGGGCGACCAAGTCGGTGAGTCTGGTCCATGCACCGCCGAGATCCGCGCACCACTCGACGGTGTAGGTCTGGTTGGAGACAGCGTTGAAGCTCACGGTTGTCTGGCCGTTGGCATGCGTGACGCCTTCCAGCTTTAGGCAGCTCGCGGCATTGGTCGGGCTGGTGCCGGCGCGGTATTCGCCCAGGTTGCTCTGCCCGTCACCGTCGCTGTCGAGCGCGGCGTCGGCGGGGTCGGTGGCGCTCAGGCCATGGGCGGTTTCCCAGGCGTCGGGCAGGCCGTCGCCGTCTGTGTCGGGCAGGACGGTGAGGTTCCAACTGGCGTTGACGGTCAGCGACGGCGACGCGGCGTTGGTAATGATCACCCGATACAGGCCGGCCTGGTTGGTGCGGACGTTGTTCAGTGTGAAGAAGGCACTTTTCTCGGAGAGCACCATGTTGGTCAGGGTGGTCGTGGCTTGACGCCATTGGTAGAGGAAGGGAGCAGGGTTGCCGATGATCTCGGTGCTGAAGGTGACACTGCCGCCGGCGACGATGCTTTGGCTGATCGGCCCCTGCACAATGACAGGTTTGACAAGGACGCGCACCGCCGCCGGTTCACTGGTGACGGAGCCGCGCGCATCGGTGGCGACGACGGTGTAGAGGCCGTCCTGGGCGAGTTGCACGTTGGTGAGCGTAAGGGTTGAGCCGGTCTGCCCGAGCAGGTCCACTCCGTTGAACTGCCACTGATAGGCGATGGGCAGAAGGCTTAGGGCGGAGACGCTCAAGGTGACGTTGCTGCCGGCGGGCATGTTGGTGCTGCCAGGCTGGCTGAGGATTGTGAGCTGATCCACAACCCGCACGGTGGCCGGGGGAGTGGTGACGACTTCGAACGCGTTGCTAAGCCTGACCCGGTACAGACCGCTGTCGTTGGTGGTGAGGTTGCTGCGGACGAGGGTCGGGCCGGTGGCGCCGGGGAGATTGGTGCCGTTGAACTGCCACTGGTAAGCCGGGAGAGGATTGAAGGTGCGGTTCAGGCTCAAGGTCAGCTCGCCACCGGGAAATGGATAGGACTGGCCGGGTGTCACGGACGCGCTTGCCAGCAAAGAAGTGACCGTAATGGAGCCGATCATGCCACTGAAATTGGTGCCGCTGCCGGATGAATGCGGCACACAACGGTACTGAAACACCCCGGTATTGGCGAAGGTCACCAGACACATCGGCCCCTGCCCCACCAGCGTGGTGCCGCAGAATCGTTCCGGAGGAGGCGCGGGATTGTAACCGGTCACATTGTGTTCGCCCCCGGCATTGTTGAAAGAAACGGAATCGCCCACGGCAATGGTGACCGCGCTGGGGGTGAAGCTAAAGTTCTGAGCGGTGACGACGACCGTGGCAGCGCTGGCCTGGAGGCAGAAGAAGCTCAAGGCTAGCCCCAAGGACAATACGAGGGAACGTCCGACAACTGCTTGGCGGAGTTGAGTGGATGGCGGCAGGTCGGTCGAACAGCTCTGCAGGAGTGATGTTGTTTTCATTGGTTTTCCTTTTTGTTTTCTCGGCGGCTAACGCCTGGGAGTGTCGCGTCACTGGGAATGGCGGAATCCGCCGCCGAATCACGCCACGCGGTTCGAACTATTTGAGAAGAGCTGACGCGGTGAAAGCGACGTAGAGCCGATGGGCAAAGCTCCGTCAGGAGCGGAATGTCGAACGTTGGGACTGGCGATTTGGAAACCGGCCTAGGTTTACGGCTTCTTACTCTCCGTTTTCATCTTGGCCTCCGCCGCAGCGATTTCCTCCCAGGACGGTGCGCGCCACAGTTGCAGCCGTCCGCCTCCAAGACTCCCCGCACCGATGACGTTGCCATCTGGGGAAATCATCGTGGGCCACAAGGAGCCTTCCTCGGCCTCGAGCGTGAGGGTTTCGAGCCAGGTCGAGGTGTCGTATAAGCGCATCGCCTCCCGGTCGCCGGCGACGACGGCCAGCCTGCTGCCATCGGGCAAAAAGGCGGTTCCCCAGACGCCGGATGAAAAGCCACCCAACGTCTTTTCTTCTTTCCAGGTCACCGCATCCCAGATCCGCGCAAAGTTGAGGCCACTGGGAACGGCCACCCACCGCCCGTCGGGAGAATAGTTCCCGTCATGACTCAGCCGGATATCGAGATTGAGTTTGGTCGTGGTTTTATCCGTCAAGTTTCTTAGCACCACGTCCCCGGCAAACCCGAGGAGCACGCAGTGGCGTTCGTCCGGTGAAAGCGCGTAATGGAGATTTCTCGGGGGCGCCGGCCAGGACTGAACCTTCGACGCCGTAGTCAGGTCCCAATCGTCAATGATTTGGTCCTTCACTGATTGGGTCAGGAGGCGGTTTCCCCCGGCGAAAAACTTAAATGCCCGCACCAGCCCGTTGGAATACGTAAGCCGCTGCCACAAAGCCCGGCGCGGAATGTCCCAAATTTCAACGAGATTATCGGAACCCAGGCCAAGACGGCGTCCGTCACTGGAAAAGCACGACGGGAATCCGTTGTTCGATTTCCGCTCCGTCTCCAGCAATGGCTCGGGACTCTCGAAGTTCGCCCCCTTCCAACGCGTCACGCGGCCACGGCGATTGAAGGTGACTACCGATTTGCTGCCCGCTTCAAAGGCCCACGTGTCGACATCCGGGATGCCAATGCGCGGCTGTCGCGGAGGATGGTTGACGGAAGTATCCCACAGACACACGGAGCCGTCCCGGCAGCCGCTGAGCAGCGTCGGGCGGTCGGGCATGAGCACGACTTGCCCGACCTGCTTACGATGGCCACGCAGCGTGTCCACACACGTCTGGGTTTGTAGGTCCCAGATCCGGAGAGTCCGATCGGAACTGGCGGAGGCTAGTTTCTTTCCGTCCGGCCAGAAAACGAGCGAGTTAATCCCTCCCTCATGGCCCACTAATCGATCGATCTCCTGTCCGGTCGCCATGTCCCAAAGGCAGATGTCTTCTTTACCGCCGCCGGCCAGCAGTTTGCCATCCGGCGAAAAGGCCAGGGTGCGGGCAGCGAATTTCTGGTTCCAAAGTTCCGTTCCATCCTTCAATTCAATGACACGGGTGTGCTCCGTCGACACCGCCGCCACACGCAGATCCGGTGTTACCGCAAAGCCTGTCGGAGGGTTGGTCCGGGGATGACTCCGCAGTTCAGTTCCCTCCGGCAGGTGCCACAACGTGATCTGTCCTCCAGACGCCGTGTATAGCGTGCTGTTTGTCTGCATGACGGTCACCAGGGTTCCGCCATCCGCCGCAATGGCCAGATGCTTGCATTCTCCAGTCAGAGTTTTCTCCGTGATGATTTGTCGAGTAGCAAGGTTCCACAACCGAAGTGATGAGCGTTGCTGGCCTGAATCTTCGAAACGGATACTGGTGAACGCCAGCAGGGGTTCGGTGGGCGAAATGACGGCGCATACGTTTTGTTCGTTCTGCGCGAGGCGCAGCACCTCCCGGCGATCCGGGACACTCCACAGCGAAAGGCCGCCCCGCCCCTCAACCGACACTGCCACGAGATTGCCGTCGGACGCGACGGACAACGAACGAATCTCACTGGTCTCCTGGCAGAGCGTGAACAAGGCGTCGCTGCGGGTCTGGCTCCACAAGTAACGCCATTCCCAACCACGCAAGTCCGTTTGCCCCGGCAAGGGTCGATGCTGGTCCAGCATGTCCAGGGCACGACCTAGGTTGTTGTCGTCCAGCGCCTGCTTGGCGATGTTCATGTCCGACGCGTAGGCGCGGCGGCGTGCGGCCAGCGCCAGGGCTTCCGCCTCGCGACGCAGTTGAACTTCGTTGGTCTGAGCACGCTGCGCCTCGCGGCGTTGAACTTCTTCTCCGGCGCGGGCCGCCTGCGCGCTGTTGCGTTGCCTCATCGCTTGTCGCAATCCCGCCGCCGCCAGACCCAAACCGACGACCAACGCGAGAACCACGGCGGTGCCGGCCGAGAACACGAGTTTGTTCCGGCGAAAGGCTTTCTGAAACCGGTAGACCGCGCTCGGTGGACAAGCGAGGACAGCTTCGTTATTGAGGTGCCGTTGGATGTCACTCGCGAGGCCGTTGGCGGTCTCATAACGGCGAGTGCGGTCCTTCTCCAGGCACTTCATGACGATCCAATCCAGATCGCCCTGAAGTTGGTGCACGAGTTTCCCCACGTCGGTTTGACGGCGTTTGCCCGCCGTGGTGCGAGCGTCGCCTGGCAACGTGTTCAGTTTAGTCGAAGGCCGCAATGGTTCCTTCTCACGGATGATTTGCCGCAACGCGTCGAGGCCGCCTTGCATCATCTCTTTCGCATCAAACGGCGTCTGGCCGACCAGCAATTCGTAGAGCAACACGCCCAGGCTGTAGATGTCGGCCCGCGTATCAATGTCCAGCCCGCTCATCTCCGCCTGCTCGGGGCTGATGTAAGCCGGTGTGCCGATGAACTGCTGGAACTGCGTGAATACCGTCTTGTCGGTCAGTTCCTGCTGCGTCGCTTTGGCGATGCCGAAGTCGATCACCTTCGGCACGGGCACGCCATCGTGCAGCGTCACGAGGATATTCGAAGGCTTGATATCGCGATGGATGATGCCCTTTTGGTGTGCGTGCTGGATGGCCTGGCAGACAAGGATGAACAAGCGCAACCGTTCCTGGGTGGAAAGCTGGTTTTGATCGCAGTACTCGGTGATCTTGATCCCCCGCACCAGTTCCATTACGAAGTAGGGGCGGCCGCTGGAAATTTGGGATCTCAGATTTGAGATTTGAGATTCGGTCCCATCGGCGCCGGTCCTGCCCGCGTCAAAGATCTTCGCGATGTTTGGATGGTCCATCATCGCCAGCGCCTGCCGTTCGGCCTCGAACCGCGCGACGATCTGCTTGCTGTCCATACCCAGCTTGATGATCTTGAGCGCGACGCGGCGTTTCACCGGCTCGCGTTGTTCGGCCATCCAAACCTCGCCGAAGCCACCCTCGCCGAGTTTCTCCAGCAGCTTGTAGCGCCCAATCATCTGCGCAGGGGCTTCGGCGGGAGGAGCCAGAGGAGCGGCGCGGGCCGGCGCCTCCGCGGCGGGCTCTTTCATGAAGCTGTCCTGCTGGAAATGATCCGCCAGCAGGGCTTCCACCTTCGCGCGTTGCACGGGATTCGTGCCGCAGGCGCCGTCCAGGAACGCGGCGCGTTCCTGGGGCGTGGGCTTCTCCAGGGCCTCGAAGAAGATCTCCTTCTCCGAACGGGGTCGCGATGTGAATGAATCGCTCATAGCATATCGTGTCACCCATCAATGGCGTATTCGGCGGGCCAATCACGCCACGTTCGCAAAACTATTTCACGGAGTGCCGATTACTGGCTTCGAATCGCCCCCTTCAACCAAGCCCGGGCAAACAGCCAATGCCGGTCGGCGCTGCGCGGGGAAATTTCCAGCGCCTCGGCAATCTCCGGGATGGTCATGCCGAAAAAATAACGCAGTTTGACCACCTCTGCGGCAGTGGCGTCTTCGGCCGCCAGCGCATCGAGGGCTTCGTGCACCGCCAAGATTTCATCGGTGGGCGCAGTGGATTCGATGGCAGACTCATGCAACTCGTCCAGGGGTTGGTCCGCGCCGCGTTTCAAGCTGGCCTTCTGCCGGGCCTTATCGATGAGGACGCGCCGCATGGACTCAGCCGCCGCGCCAAAGAAGTGAGAACGCCCCCGCCACTGCTGCTGGTCCGAACCCGCCAGCCGCAGCCAGGCCTCATGCACCAGCGCGGTGGCTTGGAGGGTTTGCCCCGGCTTCTCCTGCGCCATCTTCGTCGCGGCAAGCCGGCGTAGTTCACCATAGACCAGTGGCAGAAGTTCCTCGGAGGCCCTCCCATCACCTCGCTCCAACCGAACCAGCACCTGTGTGATGTCCGACACGGACCCAGTCTGCCAAGGAAGCGTCAAAAAAGCGAGCGCGCTAAGACGAGAGGGTGTTCATATCGGCTTTTCCCGTGCGCTACCTGTTGGCTCATCTGTGTTTATCCTCGCCTTGACGGAGACTTCGCCACAAGCAGGGCCCGCTCGCAACCGCCAGGGCGCTCTTCACGCAGTCTGCATAAGGCTGCGCCCGCCGCCTTTCGACGGCGGGCGCGGTGGTTGGGTAGATCCGATTCAGCGAGGTGTCACTTGGCTGAGCTGCCGGAAGCTGCTTTTTCCATTTTCGCCTGCACTTCTTCCAGGGCTTTCTTGAGGCTGAGGGTATCGGCGCCCTGGCTGGGCGGGTATTCCATCAAACTCTTGAGATGCGCTGCGATGATCGGTCCGGTCGCGTTCAGCGCCCACAGCTTGTGCGCGAAGAACTTTTTGGCCGCGGGACCCCACTCGTGCGACTCTGGATCCATCTTCTCCATGGGATCCATGCCGAGGTAGAAAAGATACGGCACGCTGGGGTAATATTTTTCGTTCCACCAGCTCCCTTCCTTCTTCACGCCGATGTGCATCTTCCAACCATCCACACGCAAGGCCATCAGGTCCGTCTCGTCATAGTAAAAGACCTCCCGTCGGGCGGATTTTTCCGTCTGGCCGGTCCAGAGCGCGAGTTGATTGTAGCCGTCGAGATGAACCTTATAGGTCATGTCACCCATCTTCTTGCCAGTGAGCAGTTCCTTCCCGAGATCCGGCATGCCCGCCGCCGCGGCGAGGGTGGCGAAGGCATCTTCGTGAGTCTGGATGGCATTGGAGACGGTGCCGGGCTTGATTTTGCCGGGCCATTTTACCAGGAACGGAACTCGCACGCCGCCTTCCCAAGTGCCGCCCTTTTCCCCGCGAAACGGCGCGTAGCCGCCATCGGGCCAGAGCATCAATTCGTTGCCGTTGTCGGTGGTATAGATAACGATGGTGTTGTCGGCGATGCCCAACTCATCAAGTTTCTTCAGGAGCGATCCCACGAGTTCGTCATGTTCGATCATTCGTGCGCGCACGACATCCTCCTCGGGTCGGCCTTCATCCACCGTCATCTGGACGTACTTGGCGGCGGGGCGCGAACGAATGTGAATGGCGGTCGAGTTGTACCAGCAGAAGAAGGGCTGGTCGCCCTTACCCACCTTATCGAGCCATTTCAACGTCTCGGCCGTGACTTCAGCGTCGAACGTTTCCATGCGCTTGCGGGTCAGCGGCCCGGTGTCCTCAATCTTCTGTTTGCCGACGCGACCCCATTTTGGTTGTTCGGTCGAATCGTCCGAGTCAGTCGCCCAGGTATGGAGAGTTCCTCGCGGGGCGAACATCTGTTTGAACTTGGCCGACTCTTCCGCCGTGCGCAGCTTCGGGTTGATCTGCCCGGGATAGTCGAGTTCTTCCGGCTCCTCCTCCGCATTGAGGTGATAGAGATTTCCAAACCATTCATCGAAACCATGCACCGTCGGCAGAAACTCATTGCGGTCGCCCAGATGGTTCTTGCCGAATTGCGCCGTCGCATACCCCTGCGTCTTCAGCACCTCTGCCAACGTCGGATCCGTTTTCTGAATGCCACGCTTTGAGCCCGGGATGCCGATGGTCGTCATGCCCGTGCGCAAGGGCATCTGGCCCATGATAAACGCAGCGCGTCCCGCCGTGCAGCTCGGCTGCCCGTAGTGATCGGTGAAGATGATTCCTTCCTTGCCGATCCGGTCGATGTTTGGAGTCTTCCCCATCATGCCAAGCGAGTAGGCGCTGACATTCCAGGTGCCGATGTCATCCCCCAAAATGACGAGGATGTTTGGTTTCTTGTCTGCCGCCAGGGCTGGAGCAACGCTAAAAAGCGCTACGACCGCCGTCAGCAGGAACAAGACATGGTTGACGGTTTTTGTTTTCATGTTCGATCCATTTGGGTTTTGTCCGCGACGGATTTTGTTTCGCTGCCCCGCGGAAAGGACGCAGCAAAAAGTGTCGTCCATCAGATCAAAAGTGCAGGGTATCCAGGTCGGCGTTGACGACGTGCCCAGTGACGTCGCCATCCATGCCGGCGAGCACGCCGTAGAGCGTGCAGTCGAAGGACCAGTTGTTGGTTTCAGCCTGGAGGCGGCTGGTTGAGGCAACTTCCAAAGATAAGAGGGCCGCGGTCAGGAAGAGTGTCTTCTTCATAGTGGTTTTCATTTGCCGACCCGAACGGGAATCAAGGATACAATCCTCCCTTGCCATCCAATGAAAACAAGCATGGCCGACGTGAACCCTGGGAAGCTCCTCATGGTCGTCAGGCAAAAGATTAAATGCGAGTGCGAGAACCGTTGCGCAACCTTGCGTTGGTGACAATTCTATTTGTGTGAAGAATTTGAGAAGATTTCTCCTCTTTTTATAAGGTCGCGCCGATTTTCCAGTCGTTGCCAATGCGTTGCACTTTCTTTCCGACGGTGCCGGTTCCGCCCTTTTCCCCCTCCATCTGCAGCCTGAGAATGACCTCACTTTCCGAGAGAATCTCTTTGTTCAAAATGCGGATCCTTTTGGTCGCGCCGAATTGGTTGGAAATGCTATTACGGAATTGAGCCTCGTCGGACAATCCTTGGCGCTGCCACCTCAGCCGAACGCGAGACTGTTGTTCCGGCGACAGGCTGTTAAGAAAGCCTTCCAGATCGCTGTTCACGGCCGCCCAAACGAGCGATACCAACGCGGATTCCGGAGTTGCATAACCTCTGAACGCCCAGCTTTCCCTCGGAAAATCGTTCTCGCTTGCCGCGATGGGGAGGTTCGTCGCCGCTCGCTGGCTTTGGGCCGAAAGGGCTCGCGCATTTTCTTTGCGCAGATTGGCTTGATGCTGAATCACCAATGGCGTGGCGACGCCGACAGCGATAATGGTGGCAGCGAGGAGAACTTTTTGCAGTGTGGTCATAGCAACGGTTTTGATGGCGGCTGCGCCAGCGGTGGCAGCGATGGTTGTTCCGGCCATGGCGGCGGTCGAAATCGTGGCGACCAATCCAACCGGTGCGGCCTGAACGGCACTGGCCGAGAGAGCGAGGGCAAGTCCGCTCGCGCCGACAGTGATGCCTCCTTTGGTGAGGAATTCGCGCAGGCGTTCGACGGCGCGGTTGACTCGCTTTCGCGCGGTGTCGTCGGTTGTGCCGAGGCTTTCGCCGACTTCGCGCAGACTTTTGTTCTCGAAAAAGCGGAGCAAGATGGCGGTGCGGTCGATGTCGTCGAGCGCGTGCATGGCGTCGTCGAGGAGAGGTTCAATTTGCGTCCAATCGTCAGCGGTGGCGTTCATGGCATTCATCTCCAAGGCGATTTGTTCGCGGAGTTGTCGGCGTGCCTCCGCGCGGACAACGTTAATCGCCGTCCGCCGGGTGACCTGGTAAAGCCACGCGGTAAGAATGGTGCCGGGCTTCAGCCGGGCCGCGTCGCGGGCGAGGTCGATGAAGACGGATTGGGCGACTTCTTCGGCGAGCTGAGGTGAGCGGACCTGCCGCAATGCGGCACAATAAACCAACCCCAAATGTCGCTGGACAAGTGCAGTGAAGGCATCCTGCGATTGATCGCTGGCGAATTCGCCCAGGAGATCCTGATCGCTTTTTGTCATTATCAACAGTATATCCCCGCCGAACCGTAAAATCGGAAAAATTCCGAGAGCGGCGGTTTCTGAACCAAGACAGAACCTTCCATTTCTTCGCGGTTGCCGCTGAAGCCAGGCGCCGGGTTTCCGATCACCGCCTCCACGTGATTATCCTTCAAAAAATGCCAGGTTCCGGTTATTCTCCCAACCCGAATCCAGAGCATGGGCGCCATGACCCACAGGTTTACCTCGGAAAAACGCAGCGGGGTGGAAGTGTTCAGGACGGGCCATCCATTCATCTCCCACTTCGCCCGGGTCGTGTTCTGCCTGGGAATGCTCGCAGGCGCGGCGACGTTTTCCGCCCAGCCTGCCTTGCCGCCAGCAAATTCCGCCGGGCCCTGGCCCACGCTGCAGCTGGACGGACAGGGTGTCGTGGGATTGCCGCCGGATCTGACGGGCTGCGGCGACGGCGACCGCGCCGTGCGCGAACGAATGGCGGGCTCGCCCGGCAAGGCTGGATAAGATCAAACCAGGAGAATTTATGGCCAAAATCCTTCTTGTCGAAGACAACGAAATGAATCGCGACATGCTGTCGCGCCGGCTCGAACGCAAGGGCTATGTCATCGCCATTGCCACCGACGGGCAGCAAGCCGTGGACATGGCCGCCGCAGATCCGCCGGCGCTCATCCTTATGGACATGAGCCTGCCGGTGCTCGACGGCTGGGAGGCGACGCGCCGCATTCGCGCCGACGAGCGGACGAAACTCATTCCGATTATCGCCCTTACCGCCCACGCCATGCAGGGCGACGAGCGGAAAGCCCGGGACGCCGGCTGCGACGACTACGACACCAAGCCGGTTGAACTGCCACGGCTTTTGGAGAAAATGGAGGCGTTATTGAAGGGCTCATCGCGGGCCTGAAGCCAACGCGCCGCCTCTCACCCTCGCATGAAGACCAGCCTCAAGCACGAGTTGCGCACGCCGCTGAACCACATCATTGGTTACTGCGAGATGTTGATGGAAGACGCGCAGGATCGCGGCGAGGAGGCATTCATTGCCGATCTGCAGCGCATCCATCTGGCCGGCCGCCGGCTGCTCGCCGTCCTCAACGATCTTTTCGATGTAACGAAGCTCCCGTCGGAGAAACTCCCGGAAAGCGCTCTCCATCACGAAATCCGCACGCCGCTGAACCAAATCATTGGCTACGCGGAGATGATGCAGGAAGAGGCGCAGGAGCGGGGAGAGGCCGCCATCGTGGCGGACTTGGGGAGGATTTGTGCGGCTGCGCGACAATTGCTTCAAACGGTGGTCGAACGGCTCGTGCCCTCGCAGTTCGACGTCGCCCGCGCCGCCCACGCCGAGACCGGCGGGAAGGCCACGTTTGTCCGCCGCGAATCGCCGGTGCCGGGCGCGCGTTCCCCGGGGACACCAGTGGCATTCACCGGCCGGCTGCTGGTTGCGGATGATGACGAAGGCAACTGCGCGATGCTGTCGCGGCGCCTGATCCGCCTTGGCCACTCCGTGGCGCTTGCGAACAACGGACGGGACGCCTTGGAGAAACTGCGCGCGGAACGATTCGACTTGCTGCTGCTCGACATCCAGATGCCCGAGTTGAACGGCTTTGAGGTGCTGGAGCAAATCAAGGCCGACCCCGTGTTGCGCGAACTGCCCGTCATCGTGTTGTCCGCCTCCAGCGAAACCGAACGGGTGGCCCATTGCGTCGAAATGGGCGCGGAGGATTACCTGCCCAAACCATTTGATCCGGTGTTGCTGCAAGCCCGCATCGGTGCCTGCCTGGAAAAGAAGCGCCTGCGCGACCGCGAAGTTTCGCACTTGCGGCAGATCGAAGAGGAGAAGAAACGCGCCGACGATCTGCTCCACATCATCCTTCCGGCTACCGTCGCCGAGGAACTCAAGGCCACCAGCGTGGTGAAGCCGCGGCGTTTCGAGAACATCGGCGTGCTGTTCTGCGACATCGCCGGCTTCACCGCCTACTGCGACCAGCACCCGCCCGAGGAGGTTCACGGTTACTTGCAGGCACTGGTGGAGAGCTTTGAGCGCCTGGTCGCCGACCACGGCCTGGAAAAAATCAAGACTATCGGCGATTCGTTTATGGGCGCGGCCGGCCTGCTGGCGCCGGTGGATAATCCGGCGCTGGCGTGTGTCCGCTGCGGCCTGGCGATGCTGGAAACCGCGCGCACGCTGCCTCCGCACTGGCAGGTGCGGGTCGGTGTTCACGCCGGGCCTGTCATCGCCGGGGTTGTAGGCCTGAAGAAATTCCAGTTCGACATTTGGGGTGACACGGTAAACGTGGCCGCGCGGCTGGAACACGCCGCCGTGCCGGGCACGCTTTGCGTTGCGCGAACAACGTGGGTTGGCCTGGAACCGCATTGCTGCGGCGAGTTGATGGGCAGCGTGACTCTCAAAGGCAAAGGCGACCTTGAATTGTTCCGCATCGATTCGCTCCGGGCCTGAATGTCCCCCCGGCGTCTGCAATCAGCGCTGGCCCAGAAACAGCGCCAAGAAACAGGATGCCGTCGACGGGACCGCTCGCACGCTCGTAATGCCGAGTGGGCTCTCGCTCCTGCGCTTTCCTAGCGATCCAAACAAGATTGCCCCGAAGGTGTGGATAAGTTTCGGAGCATCCGTTTGGCGACCCATCCGCGTGGCGGACAGACGCAATGACGGGCGTGAACGAGGACTGCCCCCGGGGGGGCCGTGCACCACCCTGGCGCTCTGTTGTTTCCTTCCATCCAGAACCCTGTTCTAATCACTGCGTGCCGTCGGAGAATACGGAACAACGCAAGCTCGCTGCGATCCTGTGTACGGACATGGTGGGTTACAGCGCATTCGTCATTCTCGCCCTTCTCCTTTCTCACTCCACCTCTCTCCTGGCCCAGCCCTCTCCCACGCTCAACCGCGTGCTGCAGCTGGATGGCGCCAACAGCTACGTCCAACTGCCGCCCAAGCTTTGTGCTGACCTTACCCAGGCCACGGTCGAGGCCTGGGTCAGGATCGGGCGACTCAAGGAGAACTCGCACTTCCTCGATTTCGGAGGTTACCAGCATGAGATGTATCTCGGTATCGAGGGCACTGATCCGGCGCTGAAGTTTCTGATTACCGATGCGAAGGGAGCCAGACACCGGATCGTTGTCCCGGACCTGCTGGAACGCAATCGATGGCTTCATCTGGCGGTAGTGACCGGTCCCGGCGGCGTCCGCCTGTATTGCAATGGCATGCTTGTGGGAACCAACGTCTACGCGGGCAGCCTTTCGGCGATTGGGACGAATGACAATTTCATCGGCCGTTCCAACAGCTCCCGCCGCCAGCCCGTTCATTTTCAGGGTGAGATCGATGAGGTTCGAGTCTGGAACACGGAACGTTCCGAGTCGGAAATTCGCGACGCTTTGTTTCGCACGATGACCGGAGAGGAGCCGGGTTTAGTGGGGCTTTGGAATTTCGATGACGGCACCGCGCGGGATCGTGGTCCGGCCGGGCGCGATGGCAGGCTGGCTGGCAACGCCGCCGTCACGACCGCAACAGGCCCGCAACCGGAGGACGCCGCCTCGCTGTCACTGGTCGCCGGTACGGTGCGGCGCACCGCGGGAGGGATTTCGATCGCCAACGCGTTGGTATTCGTGACGACCAACGGCAGCGTCCTTCGGACGGGCCGGGCGGATGCAGATGGCGCTGTGCTGCTGGTGGTCCGCGGCGCCAGTGGACCTGTCCGCGTGTGGGCCGTGTCGGATGGACAGGTGGCATCGAGCGGGAATCTGGTCCTGAACGGAGTCCGGACGGAACTGAATCTCCAGACGAAGCTGGATTCGCCGGAAAACAGCAGCGAGTTGGTGGCAGCGTTGGTCGACTCGTTACGGCCCGCTCAGCCGTTGGCAACAAGGCGGGCGGCAGTCGGTGGATTAGGAAAGCTGCAATTGTCGAACATGTCGATTTTCTCCGCATTGACCGCGGCATTGGACGACCCGGACGCGACGGTGCGCGCGAGTGCCCAAAACGCCTTGAATCAATCGCCGATCCCTCACTCGCTGCAGCCGGTTTACGAGAAACGCAGGCGGGCGATGGCCTACCTCTTCTCCGGCCTGCTCATTCCCTTCGCGGTGTTCCACCTGCTGTTGTGGGGATTCTTCCCCAAGGTCCGCAGCAACGTCTATTTCGCCGCCTATGCCGCCACGGCCGCATGGGCCACCGTCCAGGGCCTGGGGGCCCATGGCTCGATTCTCAGCCCGGCGGCATTTGTTCCCACGCAGGTCCTCGGCACGATGAATTCGCTGTTCGCACTCCGGCTGCTCTACTCGTTCTTTTACGACCGGCTGCCTCGGTTGTTCTGGTGGTTCTTCACCCTTGGCCTTGCCAGCGGGATCGGCATTATCGCGACGCAGAATCATCTCGGATTCATCGAGGGACACTTCCCCCGAAGCGGTCAGGGGCCGGGCTTATTCTTCGCCCTCATTTCGGTGGGGGCGGCGGCAGTGTTTTCAGTTTCGGCGGGTATCGAGATGTGCCGGGTCGCGGTGCTGGCCATCGTTCGCCGCAGAAGGGGCGCGTGGATCATCGGCGGCGGGTTCCTGGCCGTTCTGCTGCTCCCCGTGGCGTCGTCGCTGGGCGAAGCGTTCTTCCCGGATTTTCTCCGCGAGTTTCTCGGCTACACCTTCTGGAGCTACCTGGCGAACACGGGCGTGGTGGTCTTTGCCGGGTGCGCTTCGCTCTACTTGGCAGGCGATTTTGCCCAAACCTATCGGAACCTCGCCAAAGCCAAGGCGGAAATTGAGCTCAAGAACCGCGAACTGGCCGCGGTCAACGAGGCCGCCGAGGCCTCACGACTCGCCGCCGATGGGGCGAACAAGGCCAAGAGCGATTTCCTGGCAAACATGAGCCACGAGTTGCGCACCCCGCTCAACGCCATCATCGGCTACACCGAGATGGTGCAGGATCTGGCCCGCGACGATGGCAACACAGAATACGTGCCCGACCTTGAGAAAGTGGTCTCGGCCGCGAAACACCAGCTCCACCTGGTCAACGACATTCTCGATCTCTCGAAGATCGAGGCCGGCAAGATGACGTTATCCCTCGAAGAGTTCGACGTGGCCAAGCTGGTCCACGAAGTCACGGCTACGTTGGAACTGCTCGTGACCAAGAAGTCGAACAAGCTCGAAGTGATCTGCCCCACTGACATCGGCATGATGACGGCCGACCAGACCAAGGTTCGACAAACGCTGTTCAACCTGTTGAGCAACGCGAACAAGTTTACGGAGAGGGGCTTAATCAAACTGGAGGTCAAAAGTCAGAAATCGGAAGTCAGTTCCCCGCTTAACTCTCAACGGTCAACCCTCCACTTCGTAGTGAGCGACACCGGCATCGGCATGACGCCAGAGCAGTTGGGCAAGCTCTTCCGGGCTTTCGAGCAGGCGGACAGTTCGACGAGCAGGAAGTATGGCGGCACTGGTCTGGGCCTGGCCATCAGCCGCAAATTCTGTCAACTCATGGGAGGCGACATCACGGTGCAAAGCGACGCTGGCAACGGTTCGACCTTTACGGTGAGTTTGCCCATGGTAGTCGAACTGGTGCAGTCCTGAAAGGTGGTGCGCGGCAAAAATCTTTGCGATGTTCGGATGGTCCATCATGGCCAAAGCCTAACGTTCGGCCTCGAAGCGGGCGACGATCTGCCGGCTGTCCATCCCCAGCTTGAGGATCTTCAGGGCCACGCGTCGTTTGACCGGCTCGCGTTGCTCGGCCATCCAGACCTCCGCGAAGCGTGCCGATGAGACGGACCCTCCATGTCCGTGCGGTTTTTCAGGGCAAAACCTTCAGCGATTCGCAGAATTCTTTCTCAACTCCGCACTGGGATGCATCCGCGAACCGGAATTTCGGCATTGCATGGTATTGCATGCTCTTGGGAATAAACACGAGGGTTCGATTCCCTTCACCCGCTCCACACCCGATTAACCCAATTAAATCGGCACAATCGGTCAATCTACCCGCCCCAAAAACGCCGATTTGCATAACATACGCATAACACCCACTCCGATAGTTTCTTTGGTTTCGGTGGTTATTTTGGTCAATCTCTTCCCAAGCGCGACTTGTGTGGCTAACTCCGCCAATCGGGAGGCCAGCGCGGGGCGGCTGGCGTGCCGAGCGTATCTCAAGCGAATGGGTGAAGAGCGAAATCGCCGCATCGCCACGGCGTGCGCAGAACGTCGGGAATCTCGGTGATGGAGCAACCATGGCTTGGGCGAAGGATTCGCGCTGCGCCGCCAGCGCCGAAATTCTGGCTCAACGCTTCCCCGAGCCGCCCGCCTCTCGGATGAGCCGCAGCCCATAAGCTTCATCCGCAGTCTGCTTGAAAGCGAGCCAGGGCTTCGGGCAGGCGCCCCTCTGCAACAGGGAGGCTCACCGGGCGTGGGTGAAGTCGACCACGGCTTCATCGGCAAGTCGACGGGAGGCGTCGCACAAGGCGCGGCTCTGGAATACCCGCCCAATTTTGACGCATGCGAAAGGATGATTAATTTCGTGACTGGCCCGGTGTCCCGCTAAAACTTTTAGGTTTTGAGCCTTCGGCGACGAGCCTCAGCGTCGAGACAGACCGAGCCTGCTGATTGTGCCCATGGGTGGGCTGCGGTTCCAAAACTCTGTCTCGTCGGCTGCCACCAAGGCTTTACAACCTCACCGCCAACACTTTCGGCCTCCATAAACAGCCAGCTCCTGCCGCACATCGCCGAAGTCCGACCATAGACATCACGACCTGACATAGGGGCGCGTCGCTCTGACTGGAGCCACTATCACGCTCGCCGGCAGCATGGTGAACGCGTCAGCGCCGAATCGTGAAGCTGCCCCGAACACGATTGCGCGGCTGCTACAGCCCGCGCCCAACCGTCCTGATTTCGTGCCTGCCGTGTTCCAGCGCCACTTCGGCCGCGCCAAGCTCTCGGCCGGCTCCAACGGCGAGAAGAGACCAAGACTGCGGCCGACAAGAAGCTCCGCCCGTGGGTGCACCAAGGCGAGGCGGCGACATAGGCGGGCAACTCTCCAAACGTAATTCATCGCCACTACAGGGGATTCGTGAGGGAGGCCGACGCAACTGAGTTCTGGAAACTTACGTCCCCAACTGCGAAAAGCGAAGTCGTCACGTTCCGGGGCCAGGCCGCAGCGTGAAAATGCACCAGGCCATGCCGATAGCAGCATGTTTTTTGATGCAACTTCATGCCTCCTTGCCCATCCTCCGCGGTGTTGAAGTCAATGAAGAATTTCGCCTCCTTAGTTTTAGTTCGGATGCAGCCCTTCAACGGCTGCGAAGAATGAACTCAACCTTTTTTACTCCGTTCCAACCCGCCGGATCTGCATTTGAAAAACACTCATGCTGGCGGTATGAGGCTGCATTCCAATCCTGCGCATGAACGCCGTTGAAATCGAAGAAGCCGTATCGAAGCTTGCCGAAGCTCCCTTTGATTCGGCGAACTTCCCCTTCGCCTTCCTGGAGGCATTCGGAAACAAGGAGACGACTCTCAAGCGACTACGGAGCGGAAACTCGAACCAGTCCGACCTGCCTGGCGGTGTCCTTCAGCGGAATAACATTCACATCAAGGTCTGCCCGGAGGGAGAAGTCACCGCAACTCTGGCCGCGTTGAGGCAGAGCACGGCGACAGCCCGGCAAAAAGCCAAGTTCATCCTCGCGACCGATGGGAGCAGCTTCGAGGCGGAGAACGTGGTGGACGGCGAGACGGTGGCGTGCACCTTCGTCGATTTCTCGGATCACTTCGGCTTCTTCCTGCCGCTGGCCGGCATCACGACAGTCCGGCAGATTCGTGAGAACGCCTTCGACATCAAGGCGACGGGGCGGCTGAACCGGCTCTACATCGAGTTGCTGAAGGAGAATCCGGATTGGGACTCAGCGGCCCGCCGGGCGGACCTGAACCACTTCATGGCTCGGCTCATCTTCTGTTTTTTCGCCGAGGACACGGCGATATTCGGACAAGAAGCCCGTTTCACAGCAACCATCGAGCAGATGAGTGCGCGGGATTCATCGAACACCCAGGAGGTGCTCTCCGAGTTGTTCCGCGCCATGAACACCAAACTCGCCGAGCGCGAGGAGGCCAACATCCGCGCTTGGGCCAATGCGTTCCCTTACGTGAATGGCGGTCTCTTCTCCGGCAGCGTGGACGTGCCCCGATTCAGCAGGATCGCCCGCTCGTATCTCCTCCATATCGGCAGTCTCGACTGGACGAAAATCAATCCGGACATCTTCGGTTCCATGATTCAGGCCGTGGCGGATGATGAGGAACGCGGTGCGCTCGGCATGCATTACACGAGCGTGCCGAACATCCTAAAGGTGCTCAATCCGCTATTCCTTGATGATCTGCGCGCCCGCTTGGAGGATGCCGGAGACAATGTCCGCAAGCTCCTGAACCTTCGCCAGCGCATCGCCCGCATCCGCGTCTTCGACCCCGCCTGCGGCTCGGGCAATTTCCTTGTCATCGCCTACAAGCAGATGCGCGAGATCGATGCGGAGATAAACCGCCGCCGTGGCGAAGCCGAGCGCAAATCAGATATCCCGAAGACCAATTTTCGTGGCATCGAACTTCGGGATTTCTCCTGCGAGGTCGCCCGCCTCGCCCTCATCATCGCCGAATATCAATGCGACGTGCTCTATCGGGGCCAGCAGCTCGCTCTCGCCGAGTTCCTGCCGCTCGAAGCTGCCAACTGGATTACCTGCGGCAACGCCCTGCGCCTCGACTGGCTGAGTGTCTGCCCACCTACCGGCAAAACGGTCAAAAACCGTGCTGAAGATTTATTCGAGACGCCGCTGGATCAGGCGGAGATCGATTTTGTAAATGAGGGCGGGGAAACTTACATAGTTGGAAATCCACCATATTTAGGAGGCAAGAAGCAAGATGCAGGACAGAAAAGTGACCTTGCTTCAATTTTCTCGAATGGGCAGCACAAGAACCTCGACTATGTCTGCGGTTTCATACTGAAAGCCTGCAAGTTTCTGTCCACAACTGACAAGGCAGCGCTGGTTGCAACAAACTCAATTAATCAAGGAACGCATGTTCCGGTTCTTTGGCCATCAGTATTCAAGGAAGGCTGCGAAATTGAATTTGCCTACAGGCCCTTCAAATGGGCGAATAATGCGCAACATAATGCCGGCGTATCCTGCACGATAGTTGGACTTCGTAAGCGAAGAGCCGGGAGGAAATTCATTTATCACGAGGACTCAAGGCGTGAAGCGAACAACGTGAGCCCGTACCTGGTTGATGGGACAGACGATATTGTGCAGCCGAGGACAGGCTGTATCAGCGAACTCTCAGCAATGATTACAGGCAACGCCGCATATGATGGCGGCCATCTGTTCCTCGATAGCGCGCAAGCACATCAACTCAAGGAATTGTTCCCAGATTTGGCTCATAATATTCGCCCGGTCGCAGGGACCACGGAGTTTATCGACGGGATTTCTCGATACTGTCTATGGTTCGAAGTTGACGAGCTTGACCAAGCGAGAATACATCCCGCGACTAAATCGCGCATAGAATCAGTGCTGGCGTACCGGAAAACGGGGGGCGAAGTCGCGAGAACGCTTGTGTCACGTCCGCACCAGTTCCGGTATCGGCATCAGTGCGAGAAGGCCCAGATCCTAGTACCACAAGTATCTTCCGAACGCCGAGAGTACCTGCCGGTTGGATTTTTGAACTCTCAGATCATTATCACACACCTCGCGCATGCGATTTACGATCCGACGCTGGTCGATTTCTCGGTCCTAAGCTCGCGACTGCACCTCGTATGGGTGGCCACCATCTGCGGCAAACTAGAAACGCGATTGAGGTACGCTAGCAATCTTGGATGGAACACCTTTCCAGTCCCGACTCTGACCGAGCGGAACAAAGAGGACCTAACCCGTTGCGCGGAGGACATCCTGCTGGCACGCGATGCGCATTTTCCGACGACGATTGCCGATCTTTACGATCCCGACACGATGCCAGCTGATTTGCGCGAAGCGCATGAGCGTAACGACGAGACGCTGGAGCGCATCTATCTCGGTCGCCGCTTCAAGAACGACACCGAGCGGTTGGAAAAGCTCTTTGAACTCTACATCAAGCTCGCCGCGCGGCAGGGCGTTGCGCCGAAGAAAGCCGGAGCTGACGCATGAGCGAATTCAATCGCATGACGATCGTCGCTGCTGCGGAAGTGATCGCGGGGTTTAATTCACACAGCGCTATGGAGGTTTTGGAAGTGCAATGGGAAATAGATGGGCGGTGCAGTGGAAACAGCAAGTCATCGCGCATTGCGAGCCTCGCGAAGCTGGCAATCCAGGAAAAGCTCCTCGTCATGACTGAAAACGGACGAGTCACGCTTGCACGGGCCATGGTGGAGACCGCCATCAAAGCGCCGAACCATGAAACCGATGCTTGGAAGAAGTTGATTGCTGGGCTTAGGTTTGATGGGTTTGAGGCTGTCGCGACGGAAGTCGATTCTTCGCCAACGCCACCGTATGGGGGCAAAGTCGTGACGCTGGCGCGGATGCTGCCTGAAGACGTTCCCGAGTTGGACTTCCGCGAAGCTGAAAGCGAGGTTGTGAAACTGCTCGATCAATGTGGCTTCACGGTCACCAAGGGTCACTTGAAGCAAGCAATGTCGGCGTTTCAGCGGGGAGAATGGGCTTCGGCCAATGGCGCGCTTCGGAATTTCTATGAGAGCTACCTGAACGAGATTGCCCTCAGCCTTGGCTACACGGCCGGCGGAGACAGCAAGGCGAAGCGAGACTTTCTCGGCAGCCTCCAGCCGCCATTTCTGCTGGCGGACTACAACGAGTGGAACGCCAACAGTCAGAAGCCTCAATTCGTTCAAGGGCTGATGAACCGGATGCATCCTCATGGCGGGCACCCAGGCTTGTCTGAAGAAGAAGACGCAACTTTCCGGCTTCAAATATCGCTTGTGACCGCCCGCCTTTTCCTCCGGCGCTTCGACCAGAGAAAGATACCCTGAGATGAGTAACACCATTCCATCCGTCTCCGTCACCTACGCCAAAGACGGCAGTTCCACGCGCTCCAACGCGCTTGGCATGCGGGCCATGCAGGAGCGTGCCTACCAGAAGCGCGGCGAGCAGTACTTGCTCATCAAATCGCCACCGGCCTCCGGTAAAAGCCGGGCATTGATGTTCATCGCGCTGGACAAGCTGGCGAACCAGAAGCTCAAGCAGGCGATAATCGTAGTGCCGGAAAGATCCATCGGCGCGAGCTTCCATGACGAACCGCTGACCCGGTTTGGCTTTTGGGCGGATTGGAAGGTGGAGCCAAAGTGGAATCTCTGTGACGCGCCGGGGTCAGACAACGGAAGCAAGGTCGAGTCCGTGAAGAAGTTTCTGGAGAGTGGAGACAAAGCGCTGGTCTGCACCCACGCCACCTTTCGTTTCGCGGTGGAAAAGTTCGGCGTGGAAGCTTTCGATGATCGCCTGATCGCCGTGGATGAGTTCCACCACGTCTCCGCGAATCCGGACAACCGGCTCGGAGAGCATGTGCGCCAGTTCATGGCTCGCGACAAGGCCCACCTTGTGGCGATGACTGGTTCCTATTTTCGTGGCGATGCCGAGGCGGTGCTGCACCCAGAAGACGAGTCGAAGTTTGAAACCGTCACTTACACCTACTACGAGCAAATCAATGGCTACCAATACCTGAAGCAGCTCGACATCGGGTATTTCTTTTACGCCGGTAGCTACCTCTCGAAAAGTAGCGCCGCCGACAAATGCATCTTCGATGTCCTTTTACCGGGTGAAAAGACGATTATTCACATTCCGAACGTCAATGCGAGAGAAAGCACCAAGGATAAGGTCAAAGAAGTGGAACACATCATCGAAGGTCTTGGTGAATGGCAGGGCGCCGATGCGAAGACGGGCTTCCAGCTTGTGAAAACCAAGGAGGGACGAGTGCTGAAGATCGCTGACCTAGTGGATGACGACTCCGCAAAACGCGAGCGCGTCGCCGCTGCGCTAAGGGACTCGACGCACAAAGATAACCGGGATCACGTGGACATCATCATCGCCCTCGGTATGGCCAAGGAGGGCTTCGATTGGATTTGGTGCGAACACGCCTTAACGGTCGGCTACCGTTCCAGCCTGACCGAGATTGTGCAGATCATCGGCCGGGCCACCCGCGACGCGCCCGGCAAGACCCGCTCCCGCTTCACCAATCTCATTGCGGAACCGGACGCCAGCGAAGGCGCCGTCACCGAGGCGGTGAATGATACGCTCAAAGCCATCGCCGCCAGCCTGCTCATGGAGCAGGTGCTCGCGCCGCGCTTTGAGTTCAAACCCAAGAATCCAAACAGTCAAGCGACCCCCGGCTTCGACTACGGCGAAGGCGGGTATGATCCCGGAAAGTGCAACGTCGGGGTCAACGCAGAGACGGGCCGCGTCCAACTTGAGATCAAAGGTCTCGTCGAGCCAAAGACCGAGGAGGCCGGGCGCATTTGCCGCGAAGACTTGAATGAACTGATTACGGCCTTTGTGCAGGACAAACAGACGATTGAACGCGGCATGTTTGACAAAGAGTTGGTGCCTGAGGAACTGACTCAGGTCCGCATGGGGAAGATCGTAAAGGAGGCTTACCCGCACTTGGATGACGAGGACCGGGAGGCAGTTCGGCAGCACGCGATTGCGGCGCTCAACGTGGTGCAGGAAGCAAAGAAGCAATTGACCGATGGCGATTCCGAGTCCGCGAAAAACACGGCGCTAATCGAAGGAGTGCGGAAGTTCGCCCTCAGTGTTACGGAACTTGACATTGACTTGATCGACCGGATCAACCCGTTCGGCGAAGCCTACGCCATTCTCGCCAAGTCCATGGGGGAAGAACGACTCAAACAAGTTGCTGAAGTCATCGCCGCCAAGCGCATCAGTCTGACAGTCGAAGAAGCCCGAGAATTGGCAAAACGTGCGCTGCGCTTTAAGCAGGAAAAAGGAAGGTTGCCATCATTAACCGCCGTCGATCCATGGGAAAAGCGCATGGCAGAGGGCATCGCCTTGCTGCAACGAAAAGCGAAGGAGAGCCAGAATGGCTAAAGAGATTACCGACGAAGATTTGGAGTTGCTGGGTGAACTCGGTGTGGAGGCGGAAGCCGCTCCTACTGGAGGGCGCTCGGCGCGGGAGCAACGGATTATCGCCGGGTTTGAGGAAATCGAACGGTTTGTGGAAAAACACGGCCAAGCGCCGCAACACGGGGAAACTCGAGATATTTTTGAGCGACTCTATGCAGTGAGGCTAGATCGGATACGCGCATCGGCAGAGTGCCGAGAAGTTCTTAAAAACTTGGATTCTGGAGGACTCTTGGGGAAAGATCCTGAACCTGCCGACAGCCTGCACGATGCGTCCACAAGCGACGAGGAGCTGCTGGCCGCCTTGGGAGTCTCTTCAGACGCCGATGACGACGTGACCCGACTGGTTCATGTCCGCTCACGCGACGAAATCAAGGCGGCTGAAGAAATCGCCCAGCGCAACCCTTGCCCGGAATTTGAGCAATTTGGGCCGGTCTTCGAGGATGCTCAGCGCGATTTGGAGGCGGGAAAACGGCAGACGGTCAAATACCAGGACAATGCAGGGGTAAAGCAAGGCGATCTATTCATTCTCGACGGTCAGAAGGTAATCGTCGCCGAAATGGGCGAGCCGTTCATCAGTGACTATGGCCGTCCCGACCGCAGGTTAAAGGTGGTTTACGACAACGGCACCGAGAGCGATCTTCTGCTTCGCTCGCTACAGCGCGCGTTGAACAAGGACAAGAACAGCCGTCGCATCAGTGACCCAAGTCTAGGCCCACTTTTTTCAGACGAAGAGGAAGAGGATGACCTCGCAACCGGCTACATCTACGTGCTGCGGAGCAAATCGGAGCATCCGTTCGTTGTGCAAAATCGGTTGGTGCTGCACAAAATCGGAGTGACCGGCGGCGACGTCAAATCGCGCATCACGAACGCAAAGAAAGACCCCACCTATCTCCTCGCAGATGTGGAAATCGTTGCGACGTTCAAACTCGCAAATATCAACCGGACGCGGCTTGAGGCGTTGCTCCACAGGTTTTTCGGCAAGGCTCGATTGGATTTGAAATTGAAGGATCGGTTCGGTTTTCAAGTGGAGCCGCGGGAGTGGTTTCTTGTCCCACTAACCGTGATTGAGGAAGCGATTGAGAAGTTGAAAGGCGGCACGATTGAAAACTACCGCTACGATCCGGAGTCGGCGCGGATTTCGAATTTGTGACTCCTCGTCATTTGGTAATTGGAAACGATGCCCTGGCAACCGACAACGATTCGACGCGCTGACAAAGCGTTCGGAACGGCGACGGACACCGTGCGTGTGACCACCGATGCGGGGCCGGGGTATCTGAAAGCGCTGGGCAATCACGGCAGCCCACATTATCTTGCGGCAGATCTGATCGGCACTCAATTAGCGGCGTCGCTGGGCCTGCCGACTTTTGACTTTGCGATTGTGGACGTGACGCCCGAGGACGAAATCACTTTCGTAGGAGGAGGACAGGCCCAGCCGGGACCGGCATTCATTACCCGCGAAGAATCGGGAACGGCATGGGGTGGCACGGAGGATGAACTGAATGCGTTGGTCAATCCCGACGATATTGGGAAACTGGCGCTGTTCGACACTTGGACACGCAATTGCGACCGCCATCCGCCGGATTTGACGGCGCGGAAGGTGAACCGAAACAACGTGTTCCTGTCCAATGAAGGGCTGGCAGACGGCCAGTTCCGCCTAATGGCGATGGATCACACGCATTGTTTTCACTGCGGGCGGGACTTGAACGCCCAACTAGGGCATATTGATCTGGTTCAGGATGAACGACTTTACGGCTTGTTCCCAGAGTTCAAGAACTTGGTGCGGGCGAAACGGGAAGGCGTTAAGGATGGGCTTGCGCGTTTGGGCACGCTGGACCGGCAATGGCTGGAGGGCCTCGTGGCGGGCATTCCGGCCGCCTGGCAGGTAGATGCCGCCGGTCGCACGGCGCTTGTGTCGCTGCTAATGAATCGGGCACAGTTTGTGACAAACAATTTCACGCCGTTGCTAGAGGCCCAGCTCGGTTAAGAAAAAAAATTATGAATGCAACCAAAGGCTACTTCTGTCTGGTCCAGTATTGCCCGGACGTGGCGCGGCAGGAGGCGGCAAACGTGGGAGTGGTGTTGTTCTGTCCGGAGCACCGCTTCATCAAGGCCAAGCTGATCAAGAGCAACCGGCGCATCCGAAAATTTTTCGGCGAAGAGGCGGATAATTACAAACACCTGAACGCGATGAAGGAGGCGCTGGCGAGCCGCATTGAAGTGGAGCAAGCCGAGTTTGTGTCGCTGCCAGATTTGCAGACGTTCGTATCCACGCGCGCGAACAAAGTGATTTTGACAGAGCCGAAACCGGTAAAGATTTTTGATCCGAGCGAGGATTTGGAGGCGTTGTATCGGGAACTGGTACTCGAACCGACCAGGCACCTGACCATTCAGGCCGCACTCCCGCTGCGCAAGCGACTGGATGATGCCCTGTCCAGCGATGATGTGCGGCCCTTCATGCGCACCAATATCAATGTGCAGGTGCCCACGCTCAAGGAAGCGCTGAACGTGCCTTACGGTTTTCAAAATGGGCGGTTCAACCTCATCCAGCCGGTTGAGTTTACGCAGAACTCGGAACCGCGAATCAAAACGGCGGCGTGTAAACACGCGATGGAAGGGTTGACTCTGTACCGCCATGCCGATCCGGTGCTCGGAGAGTTGCAACTGATCATCGTTGCGGAATTCACCGACACCAAACCGGAAACCGCCGCGCTGGTGCGAGACATTTTCCGAGAAGGCTCCGTGCAAATGTTCACGCCGGACACGTTGAACACGCTGCAATGGGAAATCATCACGCACGGGAAGCTCGCAACGCCGGACATCGGCGCGAATTAGGGGAGCGGAGTGTCGACAGTCTGAGCACTGCGCGCCATCGGCATCCGCCGCCACCCGAAGGAGCCGAGGGCAACGGGACCCAATACGCACTTCATGTTTCTCGATTCCAAAAACATTCCTGAACTGCAATGGCTCATCCAGCAGCCGCAGAATGGCGGCATCGAGAAAATCAAGGGCGCGGACATTTCGCTTAGTGTTGCCCTGTTCCTCGTGGTGACACACCGCGCCTTGTGTCTCGCGGGTAACTCGGACGCCGCGGGCAAAATCGCGCATCTCGGCCTGCCCGGTGTCTCTCTCGGCATAAACTGCATTTCCAGTTCAGCACGGACCCCGTGCGCGGAGCCATTCGGAGCGCCTTCATTCGAACTCTATCGAATCGGTTCTAGACAGGACGTTGGGTGCGAATCGTGGATACTATTCTGTGACCGCTTCCGTCGCAGCGCAGATGGCGGAAGAAACGGGAAGATGTATAAGGGCATCGGTGCCGTCCTCGGCGAGATGGGTGATAATGTTGTCTGGCACGCCTTCGAGACGGGCGACAGGCCTTGTCCGGCCATCGCCGGCTTCCACGTCTTCAATGGATACGCATCGTTCTGCGTCGCCGACGCCGGGCAGGGCTTTCTTAAAAGCCTGCAGCGAGCACCAAAATGGGCCGGGTTGAAAACCGACAACGAGGCCTTGGACGCGGTGGTCACGCACCACGCAACCAGCAAGCCCAACGAAAGCGAGGGAGGGGGCTTCAATGACCTGTTCAACAACCTCCTCGACTTCAACGGCTTGGTTGTACTCCGCACGGGCAGGACGGCGTTGCACATGGTCAATAAAGGCCCGAAGCGCGACCACCATCCGGTCCACTCCCGACACATTCCTGGTTCCAGCATTACTGCCGTATTCTCCCAACGAGAACAACCCAGAGAAATGGCCCTCAAAAATATCTCTTGATTTATCTGTTCATATAAACAAGAATTATCACGTGCTGACAATCAGAATCGACAGTTTGAATCCGTTCCACCCCAGACTGCACGGGGCCACCATCGGGGAGAAACACGCAGTGCAAGTCCGCGAACGCATCGCGCGGAACGCACAGCCAACCGATTTTGCCGCCTTGGATTTTGACCGCGTCGAAGGTGCCAGCGCGAGCTACCTGAAACGCGTCTTAAATCCCTTCTACGCCCCTGCGGGCGATCTAGAGGGATTTCCACGCGAGATTGCCCCGGTTTTGGTCAACGTTCAATCCGCCGACCTCAGGGAAGAGATCGAAGATTACCTTGCCGGGAAGGGCCGCGTCTTAATTCTCGCCGACCGTGCGCTCGACCCACCCAGGTTCCGCCAGTTGCTCGGGCGCTTGGACGGCGCGGCCGCAGAGACGTTCCAAGAGTTGCAGGCAATAAAGAAAACCACGGCGGCAGAGTTATACGAGCGCCACAAAGGCGAGACCACCAATCAGACCGCCTGGAACAATCGCCTAGTTCAGCTCGTGGAAATGCGGATCGCCCGCCGTCGCCGAGAGGGCCGCTTCTGGATTTACGAACCGACGGTGCAAAGCTGAGGTAATTATGGGATGGCACGAATTGAAGAAACGCGCAGAGCAGTTCAAGCAACAAATGGATGCTGAGATGGCCAGCAGAATTAGGCAGCCCAGTCTGAACTTCGATGCACCAGTCGAGAGTCGCCACAGCTACGAATGCATCCTCGAAGACGGCGCACCGTCACTCGAACCAGGAGCAATCGTGCGCCTCATAAACACGCCAGATGGGGTTGATGCCTACAAAGGCAATCGCCCCGTCGGGCAGGTGGACCCCGGACTCGTAGAACTTGTGCGTCACCAACAACAGCTCACCCTGCGGGAAGGCCGAGCGGTCCTCGGGCGCGTCGGTCGAGTCTCGCAACTCACGAACACATTCACGGTTGACGTTGCCGACTGAAATGAGCGCGCTTCAAACGATGGCACAATCAACGCCACCAGTTCCAAAAACCCTGGGATTCACCGGCTGTATCAACTGCAAGTTGTTCCAACAATGCGGTGGCCACCAGCACCCCATCATTTTCGCCATCGGCTGCGCCAACTACGCAGGCAGCAAGCCGCCCGTCGACACGGACGACATGAACCCGCATTTCGCTGAAAGGTTCTGGCAACTCTGGAATGATGTTCGCGGACTTTATGACTACTCGGTTGGCCTACTACGCTCGATGAATCCCACCGGGCTGCCCCGCTACATACCGCAATTGCAGGGTCGCCATCTGCGTCCGACCGGACTGCTGGATGTAAAGGTCGTCGCGTTGCGCTTGTTCCAAGTCGTGGGCCAGCAGCACGACGGCACTTATGGCGTCAAATTCCAGACCGCTGCCCATTTGCGCGCCGCCTATCGGCTCGCGCCAGATACCCGCGTCATCCTCGTTGGCGTGGATAAAGACCGGCCCCTGGAACGTTTCTGGCAGCATCATGGCGCCGCCCAGATTTGCGAGGCGCTCGCCCGGCTCGGTCTTGAAGTCACCATTCCAAACTATTCGTTTTTCACCTGTGTTCCGCGCTTTCAAATCCTGCGGAACCGCAAGCGAATCCTGCTTCTGGCAGAACGTCTCTCCCGAGCTGGCGTTCGCGTCGCGCTCCACCTGAATGCTATCACCAAGGCTGACTGGGCGTTCTGGCTTGCCTTTCTACGCGAGCACACCGAGGTCACAACCTTGACGGTCGAATTCCAGACTGGTCCACTCGCCGACCACGCCATCGGCCAGCAAGTGTTTGACGAGCTTGATGACCTCACTGACCGCGTCGGCAGGCCGCTTCACATCCTGTTGGTTGGCGCGGCCCGGTTCTACCTTCAAGCCAGTGAGCGCCGTTGGAATTTCACGGTCATCGATAGCAAACCTTTCATGTTCGCCCAAAGTCGCAAGGTACTGGTGAAGGAGTGCTCCGGCAGCTATACGCTGAAAGACTACCCTACACAGGAAGGCGCACCCGTCTATTCGTTGTTTGAGGCGAACCTCAAGGTGTATGAGAAGATGCTTCTGGCCGGCGCCGACTCACCGCGCGAGCTTCCCAAGGAAAACCAAAACCAACCTGCATTTCTCTGGTGACCTCAACTCCATACTTTATCCGCCAGCCCGTCGCGCGAGGCACTTCGGCCATTAGTTCCGCCGCGATGCCCGTCGACCACTCGCCCGCTGTCTGCCAACCGTCCGCATTGTGGTCGAAAATCCAGTCCCCCTCGACACCCACCCAGTGCGTGTGAACCAGACTCCATCGCGAGAAAAAATCCTTCGCCGTCCAAGGTCCCAGCCATTGCACAAGGGCCACGCCACGGGTCGGAGCGGCGCACTTCTCAACGCGGGTCGTGAATCCCGCGCTGGCGAATGCCTGCAACATCTGCGTCAGGTTCGTCCAGCGGCGATCAGGAAAATGCGGAAAGTACTGCATCACCCTGCAAACCTCCCTCTCTGTCACCGCAGCAAAGGCCGCCGGACCACACGTTGCCCCGAAGTTAATGCGCGCAACGTCAATGTCCCACGGAACGAAGGAGGGCATCTTGATGTCGTCGATAACGCTCATTGCCGCCCCCAATCGTCTCCAGCAAATGCGCTGGTCAAATCCGCCAGAATCGCCTGCTGGACACCTACCGGCTCGCGTCGGAAACGTGATACCCAACGCACCCGCTTTCGCTTGATCGTCTGGCGGTCGCGGAACGTCGCGCCAAGGAATCGTGTGTCGTGCAGAACGGCCGGCTCGAAATTAAGCCAGACTGTTTCCTCGCGCCTCCCTGTGTGCGATGTCCCCGGGAACACCTGCTTTTGCCAGTCACGAAGCATTTCATCGTATGTTGCGTTGCCATAACCCGAAATCATCACCGCGCACGGCAGCTTGCAGAGCAAGCGCAGCAGTCGCACATGCTGTTCCTCGGTGTAGTCGTGCCGATATGGGCATCGGCGCGAGCGCCGGCTACCCGGCCAGTACGGCGGGTCCGAATACACCAGTTCGTCACCCACGAACGAATAGCCGGTCAGGAAGTCTTCCGCCCTGCTGTTGATGATTCGGAACCGCGAGTCAAAATGCCCCGCAAACGCACCAATCACCGCCGGATCACTGTCAACGCCGATACTCGACTCGGCGGGGGCCTTGTGCCGCAGCACCGCGCCGCCGCCCAAGTGCGTCTCGATATACACCCGATGCGGAGGCATCAGGTTGATCAGCTTCTGGAAGCACCGAAATTTTCCACCAGGAAAGCGCATGGCTCGAGACCATCGTCAAATGTGACGATGATGTCAAGCCCCAAGGACAAGCGCAGTACAACCCCTCATAGTTGATATCTCGCCACGAAGCCCATTCACCACCACTTATGGCGACTAAACTTCTTGGCGTAATGGCGAGCGCCTCTGCTGTTGATGTGGTTCTGCTCTCGAAACAGGACAGCGGTGGCTTCATTCTCGATGCCCAAACCACCCTGACCCTCCAAGCGGGGTCTCGGCCCGAAGCATACAACACGATTCACTGCCAGTTCCTGGATTACGTGAAGCAACGGAAGGTTCAATGCGTTTGCATCAAAGGTAGCGCCGTGAGCATCGGCGGCACAAAGCTGGCGCACCTTCATGCAGCCGAGCTCAGGGGAGTTGTTCAAGCCGCGGCGGCAGCGGCGGGAGCAGAAGTCAGAATTATGACCAGATCAGCCGCCAGCCGCCATTTTGGCACGCGTAAAGTTGATGCATACCTGAAAGACGACCCGTATTGGGTTAGCCTCGGACTTGAGCAATTGAAAAAGGGGATGCGTGAAGCGGCGTTTGCCGCAATATCGGAATTCGCCAAGTCGCCATGACTTACACGAGCCAACTCCAACTCATAGGACGAATCGGCGGGGGCCAATTCGGGGATGTTTTCGAGGGCAGTGACCCAGTACACGGCAAAGTTGCCGTCAAGGTTCTGAAACAGCACTCCGGAGAGTCCACCGCCGACTGGGCAAGCCGGAGCGATGAGTTGCTTAAGGAAGCCCAAAATCTGAAAACCGCCACGCACCCGAACGTTGTCCAAGTGCATAGCGTCGTGAAGGACACTGCCAATAATGTCCTCCATCTGGTAGCTGAGTACTGCGACGGAGGTTCCATTGACGCCTCTTACAAAAACGGTCCGCTGACTATCGCCGAGGTTCGCCGGATAATAACAGATGGCTGTCGCGGCCTGGAGCACATCCACAGTTGCGAGATGATTCACAGAGACATCAAACCTGGCAATATCCTGCGCCACGGCAACGCTTATAAAATCGCCGACTTCGGCTTAGTGTCTGATAATCTCGTTTTTGGATACGCTTCGGGCGACGGGTACGTCTCCCACCTGGCACCCGAAGTGTTTCCTGACCCAATCACGGGCACCGTTGGTCTCACAAGCCGCAAAAGTGACGTTTGGGCGCTTGGAATGACAGTTTATCGGCTGCTCAGCGGGCACGAGTTCTTTCTCCGCAACTTCGCTGGCAAGGACCTGAGGCAGAAGATTCTTCGCGGGGGATTCTCCCAAAGCCTGAATTGGCTCCCACACGTTCCAGAGGCGTGGCGGAAGTTCGTCAGGAAGGCAATGCACGACGATACCAACCAGCGTTTTG
>JADMIO010819962.1_pt1 | contig 47314 bp, 34 predicted proteins | sample 8958161 | NCBI WGS metagenome assembly JADMIO01 (sample SAMN16585339, study PRJNA669376) | soil metagenome | isolation source: Crop rotation soil | place: USA: Cullars Rotation, Alabama | collected 2011
CGCGACAACTTGTCCACGTGGAATTCTAAGCTTAGGATCCCAATGTGCTGGAAAGGAGCGCGAGCTCGGCGTCGCTCTGCTCGACCGCAAGGGCGGCAAGAAATTCGAGCTCACCCAGGCCGGGCTCCGGTTCCGCGAAAGCGCGCGCGCGGTGGTGCACCACGCTGCCGAAGCGGAACTCACCGCACTGCAGGCCGCGCGCGGCGAGATCGGCCGGCTGAACCTCGGCTATATGCCCTCGGTCGCCGCCTGCGGACTGATCCAGAGCGTGCTCGCCGGATTCCAGAAAGAGCGCCCCGGCATCGACGTCAATCTCAGGCTTCTGGTGTCGCCCGCGCAGCTGCATGCGGTGGCCCGCAACGAGCTCGACGTGGGCTTTTGCAGCCCGCCGGCCAAGTTCCCGTTTGGGCTGAGCGGCTTCGAGGTGTTCAGCCAGGCCCTGATGCTGGCGATGCCTGCACAGCACCGTCTCGCCGAGAGCAAGACGCCGATTGCGCCGGCGGCGTTGAAAGACGAAGCCTTCGTGGTCGCCGCGGTGGAAAGCGATGTGGGCTTTCGCAGCCTGACCCAGGCGGTGACCGAGCTCGGCGACTTCACGCCGATCATATCGAGACGCGCGGGGGATATGGTCTCCATCCTCACTTACGTCGCGGCCGGCAACGGCATCGCGGTCGTGCCCGGCTCGATGGCGGGCATGACCATGCCGAACGTCGTGTTCCGCAATTTCCAAGGCGCCAACAAGAAGCCGTTTTCGACGGTGTTCGTGCATCGCACCGAGGAGCCGTCGAAAAGCACGCGGTCGTTCATCGAATACATGCAGCGCTACCGGAATGGCGCCATGCAGAGGGGTCGAAAATGAAGTTCCTGGTCAATGGGCTGACCGCATCCTTGCTTGTGCTGGCGCACTTGCTGTCGCAATCGGCCTTCTCGCAGCAGGCGTGGGCGCAACTGGCCGCCGACTTCCCGAGCCGCACTGTCCGCATCGTCGTGCCGTTTCCGCCCGGCGGGCCGACCGATGTGTGCGCGCGCATCGTCGCGCAGAAGCTCAGCGAATACTGGGGCCAGCCGGTCATCATCGAGAACCGGCCGGGCGCCGACACCGCCATTGCCGCGCAAGCTGTCGCGCGCGCGGAGCCGGACGGCTACACGCTGCTGGTCGCGACGGATTCCACGCTGACCGTGAGCGCGGTCGCCCGCACCGACCTGCCGTACAAGCCGACCGAGGATTTCGCGCCGGTGTCGCTCCTGTTCAAGAACACCACGCTGCTGACCGTGCGGGCCGACGGTCCCGCCACGGTGAAGGCTCTCATCGAAAAGGCGCGCGCCAATCCCGGCAAGCTGAACTGGGGCGCCGGCATCCCGGCCAATCGGCTTGCGGCGACGCTGTTCATCGAGAGCGCCGGCCTCGACGTTCAGTACATCCCGTTCAAGGGCGGCTCTGACCTCGTGACCGGCCTCCTGAACGGCGCCATCGATTTCGCCGTCGACAGCGCCGCGGCGAGCCTGCCGGCCGTGCAGGGCGGCAAGCTCCGCGCGCTCGCCAAGATCAGCACCACCGTGTCGCTCGCGTCGCTGCCGGATCTGCAGCCGCTGTCGGTCGCGGCCGACATGCCGGGACTGGAGGACATCACCAGCTGGGCCGCGCTCGTCGCGCCGCGCGCGACGCCGCAGCGCGTGATCGACAAGCTGCAGCAGGATGTGCGGCGGGCTTATGGCGATCCCGGCGTGCTCGAAAGGCTGTCCAACGCGGGGATTGGTGCGGCGACGTCGACGCCCGCGGAGCTGGATGCGTTTCTGGCGCAGGACCGCCGCAGATGGAAAAGCGCGATCGAAGGCGGGAAGATTAAGCTGAATTAACGCCCCGGCCGTTGTCGCGTCGAGGTCGTTCTGATGCGCGCCGTCGCACGGTTCAGGCGTTATAATTTAGTAGCATCGGCTTTCTTCTGTTTGATCTCTTTGATACGCGGCTGCATGCGGGTAAGCACAGCCTTCGTGCCGGATTCAGTCAGCCACCATTCGCCAGGAATGATGCCTGCCTTCTTCGCAAGGTCATCAAACTCAGCGTAGTCTTCTGGCAAGGGCTCGCGCTGCACAAGAAGCTTCACGAGCGTCTCGCGGTTATCTGAAAAGCCGCCATAAGAATAGATGCTTGCCTGATCGAGGTTGCCGAGATCAAGGACGACCTCACGCTGTGAGCCTCCCCAACGACCAACACCGTTGTGGTATCCATCGATGCTGGCTTTGTGAGTTTCGACAGCGACCTGAAACGCTGGATTGGCGTAGAGGACACTCAGATTGACGATCACGCTCTTTTCCGGAGGAGTTAATTTGAAAATAACACCTCGCAGATCTGCCGGGGGCACTCCGCCCTTGAGTGTTTTTGCGACGTCGATATCTGTCGTCCAAGATGCGATGGTCTCTGGCAAGTTATTGTCGGCGAGCAATTGCCATACCCGATCTTTCTTATGCGCTTCCTGACGGAAACAGGGGACGGTACAAATCCGAAAGTGATCCGGCAGCGCGGTCGCGATAGCCTTTAGCCGTTGGCCTCGTTTGACTTTCTGGCGATGGTTGCCGCCCCGCTGCCAATCCGACACCGCCTGGATGAGCTCACGGGTGAAGAGTTGAGCGGTCATGGAGTAAATATCCACCAATTGGGGTGATAGCGGGTCTCGTCAAAGAATCGATTGATGCAAAAATGGCTGAATATAATCCAGAGTCTGCGCATAGGCATCGTCGCGAAGGACGTGGTCTTTTTTCCAAGAGATGTCGATTACATTGACGTCAGCACTTGCGGCAACCGTTTCAGCGCCGATGATGATTTGAGCATCGGTCGGCCCCTTCGACAGAAGAAAATTCATAATCGTCTGCAGATGACCTTGGTCCTGTCCTTGCTGATTTGGGGCGTCGATAACGATTGGACAAAAGGTTGATGACCCGTGTTTATGTTCCGTTTGCAGAAACGCATAGTAGTAGGCGGCGAGCGCACGAGGTCCCTCACTTCCTCGCCCAATATGGAGTCCCTGAAGGCTGAGTTTGTCAGGGTCGGGTATGCGAACATCCAGGTCTTTAGCGAATGCCTGAAGCTGCTTGGAAAAATAAGCCCGTATATCTGCCTTGCGTTTGCGGCTGTCGGCCTCAGCCATCTGTGATTCACTCATCTGCATGAGGCGCGTTTTGCTGCCATAATCGGCATCAAGCGTAGCGAGGCGATCTTGAAAATAGCGCTGTGCTTCAGATCGTCCCTCGGCCGCTACGACATCCCGTAGAGATATGTCCTCCCGCTTGATAGCAAGAACCTCATGAATCCGCTCTATCGAAGCGGTTACGTCTTCAAGCTTCTGGCGATGAATCGCAAGCCGGGAATGCACGTCCTTCAAGTGAGAGCGCCCTGATTGAAGTGCCAACAAAAGGTCATCCTTATCAGCGACCAGGTCGAACTGATCGGCAATCTGATTGTGGTAGTGATGCCCGCACATTGGACACTCGACATCTGCGGGTTGCTCAAGAGATCCGGTGAAAGTGTCGTCGATTTCTGTCAGAGCTGATTCAACGAGCGTAACGTGATCTTTCCAGAGCTGGTGCTCTTCGTTGAGAGCAGCCAATTCGGTGCGATATTTTGCCTGCTCGGTATGCAAGGTCTGTCCTTCCGAGACGAGGCGTTCGGTGTCGTGAATGAAGGCATCCAGTGTCAGCGCTAGTGGCGCGCCGACCATGCTCTCGCGGATCCTTTGCAACGCTTGATGTAAAGCCTGTCGTTCGGCTTCGATGGCGGCAAGTTCGGCTTTGATCTGATCCCGCTTGGCCTTTGCTTCGTAATATGCGTTTGGGCGCATGCCGCTGTGATATTCAGCAAGCGAGCGCGCGGAATTCGAAAACATCGACATGTCTTTGAATGAACTCCAGACTTTTTGCCAGCTGCTGTCTTGGTCGACGTAAAAGGGGGCGAACGCATACGAAGGAGGCGGCGTTCGGATTTCATCCTTTTTGTCGGCAAGGACTAACCGGAAATCGAGAAGCTCCGCTAGATGCGGAGCAAGTTCTGACGTGATGTGATTTGTGCTTATTGAGACGTTTTTTTGGTTGTCAAAGATGGTGAAATTGTTGCCGAGCTTGAGCGACGCAAACGACTGTGGGCCAATCGAAAACTCGAGCAACGATATGACTTTGGCGTCTGTCCACGCTTTATCAATTTTGTGTGGCTTCGCACCAAGATTCTCATACAAGCTTTTCAGGATCGCCGATTTTCCAAACCCGTTTCCCGCGACGAGGACCGTTCGGTCCGAGCTGAAGTCGACCTGCAATCCGCGCTGCTCGTTCTGCGACAACAGGGATAGTTTTGAAAATCTCATTTTTTGCATTGTTCTTCCCTCGCAAGTTTCTCAGCAGCCTTCTTAGCCCCACAAGGTTACTCTGCATCTTCAGTGCCCTCGTACGCTTCAACGATCATCGCGGCTCTAAGCTCGAGATCGGAATATCCATACTTCTCAGGGGCTGCGGCCTGTAAGCGCTCCGCAATTTCTAAAATGGTGTTGCACTGCGCAATGGCGCTGGTGTTGGCTTCCAACCATTCACCCGCAAATTTAGTCAGTCGGGCAGTGTCTGGTCTGCCTGATGTGCGATCCCGGGCATAGGCAACGGCAGCCGTCTTCAATCGAATCTGAACAAGCGATCCGATATTGGCCGTTTGAAGGTCGGCGCGGATGACGTCCCAATCTTCGAGAAAGCTGCGTTGACGTCCGTAAGCCCGGGCCAAAAGATCTTCGAGTTCGTCCCGTGTCAGGGATTTTCGCGATAGCAATTCGGTGTGATCGAGGCCCTCTTGTGAAAATGTCGTTCGCTGCACGATCGACGCGTGCAATGTCTGATACAGCGCGGATGTCTTGACGGCGCCTGCGCCCTCAATCTGTTCGATATGCTGTTGAAGGCGGCCAATAACGACTAAATCCTGCCCGTGGACTCCAAGTGTTGTCCTTATGAGCGCGAGCTTGGGAAGCCATGACGGCACATCAGCGGGGCTGATGTCGTCAGTCACGGCGGTTGCTACCTTGGTGACTTCGTCTGCGTGCAATTCTGGCCCAGTAATTTTATGATGTGAGCCCGTTGATGAACTACCATCCAGCAATTTCAATTTGTAAGGCGCATTGCTAACGAGGCCTGTCTCGACAACCGCAGGACCGAAGACGCCGACATGAGCGTAAAGTCTTGAGATGATCGAGCGAGGAACTGTTGCTCCGATTTTTTTGCAAAGGTCCTGAATCGTCCAGTCGCCCGGGTCTTTGCTTTTGAGCTGGTAGAATCGAGCTTGGTTCGGTGCGGTAGAGGAGTCGAGCACCATTAAGTCGTCATAGAGATCGAAGATGATGCGGAAATCTTGCTTGCTTTCCCGCAGTTCAACCAGCTTCAGAATCCCAAAGTTTGCCTGAAAATCGTAACGCGCTGCCGTTTGGCTGCCCGACCGCTCGCGCGGCGGGATGGTTTTCATAATCGTGGATAGATCGGGACCAGGCATCGCCACACGTCTGAGTTTACTGATTTAGCGATCCCTCACTCACGCGTGTCAAGGTGATTAAGGGACGCCGATAACAGGACTGCTCAGGCTGACACTCAATACAGTTCAAGCGGGTGATCCTTCCCCACCTAAAATGTTGACGGACATTGCAAACGCAGGTGTGCCCGTTGACGTCCCTCTTGTCCCGCCTATGGTCCACCCGCCTTGCTCATCGAGGGCGTCTTCTAGGGACGCTTGGTTGACGGAGCAGGGTGCGGCGCCTGCAGGCGGGGCTCGTAACCTCGTCCCAGGAGGCCCGGGTACCGTCCGCACCCGATGAGGGGGCTGCCTTTGATGGCTGGACGCGATCGGATGAAGGGCGGCGCGAATGCCGCCTGGATAGCGTGAGGGGAAGTCCCTCCGGTCCGATCGAAGAAGATACGGTGGCCGGGCCCAAAATCGCCGCCGTGGAGCGCCGGGAGGCGCGCGTGCCGGTCACACGGCACGCGGCACCTTCCAAGGTGCCAGATGTTACTTAGCGCCGATCCGGCGCTCCGCTCCCTCACGTGTGTGAGGGAAGGAAGAGAGAGGGCGGTCCCCAAAGCGCGTTTACGCGCGTGGGCCGCGCTATGGCCGACAAAACAACAGGGGCGATGAAACACGTCCAATTGCAGGAGGTGAGACGGTGCGCCAGAGCGTAGGCTGTTTGCATGTGTGAATCTGAGGAAGCCCGATGGGAGCAACACACTCGACTGTCATGCCCGGCCTTGTGCCGGGCATCCACGTCTTGGCGACAAAACAAGGCGTGGATGGCCGGGACAAGCCCGGCCATGACGGCGGAGAGCGGCGCGGACGGCGCGTTGTGCGGCGGCGCGCCGGCGCAACCTCGGTGCCTGTCTTCAAAAAGAAAGAAGCCCCGGATTGCTCCGGGGCCTCCCTGTTGTGCTGAAGCTCAGACTCATTTTCAGCGGCACAAGACTGACCGCGAGGTCTTACAAAGTTGCTAAGCGTCATTTTGTTAAAAGACGTATGTCGGAAGACATCGCGGTTCAATCAACTTCACGACCGGGCAAAGCCTTGCTTTGTCGCCAAGACGTGGATGCACGGGGCACAGGCGAGCGAAGCGACGCCGTCCTCCGGACGGCTATGCCCGGGCATGGCGGCGGTGAACGGTGCGGCGGTCTTTGAAAACTGCTGGTCTCGCTTACGCGAATTAGCCCCGCTTCGCCGGCATCGGGATCGGCGCGATGTCCAGCGGCTGGTACTGCGCGAGATTTTTCAGGCCGGCCATGTCGGTCAGTTCGACCAGCCGCGCGCGGCTGGTGATCAAGCCCTCGGCGCGCAGCTGCTGCATCACCCGATTGAGATGCGGCACGCTCAAGCCCAGCACGTCGGCCATCACCTGCTGCGAGAACGGCAAGTCGAAGCTCGCCTTCTCGGCGCGGCCGACCGCCTGCAGGCGGGCGTGAATCTCCAGGAGGAAGTGCGCCAATCGTTCGATCGGCGTCCGCCGGCCGAGATCGACGAGATGCTCGGCGTAGATCGCCGCCTCGTGGGCGGCGAGCCAGCCCAGCGCCAGGCCGAATTGCGGCCGCTCGGTGCAAAGCCGGACGTAAGAATCGAGCGGGCACACGTGGCAGGTCAGGTCGCTCACCGCGACGACCGAGTAGATCGAGCGGCCGAAGAAGCTGACCGGCAATCCGATGACGTCGCCCGGCATGATCACGTTGAGGATCTGCCGCTTGCCGTTGCGCATGAGCTTGTAGCGGATGGCGTAGCCGTCCCTGACGAAACAGAGATGGCGGTACTGGTCGCCGAGGACGACGACGTCTCTTCGCTTCTTGATCAGCCGCTCTTCCTCGACGATGTGCTCGAGGCTTCTGAGGTCGGTGGCGCCGAGATTGATGAGGCGCGACAGCCTGGCGACGAACGGATGTCCGGCAAGCGACACATCGGTTCCGATTTTGAGCGCGACATTCATGGCAATGCAAAACTCATGATGATCCGTCGCCCGCCTTACGTTCCCTTATTAATCCGGATGAATCAACCAAATCATCGAACCAAAGTGGCATTGACCGCATGGCGCTTGCGACGGGCTATAGGCGCGCTTCCGTGCCGGTTACGCGAACACGTTCAACGGAAAGCATACCGGACAACAAGTCAAAGAGGTTCGAGACAAGCCACTCGAAAAAAACAGCTTCGAGAAGCCACTCGAACCACCTGAGGAAGGAACCCCAAAATGTCGCAAAACGACGAGAAATTCGCAAACCTGTCGCGCCGCAGCCTGCTGCAAGTGGGCGCCGGCCTCGCCGGCGGTGTCGCGCTGCCGTCCACATTCGGCCTGCCGGCCTACGCGGTCGGCATGGCCGACAAGCCGGCAATCGGAACCTGGCCGGCCGGCTCGGAGGGCGACACCGTCAATGTGGCTGCGGCAGTTCCGCGCACCGGCACTTACGCGGTGCAGGGCGAGGACGAGCTGAAGGGCTGGCAGCTCGCGGTCGACCACATCAATGCCGGCGATCCGCTGCTCAAGAAGATCGCGCCGAAGGTCACCAAGGGCCTGCTTGGCAAGAAGGTGAACCTGCTCTCCGCCGACAGCGCCGCGAAGCCGAACCAGGCGGTGCAGGGCATCCAGACCTTCATCAACCAGAACAAGATCGTGCTGATGACCGGCTCGACGTCGAGCGCGGTCGCGGTCGCGCTCAACAAGTTCGCGCAGCGCGAGCACGTGCTCTACGTCACCGGCATCTCTGGCTCGAACGACACCACCGGCAAGGACTGCGTGCGCTACGGCTTCCGCCAGAACTTCTACGGCGAGACCGCGGCCAACGCGATCGGCCCGGTGCTGGTGAAGGCCTATGGCAAGGGCAAGAAGGCGGCGTTCATGACGCCGGACTACACCTACGGCCACACGGTGACCAAGTCGGTGAACGAGTACCTGACCAAGAACGCCGGCTGGACCCAGGTGACCAACCAGGTGTCGCCGCTCGGCACCCAGGACTTCAGCCAGTACATCACCAACATCGCCAACTCCGGCGCCGACGTCATCATCAACGTCAACTGGGGCCGCGATGCGGTGCTGTCGGTGCAGCAGTGCAAGCAGTTTGGCGTGACGCCGAAGATGCAGATGGTGATCCCGTATCAGATCCCGTTCCTCGCCAAGGAAGCGGGACCCGAGCTCACCGCCAACGTCTACGCCGCGACCGATTTCTGGTGGACGCTGGAGGACAAGTATCCGCTCGCCAAGATGTTCGTCGAGGCGTTCGACAAGAAGTTCGGCTACAAGCCGGAGTGGGGCGCCAACAACGCCTACATGTCGTTCGCCATCTGGGCGAAGATGGTGTCGGAGGCGGGCTCGTTCTATCCGCCGGACGTCATCAAGCAGTACGAGAAGGGCGAGAAGTTCGACTCGACCGTCGGCGAGGTCTACTTCCGCAAGGAAGATCACCAGCTCGTGCGCCCGGTCATCATCGTCAAGGGCAAGGAGCCCAAGGCGATGAAGAACAAGGAGGACTACTGGGAGGTCCTGGAGGTGGTGCCGGGCGCGCCCTTGATGCAGAAGCCGGACGCGTTCGGCTGCAATCTCGGCGACTACACCTAATCGATGGGTGAGAAACCGCACCGCGGACGTTCAGCGTCCGCGGTGCGGAACGTTACGGCCCAATCGGAATTGATGGACCGATGATCAATTGGACCAATTTCATTTCGCAGTGCTTCAACGGCCTGGTGCTGGGCGCGCTGTTGGCGCTGATCTCGTCGGGGCTCACCATCATCTACGGCACGCTCGGCGTGCTGAACCTCGCGCACGGCGCCATGTTCATGCTCGGCGGCTATGCCGGCTGGCTGGCTTATGACCTGACCGGCTCGTTCATCCTCGCCGTCATCGCCGGCGCGGTGTTCGTGGCGCTGGTCGGCGTCCTGATGGAGCGGGTCATCATCCGCTATTTCTACAGCCGTCCGCATGAGGACCAGCTGCTGGTGACCTTCGGCCTCGGCATCGTGTTCGTCGAGGCGGTGCGGTTCTTCTTCGGCAGCCTGTCCAAGATGACGCCGCCGCCGGCGCCGCTGGTCGGCATCACGCCGCTCGGCTTCATGTTCTATCCGACCTATCGCCTGGCGTTGCTCGGCATCGTCACCGTCGCGCTTCTTTCACTCTATGCCGTCCTCTACCGCACCCGTATCGGCATGATCGTGCGCGCCGGCATCGAGGACGCCGTGATGGTCGATTCGCTCGGCATCGACGTCTACAAGGTGTTCATGCTGGTGTTCGGTATCGGCGCGATGGCTGCGGGCTTCGCCGGCATCGTCAACGCACCGGTGGTGTCGATCGCGCCCGACGTCGGCGAAGCGATCCTGGTGCAGACGTTCTGCGTGGTGGTGATCGGCGGCGTCGGATCGTTTCCGGGTGCGGTGCTCGGCGGGCTGATCGCCGGCGAGATCATCAGCATCACCTCGATGTTCAACCCCGGCTATTCCCACATCATGCTGTTCGTCGCCATGACGCTGGTGCTCGTGCTGCGCCCGCACGGGCTGCTTGGCACGGCCGGACGCGAATGAGCGCTGTGCCCTGATGCTCAGACAACGTCCATTCCTGGTCGAGATCCTCACGGCGATAGGCCTGATCGCGGTGCCATTCGTGCTGCCGCATCTCGGCTTCACGCCGACCACGATCAACCGCATCCTGGTCTGGGGCATCTTCGGCATCGGCTTCGACATCCTGTTCGGCTTCACCGGCCTGCTGTCGTTCGGCCAATCGGCGTTCTTCGGCACCGGCGGCATGGTGGCGGCCTATCTGCTGACGGTCGCCAACTTTCCCTATGTGACGCTGTCGCTCTTCATTGGCATGATCGTTGCGGCGGTGATCGGTTATCTGATCGGACTGATAGCGCTCCGTCGCACTGGAATTTATTTCGCGATGATCACGGTCGCGATCGCCGAGGTGTTCTTCTTCGTCGAATTCAATCCGCTGTCCGAATACACCGGCGGCGAGAACGGGCTGCCCGGCGTGCCATCGCCCTCGCTCTATCTCGGCTTCACGACGATCAAGTTCAACACCGACTGGATGCTCTATACGTATCTCGCTTTCTGGTTCTTCATCGGCATGGTGATTGCGCTTCGCATCGTGCGCTCGCCAGTCGGTGCGATCCTGCGCGCCATTCGCGACAACCCGCTGCGCGCCACCGCCGTCGGCCACGACATCCACGGCTACAAGCTCGCGGCCTTCGTGGTCGCGGCGGCGTACGCGGGCTTCGCCGGCGGGCTTCTGGGCGTGATGCAAGGTTTCATGCCGCCGGACGCCTTCATGTTCGACACCTCCGGGCAACTCGTGATGCAGACCGCGATCGGAGGCGCCGGCACGCTGTTCGGCCCGCTGGTCGGCGCGACCGTCTGGCTTTATCTCAGCGACTTCCTGCAGACCACGCTCAATCTCGGCGCCAGCTGGAAGCTCGTCCTCGGCGTGGTCTTCGTGCTGCTGGTCTGCTTCCTGCGCCGCGGCCTGATCGGCGCGATCGAGGATCTTTACGGCCTGCTGGGCCGCTCCGGAAAGAGCACCGAGCCGGTCGACGATGCATCGACGGCCGCCGGAGCGGCAGCGGACCAACCGGCGGTGATCGCCGCCATGCCGGCGCGGCATCGCGAAACCGACCGCAAGGACGGACCGATCCTGCAGGCGAGCGGCCTCACCAAGCATTACGGCGGTCTCGCCGCCAACAGCGACATCGATTTTGTGGTCAATCACGGCGAGCTGCGCGGCATCATCGGGCCGAACGGCGCCGGCAAGAGCACCTTCTTCAAGATGCTGACCTGCGAGGTGCAACCCACCTCGGGCCGCATCGTGTTCGAGGGCCGCGATATCACCGGCATGACGGTGACCGACGTCTGCCAGCAGGGCCTCACCAAGAGCTATCAGATCAACCAGCTGTTCAGCCGCCTGACCGTGCGCGAGAACCTGACCATCGCGGCGCTGGCCGAGCTGCGCGGAAAATTCAGACTCGACCTGTTCAAGTCGCTGAAGCGGGTGCCGGGCCTCGAAGAGCAGATCGCGCATACGCTGCATCTCATCGGCCTCGCGGCGCGCGCCGACACGCCGGTCGCGGGTCTTGCTTACGGCGAGAAGCGGCGGCTCGAAATCGGGCTCGCGCTCGCGACCTCGCCGAGCCTGCTGCTTCTCGACGAGCCGCTCGCCGGCATGAGCCCGCGCGAGCGCGTCGAGACGGTGCGGCTTTTGAAGTCGATCGCGCGCGGCCGCACTGTGATCATTATTGATCACGACATGGATTCGCTGTTCGAGCTGGTCGAGCGCGTCACCGTTCTGCAGGAGGGCCGGGTGCTGGTCGAGGGCACGCCGGACCAGATCAAGGGCAACAGCAAGGTGCAGGAAGCCTATCTGGGCGGCGTGCACGGCGTGTTGGCGGCCGAATGAGTCTCCTAGAGGTCAGCGGACTGAATACTTACTACGGCGACAGCCACATCCTGTTCGACGTGGCGCTGCGCGTCGAGAAGAACGAGGTGGTGGCGCTGCTCGGCCGCAATGGCGCCGGCAAGAGCACGACGCTGAAGAGCCTGATGGGCGTGGTGGCGCCGCGCGAGGGCTCGATCGTGTTCGGCGGCACCGAGATCGCCGGCCGCAAGAGCCACGCCATTGCGCGCGCCGGAATGCAATTGGTGCACGAGGAGCGCCGCATCTTCGGCAGCCTGAATGTCGAGGAGAACCTGGTGCTGGCCGGGCTCACGGCGGAGAACCGCTGGCCGCTCGAGCGCGTCTACGAATTGTTCCCGCGCCTGAAGGAGCGGCGATTGAGCCGCGGTACGGACCTCTCGGGCGGCGAGCAGCAGATGCTGGCGATCGCGCGGGCGCTGATCCGCGATCCGAAAATCATCCTGCTCGACGAGCCGTTCGAGGGGCTGGCGCCGGTGATCGTGCACGACCTCGTCAAAGCCTGCCGCGATCTCGCCGACGCCGGGCAGACGATCGTGCTGGTCGAGCAGAATCTCGCCGCGGCGCTGACGCTCGCGCATCGTGCCTACATCATCAACAACGGCCACATCGCCCATGAAGGGCCGGCCGGCGAAATCAGGGCGCAGCCGAAAATCCTGCAGCGCTATCTCGGCGTCTAATCGCACGATAGCTCGTTGCAATCGCTTCGAATCGTCGCAGCGACCATCCGCGCCGCAACTTTCCGGGCACGTCGAGGTTCAATGGCTCAAGGGCGACCGGAATGCTGCCGGAGGCTTCATGCTGGTCATTGGAATCTTCATCTTGTTCGCTGCAGGCTTGGATGCGGTCGGCGTCGCCATCTGTATGGTCGTCGAGCGCTACTCCAATTCCGCCAGTCTGATGGTGTTCCTGGGTCTGTTCGTCGTGAACTTCATCATCGCCTGGCATCTCGCGGTGTGGTTCACCGAACGCTTCCTGCTCTCCGATGCGCAACGGCAATCCAACGACGAGCACGTGAAGTGGGTGAACGCACGCTTCGTCGGAGCCAGGCGCTAGCCGCTTTGCGATTGGGCTGCGGTGCTGCTCGGCTCAAGGGTGGGTGAGTCGGCTAGCTCCTTCGCGTCGCCAACGCAAGTCGAGGCCCTGGCCGAAACGCCGGGGTCTCTTCGTTTCTGAGTCCGTTACCGAGGTGTTAATCGCGGAAAAAACTTAGCGCGAGACTCCAAGGGTAGAATCGCCGTTTGAACTCTCCGCATTCGGAGAGCGCTATGACGATGAAAACAATTGTGCTGGCCCTGCTGATCGCGAACCTGACCAACGTGGTGTGCCTGATCGGCTATTTCTGAAGCGCCGACCGCGCGCAGAAGGCCCGTGTGAACACAGTGCGAGACAGCCGTGCCCGAATCGGTCACATGTGCGGGTCGGATCGGGCGCCGCCCGTCCGGCAACTGAAAGAGGGCAGCAATGGCTAAGAAAGCAAAGAAGGCGAAGAAGACAAAAGCCGCGCGCAAGAAGAAGTAGATCTCACGATCCGAAAAGCCGTCACCTCTGATCGGGTGGCGGCTTTTTGTGTTTCAGCCGTGCCGCAGAAACTCATCGAGCGTCTGCGCCGACGGCAGCGCAAATCCTGACTGCGGGATGCGGCTCGCGACCGATTCGCCGAGGCGCCGCAGCTTGACCGCCATTTCGGCGGCTTTGATCACGACCGTGACGCCGTTGACGATCGGCGCGCCGTCGACATTCGCATTCGGCTCCTTGCCGAACAGCATCATCGGAATGCCGCCGGTCGGCACGATGACATCGGCGCCTTCGTCGATCAGGCGGCGCGCCTCGCGATCGAAAATTGCCTGCAGCTCCGATTTTTTTGCGGGCGATGTGAACGCCTCCATGTAGTCGGCGATGCTGGCGTTGATGGCGCGGATGCCGCCGACGCGCTGTTGCAGTCCGTAACGCGCGATCTGCTCGTTATGGGTCGGGATGAAGGCGGGGTTGATGGCGAGCAGGCCAAGCTTGCGGCCCATGGTGCAGGCGTGCAGCAGCGTCGCCTCGCCGAGCCCCAGCACCGGGATTTTCACCGAGGCGCGTGCGTCGTAGAGGCCGACGTCCTGGAAGTGGTTCATGAAGAAGACGTCATAGCCGTCGCGCTCGGCTTGGATCGCGTTGCGCACCACCTCGCGCGAAAAACGGAATTCCGACAGCGCGTGCACCGTCGTGACCGAAGGCGTCATGGTCTTGAATTCGAGCGCGAAGTCCGGATCGGTGCAGGCCTGCATGTGCGGCAGGAGCTCGGCTAGGTAGTTGCGGTGGCCGACCTGATCGGTCGCGCCCTGCGCCCAGATGCGGGATTTTTTGGTTTCGGCCAATTTGCTCTCCCTTGGAGTTTTTTGTCAGAGCGTCCAAAGAAGCATAAGGGCCGGCGCGAGAACCGGCGAGCGCATTCTATCGCACCGGCTGAATGCCCAACGCCTTGGCCGTCGCTGCGATGCTCTGGCGCTGCGCTTCCACGGCGGCTGCGAACTCCGCCTGACCGCCGGGATCGAGCTGCTGGCCGGTCGCGGCAAGGCGCGGGCCGATGGCGGGGTCGGCGGCGACCGCCAGAACGTCGGCCGCGATCCGCTCGGCGGTGCCGGGCGGTAGAGCCTTCGGGCCGAACAATCCGATCAACCCGTCGAGCGCGAGCGACGGGTAGCCGGCCTCGATGGCGGTCGGCAGGTCGGGCACCATGGCGGCGCGCTTGAGCGCAGTGGTGGCGAGGAGCTTCACCTTGCCGGCCTCGACCTGCGACTTCACGACCGCTGTGCCCGACACGATCACCTGGATGCGGTTCTCGCTGAGGTCGGCCAGCGCCTTGGTGATGTCGCTGTAGGGCACCTTCGCCATGCTGATGTTGGTGGTCTTCAGGAAATTGTCGAACGTGATCTCGGTGGTGCCGGGCGTCGGCGCCACGTTCAATTTGCCGGGCTCCTTGCGCGCCAGCGCGACGAGCTCGTCGAGCGTGTTGATGTTGAGCGCGGTCGGCACCGACACCGCGATGATGGTGCTCGACACCCGGGCGACCGGAACGAGGTCGCTCGGGTCGTAGGGCAGCTTGGCGTATTGCGTCGGATGCGCGGTGAATGTGCCCGACGCCGCGAACAGCAAGGTGTGGCTGTCATGCGCGCCGACAAAAGCGTTGATGGCGTTGATGCCGTCGGCGCCGGGCTTGTTTTCCACCACCACCGGCTGGCCCCAGCGCTTGGACAGTTGATCGGCAAACAGCCGCGCCGCGATGTCCTGTGCGCTGCCGGGTCCGAGGCCAACGATGAATCGCACCGGCCGTTGCGGCCAATTCTGCGCTTGCGATGCACCGGATGGGATCAGCGCGGCGAGGGCCGCAACAACGGCCGCAACAATCAAGTGCAGTTTCGACATGAGGCGCTCACGAACGGATGCCGGCACGCGCGAGTATAGGAAGCCCGCTCGGACGGTCAACGCAACGGCACCGAAGCGATGCGATATTGCATGTTGTTTCGCGCGCAAACGCATGGTCCAATCTTTGCGATCACGGGAGACGACAATGCCATTGGTTGGGGCGGTCGCTGCGCCGCATTCGCATCTGCAACTGTTCACGCGGCCTGCCGAGAACGAGCAATACAAAGCCGACGTGCAGAAGGGCCGCAACGCCATGATCGCGCTGCGGGAGCAGGTCGAGCGCGCCAATCCCGACACCATCCTGGTGATCCACGACGACCATTTCGTGAATTTTGATTTCCGCTGCTACCCGCCGTTCGCGCTGTTCGTCGGCCAGGAGGCCAAGGGCAGCGGCGTCACCGATCCCGACACCATCGAGAAGATCACTGGCGCGACCTATCGGAAATACGAGGGCAAGGAGAGCTATCAGTCGGCGCCCGGCGGCATCCCGCAGCACATGGCCAACTGGGAGAAGGACAAGCCCTACATCTATAAGGTCAACACCGACCTCAGCGTGCGGCTGCTCAAGGGGCTCCTGGAGCGCGACTTCGACGTTCCGTTCACCTCGGACGGCACCATGGACGGCGAAGAGGTGTTGACCACGAACTTCCTCAATCCCAAGGCCGACAAGAAGGTGATGCTGCTGTTCACCAACGGCTATGTGCCGCCGCTGCCGTGGCCGCGGCGTTCCTACAAGCTCGGCCAGGCGATCCGCGAGATCCTCGACGAGGTCGACGACCGGGTGCTGGTGCTGGCGACCGGCGGCATGTCGCACTATCCGGGCACGCCGCTATACGGCCATGTCGACGAGGCGTTCGACAAGAAGGTGCTGGGCATTCTCGGCAGCGGCAAGGGCAGCAAGCTTGCCGAGTTCACGCCCGACGATCTGATGCATTCGGGCAACGGCGAGCTGATCAACTGGGTGATCACCGCGGGCATCTGCGGCGACGTGAAGTGCAAGGTGCTGGACTATGTCCGGCTGTGGCACATCGGTCTCGGCTATCTGTACTGGGAGCTCTAGCGATGACCGACGCGGCCACCGAGAAAGTCCTGCATCCGTTTGCGACGCAGATGCGCCATCTGACCAGCGCGCTCAACGTCATTGCCAGCGACATGATCCGGGACAAGACGCTCGCCAAGAAGCTCGACGACGATCCGGACTACTTCCGCAAGAACTATACGGTGACGGAAGAAGAGCTGAAGGCGATGCGCGACCGCAACATGATCCGGCTCTATGAATTGGGCCTGCATCCGTTTTTGCTGGTCCGCTTCGCCGGCATGATGGGCATCCTGGAGTACTGGCAGGCACTCGGCGCGCCGGGCCGCGGCGGCGGCTGGCCGCGCAACACGTGAACAAGGTCAGCCGGGATTTCATTGGATGAATGGGCGATGACGACGACTTCGACGATGACTTGGACCATCGGCGGCGCGACGATCACGCGGGTGGAAGAGCTGATCGGCGTCACGACTCACACGTGTGAGCAGTATTTCCCCAATTTCGAGCGCGATGTGCTCATGCGGCAGATGCATTGGGCCGCGCCCAACCACTACGACGCGCAGCGCGACCGCCTGGTCACTAGCGTCCACTCGTGGCTGATCCGCCTGGGCGGTCAGACGATCCTGGTCGACACCTGCGGCGGCAATCATAAGGACCGGCTGTGGTCGCGCCGCTTCCATCAGCTCGATACACCTTATCTGCAGCGCCTGCGCGCCGCCGGCGCCGCGCCCGAAGGCGTCGACATGGTGCTGTGCACGCATATGCATGCGGATCACGTCGGCTGGAACACGCAGCTCAAGGACGGGCGCTGGGTGCCGACCTTCCCCAACGCCAAATACCTGTTCTCGCGGACGGACGACGCCTATTGGGACAAACGGCAAAATCCGGCGATGGCCACCGACGAGCGTCACGCGGCCTATGAGGACAGTGTGCTGCCGGTGGTGCAATCGGGCCAGGCCGTGCTGGTCGACGACGGCTACGACGTGACCAGCAAGATCTCGGTGCAGGCCGCGCCCGGTCATTCGCCGGGTCATGTCGTGTTCAATCTCGCGGATCAGGGACGGCGCGCGGTGTTTTGCGGCGACGTCATCCACCACGCGCTGCAGGTCTATGCGCCGCATTGGACTCATTTCGCGGACGAGTGGCCTGCCGACGCCGTGGTGTCGCGCCGCCGTCTGCTGGAATCCTGCGCCGAGCACAATGCGCTGCTGTTTCCGATTCATTTCGGCGCGCCGCACGTGGTCGGGATCGAGTCCGGGCCGCAAGGCTTTGCGGCACGCTTCGTGCAGGGCTTGAGTTGAGATGTCCAAGACCTGAAACCCGTCCGCCAAGGAGGCCGCCATGCGTCTGATGTCCTCTGCGCTACAGGCCTTGATCGCAGGATGTCTGGCGCTCGCGGCTCCCGGGACGGCAGCGGCGCAGAGCTATCCGACGCATCCGGTCAAGATCGTGGTGTCGTCGGCGGCGGGCGGGCCGCTCGACCTCGTCGCCCGCGCGGTTGCCGAGAAGATCGCGGTGGAGCTGAAGCAGCCGGTGGTGGTCGAGGCACGGCCCGGCGCGGGTGGCAATCTTGCGGCTGATATTGTCAGCAAGTCGGCGCCGGACGGCTACACGCTGCTGTTCACCTTGAGCTCGACGCTGACCGTCAATCCGCAGCTTTACAAGGATCTGAACTTCAATCTGAAGCCCATCACCGTCGTCAACTACAGCACCCAGACCCTGTTCGTGCACCCGTCGCTCCCGGTGAACAACGTCGCCGAGTTTGTCGCCTGGGCCAAGGCGAACGGCCCGGTCACCTATGCCCATGGCGGAAACGGCACGTCGTCGCACCTGGTGATGGAGTATTTCCGGCTGCTTGCAGGATTTAAGACGGAGGGGGTGCCATACCGCGGCGCTGCGGCGATGGTCGCGGACTTTATCGCTGGCCAGGTCAAGGTCTCGTTCGGCTCGACCTCGGGCCTGCTTCCGCAAGCCGCCGCCGGCAAGCTTCGGGCGCTGGCGATTTCGACGGCGCAGCGCTCGCCGCTCGCCCCCGACGTGCCGACCATTGCCGAAACCGGCTATCCGGGCTTTGAGCTGACGACCGACTTTATTCTGATGGCGCCGGGCGGAACCCCGGATGAAATCGTGGCGCTGCTGGAACGCGCCACCCGCCAGGCGATCAACACCCCGGAGTTCAAGGACCGCTTCAGCAAGCAGGATATCTGGATCGTGGCCTCGACCGCCGCCGAGGCGGCCGCGCGGATCAAGGCCGGGTCCGCCCTTTGGGCCGATGTCGTCGTGCGCACCGGCATGAAGGGCGAATAGTCGCTCAGGGGTCCGCGTCCCTGCTGATCTGATTCGGCGAACTGCGCCTCGTCCCGAAACCTGATCGAAGATGCTGTCTCGCAACGACGTCCTGGCGATTCACCCAATTCGTTAACCTTTGGGTTTCGGCTGCTCAACGCAGAGGCAGCGGGTAAACGAATCCTTAACGCGCAAGCTTTGCGATGGCGGCGCGGTTTGATTGGGCCCAGGAATCACCTGGCAAAAGCAACCCTTTGAGTTTCCGCGTGATTGGGCCAATGGCCGAGTAACGTTGTGCTAGGCACATTCGCCGATTCGACCATCATTTGATTTCAGTTCGAGAAATTACGCCCAGTTTAGTCGCAATCCTTAGAGTCAATTAACTTCTCAATGTGAATCTCCGGGAAGCTGGGCGTATGCCCGGCATCGCGCTGAACGGGACCGCATGACAGCAAGTCATGGGCTCGGTGGACAGTAAGTCGACTCGGAGTGCGCTTGGATGTCTTCTATAATTACATCGCTCAGCCCGGCGCAGGTCGCACAGCTTAGTACGACCGCGATCCAGAGCCTCCAGACCACCGACATTGCGGCGCTGACCACGGCGCAGGCTGCGGCGCTCACGTCGACCCAAGTCAACGCGCTCGGGACGGTCGACCTCCAATATCTCGCGGGCACCCAGGTCGCGGCGCTGTCCACTGCGGTGGTTCACGCGCTGCTCACGCTGCAATTCGACAACTTCACCACCACGCAACTCAGCAATTTGACGGCAACGCAGGCCTCGGTTCTGACGGCCGGCGAGTTCAGCACCTTCACCACCACCGAATTGCAGGCGTTCTCGACGACGCAGGCCGGCGCGCTGACATCGACGCAGCTCGGCAGCATCACCACCACGGCGCTCAACAACTTCTCGACCACCCAGATCGCGGCGTTTACGACCACCCAGGTCCAGGGCCTGACCACCACGCAGCTCAATGCGCTGACCACCACGAATCTCGACGCGGTCAGTGTCGATAAGCTGACCACGGGCCAAGTCGCGGGCCTCACCACCACCTCGGTGAGCCATCTGACCACCACGCAGGTCAGCACGCTCGCCTCGACCCAGGTCGCGGCGCTGACCACGGCGCAGATCGGCCAGCTGACCACGACCGAAATCCAGGCCTTCACCACCACCCAGGCCGGCGCGCTTACCGCGGCGCAGCTGGGCGGCGTGACCACCACGGCGCTGAACAACCTGTCGACCACCCAGATCGGTGCGTTGACCACGACCCAGACCCAGGGCCTGACCACCACGCAGCTGAACGGTCTGACCACCGCCAACCTCGACTCGGTGACGCTGACCAAGCTCACCACCGCCAAGGTCGCGGGTCTCACCACCACGTCGATCGGCAACCTGACCACCACGCAGGTCAGCACGCTGGCCAGCACGCAGGTTGCGGCACTGACCACGGCGCAGATCGGCCAGCTGACCACGACCGAGGTGCGCGCCTTCACCACCACGCAGGCTGGCGCCATTACGGCGACGCAGATCGGCAACCTGACCACCACGGCGGTCGCCAACTTCTCGACCACGCAGCTCGCGGCGCTGACCACGACCCAGACTCGCGGCCTGACCACGACGCAGCTCAACGCGCTGTCGACCGGCAACCTCAACGCCATCGACGCCAACGACCTCTCGGCCGCCCAGGTGTCGGGCCTCACCACCACGTCGATCGGTAACCTGACCACCACGCAGGTCAGCACGCTGGTCACCACGCAGGTCGCGGCGCTGTCGACGGCGCAGATCGGCCAACTGACCACGACTGAGATTCAGGCGTTCACCACGACCCAGGCCGGCGCGATCACCGCGAGCCAGATCGGTGGTCTCACGACCACTGCGGTGAACAACTTCTCGACCACCCAGATCGGTGCGTTGAGCACCACCCAGGCTCGGGGTCTGACCACCACGCAGTTGAACGGTCTGACCACCGCCAACCTCGACGCGGTGACGCTGACCAACCTCACCACCGGCCAGGTCTCCGGCCTGACCACCACGTCGATCGGCAACCTGACCACCACGCAGGTCAGCACGCTTGCGACCACGCAGGTCGCCGCGCTGTCCACGGCGCAGATCGGCCAGCTGACCACGACCGAAGTGCGCGCGTTCACCACCACGCAGGCCGGCGCCATCACGGCGACGCAGATCGGCAACCTGACCACCACAGCGGTCGCCAACTTCTCGACCACGCAGCTCGCGGCGCTCTCCACGACCCAGACTCGCGGTCTGACCACGACGCAGCTCAACGCGCTGTCGACCGGCAACCTCAACGCCCTCGACGTCAATGAGCTCTCGACCTCGCAGGTTTCGGGCCTGACCACCACGGCGGTCAGCAACCTGACCACCACGCAGGTCAGTACGCTCACCACGACGCAGATCGGGGTGCTGACCACGTCGCAGATCGGCCAGTTGACCACGACCGAGGTGCAGGCCTTCACCACCACCCAGGCTGGCGCGATCTCGGCGACGCAGATCGGCAGCCTGACCACCACGGCGATCGCTAATTTCTCGACCACGCAGCTCGCGGCGCTGAGCACGACCCAGACTCGCGGCCTGACCACGACGCAGCTCAACGCGCTGTCGACCGGCAACCTGCACGCGCTTGACGCCAATGAGCTCTCGACCGGCCAGGTCTCCGGCCTGACCACCACGGCGGTCAGCAACCTGACCACCACGCAGGTCAGCTCGCTGACCTCGACCGAAGTCGGTGCGTTGACCACGTCGCAGATCGGCCAGCTGACCACCACCGAGATCCAGGCCTTCAGCACCACCCAGGCCAGCGCACTCACCACCGGGCAGCTGAGCGGTCTCACGACCACGGCGCTGAACAACCTCTCGACCACCCAGATCGGTGCGCTGAGCACGACCCAGGTCCGTGGTCTGACCAACGCGCAGCTCAACGGCCTGACCACGGCGAACCTCGACGCAGTGGTGCTGACCAACCTCACCACCGGCCAAGTCTCGGGCCTGACCACCACGTCGATCAGCAACCTGACCACCACGCAGGTCAGCACGCTCGCCGCCACCCAGGTTGCGTCGCTGACCACGGCGCAGATCGGTCAGCTGAGCACGACCGAGATCCAGGCCTTCACCACCACGCAGGCCGGCGCTATCTCGGCGACGCAGATCGGCAACCTGACCACCACGGCGATCGGCAACTTCTCGACCACGCAGCTTGCCGCGCTCTCCACGACCCAGACTCGCGGTCTGACCACGACGCAGCTCAATGCGCTGTCGACCGGTAACCTGCGCGCGCTCGACGCCAATGAGCTGTCGACGTCCCAGGTCTCGGGCCTGACCACCACGGCGATCAGCAACCTGACCACCACGCAGGTCAGCACGCTGACGACGACTGAGGTCGGTGCGTTGACCACGTCGCAGATCGGCCAGCTGACCACCACCGAGCTGCAGGCCTTTACCACGACGCAAGCTGGCGCCATCACCGCCACCCAGATCGGCAACCTGACCACGACGGCGGTCGGTAATTTCTCGACCACTCAGCTCGCGGCGCTCTCCACGACCCAGACTCGCGGTCTGACCACGACGCAGCTCAACGCGCTGTCGACCGGCAACCTGAACGCCCTCGACGCCAATGAGTTGTCGACCTCGCAGGTTTCGGGCCTGACCACGACGGCGATCAGCAACCTGACCACCACGCAGGTCGCCGCATTCGCCACCACCCAGGTTGGCGCGCTGACCACGGCGCAGATCGGTCAGCTGACCACGACCGAAGTGCGCGCCTTCACGACCACGCAGGCCGGCGCGATCACGGCGACCCAGATCGGCGGTCTCACCACCACGGCGGTCGGCAACTTCTCGACCACACAGCTCGCGGCCCTGACCACGACCCAGACCCAGGGTCTGACCACCACCCAGATCAACGGTCTCGGCACCAGCAACCTCGACGCGCTGACGCTGAGCAAGTTCTCGACCGGCCAGGTCTCGGGCCTGACCACCACGTCGGTGAGCAACCTGACGACCACGCAGGTCAGCACGCTCGCGGCCACCCAGGTCGCGGCGCTGAACACCGCTCAGATCGGCCAGTTGACCACGACCGAGGTGCAGGCCTTCACCACCACCCAGGCCGGCGCGCTCACCGCCACGCAGATCGGAAACCTGACCACCACCGCGGTCGGCAACTTCTCGACCACCCAGCTTGCGGCGCTGAGCACGACCCAGACTCGCGGTCTGACCACCACGCAGCTCAACGCGCTGTCGACCACCAATCTGAACGCGATCGACGCCAACGAGCTCTCGACCTCTCAGGTCTCGGGCCTGACCACGACTACGATCAGCAACCTGACCACCACGCAGGTCAGCACCCTCGTCACCAGCCAGGTCGCGGCGCTCAGCGCCGGCCAGATCGGCCAGCTGACCACGACCGAGGTGCGCGCCTTCACCACCACGCAGGCGAACGCGATCACCGCCTCGCAGATCGGCAGCCTCACCACGACGGCGGTCGGTAACTTCTCGACCACGCAGCTCGCGGCGCTGAGCACGACCCAGACTCAGGGTCTGACCACCACCCAGCTCAACGGCCTCGGCACCAGCAACCTCGATGCCCTGACGCTGAGCAAGTTCTCGACCGGCCAGGTCTCGGGCCTGACCACCACGTCGGTCAGCAACCTGACCACCACGCAGGTCAGCACGCTCAGCACCAGCCAGGTCGCGGCGCTGAGCGCCGGCCAGATCGGCCAGTTGACCACGACCGAGGTGCAGGCCTTCACCACCACGCAGGCCGGCGCGCTCACGGCAACGCAAATCGGCAACCTGACCACGACGGCGGTCGGTAATTTCTCGACCACCCAGCTCGCGGCGCTCTCAACGACCCAGACTCGCGGTCTGACCACGACGCAGCTCAACGCGCTGTCGACCGGCAACCTCAACGCCATCGACGCCAACGAGCTCTCGAACCAACAGATCGCAGGCTTGAGCACGACGGCGATCGGCAACCTGTCGACCACCGAGGTCAGCACTCTGACTTCGACGCAGATCGCGGCGTTCACCACCAGCCAGATCGGCCAGTTGAGCACGACTGAGATCCAGGGCTTCACGACCACGCTCGCCGCCTCTCTGACCGCCGCACAACTAGGTGGTCTGACCACCACGGCATTGAACAACTTCTCGACGACCCAGATCGCAGCGTTCACCACGACCCAGACCCAGGGTCTGACAACGACCCAGTTGAACGGTCTGACCACAGCCAACCTTGACGCGGTGACGCTGACCAAGCTCACCACAGCCAAGATTGCCGGTCTCACGACCACGTCGATCGGCAACCTGACCACCACGCAGGTCAGCACACTTGCCACGACCCAGGTCGCGGCGCTGACCACCTCGCAGATCGGCCAGCTGACCACGACCGAGGTGCGTGCCTTCACCACCACCCAGGCCGGCGCGATCACCGCGAGCCAGATCGGCGGCCTGACCACGACGGCGGTTGGTAACTTCTCGACCACGCAGCTCGCGGCCCTGACCACGACCCAGACTCGAGGTCTGACTACCACGCAGCTCAATGGCCTCGGCACCAGCAACCTCGATGCTCTGACGCTGAGCAACTTCTCGACCGGCCAGGTCTCGGGCCTGACCACCACGTCGATCAGCAACCTGACCACCACGCAGGTCAGCACGCTGGTCACCACGCAGGTCGCGGCGCTCACGGCGGCGCAGATCGGCCAGCTGTCCACCACCGAGGTGCAGGCCTTCACCACGACGCAAGCTGGCGCGATCACGGCCACCCAGATCGGCAGCCTGACCACGACGGCAGTCGGCAATTTCTCGACCACGCAACTCGCGGCTCTGACCACGACCCAGACCCGCGGTCTGACCACCACCCAGCTGAACGGGCTGTCGACCGCCGATCTTCGCGCGCTCGACGCCAATGAGCTGTCGACCCAGCAGGTCGCGGGCCTCAGCACCACGGCGGTGAGCAACCTGACCACCACGCAGGTCAGTGCGCTGACGTCGACCGAGGTCGGTGCGCTGACGACCGCGCAGATCGGCCAGCTGACCACGACCGAGATCCAGGCCTTCACCACCACGCAGGCCAGCGCACTCTCCACCGGGCAGCTGAGCGGGCTCACGACCACAGCGCTGAACAACCTCTCGACCACCCAGATCGGCGCGTTGAGCACGACCCAGGCCCGTGGTCTGACCACCACGCAGCTGAACGGTCTGACCACCGCGAATCTCGACGCAGTGGTGCTGACCAACCTCACCACTGGCCAGGTCTCCGGCCTGACCACCACCTCGATCAGCAACCTGACCACCACGCAGGTCAGCACGCTGGCGACCACGCAGGTCGCGGCGCTGTCCACCGCGCAGATCGGCCAGCTGACCACGACCGAGGTGCGCGCCTTCACCACTACGCAGGCTGGCGCGATCACGGCGACGCAGATTGGCAACCTGACCACCACAGCGGTCGCCAACTTCTCGACCACCCAGCTCGCGGCGCTGACCACGACCCAGACTCGCGGTCTGACCACGACGCAGCTCAACGCGCTGTCGACCGGCAACCTGAACGCCCTCGACGCCAATGAGCTCTCGACCGGTCAGGTCTCGGGCCTGACCACCACGACGATCGGCAACCTGACCACCACGCAGGTCAGCACGCTGACGACGACCGAGGTCGGTGCGCTGACCACGTCGCAGATCGGCCAGCTCTCCACGACCGAGCTGCAGGCCTTCACCACCACGCAAGCCGGTGCGATCACGGCCAGCCAGATCGGCGGCCTGACCACCACGGCGGTCAACAACTTCTCGACCACGCAGGTCGCGGCGCTGACCACCACCCAGACCCAAGGTCTGACCACCACGCAGTTGAACGGTCTGACGACCGCCAACCTCGACTCGGTGACGCTGACCAACCTCTCGACCGGTCAGGTCGCGGGCCTGACCACCACGTCGGTGAGCAACCTGACCACCACGCAGGTCAGCACGCTCGCCGCCACGCAGGTCGCGGCGCTGACCACCGCGCAGATCGGCCAACTGACCACCACCGAGGTGCGCGCCTTCACCACCACGCAGGCGAACGCGATCACGGCGACGCAGATCGGCAACCTGACCACCACCGCGGTCGGCAACTTCTCCACCACGCAGCTCGCGGCGCTTACCACGACCCAGACTCAGGGTCTGACCACGACCCAGCTCAACGGCCTCGGCACCAGCAACCTTGATGCCCTGACGATCAGCAAGTTCTCGACCGGCCAAGTCGCGGGTCTGACCACCACGTCGGTGAGCAACCTGACCACCACGCAGGTCAGCACGCTCGCCGCCACGCAGGTCGCGGCGCTGACTGCGGCGCAGATCGGCCAGCTGACCACGACTGAGATCCAGGCCTTCACCACCACGCAGGCCGGTGCGATCACCTCGACCCAGATCGGCAGCCTGACCACCACGGCGGTCAACAACCTGTCGACCACGCAGGTCGCGGCGCTGACGACGACCCAGACGCAGGGTCTGACCACGACCCAGCTCAACGCTCTGACCACGGCGAACCTCGACTCGGTGACGCTGACCAAGCTCTCGACCGGCCAGGTCGCGGGCCTGACCACCACGTCGGTGAGCAACCTGACCACCACGCAGGTCAGCACCATCGCCGCGACGCAGGTCTCGGCTCTGACCACCTCGCAGATCGGCCAGCTGACCACGACCGAGCTGCAGGCCTTCACCACCACGCAAGCCGGTGCGATCACCGCCGCTCAAATCGGCGGCCTGACCACCACAGCGATCGGCAACTTCTCGACCACGCAGCTTGGTGCGCTGAGCACAACGCAGACGCAGGGCCTGACCACGACCCAGCTCAACGGTCTCGGCACGACCAACCTCGACGCCCTGACGCTGAGCGAGTTCTCGACCGGCCAGGTCGCGGGCCTGACCACCACGTCGGTGAGCAACCTGACCACCACGCAGGTCAGCACGCTCGCCGCCACGCAGGTCGCGGCGCTGACCACCGCGCAGATCGGCCAACTGACCACCACCGAGGTGCGCGCCTTCACCACCACGCAGGCGAACGCGATCACGGCCACCCAGATCGGCAACCTGACCACCACGGCGGTGAACAACTTCTCGACCACGCAGGTCGCGGCGCTGACGACGACGCAGACGCAGGGTCTGACCACGACCCAGCTCAACGGTCTGACTACGGCGAACCTCGACTCGGTGACCCTGACCAAGCTCTCGACCGGTCAGGTCGCGGGCCTGACCACCACGTCGGTCAGCAACCTGACCACCACGCAGGTCAGCACGCTGGTCACCACGCAGGTCGCGGCGCTGACCGCGGCGCAGATCGGCCAGCTGTCGACGACCGAGGTGCAGGCCTTCACCACGACGCAGGCCAATGCGATCACGGCGAGCCAGCTCGGCAGCCTGACCACCACGGCGATCGGCAACTTCTCGACCACGCAGCTCGCCGCGCTGAGCACGACGCAGACCCAGGGTCTGACCACGACCCAGCTCAACGGTCTGTCGACGACCGACCTCAACGCGCTGGATCTCGCCGAGTTCTCGACCGGTCAGGTCGCGGGCCTCTCCACCACGTCGGTCAGCAACCTGAGCACCACCGAGGTCTCCACCTTGACCTCGACCCAGGTCGGCGCGCTGACCACGGCGCAGATCGGCCAGCTGTCGACGACCGAGCTCCAGGCCTTCACCACCACGCAGGCCAACGCGCTCACGTCCGCTCAGCTTGGCGGCCTGACCACGACGGCGATCAACAACTTCTCGACCACGCAGGTCGGGGCGCTGTCGACCACGCAGGTTCAAGGCCTCAGCTGGACTCAGCTGAACAACCTGACCACGGCGAACCTCGACTCGCTGACGGTGACCAAGCTCGCGACCGGCCAGATCGTCGGCATCAACACCACGGCGATCAACAACCTGACGACAACCCAGGTTGGCACGCTGCTCTCGACCCAGGTCGGCGCCCTGACTGCGTCGCAGATCGGCCAGCTGACCACGACCGAGGTGCACAACTTCACCACCACGCAGGCCGGCGCACTGACGGCTGCGCAACTGGGCAGTCTCACGACCACGGCGCTGAGCAACTTCACGACAACTCAGCTCGCCGCGTTCACGACCACCCAGGCCCAGGGTCTGACGACATCGCAGCTCAACGCGCTGTCGACGACGAACCTCGACGCGCTCGACGCCAGCGAGCTCTCGACCTCGCAGGTCGCGGGCCTGACCACCACGCAGGTCACCAACCTGACCACCACGCAGGTCAGCACGCTGACGGGAGGCCAGATTGGCGCGCTGACGACAAGCCAGATCGGGGTCTTCACCACGACCGAGATCGCGGCGTTCACGACCACGCAGGCCGGCGCACTGACCTCGGATCAGGTCGGGGCCCTGACCACCACGAAGTTCGCCGCGCTGACAAGCACGACGGGCATCGGAGCCCTGAGCACGACCGCGATCGCTGGCATCTCGACCCAGGATATCGCGGCTCTGACCACCAACCAGGGTCACGCCTTCACGCAGAACCAGATCAACGCGATGAACGAGGCGCAGCTCAGTGCCCTGGTGGATCTGCTGACCTAGTCGACCAGTACCGGCCGCCCCAGCGGCGGCCGAATCACTCGAGTGTGGTAAGCGTGCCAAAGCGTATCCGGGACCGGTCCGTCCGGTTCCGGAATGTTGTTGCGTTCACAACATCAACGCTGAGAGACGTCTGCCATGTCCACCGAGCCTGTCGAGATCAACGCCGCCACCGAGCTGTTCAACCGCGCGCTGCAGCAATCCGTCGCGCGCCAACTGCCGCTTTTCGATCTCTTCAACATCGCCACCCAGCTGGTATCGCTGCAGCAGCGGCCGCTGGTCGCCGAGCTCTATAAGGCCTGGATCGCCTACAACAACGACCACGAACTGCTGCATGCCGCCTATTTCAACTACGGCGTGGCGCTGAGCGACGTGCGCGACTTTATCGGCGCCATCAACGCCTTCCGCGACAGCATCCGTCTCAAGCCCGATTTCGCACCGCCCTATATCAATCTCGGCCGCGCCTTGGAGGACACCGGACAGACCGGCCCTGCGGTCGCCGAGTGGATGAAACTGATCAACCAGCTGTCGGCCGTCAGCGGCGACGCGGTCTCCCACAAGCTCACCGTGATGCACCAGTGCGCCCGCGTGTTGGAGAGCATGGGCAATGACCGGGTGGCCGAGGAAGTCCTGCGGCAGAGCCTCGACATCGACCGCCGGCAAGCCGAGGCGGTGCAGCACATGGTCGCGCTGCGGCAGCGGCAATGCAAATGGCCGGTGATTCAGGAATCGGAGCGGGTCAAGCGCAAGGATCTGCTGTCCGGCCTGTCGACCCTGTCGCTGGGCAATCTCACTGACGACCCGATGTTCCAGCTTGCCAAGGCCTATGACTATGCCCGCCACCAGATCGGCATGCCGAAGGGCGCGCGTTCGCCGCAGGCTCAGGCCCAGCATGGGGCAGGGCGGCGCGATCCGCTGAAGCTGCGGATCGGCTACGTGTCGTCGGACCTGCGCGACCACGCGGTTGGCTTCGCAATGACCGACGTCGTGGAGCAGCACGATCGCCAGAACTTCGAGATATCCGCGTACTATTGCGGCATCAACCGGCCCGATGGCACGCAGGCGCGCATCAAGGCCAATGTCGACCGCTGGACCGACATCACCGGGATGAACGACGACCAGGCGGCGGCGCAGATCGCCGCCGACGGCATCGATATCCTGATCGATCTCAACGGCTACACCAAGGACGCGCGCACCAAGGTGTTCGCACGGCGGCCGGCGCCGGTGCAGGTCAACTGGTTCGGCTATCCGAGCACCATGGGCTCGCCCTACCACCACTATCTGATTGCCGACGAGGTCATCGTTCCGCCCAAGGACGAAATCTACTATTCGGAAAAGATCGTGCGGTTGCCGTGCTATCAGCCCAACGATCGCAAGCGTCTGGTGTTGTCGGAGCGTCCGACACGGCAGCAGGTCGGCCTGCCGGAGAACGCATTTGTGTTCTGCTGTCTCAATGGCATGCAAAAGACGACGGCGCGCACCTATGAACGCTGGCTGACCATTCTCCAACGCGTGCCGTCCGCCGTGCTGTGGCTGCTGACCAGCGTGGCGGAAACCGACGAGCGGTTGCGCAAATATGCGGCCGACCGCGGCGTGGATCCCGCGCGCATCATATTCGCCGACAAGATGCCGAACGCGGCGCATCTCGCGCGCTATCCGCTGGGCGATCTGTTCCTGGACACCTTCCCTTATGGCGCCCACACCACGGCCTCGGACTCGATGTGGATGGGCGTGCCGATCCTGACCTTGTCCGGACGGACCTTTGCGTCCCGGGTCTGCGCCAGCCTGGTGCGGGCGGCGGGCATCGGCGAGATGCATTGCACGACCGAGCAGGAGGTCATCGAGCGGGCGGTGGCGTTCGGCAACGATCCGTCGACGCTTGCGCCGATCAAGCAAAAACTCATCGCCGGGCGCGACACGTGCCTGCTGTTCGACACGCCGAAGCTGGTCCGCCATCTCGAGGATGCCTATCGGCAGATGTGGGCCGATCTGATCCGCGGTGCGACGCCGGTTCCCGACCTGCGCAACCTCGACATCTATCACGAGATCGGCCTTGGCCTCGACATCGAGGGCAGCGAGCTGCTGAGCGACGAGGCCTATTTCGCGCTCTATCAGGAAAAGCTCGCGGAATGGCACGAGGTCTATCCGATCGGCCCTGACAGCCGATTCTGGCGCGATGGGGCGCCGCGCGTCGAAGCGCTGAACGACAAGCGCGCGGTCGCCTAGCTTCGAGCGATCCGGCATGGTATCGCCGCGCTGTGCAATGTCCCGCAGCGTTCGGAAAAGTCGCGCCTTGGCCGTGGTGATCCGCTCCCTCATATTGCCGCGTGGCCGGCGACCGCTGGCCATGGCGGTTGCCGCGTCTCTCGCGTTCGGGCTTGCGGGCTGCAACGCCGAATGGCTGCGCAGCCGGGAGTTGGCCGCCGAGGCCAACACCACGCCGCCGGTCAGCTATCGCAGTGACATCACCGCGTTCATGCGCACCTATTTGAATGATCCGTCGCGCATCCGGGATGCCGCCGTGTCCGAGCCGGCGCTCAAGGATTTCGACAGTGCCAGCCGCTACACGGCCTGCGTGCGCTACAACGCCCGCAAGAGCGACGGGCAATATGCCGGCCCGAAAACCAGCCTGGTGCTGTTCCGCTATGGCCGTCTCGACCGCATCGTCGACAATGCCCGGGAAACCTGCAAGGACGCTGCGTTTCAGCCGTTTCCCGAACTGGAGCAGCTCGCGCGCTAAGGCCCGTATTGTACGGTCTTTCAATTCCCGTCGAAGAAGAAGGTCTGCACCTGCAGGTTGAAAGCCGTTTTTTCCAGCCGGACCCTTTGCCGGTAGTAGTGCTGCTTGGCGAAGTGCTCGTCACGGTTGGCGAGGACGGCCTTGATCCGGACCAGCAGGTTGCCGTTCTGGATATCCGCCAAGCTGAACAAGTAAGCCCGATCCAAAGGGTGATCGGCAAAGAACGAACCCGCTCCGCAGTCGTGCAGCAGCACCACCGCGCCCGCCGCGGCGGCTTCGCGCGGCACCCGGTCCCGGCCGGGGTGGTGGCCGAAGTCAATGTAGATGGAGCAGTTTTCGAGCGTCTCCCTGACCTGCGCCTTAGTCATCTTTTCGATCGCGGCAAACTGCAGGTCCGGGCCGTTGGCGATCAGCTGCGCTGCCAGCTCCGCGCCCTTCTGCGGAAAGTAGGCGATCTTTCCATTTTTCAGGCCGGTCGCGTTCGCTGAGGGGTTCAGAAAAATCTCGTCGGTGTAATCCGACAAAGCATAGAGCTGCTTCGCCCCGTTTTGTTGCAGGAAGTCGCGTGCGTAGTCGGATTGCCAGAAGTGGATGAGGGTCGGATCGTTGAAGATGAAGTCGCGGAAGCTTTGGTATTTAAGTCTTGGGTCGCGCAAGATCGCGTTGTCGACCGACAGCCACCAGATCGCGCGTCGGGTGGAAAAATTGCGCGCGGTTTCCACCATAACTTCAGGAAACACGACCAGGGTGTTTTGGCTGAGGTTCAGTTCGGGGATGGTGCGCGGCTGGTATTTCTCATAGGCCTTGCGCATCGGAGAATTAGGGTCGAGCTCGCAACGCATTGTCACGCTTGAATTGCCGCTGACGATCTCCAGCTTGGATTGTCCGCCGAACACCATGATGCTGGCGCCGCCGCCGAAAGAGTTGATGGCGTGGGCCAATTGGTGAATGGCCTCCGGGCCCCCGGTGACGCCCTCGGGGCAGACCAGCGCCACTTCCTCGAAAACCCGTTTCATCAATGGATGCTCGAATCTGTAGGCGAATCTCTTGGCGAATCGCGCCGCACGGCTGATCAGCCTGCGTGTATTGCAAACGGGCGGCTGTGACCAGATCGAGGTTCCGCTACTGATTCTGAAGCCAGCGCTGCGCCGATGCGAGCGATTGGTTGATCACCTGATCCATGTCCAGATACTGGTAGGTGCCACAACGGCCGATAAACGCCATGTTGGGCAGGTCCTTCGAGAGGGCTTTGTAGCGCTGGTAGAGGTCCTGCCACCGGCCGTCTGCCGTTTTGACCGGGTAATAGCGCTCGAAATCGTTGTCCTTGTAGTCGCACGGCTGTTCGCGCGTCACCGTACGCCGTCCCGTTTCATTGTTGAGGTGACAAGGCAGGCAGTGCCACCAGGTCTCGCGGCTGAATGGTCCGTCATCGGTGTAGTTCGTCACCGACCAGCTGCGCTGATCCCAGGATTGCATCGTCACGTGATGAAAGCGGATGGAGCGATACGGCAGCGCACCGAGGCTGTAGTCGAAATACTCGTCGATCGGCATGCTGTTGAAGCAGAACCTGTAGTCTCGCTCCATGCCCGACGTAAATGGCGTGCCGAGCAACACGCGAATGGACGGGTGGTCCAGAATGCGTTCCACCAGGGCCGTATATCCCTGCTCAGGCAGAAACTGGATCTTGTCGCCCGGAAAATATTCGTCGCTTGTGTCGAACCGGATCGGAATGCGGCGAACGACGGCGGCATCCATATCCTCGAGCTGCATATCCCACATTTTTTTCGTGTAGGGACGAAAAAAAAGATCGGTCAGCCGGTCGCCGATATTCGCGCGGAGATACTCGCCGGCATTGCGGGGCTGTTCGATGGGCGTGGCAACGGAGGCCAGAAAAGCCTCGACCTCGGCCGCGTTTTTCAGATTTTTGCCGAACACCGTGTTGATGGTGTCGAGGTTGACCGGCAGCGGCGCGAAGGTGTCCTCCGACAGCATGGCGCGGACGCGGTGCCGGTAGGGGACCCAGCTTCCAAACCGGGTCAGCCAGGCGAACACATGCTCCGCATTGGTGTGAAACAGGTGCGGGCCATAGCGGTGGACACGAATGCCGTTTGCGTCGACAGCATCGTGGGCGTTTCCCGCCACATGGTCGCGTCGGTCGATGATATCGACCTCAAATCCCGCCTCCGCGAGCGTGCGAGCATGTGCGGCGCCGGCGAATCCGGCGCCAACGACCAGAATTCTTCCGCGGCTGTTAGGCAGCACTTGGTTTTGCGCCGGCTTCCGATGCCAATTCAGGCTGCGCGATCCCCTTCCGGATCAGCCATGTTTCGCCTTCGCCGGTGAAGTAGAGCTGGCAACCGTGCGCCTTGCAGAACAGGTCGACGTCGTGCTTCACGGCGGGGAACGCGGCGTAGTCGTCGCCGAACAGCACGCCGCCCGGGCTCAGCAGATCGTAATAGAGCGACAGTTCGAGGAAGGTCTCGCCGCCTTCGTGGGCGGAATCCAGATAAACGAAGTCGATCTCATAATTGAGGACCTTCATCGTTCTGGCCGCGACCACCGAGGTGACGCGGAACGGAATGACGGTCTCGGTCAGACCGTTGTTGAACATGTTGTTCATGAAATAGTGGAAGATGACGGGGTCGCCGTCCGTCTTGCGCATCGTCCCTGCGAACTCTTTCAAGAGCCACATGTTGATGTCCCCGCACCACGGATCGACGCACATCAGCACGCCGTTGGTTTCGCGGAGCCACGTTCCGATCACGGTCGCGCTCGACCCGATGAAGCTTCCCACCTCGATGCCGAAAGCGGGCTTCTTGCCCAGAACCTGCTGAATGGCCTGGAGTGTCTTCGGGCCGATATGGGCCGGGTAGTGCATCGGTCCGGGCAGGAGCCTCGGCTGGTAGGCATGATACGGGTTGTCGCAGCCGAACAATCTGTTCGCGATGTCCTTGAATGTCGGTTGAATCCGCCGGAGATCATTCGATGCGATAAATCTTGAAAGCTGCGGGTCAGGCAGCGTTTTGGCCGAAAACCAGGTCCGAAGCACGTTTTCATCGATGAGCTTTGCGAGATCGGCCATGCCCGAATCAATCCCATCCTGCCTGATGGTTTGAATCTACCACTTGGCGCCAAGTCCAGCAGCATGGGGACGGTCATGGGGCGGATTGACCGGCAAGATTCAAGCTTTGGTCGATGCCGGCGGTCTGCCGGCGCGGCTCACACTGACGGCCGGGGAGGGCAGGAAAAATGCCGTTCGGCTGCGACGTGCGCCAAGAGCCGATCTGCTCCCGGCGCGCTTGCGGACGTCAGCTGAACAACAATCGCTTCAGCATATCGAGCAGCGCAACATAGCCATCGCCGATCGCGGCCCAGAAACGTCCGATCCACGAATCGTCGCGCGGCGCCCTGCCGCCGGTGGTTCCGTTCGCGGGAGCGGTCGCACCGACCGGTGCGCGCTGGATGGCCCGGGACTGCGCAGCATCGGCCCATTTGACGAGGTTTTGAATGTCGTCGTCGTTGCGGGACGACACGCCGTTGGTCTCGGCCGGGGAGCTGTTCATCGCAAGATCGATGGAGTTGACCTCGTCGCCGGACACCACTTCGACATCGCCCGTGGCGTGCGACGCATAGGCAGAGGCGGCCGCGGCCGGCAGCTCGGGTGGCGCGGCCGATGCGGCCGGCGTGGCCTCGATGTCGCGATTTTGATGAGCTGCCGTCCTCACGGCGATGCGCCGGTGTTTGGCCGCGCTTGCCGTCTTCGCAGCACCCGTTCGGGCCGGCGCGGCCTTCGCCGAGCCATGCATGAAGCTCATCAGATTGAGCGGCTGTTGCGCGCCGGCGGACTGCGCCGTGGCGCTGAGAGCGGCCAACAACCCGACCACCAGGGCTGCGCAGCAGAGGATCGCGCGAAACATCATGGCACCGTACTCACGTGACTCGGTATGGACCCATATCGCTCCGCCGGCGTGTCCCGAGCTTGGCGCAATTGCGGAATTGTCGCCGCATCGATGGCTGGATTGCGGGCAGGGCGGGCGGTCCTACTGCTGCGATTGCAGAGCTGGCCTAACCCGGAGCCGGGCCGTCGTTATTGAAGTTGCAGGCTGATTCATGCTTTTTGAGGGTTCCCGAGGAAGCCCCGATTCCTGAGCTTTCCCGCCCACAGATGACGTCTGGGTGCGCTGCAAATGCCGGCATTTGTCGGATTATGGTGTGTGGCCGCCCTGCTGGTGGTTGCGGCTGCGGGCGCCGTGCTCGGCCGGTGGTCCTGGAGCTGGACGCCGATCTATGGCGCAAGCCTCCTCGTCAGCCTCGTGGGGCTCGCCGCCGCGTTCTGGCATCTATGGGCCGGATTGCCGCCCGAGACGCTGAGCCTGCCGGTGGGCCTGCCCGGCATCGGCAGCAGGTTCCGTTTCGACCACCTTGCGGCGTTCTTTCTCCTGGTCGCCAATCTCGGCGGCGCCATGGCGAGCCTCTATGCGCTGGGCTACGGGCGGCACGAAGCCTCGCAGCTGCGGGTGCTGCCGTTCTATCCGGCTTATCTCGCCGGCATGAACCTCGTTGTCCTGGCCGACGACGCGGTTTCATTCCTGATCGCCTGGGAGTTCATGTCGCTGTCGTCCTGGGCGCTGGTGGTGTCGAACCATCGCGCGGCCGAAAACATCCGCGCCGGCTATGTCTATCTGCTGATGGCGAGCATCGGCACGCTCACCTTGGTGCTGGCGTTCGGCGTTCTGGCGGGCGTGAGCGGCGACTACAGCTTCGCGGCGATGCGCGCCCAGCATCCCGACGCCTTGGGCGCGGCGCTGGTGTTCCTGCTGGCGCTGGCCGGCGCCGGCTCGAAAGCGGGGCTTGTGCCGCTGCACATCTGGCTGCCGCTCGCGCATCCGGCGGCGCCCAGCCACGTCTCCGCGCTGATGAGCGGGGTGATGACCAAGATCGCGATCTATGGCTTCATTCGCATCGTCTTTGACCTGCTCGGCGGCCCGGTGTGGTGGTGGAGCCTGGTCGTGCTCGGCATCGGCGGACTGACCGCGGTGCTCGGCGTGCTCTATGCGCTGATGCAGCAGGACATCAAACGGCTGCTGGCCTATTCCACGGTCGAGAACATCGGCATCGTGTTCATCGGCCTCGGCCTTGGGCTGGCGTTCCGGGCAAGTGATATGCCGGTGCCGGCGGCGCTTTCGATCACCGCCGCGCTGCTGCACGTGTTCAATCACATGCTGTTCAAGAGCCTCTTGTTCTTCGGCGCAGGCGCGGTGGTGCACGCGACCGGCGAACGCAACATGGAGCACCTCGGCGGCCTCATTCATCGGCTGCCGCGCACCGCCGTGGCGTTCCTGATCGGCTGTGCGGCGATTTCGGCACTGCCGCCGCTCAACGGCTTCGTGTCGGAGTGGCTGACCTTCCAGGCGATCCTGGTCGGGCCCGAACTGCCGCAATGGGGGCTGCGCTTCCTGATTCCTGCGGTGGGCGCCATGCTGGCGCTCGCCGCCGCGCTCGCCGCCGCCTGTTTCGTCAAAGCCTATGGCATCGTGTTTCTCGGACGCTCGCGCAGCGCCGCGGCCGATGCGGCGCACGAGACCGACCGGTTTTCGCTTGCGGCGATGTTCATTCTGGCCGCGCTGTGCTTCGCGGCGGGCGTGCTGCCGGGCGCGGCGATCGATTTCATCGCGCCGGTGGTGCAGGGCCTCGCCGCCGGCAGACTGCCGGTGCAGATCGGGCAGGCGTGGACGTCGATCGTGCCGATTGCGTCGAGCAGGAGCTCCTATAACGGGCTTGTCATCCTGTCGTTCCTGCTGGTCTCCGGCGCGCTGACCGCGCTCGGCGTGCATCGCCTGGCGACGCGCGCCACTCGGCGGAGCGACATCTGGGACTGCGGCTATCCCGACGCCACGCCGGCCGCCCAGTACAGCGGATCGAGCTTTGCCATGCCGATCCGCCGCGTGTTCGGCACCACGATATTCCACGTGCGCGAGACCATCGACATGCCGCGGCCGGGCGAGACCCGGTCCGGACATTTCCATCTCAAGGTGATGGATCCGGCGTGGCGCTGGTTCTACGGTCCCGCCGCGCGGGCTGTGCGGCGGGCGTCGGTCGCGCTCAACTGGTTGCAGTTCCTCTCGATCCGCCGTTATCTCACTTTGGTGTTCGCGACGCTCGTGCTGCTCTTGCTGGTGGTGGCGGCATGGCGATGAACGTCACCATACTGTTCGAGCTTGCCGCGCAGGCCTTGCAGATGCTGCTGGTGCTGGCGCTGGCGCCGCTGGTTCTGGGCGTGACGCGCAAGATCAAGGCGCGGCTGTTGCGCCGGATCGGGCCGCCGACTTGGCAGCCCTATATCGACATCTGGAAGCTCCTGCACAAGGAGGCCGTGCTGGCGCACAACGCCTCGTGGCTCTATCGCGCCGCACCTTATCTCCTGTTCGCCACCACCTGGGTGGCGGCGGCGCTGGTGCCGACCTATGCGATCAACCTGATGTTCTCCTGGTCGGCCGATCTGATCGCCATCGTCGCCTTGCTCGCCACCGGCCGGTTTGCGCTGGCGCTGGCCGGCATGGATGTCGGCACCGCGTTCGGCGGCATCGGAGCGTCGCGCGAGATGATGATCGCTTCGCTCGCCGAGCCGGCCATGCTGCTGGTGGTATTCAGCGTGGCGCTGATCGCAGGCACCACGCAACTTTCGACCATCGCTTCGATCTTCATCCACGGCAGCGTCGGCCTTCGCGTCTCGCTGGGGCTTGCGATGTTCGCCTTCGTGTTTGTGGCGATCGCCGAGAACGCCCGCATTCCAGTCGACAATCCTGCGACTCATCTCGAATTGACCATGGTGCATGAGGCCATGGTGCTGGAATATTCCGGGCGGCATCTGGCGATGATCGAGGCGGCGGCAGCGCTCAAGCTGACGCTTTACTTTTCGCTGCTGGCCTGCCTGTTCGTGCCATTCGGCATGGTGACCGGCGATAAGAATGTCGATTCCGTCCTGATCGGCCTGATGACGTATATGGGCAAGATTTTCGTTCTCGCCGTGCTGCTGCCGATCGGCGAGACCTCGGTGGCCAAGATGCGGGTGTTTCGCTACCAGATCTTTCTCGGCGGCGCCTTCGCCGCGGGGGCGCTGGCGGTGTTCCTGCTGTTCGTGTCGCGGAGCTTCTGATGCACAATATCGGTTTCGATGTCGCGCATCTCCTGGCCGGCTCCATGCTGGTGCTGAGCTTCGTGCTGCTCTACCAGGACCGCATCACCGCGGTGCTCAACGTCTTTGCGCTGCAGGCCATCGCCCTGTCGCTGTCTGTCGCCTGGCAGGCCTATATCCAGGAAGCGCCACATCTGCTTGTGACCGCGGGTATCGCGCTCGCGGTCAAGGGCGCGGTGATCCCGACGGCGCTGCATCGGATCGTGCGGCGGCTCGGCATCCATCGTCAGATCGAGCAGGTGATCGGCGGTGGGCCGACCATGCTGACCGGCCTGGGCCTCGTCGCGCTTTCGATCCTTCTGGTGCTGCCGACGGGCCAGACCGTCAGCCTGCTGGTGCGTGAGGACCTGGCGTTCGCGCTCGCCGTCATCCTGCTCGGTCTCCTGATGATGATCACGCGCCGCAACGCGGTGACGCAGATCGTCGGCTTCATGTCGCTGGAGAACGGCCTGGTGCTGGCTGCGACCGGCGCCAAGGGCATGCCGCTGGTGGTCGAGATCTCGGTGGCGTTCTCGGTGCTGATCGCGTTCGCGGTGTTCGGTGTCTTCGTGTTCCGGATCCGCGAGCGCTTCGACACCGTGGATATCGGCGCGCTGGATCAATTCCGCGGCGAGCGGAGGGAGCACACGTGATTCCTTCCGGCGATGCCGTCATCTTCTTGATTGCCGCGGCCTGGAGCCATCTGCCGGTGACGCCGCTGCAGGCCGTGCTGCTGATCCCGGCGTTTGCTGTCGTGCTGCTGGCGCTGATTCCAGGCTATCGGCTGGGCGCTCTCCTGAATGTGCTCGCATCAGGACTGACGTTCGTCGCGGGGGCGTCGCTGCTGTTCGATCCGCGCCACCGCACCGACATCCTGATCGTCGACGATTTCAACGTCTATCTCGTCACGCTCACCACTTTCGTGGCCTTCACCACCTCGATCTTCAGCGCCAGCTACATTGGTCATGAGTTGGAGACCGGCCGGCTGACGCCGCGGTTTCTGCGCTACTATCATGCGCTCTATCAGGCCATGATCGGCGCGATGAACGTGGCGCTGGTCGCCAACAATGTCGGGCTGTTGTGGGTCGGTCTCGAGGTCGCGACTTTGACCACCGTGATGATGGTCGGCATCTACCGCACGCCGGAAGCCATCGAAGCGGCGTGGAAGTATTTCATCCTGGGCTCGGTCGGCATCGCGCTGGCTTTTTTCGGCACCATCCTGGTTTATCTCGTCGCCCAGGAGGTGCTGGGCGAGGGGCTACAGGCGATGGCCTGGGATTCGATGCTCAAGTCGGCGTCGAAGTTCGATCCCAAGCTCCTGTCGCTCGCCTTCATCTTTCTGCTGGTCGGCTACGGCACCAAAGTGGGCCTCGCCCCGTTTCATGCTTGGCTGCCCGACGCCCATGCCGAGGGCCCGACGCCGATTTCGGCGGTGCTGTCGGGCCTGCTCTTGAATGTCGCGCTTTATGCGCTGCTGCGCTTCAAGATGATCCTGGCTGCGAACGCGATGACCATCAATGCAGGGCTGGTGCTGATCGTGCTTGGGCTGGTCAGCCTGATCTTTGCGGGCTTCATGCTCTATCGCCGCCGCGACATCAAACGGCTGTTTGCCTATTCGTCGATCGAGCACATGGGCATCATCACCTTCGCGTTCGGCATGGGCGGCGCGCTCGCGAACTTTGCCGGCCTGTTGCATATGACCATGCATTCGTTGACCAAATCGGCGATCTTCTTCGCTGTCGGTCACATTGCGCAGGTCAAGGGCACGCAGCGCATCGCCGACATCAGCGGACTGTCGGTAAGCCATCCGGTGCTGGCGGTTGGTCTGGCCCTGGGCGTCATCGCCATCGCCGGCATGCCGCCGTTCGGCGTTTTCACCTCCGAATTCATGCTGGTGTCGTCGACCTTCGCCCGGCAGCCGCTGCTCGCGATAGCGCTCGTGTTCGGCCTGGTCGTGGCGTTCGGCGCGCTGATCCTGCGGCTGCAGGACGTGCTGTTTGGCGAAGCCAGCGGACCGCCCGGCAAGGTCCAGGCGACCTACGCGCCGCTGTTCCTGCACCTTGCGCTGGTGCTGGCGGCGGGTCTTTGGCTGCCGGAGCCGGTGGTGCGCTGGTTCCGCGCGGTCGCAGCGCAGCTCGGGTGATGGCCGGATGAGCATGACCCTGACCACGACAGCCAGCAGCGGAAGCGAGCGCCTCGCCGCGCTGCTCGCCAACCGCGCGCCGGTCGCCGGCCACCGGCCGTGGCCACGCTTCGAGATCGATCCCGACACATGGACCGCGGTGGCGCAGGCGCTAGGCGAGGGCGGCGGCGATCTGCTTGGGCTGTGGGGAGAGAAGGACAATGTGCATCTGGCGTTGCGGGTGAAGGGCGAGCCGCAGCCATGTGTGGTTTCGGTGCGCACCCGCACCTCGGACTTTCCCTCGGTCGGGCGCTTCCACGCGCCGGCGATCCGGCTGGAGCGCACGTTGCGCGACCTCTACGATTTCGCGCCGCTCGGCGCACCGGACCGCAGGCCGTGGCTCGACCACGGCGCCTGGGGCATCCGCGCGCCGCTCGGATCGCGGCCGCCAGCGGCCCGGCGCGATCCCGGGTCTTACGAATTCCTGCCCGTGAAGGGCGAGGGCCTGCACCAGATTCCGGTCGGCCCGGTGCATGCCGGCATCATCGAGCCCGGACACTTCCGTTTCACCGTCAACGGCGAGACGGTGGCGCGCCTGGAAGAGCGGCTCGGTTACGTCCATCGCGGCGTCGACGGGCTCCTGACCGACACCGATATCGAGCCCGCCGGCCGGGTGGTCGCGCGCATCTCCGGCGACTCGACGGTGGCCTACAGCTTCGCCTATGCCCGCGCCATCGAGGCGGCGCTCGAGATCGATCCGCCGCCGCGCGCCAAGATCCTGCGCGGTATCATGGCCGAGCTCGAACGCCTCGCGAACCATCTCGGCGACGTCGGCGCGATCTGCAACGACGCATCGTTCTCTCTGATCCATGCCCATTGCGGCATCTTCCGCGAGCGCGTGCTGGCCGCCACCGATCGCGCCTTCAATCACCGGCTGATGATGGATCGCATCGTGCCGGGCGGCACCGAGGATGCGGCGCCGGGCGCTCCCCGCGCGCTGCAGCAGATGATCGAGGAGATCGAGGCGCCGTTCGCCGAGATCGTGCGGCTCTATGACGACACGCCGTCGCTGCAGGACCGGACCTGCAACACCGGCATCGTCAGCAAGGAATTGGTCGAGCGCTGGGGCGCCGGCGGCACGATCGGCCGCGCCTCGGGCAGGAGCTTCGACACCCGCCGCGATCTGCCCTATGCGCCCTATGACGAGGCAAGCTTCGAGGTGCCGGTGCTCACCGCCGGCGACGTCGATGCCCGCGTCTGGGTGCGCATCCGCGAGATCGAGCAAAGCATCGCGCTGCTCAAGCGCTGGCTCGCCGACATTCCGCTCGGCGAGACGCGCGTCAATCTGCCGAAGTTCGAGGGACGGCGCGAAGGCATCGCCATGACGGAGGCGTTCCGAGGCGACGTGCTGGTCTGGGTGCGCATCCTCGACGGTTGCATCGCGCGCTGCCACGCCCGCGACGCCTCCTGGTTCCAGTGGCCGCTGCTCGAAGCCGCGATCGAAGGCAACATCGTCGCCGACTTCCCGCTCTGCAACAAGTCGTTCAACTGTTCCTATGCGGGGCACGATCTCTGATGCGCACGCTCTTGCTCCGATCGCTGTTCGCGAAGCCGGTGACGCAGCCTGCGCCGCGGCCGGACGCCGTGCCGCAGGAGACCGAGGACTTTCTGCTCACCGAGCTCGGCCGCGCGCTGGAGCTGCGGACGCGCAAGCTGTACGGCCGCTCGATCACCATCCGCGAGGTCGATGCCGGCTCCTGCAACGGTTGCGAGCTGGAGATCAACGCGCTCGGCAATCCGGTCTATGACGTCGAGCGCTTCGGCATCAAGTTCGCGGCCTCGCCGCGCCATGCCGATGTGCTGCTGGTGACCGGGCCGGTGACGCACAACATGCGGGTGGCGCTGGAGCGCACCTACGCCGCCGTGCCGGCGCCGAAATGGGTGATCGCGGTCGGCGACTGCGCCGCCGGATGCGGCGTGTTCGCGCAAAGCTATGCCACGGTCGGCGCCCTGGATTCGGTCGTCCCGGTCGATCTGGTGATCAGCGGCTGTCCGCCAAAGCCGGTCGATCTGCTCAAAGGGTTGCTGACTCTGATGGAGAAGGCGACCGCCAAGGCAGCGCGTTGACAGTAAAGGACGATATCGATGGCGAATGTCCCATCGATCTGCCGGAAAATCGCGGGATTTGTTCTGTTGGTGGCCGCTGTTGTCTTGGCATGGCTGCTCGTGGAACCACGGATTGTGTCGCTCTGGGATGGTGCGTCGAGCAAGCGTTCGCCCGCGGCGGGCGAGCCATGCGGTCCCGGGCGTGTGTGGAAGTGGCAGGCTGGCGCGGAGTTTTTCTTGTCGTGTGAGCCGCGGTAGTTTGTTGAACGCTAGCCACGCAACCCGGCCTGCACCAGCAGCGGATAGACCTTGTCGCGAAACGCGACCATGTCGTCGTGAAAGCGGGCGAAGGTCAGCACCACGCCGTTGAAGCCGCAGCCATTGAGCTTGCCCAGCATCTTGACGATCTGCTCCTTGGTGCCGACCAAGGGGAAGCCGCCCCAGCCGGCGATGAAGTGCGCCTTCATCGCCTTGAGCTGCTCCGGCGTGAACGTCTTGGCGTTGATGCCCATGGTTTCGATCAGCGTCGTGACGGCGTCCCAGTCGCCGTTGCGGTTGGCGTAGTGGTCGAGGAATTCGCGGGCTTCCGCTTCGGTCTCGCCCAGCACCACATAGGCATTGGTCCAGACCTCGATCTCGTTGCCGTATTCGTCGCGGGCGAGATTGCGGTAGTCGTCCACCATCTTCTTCAGCGCGCCGTATTCGCGGACCTTCGGTGCCAGGAACGCGAGATCACAATACTTGGCGACAAAGTGCCGGCCGCGCTCCGAGCCGCCGGCGTTCATGATCGGCGGGTAGGGCTTCTGGATCGGTTTGGGTTCGGCATAGCCTTTCTTGATCTTGTAGAAGCGCCCCTCGTGATCGAAATCGGCGCCTTCGGTCCACAGCCGCTTCACGATCTCCAGCCATTCGACCGCCATGTCATAGCGCTCGTCATGCTCGCGCAGCTCGACGCCGAACATCTCGATCTCCGGCCGGTTCCAGCCGGTGACGATGTTCAGCGCGGCGCGGCCGCCGCTGATGTGGTCGATGGTGATCATTTGCTTGGCGGCCATGATCGGATGCACCAGCGGCACGTGCGAGGTCGCGACCACGGCGGGGTAGGTCGTCTGTGCGCCAACGCCGGCCGCAAACGTGTAGGTCTCGAAACCGGGGCCTGCGAAATTCGTCGCGCCGCCGAAGCCGCGCCAGCGCGCCACCGGCACGATCGCCTCGAACTCCATGTCGTCATGCAGCTTGGCCAGCGCCTTGACGCTCGGCCAATCGGCCTGGTGAGTGCCCTCGATCGTGCTCGCGGCACCGGCGTATTGCAGGTTGATGCTGAAGGAGCCGAGCTTGAGCTTGCGGCCGTTGTAGAACGGATTGGTGCTGCGGATCTTGCTGTTCATGGCCGTGCGCTCCGCCGCGACGATGCTTCTTATTCCCAGGCGCTCTTGCCGGCGGGTTTCGCCAGTGGCGATTTCTCGCGCGGCACGTATTCGCCGTTGCCGGGCTTGCCGACCAGCGCGCCGTCGCGGACCACGAACTTCCCGCGCACCATGGTGGAGACCGGCCAGCCTTTGACCTTGATGCCTTCATAGGGCGTGTAATCGCTGCCGTGATGCAGCAGCGATTGCGAGATGGTCAGCTCCCGCTCCGGGTCCCAGATCGCGATGTCGGCGTCGCTGCCGACCGCGATGGTGCCCTTCTTCGGATAGAGACCGTAGGTCTTGGCGTGATTGGTCGCGGTGAGCGCGACGAACTCGTTTAGCGAGATACGGCCCTTGCCGACGCCTTCGGAGAACAGGATCGGCAGCCGCGTCTCGACGCCGGGAATGCCGTTCGGCACCCAACGGAACGAGGTGCGGCCCTTCGGCACCAGCTTGCCGTGCGGATCGTCGTAGCGGAACGGGCAGTGGTCCGACGAGAACAGCGAGAACACGCGCTGCTGCATGCCTTCCCAGCACGCCTCTTGGCTCGCCTCGTCGCGCGGCGGGGGCGAGCAGACATATTTCGCGCCCTCCATGTTGAGGCCTTCGAGGTCCTTCGCGGTCAGCACCAGGTATTGCGGGCAGGTCTCGCCATAGATCTTCAGGCCGCGCTGCTGGGCGCGGCGGATTTCCTCCATGGCCTCGCGGTTGGAGACATGCACGATCATGATCGGCACGTCGACGATCTCCGACAGCGAGATCGCGCGGTGCGTCGCCTCGCGCTCGACCGGGATCGGCCGAGACGCCGCGTGATACTGCGGCGCGGTCTTGCCGGCGCGCTCGAGCCGATCGGTGAGGAAGCGGATGGCGTCGTAGTTCTCGGCATGCACCATCACCAGCGCGCCGGTCTCGCGCGCCACCGTCATGACGTTCAGCATCTCCATGTCGGAGAGCGCCATGCCTTCGTAGGTCATGAACACCTTGAACGAGGTGTAGCCGTCGTCGACCAAAGCAGGAAGTTCTTGCCCGAGCACGCGGTCGGTGGCGTCGGCGATGATCAGGTGGAACGACACGTCGACGTAGCACTGGCCGTCGGCCTTGGCGTGATACTGCTTCACCACCTCGCGCAGGCTCTCGCCCTTCTGCTGCATGGCGAACGGCAGCACCATGGTGTTGCCGCCGAACGCCGCCGCGCGGGTGCCCGAAGCGAAGTCGTCGGCCATCACGATGCCGGGGCCGGATGGCTGGGAGAGGTGCACGTGGCTGTCGATGCCGCCGGGCAACACCAGCCTGTTCGTGGCGTCGACGATCTCGCGGGCCTCGCCCAGATCGGCCCCCAACGCGGTCACCCGGCTGCCGCTGATGCCGACGTCGCACTGGAAGGTGTCGGAGGCGGTGGCGACGGTGCCGCCGCGGATGATGGTGTCGAAGGTCATGAGGTCTCCGGCAGGCTTTCTAGCATCGTTTGGCGGCGTGCCGCGGTCCGGGGCGTCGATGCAAACTCCAATCAGAAGCCGGCCGGCTTAGGGCTATTTTTTGGGATTATTTTCTGCCCATACGCCTTGTCAGGTATTGACTGACATGGCGAATTTGCGACAATCTGTCGCATGGGTGGCTCTCAATCCAAGCTATTGCGAAATCACGAGGAATCCATGCGCTCTGCTTCGTTTGCGGCCGGCATCGTGCTGGCCGTCTGCCTGACTGTGCCTGCCTACAGCGGTCCCACCGGCAATTCTGAATCGAAGGCCCATCCGGCCGCGTCAATTTCACCGAAGAAGCGGGCGGTTCAGCCGCTCAAACAGCCGAGCTGGGAGCAGTGTTACGCCATGTCGAGGCAGAAGGGCTTCGATCACGAGTACGATGAATGGCTGCAGTCGATCGCGGACTGCCAGGAAGGCAAGATTCCACTTTAGCGAAAGCGCAGCGGCGGGCGGCCTCCGCGCCCGGCTGCAAAACGTCGGGCGGGCCCTGTCATCGCACCGGCCCGCCCGATCTTTTTGCGCGGCTTCAGATCAAAGCCGTCGCACTTCGACCTTGCGGAACATCACCACGCCCTTGCCGAACTGCAGCGTGATCCGTCCTTCCGGAAACTTGCTGTCCTCGGCGCCGTCCACCGTCTTCACGCCGTTGAGCGTGACGGTGAACTTCGAGCCCTTGGCGACGATGTGATATTTGTTCCACTTGCCGCCAGCCTTAAGGACCTTTGCGGCCTTGGCGGTGTCGACGATGGCGCCGGTGCCGTAGCTCGGGTCCGGCCGGGTGTCGAAGATGTTGACCTCGTAGGCGCTCTTGCTGTTGACCTTCGCCGCATCGGTGCAGCGGATGTAGATGCCGCTGTTGGCGTCGTCACTGACCCAGAACTCGGCGCGAAGCTCGAAGTCCTTGAAGCTTTCCTTCGAGACCAGGTTGGACGCGACCGCCTTCGGGTCCTTCTTGTCGACGGCCATGATCGAGCCATTGGCGATCTGGAAGCTCGCGCTGCCGTCGCCCTCCCATTGATCGAGATTCTTGCCGTCGAACAGCGTGATCCATTTCGACTTGTCACGGGCATTGGCATCGGTCGTCGCCTGGACGGTGACGAGCCCGCCGATCAGCAGGCATGCAGCTAACGCAAACACTCGTTTCATGGTGGCAGCCTCCCTTTGGATTTATGGTTGCCGCGACGGTAGCAAATCACCACCGGGCCCGGTAGAGCATGGACGGGCGGGGGCCGGCATTGCAGGATCGCGCCGCACAATAAGGGAGGGACTGCCAATGCTATCGGACGCTGACCGCAACAAAGCCGCCGACATCCTGATGGAGGCGCACAAGACCAAGAAACAGGCGGTCCAGCTGTCGACCACCTATCCGGGCATCACCATCGAGGACGCCTACAGCATTTCAACCCTGGTGCATAAGCGCCAGATCGCGGCGGGCCGGAAGCTGATCGGCCACAAGGTCGGGCTCACCTCGAAGGCGATGCAGCGCTCTTCGAACATCGACGAGCCGGACTTTGGCTATCTGCACGACGACATGATCATCCCGGATGGCGCCAAGGTGCAGCACTCGAACTATTGCCGGCCGCGGGTCGAGGTCGAGCTCGCCTTCGTGCTCGGCAAGAAGCTGATGGGGCCGGGCGTCGGGCTGACCGACGTGCTCGCCGCGACCGACTACGTGGTGCCGGCGCTGGAGATCGTCGACGCGCGCGTGCAGGATCCGCGCAAGATTTTCGACACCGTGTCGGACAACGGTGCCGCCGCCGGCATCGTCATGGGCGGCCGCCCGGTGCGGCCGATGGATGTCGATCTGCGCTGGGTCGGCGGCATCATGTACGTCAATTCCGAGATCGAAGAGACTGGCGTCGCCGCGGGCGTGCTCGGCCATCCGGCGATGGGCGTCGCTTGGTTGGCCAACAAGCTCGGCACGCTCGGCACGCCGATGGAGCCCGGCCACATCGTGCTGGCTGGATCGTTCACCCGCGTGGTGTTCGCCAAGCTTTCCAGCACAGTGGGATCCGAAGCTTGGAATTCACGTGACTTGAAGTCGCGGC
>JADMIO011121665.1_pt1 | contig 47314 bp, 51 predicted proteins | sample 8958161 | NCBI WGS metagenome assembly JADMIO01 (sample SAMN16585339, study PRJNA669376) | soil metagenome | isolation source: Crop rotation soil | place: USA: Cullars Rotation, Alabama | collected 2011
CGCTATGGCGAAAATCCCAACCGGCTGCAGCATTATTATCAGTATCAGGTGATCCTCAAGCCGGCGCCCGCCAATGTGCAGGAGATGTATCTGGAGTCGCTGCGCGCCATCGGGCTCGACCCCAGACTGCACGATATCCGCTTTGTCGAGGATGATTGGGAAAGCCCCACCCTGGGCGCCGCCGGCCTGGGCTGGGAAGTCTGGTGCGACGGCATGGAGATCACCCAATTCACTTATTTCCAGCAGGTGGGCGGCATCGAATGCGATCCGGTCTCCGCCGAAATCACTTACGGTCTCGAGCGCCTGGCCATGTATGTCCAGAATGTGGAATTCGTCTTCGACCTGGCCTTCAACAAGCAGTTCCGCTACGGCGAAGTCTTCCACCAGAATGAGCAGGAATTCTCCGCCTATAATTTCGAGCGGGCGGATACGGAGATCCTGTTCCAGCACTTCAAGGACGCGGAAAAACAATGCCGCGAATTGCTGGCGGGTAATAACCAGCTTCCGCTGCCCGCCTATGACCAGTGCATCAAGGCCAGCCATGCCTTCAACCTGCTCCAGGCGCGGGGCGTCATCTCGGTCACCGAACGCGCCGCCTATATCGGGCGCGTGCGGGCGCTGGCCCAGGCCTGCTGCGAAGCCTGGCTCAAGACCGACATGGGCGCCTACAAGCCGAGGTTCGGCTGATGCCCGATCTGCTGCTCGAATTGTTCAGCGAGGAAATTCCCGCCCGCATGCAGGCCGGCGCCGCCAAGGATTTGGAACGGCTGGTGGTGGGCGCCTTGTCGGACCGGGGCTTGCTGTTCGAGGGCATCAAGGCCTTTGCCGGTCCGCGCCGCCTCACTTTGGCGGTGTCCGGCCTGCCGGCGCAGCAACGCGACGTGCGCGAGGAATTGAAAGGCCCCAAAATCGACGCGCCCCCGGCGGCGATCGAGGGTTTTCTCAAAAAGACCGGCCTCACCAAAGACCAGCTTAAAATCGAGAAAACACCCAAGGGCGATGTCTATCTGGGCGTGATCGAGCGCAAGGGCCGGCCCACGCCGGAAGTGCTGGCGGAAATCCTTCCCGAATTGCTGCCCAAGCTGCCCTGGCCAAAATCCATGCGCTGGCTGCCGGGCAATCCGGTGCGCTGGGTGCGTCCGCTTCACGCCATCATTTGCACCTTCGACGGTGAAATGGTGCCGTTCGCCTTTGCGGGCATTCAAAGCGGCAACACCACGCTGGGCCACCGGTTTCTCTCCCAAGGGACCCTGACGGTACGCCGCTTCGACGATTACGAAGCCGCCTTGAAAAAAGCCCATGTCATTCTGGATGCTGATGAGCGCAAATCCATCATCCTGGAAGGCGTCAAAAGCGCCGCTTTCGTCCATGGGTTGGAAATGATCCCGGACGAGGGGCTTTTGAACGAAGTGGCCGGCCTGGCGGAATGGCCGGTGATCCTGATCGGCGCCATCGAAGACCAGTTCATGGATGTGCCGGCCGAAATCCTCCAGACCTCCATGCGCACCCACCAGAAATATTTTTCCCTGCGTGATCCCCAAACGGGGAAAATGGCCAACCGCTTCGCCCTGGTGGCCAACATGATCGCGGAAGATGGGGGCAAGGAAATCGTGGCCGGCAATGAGCGGGTGCTGCGCGCCCGCCTGTTCGATGCCAAATTCTTCTGGGACGAAGACCGCAAGCATTCCCTGGAAAGCCGCATCGAGGCCCTCAAAGGCATGGTCTTCCACGCCAAGCTGGGCACCCAGTTCGAACGGGTGGAACGCATCGCCAAACTGGCGGGCGAGATCGCCGCCAAAATCGGCGCCGATCCCAAAAAGGCGGCGCGCGCCGCCTGGCTGGCCAAGGCCGACCTCACCACCGGCGTGGTGGGCGAATTCCCCGAACTGCAAGGCGTGATGGGCCGTTACTACGCCCTCCACGACAAGGAAGACGCCGAAATCGCTGACGCCATTCGCGATCACTACAAGCCGGTGGGTCCGTCCGACGCCGTGCCCACCTCCAAAATCGCCATCGCCGTGGCCCTGGCCGACAAGCTGGATGCCTTGACCGGCTTTTTCGCGGCCGGCGAAAAGCCCAGCGGCTCCGGCGATCCTTTTGCTTTGCGCCGTGCCGCGCTCGGCATCATTCGCATAGTGATCGAGAACAAGTTGCGGCTGGCCTTGGCGGTGCCGGACGATTTGCTGGTCTTCTTCGCCGACCGCCTCAAGGTCGCGCTCAAGGAAAAAGGCGTCCGCCACGATCTGATCGACGCCGTCTTCGCCCTGGGCCATGAAGACGATCTGGTCCGGCTGGTGGCGCGGGTGGAAGCCCTGCAATCCTTCCTCAAGACGGAAGATGGGGCCGCCCTGATGGCGGGCTACAAGCGCGCCGCCAACATCCTCAAGGTTGAGGAAAAAAGAGACGCCAAGACTTATGCCGGCGCCGTCAAGGACGGCGAACTCACCGCCCCGGCCGAGAAATCCCTCGCCGCCGCCCTGGCCCGGATGCAGGCCGGCATCACCCCCGCGCTCGGGGCTGAGAATTTCTCAGACGCCATGCGGCAAATGGCGGCTTTGCGCGGGCCCCTGGATGGCTTTTTCGATAGCGTGAAAGTGAATGACGAAAATCCTGCCTTGCGCGAAAACCGCCTGAACCTGCTGGCCTCGTTCCGCGCCGCGCTGCATCAAATTGCTGATTTTTCTAGAATTGAAGGATAGACGATGACGAAGTGGGTCTATGCATTCGGTGACGGCAAGTCCGAGGGCGAAGCGGGGATGCGCAACCTGCTTGGCGGCAAGGGCGCCAATCTGGCCGAGATGAGCAATCTGGGCCTGCCGGTGCCGCCCGGCTTCTGCATCACCACCGAAGTCTGCACCCATTATTACAAAAACAGGGAAACCTATCCCGAGGATTTGAAGGACCAGGTTTCCGCCGCCCTGCGCCAGGTGGGCTATCTGGCCCATGGCACGCTGGGCGATCCGGCCCAGCCGCTGCTGGTCAGCGTGCGCTCCGGCGCCCGCGTCTCCATGCCGGGCATGATGGATACGGTGCTCAATCTGGGCCTCAACGCCGCCACCGCCGAGGGGCTGGCCAGGCTCACCGGCGATGCGCGCTTCGCCTATGACAGCTATCGCCGCTTCATCCAGATGTATTCCGACGTGGTGCTGGGCGTGGAACACGCCCAATTCGAGGAAATCCTGCACGCCCGCAAGGAAGACAAGGGCGTCGAACTCGACACCGAACTGAATGCCGAAGACCTCAAGGCCCTTGCCGGCGATTTCAAAAAGCAGGTGGAAAAGGAACTGGGCAAGCCTTTCCCGGAAAATGTGGAGGAGCAATTATGGGGCGCCATCGGCGCCGTGTTCGGCAGTTGGCGCAGCCCCCGCGCCAACACCTACCGCAAGCTCAACCACATCCCCGAGGAATGGGGCACGGCCGTGACGGTGCAGGCCATGGTGTTCGGCAACCGCGGCGAAACCTCCGCCACCGGCGTGGCCTTCACCCGCGACCCGGCCACCGGCGAGAAACTTCTCTATGGCGAATTCCTGGTCAATGCCCAGGGCGAGGATGTGGTGGCCGGCATCCGCACGCCCCAGCCCATTTCCCGGCTGGTGCGCGAGCGCCAGGGCGGCAAGAAGCCTTCCATGGAAGAAGCCATGCCACGCGCCTATGCCGAGCTTCACGCCATCGGCGAGCGGCTGGAAAAACATTATCGCGACATGCAGGACGTGGAATTCACCGTGCAGGAAGGCACGCTCTTCATGCTGCAAACCCGTTCCGGCAAGCGCACCGCGGAAGCGGCGCTGAAGGCGGCGGTGGACATGGTGGGCGAGGGGCTGATCGACAAAAAAACCGCCGTGATGCGCGTGGACGCCGCGGCCCTGGACCAGCTCCTGCATCCCACCCTCGATCCCCAGGCCGCCAAGGAGGAAATCGCCTCCGGCCTGGGCGCCTCGCCCGGCGCCGCCACCGGCGAAGCGGTCTTCACGGCCGAGGAAGCCGAAGCCCTGGCCAGCGAAACCCGGCCCGTGATCCTGGTGCGCACCGAAACCAGCCCGGAAGACATTCACGGCATGCATGCGGCCAGGGGCATCCTCACCGCCCGCGGCGGCATGACCAGCCATGCGGCGGTGGTGGCGCGGGGCATGGGCCGGCCTTGCGTTTCCGGCGCGGGCTCCATCCGCATCGATGTCGCCAGGGGCGAGATGACCACCAACGGCTTTATCATCAAGCGCGGCGACATCATCACCATCGATGGCGCGGCCGGCAAAGTCTTCAAGGGCGCGGTCAAGATGCGCCGTCCCGAACTGACGGGCGATTTCGGCACTTTGATGGGCTGGGCCGACGAATTCCGCCGCCTCAAGGTGCGCACCAATGCCGACACGCCCGCCGACGCCGCCACGGCCCGCAAATTCGGCGCTGAGGGCATCGGCCTTTGCCGCACCGAGCACATGTTCTTCGATGCCGACCGCATCATCGCGGTGCGCCAGATGATCCTGGCCGAGAGCGAGGAAGGCCGCAAAGCCGCCCTGGCCAAATTGCTGCCCATGCAGCGGGGCGATTTCGAAGCCATCTTCCGGGAAATGGCGGGGCTGCCGGTCACCATCCGCCTCCTGGCTGCATGAATTCCTGCCGCAAAAGGACAGTGAAATCGCCGATGTGGCAAAGGCCTCAGGCACCGAGCCGGAAAAATTGCGCGCCCGGGCCGCCGCCTTGCATGAATCCAATCCCATGCTGGGCCATCGGGGCTGCCGGCTGGGCGTCACCTATCCGGAAATCTATGAGATGCAGGCCCGCGCCATCCTGGAAGCGGCCGCCAATGTCCAGGATGCGGGCGGGGCGCCGGTGCAGTTGGAAATCATGATCCCGCTGGTGGGCTTCAAGAGCGAGCTGGACATGCTGACGGGCCGCATCCGGGCCGTGGCCCAGGCCATCGAAGAGGAAAAAGGCAAGGTGCCCGCCTATCTGATCGGCACCATGATCGAATTGCCCCGGGCCGCGCTCCGGGCGGCGGAGATCGCCGAGACCGCCGAATTCTTTTCCTTCGGCACCAACGATCTCACCCAGACCACGCTGGGCGTGTCGCGCGACGATGCCGGCACTTTCCTGGGCGAGTATCTGGCCAAGGGGCTGATCGCGCGCGACCCCTTTGTCTCCATCGATGTGGACGGGGTGGGCGAGCTGATCCGCATCGCCGCCGGCCGCGGCCGTTCCACCCGCGAAAAATTGAAAGTCGGCATCTGCGGCGAACATGGCGGCGACCCGGCATCCATTCATTTCTGCCACGACTCAGGATTGGACTATGTCTCCTGCTCGCCTTTCCGTGTTCCCATCGCCCGGCTGGCGGCGGCGCAAGCGGCCCTGCGGGCGGACACAAAAAAGCCATAACTGTGGACAAAAGCGGGAAAAACCCAGCATTTTCCTGCGTTAAATTCCGGCCTGACAGTTTGTATAAAAAAATAATTTGACGGGAACCTGTCGCGGGTCTAATCCCCCGTCTGCCCGATCCCGGGCTGGGACCATTCGGAATTTTTGAGGACGTAGCGAAATCGAAACAGCCTAAGTCGAAATAGCCGAGCGAAGAGCAGTGCCTGTGAAGGGGCCCGCAATACGCAAACGCCAATTAGATCAAGCGATATAGACCAAGCGAAACCGAGAGCCGAAAAGAGTCAAATTTCTAAAATGATAAAGCAGAAGCCGCGTGACGCGTTATCGCGTTCCGACACCGTGTTGATTGCTGCCCTTGCCATCGTGCTGGCCACCGCCAGCGCCGCCATCGGCTCGGCTCTCACCTATCATCCGTACACTGAGCAGGTCCGGAATTCCGCCGCCCTGGTGACCCCCGCCCCGGTGCGCGTGATCGCCGCCGGCAACGGTCCCGACGCGGTGTCCACCGAACTCTTGGCCGAACATCGCTGCCTGGCGGAAGTGCTTTATTACGAGGCCCGCGGCGAAGGCGCCCGCGGCCAGCAGGCCATCGCAGAAGTGGTGTTCCACCGCATGAATACCGGCAATTACGGCCATTCCATCTGCGCCGTGGTCTATGAAGGGGCCGGCAAGCCGGGCTGCCAGTTCACTTTCACCTGCAATGGCGATTTGGCCCGCCCCAAGGAAAACGCCGCCTGGCGCGAATCCGAAATGCTGGCGGCCCGCATCCTCACCGGCGAAGTGCCGCTGCACAATGCCACCGGGGGCGCCACCAACTTCCACGCCATCAGCGTCACGCCCGACTGGGCTCCCACCCTGGAGCGCACCATCCAGATCGGCAACCACATCTTCTATCGCGGCAGCCAGCTCCTCCACGGCCAGAACAGCTAGCTCCGCTGTCATCCCCGGCGAGCAACCCATCCATGGATGGGTTGCGAGGGAAGAGGACCCAGGTGGTTGAGCCAACCGGCTCTATCCTGAAACACCACCATGGCCGGACTCCCAAAACATCACCATGGGCGGGCCCGACCCGCCCATCCATGGAGCGGCCCTATCTCTCATTCCTCACCCTGAGCCTGTCGAAGGGTGAGCTGTCGAAAAGTGAGCCGCAAGTTCACTTGCTCTTGTCATCCCCGCACCCCGGTCCGCGCAATGCGCGGCCGGCGTGTAAACTCCCGCGGGGATCCAGGCTAAAAGTCCAACCCAATATCCAAATTCATCGCGCTATGCGTCAGCGCCCCGGAGCTGATCACATCCACGCCCGTCTCGGCGATGCCGCGCACCGTGGCCAGGGTGACATTGCCCGAGGCTTCCAGCACGGCCCGCCCCGCCGTCAGCGCCACGGCGCTGCGCATCTGATCCAGATTCATATTATCCAGCAGCACGATATCCGCACCGCCGGCCAGCGCCTCTTCTAGCTGGCCCAGATCATCCACCTCGATCTCGATCTTGCCGCCAAAGCCGGCCCGGGCGCGCTTCAGCGCCTGGGCAATCCCGCCGGCGGCGGCGACATGATTGTCCTTGATCAGCACCGCATCATAAAGCCCGAAGCGGTGATTGACGCCGCCGCCGCAGCGCACCGCGTATTTCTCCAGCAGCCGCAAGCCGGGCAGCGTCTTGCGGGTGCAGGAGATGCGCGCCCTGGTGCCGGCCACGGCCTCCACCAGCGCGGCCGTGGCGGTGGCAACGCCCGACAGATGCCCCAGGAAATTCAGCGCCACCCGCTCCCCCGCCAGGATGGCGCGCGTATTGCCGCTGATGCTTGCCAAAAGGTCCCCCGCCGCCGCCTTGCCGCCGTCCGGCGTGGCAACCTCGAAGCGCAGCGACGCATCCAACAAGCGGAAAGCGGCTTCCGCGGCCACCAGCCCGGCGATGGTGCCGGGTTTGCGCGCCACCAGCCTGGCGCTAGCCCTGGCATCCGCCGCGATGGTCAGGGCCGAGGTAATGTCGCCGCCGCCGATATCCTCTTCCAGCGCACGGCGCACGATGGGATCGACCAGCGCCGGCGGGGGTGCCTGCGTAAAGTCCAGCGCGATCACGAGCGGGCGCGTTGCAGCGCCGGCGCCGCTTCGCCGATGCGGCGGGCGTCATCCAGGGTGATGAAGCTGCGGACGCCGATTTTATCCGTCTGCGGATAATCGCTGCGCCAATGCGTGCCGCGCGATTCCCGGCGCGCTAGCGCCGCCGCCGTCACCAGCCGCGCCGCCGCCAGCATGTTGCCCAAATCGCCTCCGGCATTGCGTTCCAGGCGCGCGATGGCCTCCAGCCCCTGGCGCAGCCCGTCCTCATTGCGTTCCAGTCCCACCAGCCGGCTCATGGCGGCGCGCAGCACATGCGGCGGCGCCGGCAGGGCCAGGCCGCAAGGGGCAGGCGGCACGCCGCGCAGGACGCCGCCGCCGATCCGTCCCTTGACGTCCTCCGCCGCCAGGGCGCCGAACACCAGCCCTTCCAGCAGCGAGTTGGAGGCCAGGCGGTTGGCGCCATGCAAACCCGTGGAGGCGCATTCGCCCGCCACCCACAGTCCGTCCAGGGAGGAACGGCCGCGCGAATCCGAAGCGATCCCGCCCATGTGATAATGGGCGGCCGGCGCCACCGGGATGGGCTGGCGCGCCGGATCGATGCCGGCACTGATGCAGGCGGCATGGACGGTGGGAAAACGGTCCTTGAAGCTTTCGCCGATGGCGGCGCGGCAATCCAGGAACGTCCTGTGCCCGCCCGCGATCTGGCGATGCAGGGCGCGCGCCACCACATCGCGCGGCGCCAGCTCGGCATCGGGATGGATATCGGGCATGAAGCGCCGGCCCGCTTCGTCGATCAGGATGGCGCCTTCGCCGCGCAGGGCTTCGGTGGCCAGCGGCGCGGGGTCGCGCCCGATATCGATGGCGGTGGGATGAAACTGCACGAATTCGGCATCGGCGATCAGGGCGCCGGCCCGCGCCGCCATCCCCAAGCCTTCGCCCCGCGCTTCCAGGGGATTGGTGGTGACGCTGTAAAGGGCCCCCAGCCCGCCTGTGGCGAAAATCACGGCCCGGGCGCGAAACAGCACCAGCCGGGCCTGGCTGCCCGAGCCGGTGCGGGCGAAGAGGCCGGTGACCCGGCCATCCTCCATCGCCAGTTCGATGGCATGAAATCCGGCCAACAGGGTGATGGAGGGCGTGGCCCGCGCCCGCGCCGCCAGGGTGCGCGAGATCTCCGCCCCGGCCCGGTCGCCGCCCACATGCACGATGCGGCTATGGGAATGGGCCGCTTCCAGTCCCAGCGCCAGCTTGCCGTCGGCCGCCCGGTCGAAAGGCGCGCCATACGCGATCAGATCGTCGATGCGATGGGGCGCCTGCCGCGCCACCAGGCTCACAATCTCCGGATCGCAGAGCCCGCCGCCCGCCGCCATCGTGTCGGCGGCATGGCTGCGCCAGTCATCGCCTTCGCCCACTGCGGCGGCGATGCCGCCTTGCGCCCAGGCGCTGGAGCCCGACGCGCCCGGCGCCGATCCCGCCAGCACCAGACAGGGCAGGGGCGCCAGCTTGAGGGCGGTGAACAGCCCGGCGATGCCGGCGCCCAGGATCAGGGCGCCGTCCGTCTCGATCACATTGTCGATGGCGTTTTTCATCGTTTCACTGCCAGCATCCGGTCGATGGCGATCCGGGCCCGGGCCGCCACCGCCGGATCGACCACCACTTCGGTGGTCATGGTCTGAAGCGAATGGAGAATGGCTTTGAGGGTGATGCGCTTCATGTGCGGGCAGAGATTGCAGGGCCGCACGAAATCCACCTCCGGAAATTCCACCGCCACATTGTCGCTCATGGAGCATTCGGTGATCAGCACCACCCGGCCGGGACGGTGCTTGCCCACATAGCCGATCATGGCCGCGGTGGAACCGGCGAAATCGGCCTCCGCCACCACTTCGGGGGGACATTCGGGATGCGCCAGCACGGTAATGCCGGGATTGGCGGCGCGGTAGCCGCGAATTTCCTCCGCCGTGAAGCGCTCATGCACTTCGCAGGAACCCGCCCAGGTGATCACCTTGATGCCGGTCTGGGCCGCGACATTGCGGGCCAGATACTGGTCGGGGATCATGATCACGCTGTCGCTGCCGAAATCGCGCGCGATCTGCTCCACCACGGCCACGGCATTGCCGGAGGTGCAGCAGATGTCGCTTTCCGCCTTCACCTCGGCCGAAGTGTTGACATAGGTGACCACCGGCAGGCCAGGATGTTTCTGGCGCATCAGCCGCACATCCGCGCCGGTGATGGAGGCGGCCAGGGAGCAGCCGGCGCGGCTGTCGGGGATCAGCACGGTCTTTTGCGGCGAGAGGATCTTGGAGGTCTCGGCCATGAAATGCACCCCCGCCTGCACGATCACGGCCGCCTCTGTCCGCGCCGCTTCGCGCGCCAGGGCCAGGCTGTCGCCGGTGAAATCGCTGACGCAATGGAAAATCTCCGGCGTCATGTAATTGTGGCCCAGGATCACGGCATTGCGCTCGGCCTTGAGCCGGTTGATCTCGGCGATCAGGGGCGCATGCACCGGCCATTCCATTTCGGGAATGACGCGCGCCACTTTGCGGTAAAGCTCCGCGGTGGCGCGGGCGACGGCGTCGGTATAGGCCAGTTCCACACCCATCTCAGCTATCCGGTTATTAATGCTCATTTCGAGTATAAATATGGGGTAAAAAACCCGGCTTTCAAGGGCCGGTTCAGGACAGTAATGCTACACCTGAGCATAAGCCGGTCAAGCGGCAAAGCCGCGCGGGTTTCCCTCTCCCCCTTTGGGAGAGGGCAGGGTGAGGGTAAAGTCGCGCAGGATTTCCCTCTCCCCCTTTGGGGGAGAGGGCAGGGTGAGGGGGCTGTCCGCGATCTGGCTGTTATCCCTCCAGCAGCCGCTTCAGCTTGTCGAAGCTTCCCGCCCAGCCTTGCTCCATTCCCGCCAGCATGCCGACCGCCACTTCCGCCAGGGCCTTGGCGCTGGTGGTCATCACCATTTCAGTGCCGCCCTGCTTGTCGGCGAAAGTGACGGTAGTGCGGCCCTGGATGATGGTGGCCCCGTCAGGGCCGATGGCGTCATTCTCGAACACCAGCTTTTCGCCGGGCACGATTTCGAGGAAACGCATGGTCATGGGAAAATCGTTGTCGAAAGCGCTGCCCGCGGGGCCGCGCATGGTGATGCGCATCACGCTGCCCACCTTGAACTCGCCTTCGACCACGGGCGCGGTGAACATTTCCGGGCCCCACCATTGCTTCAGACGCGCCTTGTCGGTCCAGGCCTGCCAGACCAGCGCGCGCGGCGCCTGGAAGTGGCGGGTGAGAGTGAGGCTGCGTTCCGCGTAAATCTTCATGTCCTGTTCCTTGTTGTCCCACTCTTTTCAGGGTTCTCATTCACAATTGACCATCCAGGGAATGGCGAACCGGTCGGTGCACATGCCGAAGCGGCGCGCAAAGAAAGTCTCAGCCAAGGCCATGCCGGTCTCGCCGCCTTGCGCCAGGCCGGCAAAGACGCGCTCGGCTTCTTCCGGCGTATCGACATTGAGATTGACCGAAAAGCCCTGGGGCTTTTTGTAGCGCGCCGGCGGGGCATCAGAGCCCATCAGCAGGGTGCCGCCCACTTCCATCCGGGCATGCATGATCATGCCCACGAAATCCGCCCCGCCCATTTGCGGATCGGTGGCTTTCATCATGGCGAGGATCTTGCCCCCGAACAGTTTTTCGTAGGCGGCGAAAGCCTCGGCGCAGGTGCCGGGGAAATTCAAATAGGCATTGGCGGCGATCATTGGCGTGTCCTTTCCAGATAGCGGCCCAGGCTTTTGAGAATCTCGCCCCAGCCATGGCGCTGCTGTTCCTCGCTATGGATGGTCTCCAGGCTGAGAGTGAGGGTCACCAGCGTCTTGCCGTCCGCTTCCGTGAAATCCAGGGTGCAGGGCCGGCCATCATCGATCTGAAAAGCGATGCGGCTGAAAGGCGTCACTTCGGTATAGGTGCCGGTGAAATCGAAGCTGGTCTTGCCGTCCGGTCCGGCATAGCCGATCTTGAAGCGGCCGCCGGTGCGCCCGTCGCTTTCGGCATAAGGCGTGGTCCAGCCATCGCCGGCGCTGTGCCAATGCACCAGATGCTCCGCCTTCAGCCAGCATTCAAAGACAAGTTCGCGCGGCGCATCGAACTCGCGCGTAAGGATGGTGGTCTTGAAATTGCCGGTCATGGCTTCTCCTGTTTTTTCCGGGCCCGTTTGGGCCGTTGCAAGGTCTTGAGATAGGATTCCAGCCGGTCGAAGCGCTGCTCCCAGAAGCGGCGATAATCTTCCAGCCAGGCATCGATATTTTTCAAATTCTGCGCTTCCAGCCTGCAGGGACGGAACTGCGCCTCGCGGGACCGTGAGATCAGGCCGGCCCGTTCCAGCACTTTCAGATGCTTGGAAATGGCGGGCAGGCTGATGTCGAACGGCTCGGCCAGTTCATTGACGGAATATTCGCCCCGGCTCAGCCGGGCCAGGATGGCCCGCCGGGTGGGGTCGGCCAGGGCGCTGAAGGTGGCGGAAAGAGGGTCCATTGAACTACCCGGTTAAATAACGGAACGGTTTAATACCATCCGGTCTCGAGAGGGTCAAGCAGCCCCGAAATGACGGCCAGGACTTTGAAAATGTTATCGTCTTGAGGAAAGGCGCAATCCCGGCGCCGGCCGCTCGCGCAGCACTTCGCGCCGGAAGCGGAACAATTCCGCCGGTCGCCCCCGCGCGGGCGCCGAGAATTTTCCCGTCCCTTCCACCAGCCCCTGGTCGGCCACCAGGCGGCGGAAATTCTGCTTGTGCAGCCGGATGCCCGACAACGCCTCCACCGTGCGCTGCAATTCCAGCAAGGTGAAGGACGGCGCCATCAATTCGAACACCACGGGGCGGTATTTCATCTTGCCGCGCAGCCTGGCGATGGCGGTGGCCAGGATGCGGCGATGATCGAACAGCATGGCGCTGCCCAGTTCGGGCAGGGCGGTTTTCCGGCCGGCATCGCGCGCCGCTTCGCGCACCAGCCCGGCCTCGTAGAGAAGTTCATAGCGTTCCAGCACCCGCTCTTCGTCCCAGGCCGGGCCGCTGTCGCCGAAGCACAGCCGCACCCGGTCGCGCCGCTGTTCGGCGGCGGCGGCGCCGGGCGCCTCCTTCACGAATTTGCGCAAGGCGGGCAGGATCACGCTGTCGATCATGGCAGGGCGCGCCGCACGCCAATCCTCCCAGGGAAAATAGCGGTACCAGCCATGCCAGCGCGCATCCTGTGTCTGTTTTTCACCCGGCCGCGTCAGCGCCAGATAGCCCACCGAGACCACGCGCGCCCCTTCATCCGGCGCCGCCAGGTGCCGGCCGCGATCGCCGAATGTGTAAAGCTGCTCGGTATAGCCCAGATCGAATTTCGTCTGCTCGCCCACCCATTTGCGCAGGCCCGATTCCAGCGTGCGCTGGGTGGCCGGATCGAAAGGACCGAAAGGCAGCGCGTCCTCGGCGCCGTCATGCGTGACCACCAGCACCAGGGGCTGGTCCTGCTCCACCGAGACGATGGCCGCCGACAGGCCGATGCTGACCACCGGCCTTGTCATAGCCGGTCCAGCGGCAAGAGGGTGGTGACGCCTTGCGCCCCCAGCGCGGGCGGTCCCATCGCGCCCAGCGCCCGCAGCATCCGCCCGCCACGCCCCAGAACGTCGTCGGCATGGCGCACCAAAAGCGTGTTGGGACTGGCATGGGCCGCGCGCCGCCGCATCGCCATGGCGATCTCCACTTCCCGTCCCGGCCCAAACCGGTCACATAGAACCGTATAGGCGCAGGCCATGGACCGGCTGACGCCCGCCCAGCAATGAATCAGCAGCGGCGCTTTGGCGTCCCAGCCGCGCGAAAATTGCAGCAGGCTTTCCACATGCGCCCGGGCAGGCGGATTTTCCCCCTCGGCGGGATCGGCAATGTCGTTGATGCCGATTTTGAGATGGCGCTCGGCGGCGAACCCTTTGGGGGTTTCGATCATATGTTCGGGCGACAGAAGCGTGACCAGGTGAGACGGGCGGTGATCGGCAATCGCGTCTTCCAGGCTGGCGAGGGGCGTGACAAGAATGCGGGACATGGCCCTTTTTAGCACTTACGGGCCGGCCAGCCGGTGAAATCGCTCCAGGAACTGGGCTTGCGCCTCCGCCGTCGGCAGGGGAATCAGGCGGGGCGTTTTCAGGTCCTTGGGGGGATGGCCGAACAGGCGGCGGGCTTCGGCTTCCTCGAACCCCGCCAGTTGGACGGCTTCAAAAAAGGCCGCCAGCCGGTCGGCCTTTTTGAACAGGGCGGCCAGCACCGGCGCCACCAGGGCAGGCAGGCCGAAACGCAAGTGGATCGCCGCCTGAAGTTTCAGCTCCAAAGCCTTGTAATCGACGCCGATTGCTGATTTGAACGGGCTGATGAGATCCCCGACAACATATTCCGGGGCGTCGTGCAGCAGCGCCATCAGCCGGGCCTGCCGCGTAATGCGGGGATTGAGGTCGGCCGTCAGCCGCTCCACCAGCACGCAATGCTGCGCCACCGAAAAAGCGTGCGCCCCTCTTGTCTGGCCGTTCCAGCGCGCCACCCGCGCCAGGCCATGGGCGATGTCGGCGATCTCGATGTCCAGGGGGCTGGGTTCCAGCAGGTCCAGCCGCCGCCCGCTCAACATTCTTTGCCAGGCGCGTTTGACCTCGCGGGGCATCAGCTCAGGAGCCTGAGGCCCGAAAAGGTGAGGGTGGCGGCCAGCACCAGCCGCAAGGCCAGGTCGGGCAGGCGGGCCGCGAACAGGCTGGCGATCATGATCCCCGGCAGCGAGCCCAGCAGCAGGGACCCCAGCACGGCCGGATCGATGCCGCCGCCGGCCAGATGCCCCAATCCCGCCACCAGGGTGAGGGGAACGGCATGGGCGATGTCCGAGCCCGCGATCCTGACGATCGGCAATTCGGGATAAAGCAGGATCAGGGCGGTGACGCCCAGGGCGCCCGCGCCCACCGAGGAAATCGTCACCAGCACGCCCAGAAATATCCCGGTAAGGACGGTGAATCCCGCGGTCTGTTTTTCGCTGAGAATGCCCACCCGGCGGGCATAGCTGGAGAGCAGCTTCTTGCGGAATACCAGCGCCAAGGCGGTCGCCAGGAGGGTGGTGCCAAGCACGCGGGTGATCAGGATGTTCATGGCCGCAAGGTCGATGGCCAGCAGATGAAGCACCAACAGGGTGAGAAGCGCAGCGGGCAGGCTGCCCATCGCCAGCCGTCTTACGATGCGCCAGTCGATGGTGTGGTTGAGGCCATGCACCGCCGAGCCGGCCGTCTTGGTGACGCTGGCATAAAGAAGATCGGTGCCCACCGCGGTGGCGGGATGGATATGGAACAGCAGGATCAGCAGCGGCGTCATCAGCGAGCCGCCGCCCACCCCGGTCATTCCCACCAGGAACCCAACGGCAAAGCCCGACAGCACGAAAAGCGGGTTCAGGGCATGAAGGAACGACATGGCGGAGTTTTTCGAGTTCGGGAGGGCGTTCAGGGTGGGGGAGGCGGCGCAATCTCACACAAACACCGCCAAGGAACAATCGCTGTTTTGCCTTGAAAAAACGCCCGGTTTGCCGGTGTTCCGTTGGACCGCAGGCAAAGGCGCGTCCGCCCACGCTAAAATTCCTCGCGGGGCCGGCCGGACTTGCTCTAAAGAACCCGCATGACGGCTTCCAAAGCCCTGGTGCTTTTTTCCGGCGGACAGGATTCCACGGTCTGCCTGGCCTGGACGCTTGCCCGTTTCGATTGCGTCGAAACTGTAGGCTTTGCATACGGCCAGCGGCACGCCAATGAGATGGCGGCGCGGCCGCGCATCCTGGCGGGGCTCAAAGCCGCGTTTCCCCATTGGGCGCCCAAACTGGGTCCCGATCATGTGCTGCCGATGGACACGCTGGCGGCCCTCGGCGGCAGCGCCTTGACGCAAAACATGGCCATCGCCATGGGCCAGGACGGCCTGCCCAACACCTTCGTGCCCGGCCGCAATCTGATGTTCCTCACCGCCGCGGCGGCTTTGGGCTATCGCCGCGACATCGCCGATCTGGTGGGCGGGATGTGCGAGACCGATTTTTCCGGCTATCCGGATTGCCGCGATGAAACCGTGCAGGCCACCGCCGGGGCCTTGTCGCTGGGCCTGGCGCGCGACATCCGCGTCCACACGCCGCTGATGTGGATCGACAAGGCGGCCACCTGGGCGCTGGCCGAGGAACTGGGCGGCGCGGCCCTGATCGAATTGGTGCTGGAAGAAACCGTCACCTGTTACCAGGGGGTTCGCGGCGAACGCCATGAATGGGGCTATGGCTGCGGGACATGTCCCTCCTGCAAATTGCGCGCGCAAGGTTTTGAAAAGTTCAAAGCCTCATGACCTATTCGGTGAAAGAGATTTTCTACACGCTGCAGGGCGAGGGCGCCCGGAGCGGCCGGGCTGCCGTCTTCCTGCGCTTTGCCGGCTGCAATCTCTGGAGCGGGCTGGAGCGCGACCGCCAGCAGGCGGTCTGCAAATTCTGCGACACGGATTTTGTGGGCACGGATGGCGGCGCCGGCGGCAAATTCGCCGATGCGCAAAGCCTGGCGGCCGCGGTGGCGCAAGAATGGCCCGGTGGGGACGAGCCTTATGTGGTTTGCACCGGCGGCGAGCCTTTGCTGCAACTGGATGCGCCGCTGGTGGCGGCGCTGCATGCCAAAGGCTTTGAAATCGCCATCGAGACCAACGGCACGCTGGAGCCGCCGCCCGGCATCGACTGGATCTGCGTCAGCCCCAAGGCCGATGCAGAGCAGAAACTGCGCCATGGCGATGAATTGAAACTGATCTTTCCGCAAGCCGGCGCCGAGCCGGAAAAATATGCCGGACAGGATTTTCGCCATTTTTTCCTGCAGCCCATGGACAATGACGCCAAGGAAGCCAACACCAGGGCCGCCACCGATTATTGCCTGGCGCATCCGCAATGGCGGCTGTCGCTGCAGACCCACAAATTGCTGGGCATCCGCTGATCCATGCAATCCGGGCATGGCCGGCCCGCGCTCCTGGGCCTGGAAGCGGCGCCGGAAAACTTTATCTCAGCCTCCTCGATTGGAGGCCTCTCGTGAAGGATTGGTATCTGCCTGCCGTTCCCGCCGCTCTGGCGCTGTCGGTGATCGCCTACAGCCTCTGGCTGGGTTACGCCTAAAAATAAGTGACGATTTTTTTCATCTCCGGCCGGGGCCGTTCCTCCAATTTCTCCGCCGCCGTGCCGATATAGATGAATCCGGCCACCCGCTCGCCCGGCTTCAGCCCCATTTTTTCCTTCACCGCCGGATGATAGGCGTACCATTCGGTCACCCAATTGCCCACAAAGCCCAGCGCGTGGGCCGCGATCAGGATGTTCTGGCACACCGCTCCCGCCGACAATTCCTGTTCCCAGACGGGAATCTTGTGCATCTCCCGGGCGGCGGAAATCACCCCGATCACCACGGGCGCGCGCAGGAAGCGTCCGCGCTCTTCCTCGATCTGCCGGGACCGTTCGCCTTCTCCTTCCAGAACCTCCGCCAGAATGTCACCAAAGCGCTTGCGGCCTTCGCCCTCAAAGACAATGAAGCGCCAGGGAAATAATTTGCCGTGATCGGGAGTGCGGCCGCCGGCCTGCAAAATTTCGCGCAACTGTTTCTTGTTGGGACCGGGCTTGCCCATGGCCTTGGCCGAGCCGGAGCGGCGGCTCAGCAGCAAGGAAAGCGCCGCCGGAGCAGGCAGATTGAAAGGACCTTCTTTTTTGTCGGACATGCAGACCTGGCGCTGACGAGGAGGGGGACCCCATCTTAAGGGGGCAAGGGGCGGAAAATCACGATTTTCGCCTCTCTTTTGAAATTTCACAAACTTTTATGGTAGAAGCCCTTATCCGAGGATTTGAAATCATGGCCAACCCCCGCGAAAAACTGGCGAGCCTGGATCCCGTCTGGGACCGTCTTCGCAACGAAGCCGAAGCCATGGCCGAGCGCGAACCGGCGCTGGCCGGCTTTATCCATGCCGCCATCCTCAAGCATGAGCGGCTGGAACATGCCCTCTCCTACCATATGGCCCGCAAGCTGGGCGGCGAGGATCTGGGTCCCCTGGCGGTGCGCGAAACCTTTGAAGAAGCCATCGCGGCCGATCCGGGCATCGGGGCGTCGTTGCGCGCCGATCTTTCCGCGGTGCTGGACCGCGATCCCGCCTGCCATTCCTTTGCCGAAGCCTTTCTCTATTACAAGGGCTTCCACGCCTTGGAATGTTACCGCATCGCCCATTGGCTGTGGGGCCAGGGCCGCAGCGCCATGGCGCTTTATTTCCAGAGCCGCATCTCCCAGCTTTTCGCGGTGGACATTCATCCGGCCGCCCGGATGGGCCGCGGCATCATGATCGATCACGCCACCGGCGTGGTGATCGGTGAAACCGCTGTTGTGGAAGACGATGTCTCCATCATGCAGGACGTAACCCTGGGCGGCACCGGCAAGGAAAAAGGCGACCGCCATCCCAAAGTGCGCCGCGGCGTGCTGGTGTCGCTGGGCGCCAAAATCCTGGGCAATATCGAGATCGGCGAATATAGCCGCATCGGCGCCGGCAGCGTGGTTCTCAATCCCGTTCCGCCCGGCTGCACCGCCGTGGGCGTGCCCGCCAAGCTGGCCAATTGCAAGGGCAGCGAACGGCCTTCGCATGAGATGGACCATTTCATCGACGATAATAGCGGCTGATCTGTCCGGCGTCTTGACCCTCCTGCGCGGGCATGCGAGGTCAGGTTTCGCATTGGCCTAGAGGATACCATGACCCGCGGCGAAATCTGGCGTCTGGAAAAATACCTGCGCAATCTGTTCCGCCTCGACACCATCACCGTCGTGGAGCGGCCCAAACAGGCCGATTCCGTGGAAGTCCATATCAATGGTGAATTCGTCGGCGTGCTGTTCAAGGACGAAGAAGACGGCGAAGTCTCCTACGCCTTCAACATGGCGATCCTGGAAATGGATCTGCCGGAGCCGCCCGCCAGCCGCGCCTGATGGACGGGACCTTCCTGCGTCCGTTTCGTTACCCACTCTATTGTCTTTTTGGCGCGGCGGGGTTTGGCGCGCTTTATTTCGTTCCGCAACACCAGCCCGGTTCCGTGCTGGCGGCGGCGCTGGGCGGTTTTGCCGCCGCCTTCATCTTGCTGCGGCAATGGCAATTCGCCCTGGCCGCCATCCTGGTGCCCTTGCCCGCCATCCTCTGGCTGGGCGCCTCCGCCTATGCGCTGGAACTGGCGCTGGCGATCCTGATGACGTCAGCCTATGAAGCGGCGCTGCGCCGGGGTTCCGATCCGCTGGCCGCCCTCGGCGCCATTCTAGCCGCCTTGGCGGGCGTGCTGCTGTTCGCCTTGCTGTGGTCGCTGCACACGCCGGTCCAGCTCGCCGCGCTGCTGGCTTCGTCCGCCGTCACCGGCTGGTCGCTGCCCGCGCTGGCGATGAGCCTTGCCGTCAGCGAAGATACGATCATGCGCGGCAATCGCGCCGAGGAGAGCTGGCGGCACCTTTGCGGCTTTGCCCATTTTCTGGCGGAGCCGCGCTGGAGCCTGGCCCTTGCCGCTGCCGGACTGGTGCTGGCCGTGTTGGGATATTTCCAGGCCGCGATGCGTCCGCCGCGTTTCGACTGGCTGGCCCTCATCATCGTGGCGGCGATTTTCGCTGCCATGAGCCGCAATCCCCGCCAGGCCCTGGCGGCGGCGGGCGCGGGCGCGCTGCTGTTGCTGTTCAGCGGCGGCGTCAATGGTTCGCTGCTGCTCTATCTGCTTTTCGCCATGGTGCTGGGCGCGGCGGCGGCGCAAGCACAGGACCGGGGCGAGAGGGCGCCGGCGGCCTGGGGCCGCGTCCTGGAAGACCATTGGGCCGTGATTTTTTTTGCTGGCCTGGCGGCGGTGGCGGCGGCCTGGGCCCGCAGCGGCATCGTCCCGGCCTGGCATGCCGGCTTCGGCCTGCTGGCGGCGCTGATCCTGTTTCCCGCCTTGGCGGGCGCGCTGGAGCATCTCTTCCCGCCGCGCCGCAGCGTGGAAGAACTTTACGGATGACCGGGCCCGTGATCAACGCCGCATGAATTTGGCCGCCAGCCTGTCCACGCCAGCCGAAATATTGCGCCAGCCGGAAAGCTGGGAGCGCTTGAAGCGATAGGACAAGGTCACCCCCGGCGCCACCGGCCGGTCGATCGCCAGGCAGTTGGGGCTGGGCAGGTCCTGGGCCGGGCGTTCGCAGAGCAGCAACAACAGGCCGGACTCTGTGTTGCCGGCGTAAAGGTCGTTGCGCTCATAGCCGGTATCGGCGCGGAAGGTGAAATGCCTGAGCCCGAAACTGCCGGCGCTGCCTTGCGGGTCGGCGAGATAGGGCTGGTAGATCCGCGCCAGCCGGTCGGCGGCGGAGAGGCGGTTGGTATCGCCGCGCAGGACCAGATGCACCACCGGTGAATCCGGATCGTTGCTGGCGAACAGGGGGGCATCTTCGGCGGAATAGCCACGCATGTCCGGCAGCAGGGCCGAAAGGGCGAGCACGTCCAGATCGCCGCCCCGCCGGGTCGCCCGCGAGGTCAGGTAATTGGCGGGCACCTGGAAATTCACGCCTCGAACCGACAGGCGGACGCTGCTGGCATCGGCTGTCGGTGCGTTGTTCCGGAACAGGCCGGTGCCCGGCCGCAGATCGTAAAGCAGCACCACGCCGCAAAGCAGCAGCACCACACCCGCCAGCCCAAGCGGAATCAACCAGCCGGAATGCTGGCGGATTTCCGCCCCTTCATTGCCTGTCTGGCTCATCCTTAACCATCTTAGCAATCGCCCCGGCTCCTGACAGCTGCTTTGGCCTGTTTGCGCCCAATTCTTGCGACGCGATGCCTTGAAACATCAACCGGGTTCAATCTGGGACATGCGCCTCTTCATCAATGCCATGCTGGCTTTCGCCTTTGTCGCTTTCGTGGCCGGGCTTTTGCCCGTGTCGGCTCAGCGTCTTGCCCGGCTCAACGCCGTCAAGTCCGAGCTGGCCGCCGTCCAGGACGCGAACATGGTCAAGCTGCGCCCTTCCTTCGTCAACTGACGCCGGGGTTCATGTGACACACCTATTGCTGCTGCTTTTCGCGGCCGCGGGCGGTCTGACGCTCTCGGGGATCACGGCCAATCTCTACCGCATCCTGGCGCCCAAGCCGGTCAGCCTGCCGCAAAACATGGTCTATTACGCCGTGATGACGCTGGCCGGCCCCAGCGTGCTGTTCCACAACGCCACCCGCTCCTTCCGCGCCAAGGCCTGCTCGCTGACGGCCTATGGCGTCGCCATCGTGATCGCCGGCTACTGGTCCTTTGCCCTGGGGATGATGATCCTGGCCGTCCTGCGTTAAGTCACAGGACCGTCAGCATGCTGGCCACCAGCGGATGGCGCACGATATCGCCGTCTCCCAGCCGCACCACCGGAATGTCCGGCAGCCTGTCCAGCTTTTCGGCGATATCGCTGAGGCCCGATATGCCGGGCAAAAGATCGGTCTGGTCGGGATCGCCGGTGAGCACCATGGTCGAGCGCCAGCCCAGCCGGGTCAGCAGCATCTTGATCTGGGTGTAGGTGCAATTCTGCGCCTCGTCGATCACCACGAAACATTCGCTCAAGGTGCGGCCGCGCATATAGGCCACGGGCGCGATCTCGATGATGCCGTCCGCCAGCATGGCTTTGAGGCGCTTGGTGCCCAGCCTTTCCGTCAGCGCGTCGTAAAGCGGCCGCAGATAAGGCGCCAGTTTCTCATTGAGGTCTCCCGGCAAAAAGCCCAGCGACTCCCCCGCTTCCACCGCCGGGCGAGACAGCACGATGCGGCCCACCTTGCCCGCTTCCAGGGCCTCCACCGCCTTGGCGATGGCCAGATAGGTCTTGCCGGTGCCGGCCGGTCCCAGCGCCAACACCACGCTTTTCTCGTCGATCGCGTCCATCAATTGCTGCTGGGCCACGCTCATCGCCCGCACATTCTTCACATATTTGCGGTCGCGGGCCTCCTGGTCGGCCTGGTGCGGCGACCAGCTCATGCGCGGGAACAGGGGATGCACATTTTGTGCGGCGGAAAAGGCATGGTCACGGGATTTGGAACGCGCGGAACGCTTCGCCATGAATACTCCCAGATCGATTTGCTGATGATGTGAACAAGCGCGCGTGCCGGGGGAGGAATGCCCCTTGTTATTGGCAGGATACACAGTGCTGTGATGCACTCCGCTCGGCCCCCAGCGAATCACGACGCTTGCTTTCAGCCTATCGCTTTTAAGATCGAGGTGGGGGAATATTCCTTCCCGCCCTTCAACAAGGTTTTGCGCATGCCGCTTTATGCCCTGGACGGTTTCTCGCCCGAATTGCCTCAGGACGGCGATTGCTGGATCGCGCCCAATGCCGTCCTGATCGGAAAGGTGCGGCTGAAGAAGAATGCCAGCATCTGGTGGGGCGCGGTCCTTCGCGGCGACAATGACTGGATCACCATCGGCGAGAATTCCAATATCCAGGACAATTGCGTGATCCATGCCGATCCCGGCCAGAAGGTGGAAGTCGGCGATAGCGTCACGGTAGGCCACCGCGCGATCCTTCATTCGGCGCTGGTGGGAGACGGCTCGCTGGTCGGCATGGGCGCCATCCTGCTCAACCGGGCGCGCATCGGGCGCCACTCGCTGGTGGGCGCCAATGCCCTGGTTACTGAAGACAAGAGTTTCGAGGACGGCATGCTGATAGTGGGCCAGCCGGCGCGGGCGCTGCGCGCGCTGACACCGCAGCAGCAGGCCGGGCTGAAATTGTCGGCCGATGTATATGTGGCGAATGCGCGGCGCTTCGCTTGCCGCCTGGAGGAGAAAGCCTAGCCGGTCTTGCGGGCGCCTTCGGGGGTGCGCGACCATAAGCGGCGCACGCGGGTGTCGGCCTCGGGCCCGAAATTGAACCAGGCGGCGCGGTCATGGATGGTGTCCACGATGAAGATCGTGTCCAGCTTGCCCATCTTCTGCATCAGGGCATGGCGGATGGTGTTGAGCGAGGCTTCGCTGGTCAGCACCCAGGACTGGGGCATGAAGCGATAGGCGGGACCCAGATTGAATATTTCCTCTTCCAGGGCGCTGATCGAACCGGATTTCATGTCTGAAATGATCACAAAGCGCGAACGCTCGGGCGCCCCGGCTTCGGTTTCGCGGCCGAAACGGTGCGGCTCTGACACGGACTGAGACACGGACTGAGACACGGACTGAGACACGGACTGAGACACGGGCTGAGGCTGAGACTGGGGTTCGGCGAAAGCCATGGCCGCGAAAAGCGGCGCCAGTTCCGCATCGTCGCCGGCGGGATGGAATTGTTCTTCCCCCGCGCGGGCCACCAGCGAATGCGTGGCCAGGCGCCCTTCGGCGTGGAAGGCGCGCATCTGGTCGGCGCTGTAAGGTCCATAGACCCTGTTGCCGACACTGATCGTCCAAGTCTCCGGCATGCGGTTCACGGCTGAAATTGCGCGCAAAGTCTAAGGGCTAATGGTTACGCAATTCTTGCACAGGACAGCAAAAACCCCGGCATTGCTGCCGGGGTTTTCGCAAAATCACGGAGTTGCAGCGTTTTACAGCCTACATGAACTGCCATTCGCCATTGCGGCTGCGGCATGCCGTGCCGTGCCGGTCGATCTCGCGGCCCCGGCGATAGACAACTTGGGTGAAATCGCGGCAAAGCTGGCCGCGGCGGCGATATTCACGGTCGGTCACCACATAACCGCGATTGGGGCCATTGCTCCATTCGTGGCGCTCGCCGACGCGGCCCCGGAAACTGTCATCATAGGAACGGGCCGCGTAAGGGCGGTCGTTGCAATCCAGGTCGCGGCTGATGGCGTTGCCGGCCAGGCCGCCCAAGAGGGCGCCGCCCAGAATCGCCAGGCCATTACCATGGCTGGCAGTGCCGCCGATGACGCCACCGCCCACCGCGCCCAGGATGCTGCCGGTTGTATGATCTCTGCCGCTGCAATCATCGGCAAAAGCGCTGCCGACGCCCAGGCCCAACGTCAGGGCCGCCGCCGCGGCGGAGATGGCAAATTTCTTTATCATGATCGACTCCTTAAAATAGCGGTTGCAAAAAAGCACACGCTTCAAACGCCCAGAAGCGGTTCGTCAGCATAACGGGCCGGCGGGGCGTAAGTTCCACGCCCGCGCCGCCTGGTTATCGTTCGCTCAATCGAATCGCCAATTGCCGCCCGTTTCCCGGCAAGCCGTGCCGGTGCGGGTAAAGGCCTGGCCGCCGCGATAGGTGGTTTCGGTGAAATCGCGGCACGTCACGCCATTGCGGCGGTATTCCCGCGTGGGCGTGAAATAGCCGTAATTGCTGCGATTGCGCCATTCATAACGCCGGCCCACATCGCCGTTGAGGCCGTCGGCATAGACGCGGAAGGCCACGCCCTGGTCTTCGCAATCGATGTCGCGGCTGATGGCGTTGCCCAGCAAGCCGCCAAGGATGGCGCCGCCCACCACCGCGCCGCCATTGCCGCGCGAAGCGGCGTCGCCGATCAGACCGCCCGCCAGCGCGCCGAAGACGGTGCCGGCGGCCTGGTTGCCGCGGCGGCAATTATCCTCGTAGCGGCCCTGCTGATAATAATCCCCGGGCGGCGGCGGAGGCGGGGGGCCGTAGTCACGGTCGCGATAGCCGCGATAGCCACGATCCTGGATGCGCTGATAGCGGCCGTTGCTGTCATAATAGCCATTGTGATCGTTCTGGCTGTAATAGCCGTTGGGATCATTGCCGGGCGGCACCCAACTGGGCTGGGCCAAAGCGCCGACCGCACCGAAAGCCAAGAACGCGGCGCTGGCGGCCATCAGAATTTTTTTGCACTGCATATTACATCTCCCTGGCTGTGCCGTGGCCCGAAACTCGCCTTGCGGGCCTGAACCCCGGCTGAACGGATTGCGGCATGAACATGGCGGCGCTCACAAGCGCTGTTGTCGATAGAAACAAAGCAGGGCCCTGAATGTTCCGCCCAATCAATTGATGTGGTAGCTGATCACTGACCAGGCGCCTTTTTCCGACGTCAAAGTGACGGTTTCGACCGCCGCCGCCTTGTGGGCGAAGCTGGAATCGAATTGCACGGTGGCATATTGGCCGTCACGCATGCCGGGCAGGGTCTTGCCCATCTTGACGGCTTTGATGGTGCGGGTAGCCATGGCGCCCATGGGCTGGCGCACGCCGCCCACTTCGTTCTGGAATTTCGTCATGTCGGCATGGGCACGCAGAGAGCTGCCGGCCTGGCGCCAGGCTTCACCGTAATTGGAATCATCCACCAGGGTCAGCCACTGCTTGGCGCGCTCATCGGGCGAGGGCGTCATGGGCGTGGCAGGACCCTGCGCCAGAGCGGGCAGGGCAAACAGCAGCGCGAAAGCCAACAGGGGCCATTTCATGGTCGTTCTCCCTAAAGCGTAAAACGCGTCAGGGGAACCCGGGTTCCCGGCCCAGGCCTTGGCGGCCCTAGTAGGTGCGCGCCTTGGGCGGGATATATTCCACGTCATTGGTCAGGGTGTAGGTGTGGACCGGGCGGTAATCGATCCTTGTCTTGCCGCTGTCCACGTCCAGCCAGGTTAAAGTGTGCTTCATCCAGTGGGCGTCGTCGCGCTCGGGATAATCCTCCCTGGCATGGGCGCCCCGGCTTTCCAGCCGGTTAACCGCCGCCGCCACCGTCACCACCGCCTGCTCAAGCAGATTTTCGAATTCCAGGCTTTCAACCAGGTCGGTGTTCCAGATCAGCGAGCGGTCCTTGACCGAAATGTCGCCGCGCCGGGCATAAATGTCGGCGATGCGCTGCTGGCCCTGTTTGAGCGTTTCGCCGGTGCGGAAAACGGCTGCGTCCTCCTGCATGGCGCGCTGCATTTCCTTGCGCAGTTCGGCAGTGGGAGTGCTGCCCTTGGCATTGCGCATCCGGTCCAGCCGCGCCAGGGCCTCATCGCCCGCGCCGCGCGGCAACTCGTGGTGATCGCCGATGCCCTCCAATTCCTTGGCCGCCTGCATCCCGGCCGCCTTGCCGAACACCACCAGGTCGATCAGGGAATTCGAACCCAGCCGGTTGGCGCCATGCACCGAAACGCAGGCCGCTTCCCCCACCGCCATCAGGCCATGCACCACCGTGTCCGGGTTGCCCCCGGAAAGCGTCAGCGCGTCGCCGGTATAGGCGCAAGGGATGCCGCCCATATTGTAATGCACCGTGGGCAGCACGGGGATCGGCTCCTTGTTCACATCCACGCCGGCGAAGATGCGGGCGCTTTCGGTGATGCCGGGCAGGCGCTCGGCGATGATCTTGGGATCCAGGTGCGACAGATGCAGGAAGATGTGATCCTTGTTGGGGCCCACGCCGCGGCCTTCGCGGATTTCGATGGTCATGGCGCGCGACACGACATCGCGCGAGGCCAGATCCTTGGCATTGGGGGCGTAGCGCTCCATGAAGCGCTCGCCTTGCGAATTGGTGAGATAGCCGCCTTCGCCGCGTACCCCCTCGGTGATCAGCACGCCGGCGCCGAAAATGCCGGTGGGGTGGAATTGCACGAATTCCATGTCCTGCAGCGGCAAGCCGGCGCGCAGCACCATGGCGTTGCCGTCGCCGGTCTGGGTATGGGCGCCGGTGCAGGAGGCATAGGTGCGGCCATAGCCGCCGGTGGCCATGATCACCCGATGGGCGCGGAAACGGTGGATGGTGCCGTCATCCAGATTCCACGCCATCACGCCGCGCACCGCACCGTCATCCATGATCAGGTCCAGGGCGAAATACTCGATGAAGAAATTGACTTCATGCTTGACGCATTGGCCGTAAAGCGTGTGCAGCATGGCATGGCCGGTGCGGTCGGCGGCGGCGCAGGTGCGCTGGGCGATGCCCTGGCCGTAATTGCTGGTCATGCCGCCAAAGGCGCGCTGGTAGATTTTTCCCTCTTCGGTGCGGCTGAAGGGCATGCCGAAATGCTCCAGCTCATAGACCGCGGCAGGGGCATGGCGGCAGAGATACTCGATGGAATCCTGGTCGCCCAGCCAGTCCGAGCCCTTGACGGTGTCGTACATGTGCCAGCGCCAGTCATCCTGGCCCATATTGCCCAGGCTGGCGGCCACGCCGCCCTGGGCGGCCACGGTATGGCTGCGGGTGGGAAACACTTTGGTGATGCAGGCGGTCTTCAGGCCCTGAGCGGCGCATTCCAGGGTGGCGCGCAAGCCCGCTCCGCCGGCCCCCACCACCACCACATCGAATGTATGATCGACAATCTCGTAAGCGGGCATATGAAACCTATACCGAGGCGATGCGGATGAGAGAGAAGACGCAAAGCACCGTGGTGGCGATGGTGACAAAGCGGACCAGCAGCAGGAAGAAAATCTTCCAGCCCGTGGTATGGACATAATCGTCGATCACCACCTGAAGCCCCAGGCTCATGTGATAGAGCGAAGTCACCGCGAACACCGCCATCAAAAGGGCGTTGACGGGCGCGGCGAGAAACTGAATCGTGGCCACTTCATTGGCGCCCGCCAGGCCCAGCATGGCATAGCCGAACCAGAGCGAGAGCGGCACCAGCGCCACCGAAGTGGCGCGCTCGCGCCAAAAATGGCCGGTGCCGGAATGGGAGGCGCCCATGCCCCGGACCTTGTGCAGCGGCGTTTGCGCGGTTTTCATTGCAGATAGCCCCCATGGCCGGTCCAGACCAGGGCGAAAAAGCCCATGGCCATCAGCAGGGAAAGGGCGAAAACCAGAAACCCGGTCTTGCTGGCGAAATGTTTTTCAAAACCATAGCCCAGGTCCCAGGCCAGGTGGCGGATGCCATTGCAGAAATGAAAGGCGAAGGCCCAGGTGAAACCGAACAGCGCCACCAGGCCCAGCGGCGAGGCGGCATAGATCATGAAACTGTCATAGCCCTCCGGTCCGTTGGAGACCGAGACCAGCCACCAGGCCAGCACGATGGCGCCCAGCGACAGCGCCATGCCGGTGGCGCGGTGCATGATCGAGGCCAGCATGGTGACCTGCCAGCGCCAGATGGTGAGATGAGGGGAAAGCGGGCGGACGGGCGCCGGTTTTTGCGGGTTATCCGCCATCAAGGCCTCGAAAAACGGGAATGCGAACCGGGCCGGAGTTTAGGGGGGGCGGGGGTTGAGTCAACCACGCCGTGCCGGTCTTTTGGCCGCGTTTGACGCGCCCCCCCGCTTACAGGAATTCTCTTTTCCCAGGCCATGGTGCGGCATCGATCCCGGCATCGATCCCGGCATCGCTGGCCGGCAGCCATGAAGCGTCCGGCATTGCAGCGGGCCCGGGAATCCGGCACTTAGTCCGGGGGCCGCAGGGCCCAGCGTAAGAGCCCTTTATGGTCGCGCGGCCGCACTTTTCCTGGCCGACGCTCCCGGAGCACCTGCATGATCAAGATTGCACCTTCCATCCTGTCCGCCGATTTTTCCCGGCTGGGCGCGGAGATCGAGGCCGTCGAGGCGGCGGGCGCCGACGTGATCCATCTCGACGTGATGGACGGCCATTTCGTGCCCAACATCACGATCGGCCCGGCCGTGGTCAAGGCGCTCCGGCCCCATGCCAAAAAACCCTTTGACGTGCATCTGATGATTTCGCCGGTGGACCCCTATCTGGAGGCCTTTGCCGAAGCCGGGGCCGACGGGCTTTCCGTGCATCCCGAGGCGGGCCCGCATGTCCATCGCACCCTGCAGCAGATCCGCAAGCTGGGCAAAAAGGCCGGCGTTGTGCTCAATCCCGCCACGCCCATCGATGCGCTGGACAATCTGATGGACCTGGTCGATCTGATCCTGGTGATGAGCGTCAATCCCGGTTTCGGCGGCCAGAGCTTCATTGAAAGCCAGTTGAAGAAAATCGAGGAAGCCCGCAAGCGCATCGACGCCCAGAAAAAAATATCAGGCCGCGACATCGTGCTGGAAGTGGATGGCGGCATCACGCCCGCCACCGCCAAACGCGCCATCGCCGCCGGCGCCACCATGCTGGTGGCGGGCACGGCCGTGTTCGAAGGCGGTCCGGAGCGTTACGCCGCCAATATCGCCGCGCTCAGAGGCTGACAATGGCCAGCGCCGTCCCCCCGCGCCTGCTGCCGGAAATGCTGGGCGCGGGCGCGCGGCGGATATTCGCGCCGTTGCGGGTGGGAGCGCGCCGCAACTGGTTCTACCGCAGGCTGCTCAGGGGGCCGCTGGCCGATCATTTCGTCTTTCATCCCCATGACGCCCTGCCGCGCCGGCTGGAAGATGCCGACCAGCTGCTGCATGGCCGCTTCCGTTTCGGCGGCGATGTGGTGGAAGTGCCGTCCCGCCAGTCGGTGTTCGATCTGAAACCGCCCAGCGCGGCCTGGTCCGAGGCCTTGCACGGCTTTGCCTGGCTGCCGCCTTTGGCGCTGGCTGGCGGCGATGCCGCGCGCATCCTGGCCACCAATCTGATCGCGCAATGGATCAAACGGAACGGAAAATATTCCGAACCGGCATGGTCGGCGCACATCATGGCGCGCCGCCTGATGCAATTGTTCAGCCACGGCAGGCTGGTGATCGTCAATTCCGATATGATGTGGCGCTCCAAACTGTTCGTCAGCTTGCGCGAACAGGCCAGGATGCTGGAACGCATCAGCGGTGAGGCGCCGGACGGCCTGCCCCGGCTGGAAGCGGCGGCGGCGCTGGCGCTGTCGGGCCTTTGCCTGGACGATTCCGCGCGGCGCAGGGAAGTGGGCCTCAAGCGGCTGGATGAGGAAATTCAGCGCCAGATACTGCCCGATGGCGGCCATGTCGGCCGTTCGCCCGAGACTTTGCTCAATGCCTATCGCTTGCTGACCATGGTGAGCGACGCCCTGGCGGCGGTGGAGAGCGAGCCCTCGCACATTCTGCGCAATGCGCGCGACCGCATGGCGCCCATGCTGCGCTTTTTCCGCCATGGCGATGGCGGCCTGGCGCTGTTCCATGGCGGGATGGAAAGCGATTCCCGCACCATCGCCGGATTGCTGGCGCGCGACGAGGTGCGCGGCCAGCCTTTCCATCATGCCCGCCATTCCGGCTATCAGCGCCTGACGGCGGGCCGCACCGTCCTGCTCCTGGATTGCGGCGATGTGCCGGAAGGGCCTTATCCCGCCCATGCCGGCTTTCTGGCGTTCGAATTGTCGTCGGGGGCCGGGCGGCTGGTGGTCAATTGCGGCGCGGGCGGCGAGAATCATCCCGGCTGGGACACGGCGCTCAGGGCCACCGCCGCCCATTCCACCCTGACCCTGGCCGATACCTCGGCGGCGCAAATCCTGCCGCCGGGCCTTGCCCGCAAACTTCTGGGGCCGCGGCTGATGGGCGGTCCGGCCGCCCCCGCCAGCCGCCGCAGCGAAACCGCCCAGGGCTGGATGGTGGAGGCCACGCATGACGCCTATGTCGCGCAATTCGGGCTGGTGCATGAACGCAAGGTGACACTGTCTCCGGCCGGGCTGATGGTGACGGGCGCCGACCGGCTGGTGCCTGCCGGCGGCAAGACCGGCAAGCTGCCTTTTACGGTGCGCTTTCATATTCATCCCGATGTGCGCCTGTCGCGGCTGGAAGGCGGCGGCATTCTTTTGAAGCTGCCGGGCGGGGAGGGTTGGCGCTTTCGCTGCGGCGGCGGCGAACTCGCCATCGAGGAAAGCATCTATCTGGGCGGCGGCGCGGTGCGCCGCACCGAACAATTGGCGCTTACGGGCGTGACGGGCGAAACCCCGGCCGAAATGGCCTGGGTGTTCGAGCAACTGGTGGCCTAATAACCCAGGAATTTCCGGGGTTGTTTGAGCGGCAAGCGGCTGTAGAGTGGGCCCATCATCTGTCGCGCCGGAGCAACCATGGCCCAATTCGCCCTGCCCAAGAACAGCAAGATCAAAAAGGGCAAAGTCTGGCCTGACGGCGTAACCGCCCATGGCAAGAAGCCGAAACGCTCCAAGGATTTCAAAGTCTATCGTTATGATCCGGACCAGCCGGACAATCCCCGGATGGATACCTATACGGTGGATCTGGATTCGTGCGGGCCCATGGTCCTGGACGCGCTGATCAAGATCAAGAACGAGATCGATCCCACCCTGGCGTTTCGCCGTTCCTGCCGGGAAGGGGTGTGCGGCTCCTGCGCCATGAATATCCAGGGCGGCAACACCCTGGCCTGCACCAAGGCGATCCATGACTGTTCCGGCGCGGTGGCGGTCTACCCTCTCCCCCATATGCCGGTGGTGAAGGATTTGGTGCCCGACCTTTCCAATTTCTATGCGCAATATTCCTCGATCAAACCCTATCTGCAGACCGTCACGCCCGAACCGGAAAAGGAATGGCCGCAGACGCCGGAAGATCGCGCCAAGCTGGACGGGCTTTATGAATGTATTCTCTGCGCCTGCTGCTCCACGGCCTGCCCCTCCTATTGGTGGAATTCGGAGCGCTTCCTGGGCCCGGCGGCGCTGCTGCAATCCTATCGCTGGCTGGTGGACAGCCGCGACGAGGAAACGGGTCCCCGGCTGGACAATCTGGAAGACCCGTTCCGGCTTTACCGCTGCCACACGATCATGAACTGCGCCCAGGTCTGCCCCAAGGGCCTGAACCCCGCCAAGGCGATCGCGTCCATCAAGCAGATGATGGTGAAGCGCAAAGCATAGACCTCGGCTGGATCAATACGGCGATGAGGAAATCACCTGCAAAGGCTTGCGGTGAAGCTGATAGAAGAATGGGAGCGGCTGCATAGAACTATCTAGCGACAGAATTCTTTATCTCCTGGACGAACTGTGCCAGACGATGGGCTATTGTCTGCCACCGGCTGAAAAGCTGCGCCTTTCGGAAACAAAAGGCCTCAGCGCGAAAACCTTTGCCAATGCGGTGCTGACTGCATCTGGATTCGTGCCGGAATACGAAAAACAGCGGGGCCAAGAGATTGAGACCAAAGCGACCCACTATTTAGCCCGCTGGGCACAACCCTAGGTCAACCTATACCGGGCCAGAATTTTGGTCGCGGGTATAAGCGATGAGCTACGTGGCCTGAGCCAATAAGCCCGTGCTAAGCCGCAGCGGCTTTTTTCTGCATGGTCCGCCAGAGCAGGGCTTCACCCCAATCGGCCAGCCTGCCATGGGGATCGGCGCCCACCGCCTTGGCCACCATCTGCACCAGCTTGCGGATATGGCGGCGGTGGTAGATGGCCATGCTGGTGCCGGCCGCCAGGCGGGAATAACGCTTGCGGTCATAAGGGCGGGCCAGCTCGGCCTCGGCCGGGACGTTGGCGCAGTAATAGGCAAAGGCCAATTCGTCGTCATCGCTCTCGCGCACCCGCCCGAACGCCACCCAAAGTCTTTTGAAGAACCCCAGTTCTGGCTCATCCTGTTTCTGAAGCGTCTCATAGAAGAGCTTGAAATGCCTGTATTCATCAGCGGAGATCCGCCCGGCGATTTCCTTCAGCACCGGCTCGTCGGTGGCGTCGCGGATGGCCGAGTAATAGGTCGAGGTGCCGCTTTCCACCACGCAGCGGGCGATCATCTCGCCTCTTTTTGAGCCTCGCACCGAATCGGAATCGCCGCCCGAAAAATGGGCCGGCCGATAGCCATTGCGGAAGCGGGCAAAAGCCTCTTCCAGCCTGAAGCCCGGATCGGCCATCTCGGCCCAGCGGCCCAGCGCCCGGCCATGCTGGCTTTCCTCTTCGCCCCAGCGCTCGATCCAGGAAAGGCTTTCCGCGGGCGAATCGCGAAAGACGCGCTTGAGGTAGCTGACATAATCGGGCGCGTTATATTCGACCAGGGCGGCGGCCTTGATCGCGGCCAGCATGGTGGCATCCACCGAGGCGGCGTCGAACAGATGCCAACTGACATCGGTCAGCGTCCAGCCCTGATGATAGACGGTCGTGGCCGCCATGGCCGCTCCTTAAGCCCCCAAAAGCCAGTTGTAACAGAACGCGCTGCGGTTGCGAAGGCCGCAGGGCCATGCCCTTGATTAAGAAACTAAAATGCGGCGCGGACCAGTTTCAGATCGTCCACCAGTTGCGCCGCCTTGGTCCGCTCAGCATCGCTTTTGGCGGCGATCTCGTCTTCCTGGGCGTCCTTAATGCGCTGGTCCAGCACCGCCAGATCCAGTTCCGTCATGGGAACAGCCTCATCGGCCAACACCGTGACATGGCCGGCATCGATCTCGGCAAAGCCGCCCCGGATGAAGAAGCGGGTATCGACGCCGTCATTCATCATGTCGATCATTCCGGCCCGCAAACTGGAGACCAGCGGCATATGGCCGGCGACCACGCCCATATAGCCCTCGCTGCCGGGAATGGTGACCATGTCCACGGCCTGGGAGAGCAGCAGCCGCTCCGGCGAAACCAAATCGAATAGGATCTTCTCGGCCATCTTGTCCTCCTCACCCCGAACTTAAGGAGTGAGCCAAAGCCTCATGGTTCGTCAGGCGCACCAGGAGGAGGTTTTAATTATTTGGTTTCCGCCGCCATCTTCTGGGCCTTGGCCGCCACTTCCTCGATGGCCCCCACCATGTAGAAAGCCTGTTCGGGATACTGGTCGCATTCGCCGTCCACGATGGCCTTGAAGCTGCGGATCGTGTCGGGCAGTTCGACGAACTTGCCGGGCGAGTTGGTAAATTGCTCGGCCACGAAGAAAGGCTGGCTGAGGAAGCGCTGGATCTTGCGGGCGCGGGCCACGGTCAGCTTGTCGTCTTCCGACAATTCATCCATGCCCAGGATGGCGATGATGTCCTTCAGCGCCTTGTATTGCTGCAGCACTTCCTGGACGCGGCGGGCCACGGTGTAATGTTCCTCGCCGATCACCTGGGGATCCAGAATGCGGGAGGTGGAATCCAGCGGGTCCACCGCCGGGAAGATGCCCAGAGAGGCGATGTCGCGCGACAGGACCGTGGTGGCGTCCAGATGGGCGAAGGAGGTGGCGGGGGCCGGGTCGGTCAAATCGTCGGCCGGCACGTAGATCGCCTGCACCGAGGTGATCGAACCCTTGTCGGTGGAAGTGATGCGCTCCTGCAGATTGCCCATTTCGGTGGCCAGGGTGGGCTGGTAGCCCACCGCCGAGGGAATGCGGCCCAGAAGGGCCGAGACTTCCGAACCCGCCTGGGTAAAGCGGAAAATATTGTCGATGAAGAGCAGCACGTCCTTGCCTTCCTGGTCTCGGAAATATTCCGCCACCGAAAGGCCGGTCAGGGCGACGCGGGCGCGGGCGCCCGGCGGCTCGTTCATCTGGCCATAGACCAGGGCGCATTTGCTGCCCGCGGCCGAGCCGTTCTTCTTGGGATCGATATTGACGTTGGATTCGATCATCTCGTGATAAAGGTCGTTGCCTTCGCGAGTGCGTTCGCCCACGCCCGCCAGCACCGAATAGCCGCCATAGGCCTTGGCGATGTTGTTGATCAGCTCCTGCATGGTCACGGTCTTGCCCACGCCGGCGCCGCCGAACAACCCGATCTTGCCGCCCTTGGTATAGGGGCAGAGCAGGTCGATCACCTTGATGCCGGTGACCAGGATGTCGGCCGCGCCCGCCTGTTCGGCGAAGCTGGGGGCCTCGCGGTGGATGCCGGCGGTATGTTCCTGGGAAATGGGACCGGCCTCATCGATGGGCTCGCCGATCACATTCATGATGCGGCCCAGAGTGGCCGGGCCCACCGGCACGCGGATGGGCCCGCCGGTGTCGCTGACTTCCTGGCCGCGCACCAGGCCTTCGGTCGTGTCCATGGCGATGGCGCGTACCGCATTCTCGCCCAGATGCTGCGCCACCTCGAACACCAGGCGGAATTTCTCGCCGGTGCGGGCGTCGGTGTTGGTGGTTTCAAGGGCGTTGAGGATCGCCGGCAACTCGCCGTCGAATTCCACGTCCACCACGGCGCCGATCACCTGGAGCAGGCGGCCCTTATTCCCAATCTTGGCATGTGCGTTCATGATTTTTCTCTTTCGGAATTAGACGGCGGCGGCGCCGGCGATGATTTCAATCAGTTCGGTGGTGATCTTGGCCTGGCGGGTGCGGTTCATCTGGATGGTAAGATGCTTGATCATCTCGCCGGCATTGCGGGTGGCATTGTCCATCGCCGCCATCTGGGAGGCGAAGAAGCCGGCCTGGTTTTCCAGAAGAGCCGAGAGGAGTTGCACCGAGATGTTCTGCGGCAGCAATTCACCGAGGATGGTTTCCTCGTCGGGCTCATATTCGTAAAAACCGTTGCCGCCTTCGGAAGCCTCGAATTGGGCGGGGATCAATTGCTTGATTGTGGGGATCTGAGTCACCACCGATTTGAAGCGGCTGTAGAACAGCGAAACCACGTCCAGTTCGCCGGCCAGGTACATATCCAGCACGCGCCGGGCGATGGGCTGCACCAGCGCCAGGTTCGGCCCTTTGAGGCCCAGTTCGTAATTTTCCACGAAGCGGTTGCCATATTGGCGGCGCAACTGGTCGCGGGCCTTGCGCCCGATAGTGAGGATGCGGACGTCCTTGCCCTCTTCGAGCAGGGCGGCGATCCTGAGCCGGGCCGCCCGCACGATGCTGGAATTGAAGGCGCCGGCCAGGCCGCGGTCGGACGTGGCCACGATCACCAGCTGGCGCTGGTCGCTGCCCGTGCCGGCCAGGAGCAGCGGCGCCCCCGGGCCGGAAACACCGGCCGCGAGATTGGAAATGATGGCCGACATGCGCTGGGCATAGGGACGCGCCGCCTCCGTGGCCGACTGGGCGCGGCGCAATTTTGCCGCCGCCACCATCTGCAGCGCCTTGGTGATCTTCTGCGTGGACTTCACGCTTCCGATCCGTGTGCGCATTTCCTTGACGGTGGCCATGGCGATTTTTTCTCTTAGGCCGCGAAGCTTTTGGAGACGTCGTCCAGCGCGCTTTTGAGCAGCTTCTCCAGCTCGGGAGTCAGCGCCTTTTCCTTGCGGATGCCTTCCAGGAATTGCGGATAGGTGGATTTGAGCTTGCCCAGCAAGGCTTCCTGGAACGGGCCGACCTTGGCGGTGGGGAAGGGGTCCAGATAGCCGCGGGTGCCGGCATAAATCACCGCCACCTGTTCTTCCACCGCGAAAGGCTTGTATTGCGGCTGCTTCAAAAGCTCGGTGAGGCGTTCGCCCCGCGCCAGCATCTTCTGGGTGGCGGCGTCCAGGTCGGAGCCGAATTTGGCGAAAGCGGCCATTTCGCGATACTGGGCCAACTCGCCCTTGATGGGGCCGGCCACCGTCTTCATCGCCTTGATCTGGGCCGAGGAACCCACGCGCGACACCGAGATGCCCACATTCACCGCCGGCCGGATGCCCTGATAGAACAAATCGGTTTCCAGGAAGATCTGGCCGTCGGTGATGGAGATCACATTGGTGGGAATATAGGCCGAGACGTCATTGGCCTGTGTCTCGATGATGGGCAGGGCGGTCAGCGAGCCGGCGCCATTGTCCTCGTTGAGCTTGGCGGCGCGCTCCAGCAAGCGGCTGTGAAGATAGAAGACGTCGCCGGGATAGGCTTCGCGGCCCGGCGGGCGGCGCAGCAACAGCGACATCTGGCGATAGGCCACGGCCTGTTTGGACAGATCGTCATAGATGATCAGGGCATGCATGCCATTGTCGCGGAACCATTCGCCCATGGCGCAGCCCGAGAAAGGCGCCAGGAATTGCAGCGGCGCCGGCTCGGAGGCGGTGGCGGTGACCACGATCGTGTATTCCAGGGCCCCGGCATCGGCCAAGGTCTTGACGATCTGGGCCACGGTGGAGCGCTTCTGCCCGATGGCCACATAGATGCAGTAAAGCTTGGCTTTCTCGTCGGTGCCGGCGTTGATGGCTTTCTGGTTGATGATGGCGTCCACCGCCACGGCGGTTTTGCCGGTCTGGCGGTCGCCGATGATCAGTTCGCGCTGGCCGCGGCCGATGGGGATCAGCGTGTCGATGGCCTTGAGGCCCGTCTGCACCGGCTCATGCACCGATTTGCGCGGAATGATGCCCGGCGCCTTGACGTCGACGCGCCGGCGTTCGGCCACATTCTGCAGCGCGCCCTTGCCGTCGATGGGATTGCCCAAAGGATCGACCACGCGGCCCAAAAGCCCCTTGCCCACCGGCACGTCCACGATGGCGCCGGTGCGCTTGACGGTGTCGCCTTCCTTGATGGTGCTGTCGGAGCCGAAAATCACGCAGCCGACATTGTCGCTTTCCAGATTGAGGGCCATGCCCTTGATGCCGCCCGGAAACTCGACCATTTCGCCGGCCTGGACGTTATCGAGGCCATAGACGCGGGCGATGCCGTCGCCCACGCTGAGCACTTCGCCCACTTCCGAGACTTGCGCATCGGAGCCGAAATTCTGGATCTCGCGCTTGAGGATGGCGGAAATTTCGGCGGGTTGGATATCCATGGTCAGTTCCTTCATTTCTTAACTTGCCTGCCCTCGCTTGCGCTCGGGCGTTCGTCGCTCAAAACGGTCCACTGGACCGTTTGGTTTGCTTCGCAAACCGCTCCTCACCCCTTCATGGCCATGCGGATGCCGTTGAGCTTGGTGCGGATGGAGGTGTCGATCATGCGCGAGCCCAGCTTGACCACCAGACCCCCCAAAAGCGCGGGATCGATGCTGGTTTCCAGGCGCGGCTCGCGGCCCAGCCGGGCCTTCAAAAGCTTTTTCAGTTCCGCGGTTTCGCCGTCCGACAAAGCGCGGGCGGAAGTGACCTGGGCCTGGACCTCTCCCTTGAAGCGGGCGAGCTGGCGGTTATAGGCGGCGATGATGCCTTCCAGGGCGAACAGGCGCCGCTTGGCGGTCAGCAGCAGGATGAACTTCTGGGTGAGGGGCGAAAGCTTCATCTTCTCCATCACCGCCCTCAGGGCGCGATCCTGGTCTTCCTTCGAGAAAGCGGGCGAGCGCACCAGCCGGGCCAGGTCGGCGCTGGCCTGGATGGCGGTCTTGAGGGCAGCGAAATCGCCGGCCACGCTGTCCACCGCTTTCTCGTCCTCGGCCAACTCGAACACGGCCGTGGCATAGCGGCGGGCAAGTCCGGTTTCGGCGGCGTTTTCGGATCCCACATTCGTCCTTCGCGGCTTTGGGCAGCGCCTGCCCAACCTGCCGCCTCAGCGGTTCTTAAGCTATTGAATTTGCGTTATAAAACTTGACGGCGCGAGTCGGCTTCCTCGCGCTTGGCGCCAGTTAGCATGCGCCTTAACGCGGCGCAATATAAAGGGAGCCGCCAGACTGTCGCGGTCCTGAATTCCAGAGAATCCCCAGCTTTCGCTCCCCAAAATGGTCCTTCCGGCTTGCGCCGGCCGCCGCCGCGCAGGCACCCTGCTTAACAATTAGGCAGAGCAGTGACCGAAAACGGTCCACAGGGGGCAATGTGATCGACAGTGGCGATACCGCATGGATCATCAGCGCCACGGCGCTGGTATTCCTGATGACGCTTCCGGCCCTGGCGCTGTTCTATGGCGGGCTGGTCCAGGCCAAGAATATCCTTTCGGTGCTGGTGCAATGTTTCGCCGTGGCCTGTGTCTGCTCGGTGCTGTGGTTCGCGCTCGGCTACAGCCTGGCCTTCAGCGGCACCGCTCCCTGGATCGGCGATCTGGGCGACGCCTTCCTGGCCCAGATCGGCCGCGCCGCGGCGCATCCGGGGCTTAAAATTCCCGAAAGCGTGTTCGTGATGTTTGAGATGACCTTCGCGGTGATCACGCCGGCGCTGATCATCGGCGCCTATGTCGAGCGCATCAAATTCGGCGCGGTGCTGCTGATCTCCGGCCTTTGGCTGCTGCTGGTCTATGTTCCCGTCACCCATTGGGTATGGGGCGGGGGCTGGATGGCGCAGAAAGGCGTAATGGATTTCGCCGGCGGCATCGTGGTGCATGTCACGGCCGGCGTTTCAGCCCTGGTGATCGCCGTCATGCTGGGGGCGCGCCAGGAATTTCCCCATGGCATCCGCCCGCCGCACGCGCCCTGGATGGTGATGGTGGGCGCCTCGCTGCTCTGGGTGGGCTGGTTCGGCTTTAACGCCGGCAGCGCCCTGTCTTCCGGCGGCGATGCCGGCATGGCCATGCTGGCCACGCATCTGGCGGCGGCCACCGCAACCATCGTCTGGATGGCCATCGAATGGATCAAATTCGGCAAGCCCAGCCTGGTGGGCGCGGTCACCGGCACCATCGCGGGCCTGGCCAGCATCACGCCGGCCTCCGGCTATGTCGGGCCGCTGGCGGCGGTGCTGCTGGGCGCTCTGGCGGGGGCGGTGTGTTTCATGGCGGTGCTGCTGGTGAAAAAAGCCATGCGGGTGGACGACGCGCTCGACGTATTGGGCGTGCATGGCGTGGGAGGCGCGCTGGGCAGCCTGCTCCTGCCATTTCTCACCTTGCTGGGCGGGGGTGTCAGTCTGGCGCGGCCCGTGATGGCGCAATTCGCCGTGCAGGGCATCGGCGTGGTGGTGACGGCGCTGTGGTCCATCATCGTCACCATCGCCATCACCAAGCTGGCGGCCCTGACGGTGGGCTTGCGCGTGGACCCGGAGACTGAAACGGTTGGCCTGGATTTCGCCGCCCATGGCGAAACCGGCTATCACGTCAACAGATAGGAGAGGCCATGAAATTGATCGTTGCGATCATCCAGCCGCATCGCCTGGATGCGGTGCGCGAGCGCCTCACGGCCATCGATATCGCCGGCCTCACCGTCACCGAGGTGCGCGGCTATGGCCGCCAGAAAGGCCACACCGAAATCTATCGGGGCGCAGAATACCAGATCGCGTTCCGGCCCAAGCTCAAGCTGGAAGTGGCGGTGCCGGATGGCCGGGCGGACGATGCGGTACAGGCCATCATCCAGGGCAGCCGCACCGGCAAGATCGGCGACGGCAAGATCTTTGTGCTGGACCTGGAACAGGCGCTGAGGGTCCGCACCGGCGAAAGTGGTGACCTGGCGCTTTGATGAGGATCGCGGGCTGACGTAAAACCGCGGACGTCACGGCGCGGCCAAACTCGTTGCCGCCCGCCCTTGACGGGGGCTGGGGGAGGGGTAAAAGCCCGGCCATGACCGTGGAGATCAGCCAGCAATTCACCTTCGACGCCGCCCACCAATTGGGCGAGGGCGCCGCGGAGAACCGCCGCCTGCATGGCCACTCCTTTTATGTCGAGGTGACGCTGCGGGGCGAGCCGGACAAGGCCAGCGGTTTCCTGCGCGATTTCGCCCAGCTGGATGCGGCCCTGAAAGAGGTGCGCGAAACCCTGGATCACCGCTTGCTCAACGAAGTGGCGGGACTGGGGGCGCCCACCCTGGAAAATCTGGCGCGCTTTATCTATGACCAGGCCAAGGCCAGGCTGCCGGAAGTGGCGCGGGTGAAGATCAGCCGCCCGTCCTATGGACAGAGTTGCCAATATGCCGGGTAAGAAGCTCACCCAGTTGGGCCATGCCGTTCCCCAGCCGAAATCGCCGGACCAGGCGAAGCTGGAAAGCGTGCCCAATCCCCATCCGGGCGAGAATTACCTGATCCGTTTCACGGCACCGGAATTCACCACCCTGTGTCCCATCACCGGCCAACCCGACTTCGCCCATTTCGTTCTGGATTATGCGCCGGGTCCGGCGATCCTGGAATCCAAATCCTTCAAGCTTTACCTGGCCAGCTTCCGCAATGTGGCGGGATTTCACGAGGACGTCACCTTGACCATCGGCAAGCGCATCGCCGCGCTCATCAAGCCGAAATTCCTGCGCATCGCCGGTTACTGGTATCCGCGGGGCGGCATTCCCATCGATATTTTCTGGCAGGCGGGAAAATTGCCGCCGGGCGTGTGGCTGCCCGATCCCGGTGTTTCTCCCTACAAAGGCCGGGGTTGACTACATCTCCAGCCGCAGGCCCAGGCTGACGCTGCGCGGCACCGCCTGCGGCGCCAGCGAGCCGTTGATGAATTCCTGGTGGCGCGCGTGGAACAGATTGTTTCCGGTCAGCATCAAGGTGACGCCGTCCACCACCTGCCAATTGATGCTGGCGTCACCTTCGACATAGGAGGGTACCGCCGGGCTGGGCAGGGCGGCCACGTTGCGCACGCCCAACTCGAGCTGGAAGCCCCGCGGCAGATCCATGTCGGAACGCAATTGCGCCTGATAGGAGGGATCGTTGCCGGCATATTGCACGCCGAATATGTCGCGGCTGCCGGGCGACAGGCGCAAAGTCTTGGCGAGGGCGCTGACGCCGGCATTCAGCCGCCACCAGTCGGTCAGCGCGTATGTGGCCCAGGCTTCGACGCCATAGGTGTCGCCGGCCATGCCGTTCTTCACCACCAGCGGAAAAACCTTGGCGGTGGAAGCCTCAATCGTGCGCAATTCGTCATAGATATTGTAAAAGGTCGAGATCGACAGCGACAATTGCGCCAGGGGCTGGCCGCGATAGCCAAATTCGAACGCCAGCAGATCCTCGGAGCGGAAATCCGGCCCGCCCGCGAAAACTCCCGTATTGTAGAGATCCGCATCGAAGCGCGACGGCGCCCGCACCGCGCGAGACACTGAGGCCCAGACCAGTTCGCTGCCCGACAGATGCCAGGCCAGCCGGGCGTCGGGCGCATATTCAATCCCGGTATAGGAATCGCTGATCAGCCTGATGCCCGCCGTCAGGTCCAGCGCGGGCGTCAGCGCGATCAAATCCTGTGCGAAGAGTGTGCCTGTTTCCAGCTTGCGCGTCGCGGGTGAGAGGAACACGGTGCCCGGACCGGGCACCAGCCTGTCCCAGGTGGCGCGATAGCCGCCGCCGATGGAGATCTGATTGTCCGCCCAGGGCAAAAATTCATATTGCGTATCGAAATCGAACGTATCGACGCTGGCGCGGATGCCGCTGGTGACGTCGCGCCGGGCATTGTCGTAATAGGCCTGCGCCGTGAAGGCCGAACCGTCGGAAAAGCTGCGCGTCCAGTTGCCCCGGATATTTTCGCCGCCAATGGTCCCGCGCGCCACCTGGCCGGGCAGAACGGCGCTAACCCCGCCATAGAGATCGCCCGCAAGGGTTATGCTGTCATTGTCTTGCGACCAATCCAGGCGCAGGCCAGCCTGGCCGTTGCGCCAGCCATTCGCCACCGCCGCGCCGTTCAGTTTCTGCAGATGTCCGAATTGCTGCCCCATGGCATAGACCCGCCATGCCGCATTGGCGCCCAGCGTACCGCCCTGGCGCAAGGTGGCGCTGTTATCCAGGCTGCCGCCGCTGATCTCGGCCAGGGTGCCGGACGTGTCCTTGGCCGTGCGGGTGATGATGTTGATCACGCCGTTGACCGCGTTGACGCCCCAGACCGCGCCGGCCGGGCCGCTGATGACTTCGATACGCTCGATGTCGGCAATAGGAAAATTCTGCTGGTCCCAGAACACGCCGGAAAAAAGCGGCGAATAGACGGCGCGCCCATCCATCAGGACCAGCAGCTTGTCGGCGGTGGCGGTCTGGTGGTTGAAGCCGCGCGCCGAGATGGCGTAATTCGAGGCGTCCAGCCGGGCCACCTGAAGATTGGGCGCAAGGCGCAGTATCTCCGGTATCGAGCGCGCGCCGCTGCGCCTGATATCGTCCCTCGTGATGACGAACACCGAAGCCGCCGCGCCGGCGAGTTTTTCCGGGCGCTTGGAAACCGACGTCACCTCGATATTGGCCAGCTGCTCAATGGAAAGCGAATTGATGTCCATTTCTGCCGCGGCCGGGCCGGCAAGGCAAGGCAACAGGACGAGCGGCAGGGTGAAGCGCCATGTCGCCAGTGGTCGCTGCCTGCGCATGCTTGAACCGCCCCCGCTGTCCGGTCGCCGCTTTCCCAGGGCACCGCCGGCGTGACGGGTGGAAAGCACACGAAAACTACTGGACATAACCCTCAACCGGGCTTAAACGCCCGTAACCCATCTTCGTTCCACCGGGAGGAACCTTTTTAAGCATTTGCCGTTACGGACGGATGGGCAAAAGGGGGCACGCGTGACCGGACGGGCCATGGTGTTGGGTGTGATGCTGGCCCTGGTGGGGACCAGGACGCCAGCCTGGGCCCAGGGTGCCGTCCAGGACCTTTCCCTGGAGCAACTGGGCGACGTCGAAGTCACCAGCGTTTCGCGCCGCCCCGAACCCTTGGGCAAGGCGCCCGCCGCCGTCTATGTGATCACCGCCGAGGACATCCGCCGCTCGGGAACCGCCTCGCTGCCCGAAGTGCTGCGGCTGGCGCCCAATCTCGAAGTCGCCAAGATGAGCGGCTTTGCCTATACGATCACGGCGCGGGGGTTCAATTCCCCCGAATCCTCCAACAAGATATTGGTGCTGATCGACGGACGCAGCGTCTATTCCCCCCTGGCCAGTTCGGTCTTCTGGGAGAATGTTGACGTTCCCCTGGCCGATATCGCCCGCATCGAAGTGATCAGCGGGCCGGGCGGCACCTTGTATGGCGCCAATGCCGTCAACGGCGTGATTAACATCATCACCAAGAACGCCGCCGATACGCAAGGCGGCCTGGGCGACGCGCGGGTTTCCCTCACCTCGGGGGCGTATCGCACCTTCCTGCGCTATGGCTTTACCCCGTGGGATGGCGGCGCGATGCGCTTCTACGGCCAGGCCTCCCGCACCGGCGCGGCCGAGCCGCTTACCGCGACCGACATTACACGCACCGGCTGGGCCCGCTATCAGGGGGGCTTCCGCTTCGACCAGATTTTCGGCGGCAATACGTTCAACCTTGAAGGCGACATCTACGCCAACCACAATCCGCAGCAGCGTCTGGAACTGGGGCGCGGCTTCGATCTGAACAGCCATTGGGATCATGCCTTCGCCAACGGCTCCAGCCTGGAAACCCAATTGAGCTATGACCAGAATGTGCGGAACCTGCCCAGCCTGGCGCGCGAACAGCTCGACACGCTGGACCTGCAGATTCAGCACAACACGTCGCTGGGATTCGACGATTCCTTTTCCGTGGGCGGGGAATATCGCCGCTTCAAGGAATCCTTCTATTCGAGCGTGTCCTTCGGCTTCGCCAATCCCACCACCACCATCTCGATCGGCAGCGGTTTTGTGCAGGACGAAATTCCCCTGCTGCAAGATCTGAAGCTGACTCTGGGCGTGAAACTGGAAGACAATTCCTATTCCGGCCTTGACGTGATGCCAAACGTGCGGCTGGCCTGGCAGACTTCCGACAGCGGCATGCTCTGGGCAGCGGTCAGCCAGGCAGCGCGGACGCCGTCCAAGGTGGATCGCGAATTGGAGGCGCCGGGGATTCTGCTGCCGGCTCCCGATTTCGGCTCCGAGAAACTCACCGCCTACGAACTGGGCTATCGCGGCGAACCCTTGCCGCGCCTGTCGCTTTCGGCTTCGCTTTTCTACAATGTCTATGGCGATCTGCGCAGCGACCAGCCCACGCCCGTCAAGGTGGTTCCGGTCCAGCTGGTCAATGGCGGCAAAGCCAACACTTTTGGCGCGGAAATCTGGGCCAAATACGGCCTCACCGACTGGTGGCGGCTGCAGGCGGGCTTCAACTGGCTGCACCGCGATCCCAGCATGAAAGCGGGCTTTGTCGATCTAGGCAATGGCCAGTCGGAAGGCCAGGATCCCGCCAGCCAGGCCCAACTGCGTTCCTACATGAATCTGTTCGACAATTGGGAGCTGGATACCAGCTTCCGCTTTGTCGGCAAGGTCACCCAGGAAAACCCGGCGGGCCCGCAAATCTTCCTGCTGCCCGGCTATTTCGAAAGCGATGTCAGGCTGGGCTGGCGCATCAGTCCCCACACCGAAATCGCCTTCAACGCCCTCAACCTGATCCATGACCGCCATCTGGAGGCCAAGGACCCGTCCACCTATCCGCCGCAATATGTCGGCCGTTCATTCGTCCTTTATCTGCGACAGAGTTTCTGAGCTTGCGCAAAAGTCTGAGATTGTTTTGCTGGCTTGCTTGCATCGGGACGCTCACAGCGCCGCCGGTGCGGGCCGACGCCTTGCTCGAAGTCCAGGTCAAGGCGGCTTACCTCACCAAATTCGTGCCGTTCATCCAATGGCCCGATTCGGTTTTTTCCTCGCCCGCCGCGCCGGTGACGATCTGCGTGGTTGGCGAAGATCCCTTCGGCACGATTCTGGACCAGGCTGCCGCGGCCTCAGGGGGAGGCCGCAAGCTGGTGGTGCGGCGCATCCCGGAAGCCAATGCCGAAACCGGCGGTCTGTGCCAGATCGTTTTCGTGTCGGATTCACAGGCCGGTTACGACGCCGTGGACGCGCTCAAGGACAAGCCGGTGGTCACGGTGACCGATTCCTCCATGCGCGCCCGCGGCATGATAAATTTCGTGGTGCTGGACAACCATGTCCGCTTCGATATTGACGACGCCACGGCGGAAAGAAATGGCATTCATGTCAGCTCCAAGCTGCTCGGGCTGGCCCATGCCGTGACCCGCCCGGGGGGCAGCGCGCCATGAGCCTGCGCCCCGATAATTGGAATTGGCCCATCATCGCCGCCCTGATGGCGGCGCTGCTGTTGCTGCTGGCCGGCATCGGCATGGCGCGCTATGAGGACCAGCTTTATCTCGCCCAGCAGACCCGCGACGTGACGGGGCAGGCGGAAATCCTGGCCGCCAGCGTGGCGGCGGCGGTTTCGTTCGGCGACAACCGCGCGGCCCAGGAATATGTGGATGCTCTCAAGGCCAATCCCGACCTGCAATCGGCGGGGGTTTACGACGCAAGCGGCGACTTGCTGGCCAAATTCACCCGCAATCAGCCGCTGCCTCCCACCATCGACCATGCCGCGCTGGGCAATCGCGGCGCGGTGGTGCGCGGCGACGCGATGACCGTCAAGGCGCCGGTGGCGGTGAATGACCGTTCCATTGGAGCGGTGACACTGATCGCGACCACCGAGCCGGAACAGCGCCGCATCGCGCGCTATGCCGGCCTGATCCTGCTGGTGACCATGGGGGCGCTGGTGATCGGAGTGCTGGCCTTCTCCCAGGCCGCACTGGCCAAGCGCGCCGAGCAATTGTCGGACGTCAATATCCGTCTGCAGGCCGAAATGAGCGAGCGCCAGAAAACTGAGGAGGCGCTGCGCCAAAGCCACAAGATGGAGGCGGTGGGCCAGCTATCCGGCGGCATCGCCCACGACTTCAACAATCTCATCATGATCGCCAAAAGCAATTTGCGCATGCTGCAGAAACGCACGGCCGTGGCCGGCGGCTATTCGCAGACTGGTCAATATGTCACCTCCGCCGACGAGGCGCTGGACCGCGCCGCCGGCCTCACCCAGCGCATCCTGGCTTTCTCGCGCCGCCAGCCTCTGTCGCCCCAGCCGGTGCGGCTGAGCGAATTGATCTCGGGCATGAGCGAGCTTATCCGCCATTCCACCGGCGAAAAGGTCAAAACTCAGATCAAGCTGGCGTCGCAATGGTGGACCCTGTGCGACGTCAACCAGATGGAGAATGTGGTGCTCAACCTGGCGATCAACGCCCGGGACGCCATGCCGGACGGCGGCACGCTAACCATAGAAACCCGGGATGTAAGCCTCAAGGCACCGCCGCCGGATGTTTCGGAATTTGTCCCGGGGGACTATGTTGCGGTCAGCGTGCGTGATACGGGTGAGGGTATGACGGAATCCGTGCGGCAAAGGGCACTGGACCCTTTCTTCACCACCAAGCCGCAGGGCAAGGGCACCGGGCTGGGATTGAGCATGACGTTCGGTTATGTGCGTCAATCGAACGGGTATCTGGTGATTGAAAGTGAGCCGCGCAAGGGCGCGACCATTACCATCTATATGCCGCGTTATCTGGAGGTCCGTGCATGAGTCAGATTCTGGTTGCCGAAGACGAAGCCATGCTGCGGGCCATCGCGGTCGAGATGCTGGAAGATGCCGGTTTCTCGGTATTCCAGGCCGGTGACGGCGAGGAAGCCCTGGCGCTCTTGAAAAGCAATCCCGGCATCGAGGTGCTGGTATCCGACATCAAGATGCCGCGGATGGACGGCTACAGCCTGGCGGAAGCAGGCCTGACGCTGAGGCCGGAGCTCAAGATCCTGCTGATGACCGGCTATGCCCAGGACCCGCCGCCCGCCCTGCTGCGCGCGCGGGAAATTCACACCCTCCACAAGCCCTTCAATCTGGAGCGGCTTTGCGAGCTGGTGGGCGAGATGACGGCCCGCACGTAACATCCTGTCCTGACGCTGTTTTCGCCCCGCGCGCCCCTGGCAAACGGCCGTTAACCGGGAAGGAAACAATCTCCCGCTAGGGTTGCCGTCCAATTGGGATGGGGACCAATGCTCGGCCGGTGGAGCACACATGCGCGCGACACGTCGCTGCTGGCGCGCTATTCGCGCACACTGGGCGAAATGACGCTGCGCCGTCACACCGAACTGGCCACCCAATCTGCCCGCATCGAATCCGACATGGCCAGCCGGGCCAAATCCGCATTTCTCGCCACCATGAGTCACGAATTGCGCACGCCGCTGAATGCGATCATCGGTTTTTCCGACCTGATCCGGAACATGAAGGCCGAACCGCAAGCCGTGGCGGCGGGCAGGGATTATGCCGGACATATCGCCGATGCCGGCCGGCATTTGCTGGAGGTGGTGTCCGACATCCTCGACATCTCCAAGATCGAGAGCGGGACCTTCGCGCTCCACCCCGAACCCTGTAACCTGGCCGACATTATCCATTCCGCCATCGCTATGGTGCAGGAGCGCATCGCCGCCAAGAATCAGCGCCTGCAACTGCGCCTGCCGCGGGCGCTTCCCGAGCTGGCGGTGGATGCCAGGCGTATCCGGCAGATCCTGCTCAATCTTCTTTCCAATGCGCACAAATACACCGCCGAGCGGGGCCAGATTCTGGTGATCGCGCAGAAAATCCGGGATGGCAGCGTCACCATCGCGGTGGCCGATACCGGCTGCGGCATGGACGGCGAACAGATGAATCTGGCGATGACGCCTTTCGGGCAGGTGCAATCTCATTATACCCGCACCCAGGAAGGCACCGGCCTGGGCCTGCCCATCGCGCGGGGCCTGGCACGCCAGCATGGCGGCGAACTGCATCTGGAAAGCGAACCGGGCGCCGGC
>JADMIO011406775.1_pt1 | contig 47307 bp, 36 predicted proteins | sample 8958161 | NCBI WGS metagenome assembly JADMIO01 (sample SAMN16585339, study PRJNA669376) | soil metagenome | isolation source: Crop rotation soil | place: USA: Cullars Rotation, Alabama | collected 2011
GCCGCGACTTCAAGTCACGTGAATTCCAAGCTTCGGATCCCACTGTGCTGGAAAGGCCTTCCCTCGTGCCCGCTTTGTCATGGTGGGGGCGCGCACGCGCCGTCTTAAACGCCGGGCCTCAGCGCGTGTATCCGTTCGGGTAGTAGAGCTCGCCTGCGCCCACGTCCGCGACGACGCGCACCTTGTGGAAGCCCTTCTCGGGGTGCGTCGAGAGGTATGTGAGCGCGAACTGGCGCGAGAGCAGCGAGTCCACCTCGCGCAGGAACCTGTCTATGCTGACCGGCGCGGTCGTCCCCTGGAAGAACGCGCGGCCGCCCGTCTCCGACGAGAGTCGGCTGAGCGAGCCCTGCCCGTTGCCGACGAGCGCGAAGTTCGCCCCCGCGGCCGTCGGCTCGTAGATAGAGTAGACGGCGACGCCGAGCCGCTGCGCCTCGTTGATCGCGCGCTGTAGGTCGAAGCCCGTGCCGGGCGAGGAGTTCTCGAAGCCGCGCGAAGTGTCCACGCCGTCGCTCAGGAGCAGCACGGCGCGGCGCCCCACGGGCTGCGACTCGAAGCGCTTGAGCGCGTCGCGCGTCTGGTCGAACGGGTCGTAGGGCGCGACCGAGGGCGACGAGACGGGGATGCGCAGGGACTTCGCCGCGCGCTCCAGGTTGCCCGTGAACTTCTGCCGCACCTGCAAGGCGCCCGCGCGCAGGTAGCCGACCATCACGCGCGAGCCCGGCGGCAGGCGGCGTATGAAGTCCGCGATGCCCTTTATCTCGTTGCTCACGACCGAGGAGAGGTCGTCCTGTATAAGCACGGCGACGGTCATCGGCGAGCGGCCCGCGCCGCGCGTAGCGAGTATCTCCTGCCTCTCGCCGTCCTCGAAGACCTGCAAGGCGTCGAGGTAGCGCAGCTCCGCCTGCTGCTGGCGCTCGGGCGGCCGCACCGTCACGGGGATGGTCACCGTGCGCACGTCCCCGCGCACCTCTGCGCGCGCGCCCGCCTCCGTGCGCCTCTGCGCGCGGGGCGCGGCCCAAGGCGCGCAGACGGACGCGGTCAGAAACAACGCCGCGAGAATCCAGACCGCTCTTCTCATCGCCCCTCCCCGGCGCGCGCCTGTGTGGCGCGCCCCGCTCTGTTATTATAACTTGTCGGAGGTCGGAAACGTATCGGGGCAGCGGCCGGGTTTTAAGGGATTGCAGACGGCCGCCCGCCCCCGTTTGATGCATTTTCGTGGACAGGTGTCTAAGGGTTTGAGCCGGAGAATCAGGGCCGACGGGATGACGGCTGGCGAGCGCATGAAGGCGCGGCTCCTGGCGTGGTCGCCCCTGCTCGCCTTCCTCCTGCTCGCGCTGCCCCTGCCCGCATACTTCCTTTTCCGGTACTTCACAGCGGCCGAGAACGTGGGCGAGTACATGCTCTTCGCGCTCACCTCGCTCGGCGCCTTCTCGCTCTTCGGCCTGGTCGCCGCGTTCGCGGTCGTCTTTTACCGAAGGCTCTGGGAGCGGCGCCTGCGCGAGCGGCTGGCTACGGACGGCGTGACGGCCGGGGAGCTGCGCTGGTTCGAGTCGGAGCTGACGCCCGAGCAGCGGCGCGCGCTCCGGGAGATGGAGGCGCGCAAGCCCTTGCTCGCCGAAGCCTACCGCGAGACGCTCGCGGCGCGCGTCACGGCCGCGCGCGTGCTCGCAGGAGCGCGCCGCGACGCAGAGCTGGTCGAGCGCCGCATCAAGACGGCCGAGGGCTTCCAGACCTCGAACCGCGCGGAGCTTGAAGAGGGCCTGCGCAAAGACCGCGAGCGCCTCTCGCGCGTGGAGGGCGAGGCCGCCGAGCACCTGAGCGAGATGGACGCGCGGCTCCTCTCCATCGAGTCGCTCGCGAGCCGAGACGCGAGCGAGGCCGAGACGGAGGTGGCGCTCCGCCGCCTCGGCGACGCGCGCGAGAACTTGCCTCTCGGCCTCGAAGGCATACGCGAGGAGCAGGAGGCTCGCGAGGAGATCGAGCGAGAGCTGCGCGAACTCCCGCCGCGGGACGAAGGAAGGATGAAGGCGGGGGGATGAGGGATGAAGGGAGAGCCTAGCTGCTTCAACTTCACCCCTCGTCCTCCCGCCCTCGTCCTCTGCCCTACGCCGCGCCCGTCGCCTTGAGTCGCTCGTCTAAGTCGGCCAGCCTGTAGACTCCCTCTTCAATCCGCTCGGCGAAGCCTTCGCGCACGAGGGCGTGGTTGCCTTTGCCCGCGTCCGGGCGCGAGAGGCCCGTCACCTTCGAGAGCTCGCCGCGCAGGGTCACGCCGGCGCCCGTGAGGTACGCGCGCGCCACTTCGCGCAGCGCGTCCTCGCGCCTCACTTTCAGCGTTAGCTCCCGCGCGAAGCGCCCCTCGCTGAGCGCCCAGATGTAGGTGAACCAGGGCTCGTACAAGACCTCCTGCGGGATGACCTTCAGCGTGCGCTGCAACTCGTCGAGCGCCTTCGTGAAGCGCGCCCGCTCCGTCACCTTTGAAGCCTCGCGCAGGTCGCACGTAGCCATCTCCCACTCCTTACGCAAGACCTTCAGCACCGCGCGCGCGTCGTCCGACAACTCCCGCGCCTCGGCCCTGCGCGCGACGCCCCAGAGGGCGTTGAAGTGCGGCACGAGGCGCGGCGCGACGAAGGTCGCGCGGTTCTTCGAGAGCTTCGCGTAGTAGACCCGCCCGCGCCTCATCACCTCGTCCTTCAGCATCCAGGTCAGGCTGGCCTCTGGGTCTTTCTGGACGTTGCGCGGCATGTGCGCGTCGCGCCGGCCGCAGACGGCGACGTAGAGCGAGGGGCCGGGCCGTCGCGAGTCGGTCATCGTCGCGCAGAAGCCCGCCGACTCTACGAACTTCTCCGCCTCGACGGCCGTCTCGACGCGCGACTCGGGCTCGCGCCGCCACGCGCGGTCGCGGTACGCCTCAACCTCTTCTGGAAGTGCCTTGAACATCTTCCAAAAATCGCCGTGTTGACCTTGACAAACCTCCGCCAACCCTGTTTAATCAGTTGTAGCTGCTCTTTTTCCGGGGCAGCGGCAGGTGTTTCAAAGCCAAAGTCGTCGCCGTCGGCCGCCGGGTCTCATGCCCCTTCGCCCGCGAAAAGGCCGCTTGCAGCGCGACGCCTCCCTACCCCAGCCCCGCCGATTTCGGAGGTGCGAATTGAACGGCCACACCCGAGAGCCAGAGAGTTTTTCGACGCGGAAGCCCGACCGCCCGGCGGCCGACGCGCCCGCGCGTCGCGGCGTGCGTAAAGATAGCACCGGCGCGCGCCGGCGGAAAACCGCCGCGCGCCCCTCGACGCGCGCTCTCTCGCGTGCGTGCGTCTCGCGGCTCGCCTCCCTCCTGCTCTCGCTCTGCATACTCGCCGCGCCGGCCGCCGCCCTCACGCCGAAGGGGCAGAAGAACTACAAACAGGGGCTCGAATACGAGGCCGCGCAGCAGTGGGAGAAGGCCGCCGAGGAGTTCTCGCTCGCGGTCGCGGCCGAGCCCTCCAACAGCGAGTACCAGTTGCACTACAGGCGCGCGGTCTTCAACGCCTCGCAGGCGTTCATGCAGCAGGGCGGCGCGCTCATGGACAGGGGCGACTACCTCGGCGCGTACAACGCCTTCCGGCGCGCCAACGCCTACGACCCCGCGAACGAGCTCGCCGCCTCGATGATGGATCGAGCCTTCCGCCTACAGACCGGCAAGGGCGAAGACGCGAAGCCGGAGCCGCGCGCGCCCGCCGCCTCGGCGAGGCTTCAGCCGACCGCGTACGCGCCGGCGGCCGACTCTCCCGCGCGCGCGCAGGACGACTCCGTGGGCTCCCCGCGCAGCGAGGAGCTGCACGCGATACAGTACGGCGGCGACCTCGAACAGTTCGTCAAGTACCTAGCGCGCCAGCTCAGGCTCAACGTGATGTTCGACCGCGACTTCCCCAAGCGCAACGTCAACGTAGACCTTCAGGAAGTGACGGCCGCGCAGGCGCTCGACTACATCTTCCTCACGCAGGGGCTCTTCTTCCAGAAGCTCTCGAACCGAACCATCCTCGTCGCCGAGCAGGTCAAGCGCCCGCAGTACCAGCAGCTCGTGCTGCGAACCTTCTACCTCTACAACGTAGACCCGAACGACGCGCGCCAGCTCATCACCGCCTCCATCCCGCCGCAGGCAGGCCGCCAGCCCGTCATCACCGCCAACAAGTCCACGAACTCCATCACCGTCCGAGACACGCCCGAGAACGTCCGGCTCGTCGGCGAGCTTCTGCGCAGCATAGACAAGGAGCGCGCCGAGGTCGTTATGGACGTGAACATCTACGAGGTCTCGCGCGAAGACCTGATGCAGCTCGGCAACCAGATAGGAGGGAGCGACGCGCTCACGAACCTCGGCGGCATACAGAAAGGCCTGAGCGTCGTCGGAGGCAGCCGCCAGGTCGTCACGCAGGCGCTCTCGGCCGTCCCGACCGCGCTCGGCGCTGCGTTCATCGTCCCGCCCACGACCCTTTCGGCGCTACAGCGCAGGGACAACACGCGGCTCGTCGCCTCGACGCAGGTTCACGCCTTCGACGGCGAGAAGTCCACGGCGCACATAGGCCAGCGCGTGCCCGTGCAGACGGCGACGGTCGCGCCCTACGGCGCGGTCTCGACGGGCGACAACAACAACAGCGGAACCAGCGGCGTCACGACGCAGGGCCTCTTCGGCGGCAACGGCTACCCCGTGATTCAGTACGAGAAGACGGGGCTGACTTTGGAGTTCACGCCGCAGGTCTTCCCGGACCTCGACGTGCAGGTGAAGATGAACATCAAGTCGAACGACGTGACGCAGCAGCAGGGCAGCCCCGCGCTCACGCCGACCTTCACCGAGCGCAACATCGAGGGCACGGCGCGCATACAGAACAACCGCACGATGATGATCGCGAGCGTCGCGCAGAACTCGCAGTCGCGCGGCCGCCAGGGTCTGCCCGTGCTCGGGCTGATGCCCGTCCTAGGCCGACTCTTCTCCGCCCCGCGCCGCGAGGACTCGCAGACCGACATCGTCATCGCCGTCACGCCGCACGTCATGCGCGCGCCCTCCGTCACGCCGCAGGACGAGGAGGCGCACCCGTCCGGCACCTTGCAGACGCCGACGAGCGACACGCTCGAAGCGATGCTTCAGGAGGTCGACCGCGAGGAGCAGCTCGCCGAGGCGCGCTCTATCCCGACGAACCGAAACATAGAGCTTCCCGACGCCGGCTCCGAGCAGGCTTCGGCGAGAGTCCGACAGGCCCCAGCGCAAGCCCCCGCGTCGGCCGCGCAACAGTCCGCGGCCGACGCGGAGCAGCCGGACGCGTCGGACGCTGGCGCCCCGACCTACATCCCCGCGCCGAAGGCCCTCATTGGCAACGTCTCGGAGGAGACGGCCGCGCGGCCCTCTGCGCGCGAGGCTTCGTACGACCCTTCGTCGGACGTGAAGCACGCCGACGCGCAGGCCGGCAAAACGGCCCCGAGGCAGGACGCGTCTCTGACAAAGGACGCGTCTCTGACGAAGGATTCGGCCACGGCGCGGGACGAGTCTCCGAGCCCCGCCGGCTCGAACTCGCTCTTCTCCTTCCGGCCCTCGGCCGCGGCGTCGCCCACGCCCGCGGGCGAGAACGCGACGACGCGCGCACGCGTCGTCAACGCCGCCCCGGCCGCCGCGCCTTCCTACTCGCCCGACTCCAACCTCGCCGCTAACGCCACTGCCGAACGCGCGGGAGCGCAGGCGACGAGCGCGGCCGCCTTCAGGCTCATGGCCGACCAGCAGCCTTTGCGCGCGGGCGAGAGGCGCGAGCTTAAGCTGCTCGTGAAGACGGACGCGCCGCTCGGCATCGTCGCGGTCATGCTGCGCTTCGACACGCAGGCGCTCGCCGTGCGCGCCGTGCGCGAGGGCAACCTCTTCAAGCCTTCGGACGCGCAGCTCACGCACACGGTCACGCCCAGAGGGCTGCTGCTCGTGACCGTCTCTTCGCAGGACGCGCCCCTGCCGGTCAGCGGCGCGGGCGTCCTGCTGACGCTCGAAGTCGAGGCGCTCGCAGACTACGCGGGGCCTTTCAAGTTCGACGCCGACGACGTGAACGTCGTGGCGACGGACGGCAGGAAGGTTCTCGTGAAGGTGATCGACTGAGCGCGGGCCCTCGGCGGGACTTCAGTATCACGACAAATCGGCTCTAGCGACGAACGGCCGCCGGGCGCTCAAGCCCGGCGGCCGTTCGCACGCGCGGTCTCCCGAGCTTTCAGTCGTCGGCGTGCGCGCCCTTCCGCTTCTGCCTCTTCAGCGTGCGCCCGTATTCGAGTGCGTGCCCGACCGACTTCTCGACCTCTTCGAGCCGGAACGGCTTGAGTATGAAGTCGAAAGCCCCTAGGCGCGTCAGGCCCTCGGCGTGCGTGCGGTCGCCTATGCCGGAGATGACTATGACGGGCGTGCCGGGCCTCGCCTGCCGCAGGTGGCCGAGCAGTTCCAGCCCGCTCAGGCCGGGCATGGAGATGTCTGTCAGCACCACGTCGTAAGGCTGCTCGTCTATGAAGGCGAGCGCCTGCTCGGCCGTGGCCGCGGCGTGGCAGAGGTGCTCTTCCGAGAAGAGGTCGTAGAGCACGTCGCGCACCGCCGCGTCGTCGTCAACAATCAGGATGGCTGCCATCTCTTCCGCCCTTCGGCCCCCGAGTCGGAACGTGCTCCCGCCACGCGCGCCGAACTCGCTCGCGCTCTGAGTCGAACCTCCGGTCTGTTTGGCTGGTTCAAACGGTGAGTGACGGGGCGAGCGAATACTAACATAACGGCGCGGGGTTTGGAACAATACGCGCGTACGCGCGCGAAAGAATGAGGTGAAAGAAAGAGGGCGCGGCGGTTGTCGAAGCCGCCGCGCCCTCTGGTCATCGGAGACGGCCGCGCCGTCCCCTCTGATTCACCTGCTCACCTTCACCTGTTCGTCGGCGCGCTCGCGCGGACTGTGACTTCGGAGCCGCTCAGGAGGTTCAGGTCGTCGCTGCCCTGCACGTAGACGGAGCCCGCGCCCGCCCCTGCGCCGACTATCGCGCCGATGGCCGCGCCCTTGCCGCCGCCGGCGATGGCGCCGATGATCGCGCCGACCGCCGTGCCGATGGCGGCGCGCTGCGCGGTCGTCGAGCCGCGGCTGCTGTCGTCGCGCACTGTGCCCTCGTTGTCGACCTGCACCGTCTCGCCGCTCTGCGCGCGCACCGACTCGACGAAGCCGGCGAACTGGTACGCGCGGCCGTCGCGCGTGCGGATGGTGTCGAAGTTGAGCGACATGTCGGAGCGGCCCGTGATGCGGCCGCTGCGGTTGACGCTCGCGATGCGCCCCTCTATGACCGAGCCCTCGAACTGCCCCGGCGAGGTGACGGTCATCGTGAAGCGGTCGCCCACGCTCGCCGTCCTGGTCGAGAGGTCTGTGTCGAGCCTCGCGGTCAGCACCTGCCCGTCGGGCACGATGAAGCCGCCGCCGTTGTTATTGTTGTTGTACGGGCCGTTGTTCCGGTCGTAGCCCGCGGTCGTGCCCGTGTAGATGTTCCACTGCGCCACGTCCGACGTGCGGTCGTAGACGTTCGTCACGGTCAGCGGGTTCGCGCCGAGGCGCTCGTTCCAAATCTGGCGCGTGACGCGGAGCCGACGCCCGCCCTCGATCGGGTCGAAGGTCACCGTGAAGTCGGTCTCGCGGTTGCCGGCGGAGCTGACGACGAGCCGGTCGCCGTTGAGCTGCGCGTTCACGCGCGAGTAGCTGCCGTTCGGGAGCTGCTCGCGGCTCTCGGGCGAGTTGGCGACGAAGGTCGTCTGCGGCGCGCGCGAGCTGGCGATGGTCACGTTGTTGCCGCTGCGCTCGATGGCGATCATCTCGGGCGCTTCGAGGCGGCGCATGAGCTGGTCGTGCACCCTCTGGCGCTCCGAGTACGGCAGGTTGCGCGTGGCGTTGTCGGCCATGGCCGAGGGGTTGTCGCTCTGCGACGGGTCGAGGCGGAACGTGCCGGTCAGGCGGTTCTCGGCGCGCGTGCCGCCGCCGTTGTTATCGCCGTAGCCGCCCGCGGTCGTGCCGTAGCCGGGCAGCGCGTTCACGTCCCAGTTCCAGGCGACGCTGTAGGCCGTGGCGAGCTGGTTCAGTTCGCCGCGGAGCGCCGTCCAGTCGTTCTCGGCGCGGTACGAGAGCCTGTTGCGCCGCATGAAGTCGTCGATGTAGGTGGCCTGGCGCAGGACGTTCTCCACGTCGGCCGTGGCGGAGTTGCGCGAGTTGAAGCGCGAGCGTAGCTGGTCGGTCGCGTTCTCGAAGTCGCGCACGAACTGGTTGATGTTGTCCTCTGCGCGCGTGCCGTTGTAGGTGCTGCGGTCGAGCGCGGTGCCCATGTCGGAGCGGAAGCGGTCGGTGCCGTTCTCGATGCGGCGTATGAGCGCGTCGAGCTGGCGGTCGCTCACGCGGTAGGCGACGCCCGTCGGGCCGCCGTTGGCGCCGTAGCCCGTATTGCCGTAGGTCGAGCCGGTCTGCGTCCAGTCCCAGGTGACGTTGTAGGCGCGGGCGAGCGCGTCGAGGTCTGCGCGCAGAGTCGACCAGTCGCCCGAAGCGTTCCCCGACAGGTTGTTCCTCATCATGAAGTCGTTGAGGAACGCCGCCTGCCGGAGCACGTTCTCAACGTCGGCCGCGGCCGACGTTCGCGCGTCGAAGCGCGAGCGGAGTTGGTCGGTCGCGCTCTCGAAGCTCTGCACGTATCCGTTGAGCTGGTCTTCGGTCGAAGTGCCGTTGTAGCGGCTGCGGTCGAGCGCGTTGGCGAAGCTCGAACGGAAGCGGTCGGCGTCCGTTTCGACGCGGCGCAGGAGGTTGTTCACCTGCCGGTTGCTCATGCGGTACGGGCGCTGCGCCTGCGCGGCCGTCGCGCAGAGCGCGACGAGCGCGACGAGCAGCGCGGTCGAGACAGTCTGTCTGATTCTTCTCATCACTCTTCCCTCCAAATCGTTCTCAAATTTACTTGTCTGAAGTTTTCGGCGGCGCGCGAGACGGCGCCGCCCCCTGCTCGGCCGGATGTTGGGGAGAAGCGTGTAGAACCCCGGAGAAACATACGCTTTAAGCAAGGAATCATCCGCCCTCAACTTAGGCAAGCACCGTGCCCGAAGGCGCGGCTCGCGTCAGACTGACTGGCGCGCGGCGGAGGGGAGCGTGGGAGAGACGAAACTCGCGCCTGTGATTCGACGAGCGGCGCGCGGGTTGCCGTTATATTTTCGGGGCGAGGCTGTTATATCGCCGCTATTCTGGCAACGCGTCTGTACTGAACCCGACTCGAATGTTCGGCTAGCGTACAACGCGCGGGCGCGCGTCCCGGCCCTTTCTTTCCCGTAATTTAAGCGCGCCGCGCGGCGCGTGTTATGCTTGCGCGCTCGGGAGGCACGAAAGCTCATGGACAACTCGGACGCGAAGGCGGTCGTCCATTCGGCGGGCGAAGACTTCTTCGTCGCCGTCACGCCGAGCGGGCACGCGCAGGTGCTCGACACGAACCACGAGCGCGCGAGCGCCGCGACGCCGATGGAGCTTCTGCTCATCGCGCTCGGCGGCTGCACGGCCGTGGACGTGGTCTCGATACTGAAGAAGAAGCGCGAGCGCGTGACGGACTACCGCGTCGAGGTGCGCGGCGAGCGCCGCGAGGATCACCCGCGGGCGTTTACGCGCATGGAGGTTCGCCACGTCGTGCGCGGCCGCGGCGTCTCGGAGAAGGCCGTCGCCTCGGCTATAGAGCTTTCGGAGACGAAGTATTGCAGCGTCGCGGCGACGCTAAGGCCCGGCGTGGAGATAGTGACGAGCTACGAGATAATCGAGGACGTTGAATGAAGATGGCGCTCACGGCCCAACAGATTCTCTTGTGCGCCGCCTCCCTCCTCTTGGCGCTCTCCTGCGCGAACGTCGGCGCCCCGCGAACGTCGAACGCGTCGAACGCGGCCAATGAAGTTCCGCACGCGCCCGCCCTCTCGTCCGAGGCGGCCGAGCCAGTCGTGCTCTCGCCCGAAGACCAGACCGAGGACGCGCTCAACTCCACGCGGCGCGCGGACGAGTCGGGACGCGCCGAGGGCGGCGCGCTCCCGCGGCTCACGCCGCAGGAGCACATGCGCCGCGCCGCGATCTATCAGGCCAACCGCGCCTTCGACGAGGCGCGCGCCCACTGGCGCGCGCTCATCGAGCGCTACCCGACGGACGCGAACGTCCCGGCCGCCTACTTCGGCATCGGCCGCACGCTCTTTCAGGAGAAGCGCTACGAGGAGGCGCTGCCCGTCTTCCAACAGCTCGGCGACTCGTACGCCTCCACGCCCGCCGGCCGCGACGGCTTCTACTACGTCGCGGCGACCCTGCTGCGTCTGAACCGCCCCGGCGAGGCGGCCGCGCGATACGCGGAGTACGCCGAGCGCTTCCCGAAGGGCGAGCGCATAGAGAACGCCTACCTCAACATCATCGACTCGCTGCGCGAGGCGGGCCGCGCCGACGACGCCCTGCCGTGGATAGAGCGCACGCGCGCGACCTTCAAGGGGACTGCGACCGACACGGCCGCGCTCTTCGCGAAGCTGCGCCTTTACGTTTCGCGCTCCGACTGGCAGTCGGCCCTACAGACGGCCGACGAGCTCTCGCGCGCGCGGCTCACGCGCGACGTGAACACGACGCAGGGGGAGGTCGCGTACCTGCGCGCCTTCAGCCTTGAGAAGTCCGGGCAGAAGGAGCAGGCGGCGAGGGCCTACCAGTCGATACCCGACGGCGCGGGCTCTTACTACGGGTGGGTCGCGACCGAGCACCTTGAGAAGCTCGGCGGCGCGGCCAGGGCGCAGGCGGCGGCGCGCGAGGCGCGCGTCGAGTCGGATGTGAGGCGCGCGGCCGGAGACTTCCCCGCCCCGTTCCGCGACGAGGTCGTGCGCGCGTCGAGGCAGCAGAAGCTCGACCCGCGGCTCGTGCTCTCAATCATGCGTCAGGAGAGCGGCTTCAACCCGCGCGCGAAGTCGGGCGCGGGCGCGCGCGGCCTCTTGCAGATGACGCCCGACATGGCCGCGAAGTACGCCCCGCAGGTCAAGCTACAGAACGTCACGGAGGACGACCTCTACAGGCCCGACGTGAACCTGCTCGTCGCCACCGCGTACCTCGCTGACCTGGACCGAATGTTTCCGGGGCTGCCCGAGGCAATCGCCGCGTCCTACAACGGCGGCGAGGACAACGTCGCGCGCTGGGTCGCGCGCTCGGTTCACAAAGACCGCGGCGTCTTCACCTCCGAGGTCGGCTTCACGGAGTCGAAGGACTACGTCAACAAGGTGCTCGCCAACTACCGCGCCTACAAGATTCTCTACACCGAAGACCTCAAGCCCCGCCGGTAAGGCAAAAGTAGGGAGATAAGAAACGGCGCGGCCTTCATCCCCGGTTGATGAAGGCCGCGCTCCTTTCCTCTTAACCTTTGCCTTTTTACTTTCGCCTTCTCTCAAGGCTCGGGGCTGTAGCGGTGATCGTCGAAGCCGCGCGCGCGTTCTCGACGCCGCAGCGCGTCCTCGTCGTCGCGGTAGGGGCGCGGCAGAAGCCCGAGGCGCATGAGCGCGTCGCGGTACTCGTAGCGTATCGTGACCTCTGCGGCGGGCGCGCGTTCGAGCCGCATCTGAATCCAGTCCACGTCGTAGCGCGTCGAGCGGCCGATGCCCGTCGCCGCGTAGCCGTCGTCGCGCCGCGGCGCTACGGCCGTCGCGCCCGCGCTCCCCCTCTCCTTCGCGCCTTCGCCCGCGCGCGACTGGTTCTCGACCGGCGACTCGGAGCGGCCGCTCGACTCGTCGCGCCCGTCCTCTTCGTAGTAAGGGCGCGGCGGCGGGGGCGCGACGGGGCGAGGGCGCGGCGTGGATTCGCGGTAGAAGACTGCGGTGATGACGCCGAGGTCTGAGGCGCGGCCGAGCTTCGCGGCGTATGAGTCGCGCTCGGTCGTGAAATAGAAGCGGCGCGCGCTCGTCGAGCTGGTCTGCCAGCCCTTTATGCGGACGGTTCCGTAGGGCTCTATGACCCACTTGCTCGACTCCCACGAGGACGTGCGCCGCGCGTCAATCGTGTTGAGCCCGTCGACCGACAGCGCGACGGCCACGCGCACGGGCAGGGGGTTGCGCACGACCAGCTCGTACTCCGCGCCCTCGCTCGCCTCCACGTAGCGCCGCCCGCGGCCGTAGATGGCTTCGAGCGGGTAGCCGCCGACGACCACGTCCACGTCGAAGCCCCCGTACTCGGGCCGAAGGACGCGCCCCTCCTGCGCGCGCCCCGCCGGCGCCAGAGCGACGAGAATCGAAAGCGCGCCGAGCGCCGAGAACAGCCTCAACTTATTCATGGTCTCCCCTCCCACGTTCAGACTCCCGCACAGGAGGAACGGCCCGCGCCGCGACTTCTTGCGGCCGTCGTTTGGGGGGAGTGCGCGCGGGCCCGGTCGGGCTACGCGAGGCCGCTTTTCGGGGAGAGCAGGAGCCGCGCGAGGGTCAGGAGCGCGAGCGTCGTCGTGACCGCGGCCGACAGGAGGCAGTAGACGCAGAAGGCGTGTATGCGGAACGCCTGAAGGTAGACGAACCAGAGGGTCGCGAGGAACATGGCGGCGACGACGGGCGCCACGAGGCGGCGCGCGCCGCCGTAGCCGAAGAGCGCGAGTGTGGCGAGGCTGAAGACCGTGAAGTAGGCGAGCGCGCCGAGCGCGGCGACGGGCACGTGGCCCGCGACGGTCGCGTAGCTGCTCTGCAAGACCTCGTCGCAGCCGGAGACGATCATGCAGCGGACGCTCCGGCCCGACAGGTGCTCCACCGTCAGGTAGCTCGCGTCGAAGAGGCCCACGAGCGCGACGAGCGCCGTCAGCGCGTCCCAAAGGCGCGCGCGGTCGCGCGGCGTCCCCGTCTCTGTCAGCGCGTCGCTGCTCATCAAACCCCCGCCCTTCCGAGCCTCAACCCCGAACGGTCACTTGGCCCCGGGGCCGAGCGCCGCGTCGATCTCCCGGCGCAGGTCTTCCTCCGTGACGAGCTTGCCGGGCATCAGCTCGCGGCCGTTGAGGTAGACGGTCGGCGTGCCGCGCACGTTCAGGGAGTTGCCGCGCAGAACGTCGGCCTTTATGCGCTCGGTCAAGTCCTGCCGCTCCATGTCGGCCTTGAACCTCTGCACGTCGAGCCCGAGCCGCGTGGCGTAGCTGTCGAACTGCACGCGCGGCTCCATCGACTCGCTCCACTCCTTCTGGTTGTCGTAGAGCGCGTCGTGCATCTCCCAGAACTTGCCCTGCTGGCCCGCGGCCTCGGCCGCGCGCGCGGCGAAGAAGGCGTAGCGGTGCATCGGGAGCGGGTAGTTGCGGAAGACCAGGCGGACGCGCTCGCCGTAGTCCTTCACGACCCTGCGCAGTCCCGGCTCAAGGTTGCCGCAGGCCGGGCACTGGAAGTCGCTGAACTCTTCGAGCGTGATGGGGGCGTTCTGCCCGCCGCGCGTGTAGGGGTCGGGCGCGCCGGGCGAGAGCTGGCGCGGCCCGGCGGGCGTCGCGGCCGAGTTCGCGTTCTGCTCCGGGGCCGTGTCGGTGGACGCGCGCTGCGACATCAGCACCACGGCCGCGACGACGGCGACTAGCACGACGCCTATGATGACGAATGGGAGGACGCTCTTCTTGGGTTCGGGTTTAGGGCTCGGGGACTTTCGACTCATTCGGCTAAGCACCGTTTCGGAAGATTTCTAAAACCGGGCGACGCGGGCAATGTTAACACCTCCGACGCCCGCGGCCGAAACGCGCCCGGCCACTTTCGGCGCGCGCCCGCTTAGAAAAAAAGGAGATTTGTGTTAAGTTTTGCGAACCCACTGCCCCCATCCTGTAACACCCCTGGCGAGAGCGAAGACCGGCGGTAGGCCGAGGCCGAAGACGCGAGGAGCTTGATGAGCCACAACGAGGCGGCAACGACGCAATTCCCGGACAGCCCGGTCTCGATCTACGACCGTTTCACGAACCTCTACGACCTGATGTTCAGGTTCAACGGCTACGGGCGCTCGATGGAACGCTACCTGCGCGAGACGCCGCTCAGGCTCCCCGCGGGCGCGCGCGTGCTCGACGCCGGCTGCGGCACAGGGCTCCTGACGCTCGCGCTCCTGCGCGTGCTCGCGCGCCCCGCGGAGATCACGGCCGTAGACCTCTCGGGCCGCTCCCTGCAGACGGCGCGCCGCGCCGTGCGGAAGCTCGGGGCCGTGCGCCACGGCGTCGCCTTCGTGCAGGCCGACGCGCTCTCGCTGCCGTTCTCGGACGAGTCCTTCGACCTGCTCGTGACGAGCGGCGTCCTCGAATACCTGCCCCTGCGCGACGGCCTGCGCGAGTTCGCGCGCGTGCTCGCGCCGGGCGGCCACATGGTCTTCCTGCCCGTCAGGCCGTCGCCGGCCTCGCGCCTGCTCGAAATAATGTTCCGCTTCAAGGCCCACCCGCCCGAGGCCGTCGCCGAGCACACCGAGGAGTTCTTCCGAGTCCTCGAACACCACCGCTTCCCCCCGCACGAGCCCATCGGCTGGACGAAGTCCGTCGTCCTCGCGCGGAAGCAGTAAAGCTGTCGGCGTTCGGCTTAAATGCCTTTGCGTTCTCTGCGACTACTTTGCGGCCTTTGCGGTTAGATCATCTGACTTAAACGCAAAGGCCGCAAAGTAGTCGCGAAGGTCGCTAAGAATTTAAGGCTGAGGGCTGCGCGCTCACTCGTCACTTGGCGCTCGCCACCCCTTTAATCACTTCGCGCGCGATGGTCGGGATGATGTCGCGCTCCTTCGCCACGTCGGTCGTGAAGGTGACGATGACGAGGCGTCGGCCGTCGGGGAGTTCCACGTAGGCCGCGTCGTGGCGCGCGGTGCTCGTCCAGCCGGCCTTCGACCAGAGGCGCGCGCCCGGCTGCAAGGCCATCCCCGTGAAGCCGTGCGCCTGGTCGTCCGGGTCTTCCGACGCGCCGGAGAAGTCGCGCTTCAGGAGTTCCATCATCTTCGCGCTGCGCGCGGGCGTGACGGCGCGGCCCGTCGCAATCTCGGAGAGCAGGCGCGCGGTCGCGTCGGTCGTGAGCTTGTTGCGGTTCTCGAACTTCGGCCCGAGGAACTGCCGCTCGCGGCCGTACGGCCCCTCGCACCAGGGCTTCTGGTTGACGTTTATGCCGCCGGGGCCGACCGCGTAGCCCTGCGAGGCGAAGTAGCGGTTGACGGCGTTCCGCTTCTCCGCCCACTTCTTCAACTCCTTCTCCGAAAGCTCCGGGCCGTTCGACACGCCGGTCAGCGTGTCGAGGACGTAGTGCGTCGCGTCGTTCGACGACTCGACGATCATGTCCTTCAACCCGCGGTCGAACTCCTCCGTCTCCTTCAGGCGGCCGTCCTCCAACCGGCGGTGCGCGGCCGCGAGGTAGAAGAGCTTGACGACGCTCGCGGGGTATATCGGCTCGGAGCCGCGGAAGCTCGCGCGCCCGACGCGCGCCGCGTCCGTCAAATCCAGAACCGTGACGGCGAGGTTCTTCTCCGCGAGCCCCTTATCCTTGAAGCGTTCGAGCGCGACGCGCACGGCGTCGTCCAAGACCCTCTGTAAACGCGGCGAGGCTTCGGGCCCCTGCGCGCCCGCGGACTGGGCGCGCGACGACGCGGCGCACGCGGCGAGCATGACGGCGGCGAGCGTTATGGTGCGAATGTTCATGGCTGCGGATTTTCGTTCTTACTTTTAAGACCGCGCCCCTCAGCGCGCGAGGTTGACGAAGGCGAGTATGACGAGCGCGTTCGAGAAGTCTATGAAGAACGCGCCGACGACGGGCACGACGAGGAAGCTCCGCGGCGCGGGCGCGAACCGCTCGACGAGCGCCTCCATGTTCGCGACGGCGTTCGCGGTGATGCCGAGGCCGAAGCCTATGTGCCCGCCCGCGGTCACCGCGGCCTCGTAGTCGCGCCCCATCAGGGGGAACGTGACCAGCACCGCGTAGGCCGTCGTGACGAAGACCTGCGCGCAGAGAATGACGACCATCGGGAGCGCGAGGCCCGCGACCTTCCAGAGCTCAAGGCTCATCAGCGCGATGACGAGGAAGAGCGCGAGGGCGACGCCCGCTATCAGCTCGACCGCGCGAGCGCTCAGCCGGAACCAGCCCGTGCGGTCGTCCACGTTCCGCACGACGGCCGCCAACACCATCGCGCCGATGTAGTCGGGCAGCGTGAACCTCGGGCTCTTGATGAGCAGACTCAGCAAGGCCCCCGCGCCCATCACGAGCAGCACGAGCAGAAGGTTGTGGAGCAGCGCGCCCGCGCTCAACCCCGCTTCACGGTCTTCGCCTGCGACGCCTTCATCAACGAACGCGCGCCCGCTCTCCCCCTCCTCTTCCGGCGCGACCGTCGGGCTGAGCGCCCAGAACTCCTCCTCCGCGGCGTCGCGCGCGCCCTCCACTTCGCGCGCGTGCGCGAGCCGGAAGCGGCGTATGAGCGCGGTCGCGACCGGGTTCCCGACGAGGCTCGAAGTGAATATGCCGAACATGGCCGAGGCGATTATGAGAGAGCCCGCGCCCGCTATGCCAAGCTCGGCGAACTTCGCCTCCCAGGCCTGCCCCGTCGCGGGCCCGCCCGTCAGCGTCAGCGCGCCGCAGATGACGCCGAGCAGCGCGGGCGCGCCCAGCGCGACGGCCAGCGCCATGCCGACCACGTTCTGCACCACGGCCGTCAGCGTCGCCAGGAGCCAGAAGAAGCCCATGCGCCAGCCGCCCGCGCGCAGGAGCGCGGTCGTCGCGCCGAGTCCGATGGTCGTGAAGAACGCGGTCTGAAGCGGCGCGCGCAGCGTCGTGTTGAGCGAGACGCCCAGCAGCCCGCCCGAGCGAAGGGCGAAGACCAAGCCCGCGAAGAGCAGCCCGCCCACGGCCGCCGCGGGTATGTTCGCGCGCGACAGGAGGCCGACGCGCCGCCGGACGAAGTACCCGGCGAAGAGCGCCAGCGCCGCGAGCGCCAGAGAGAAGACCAGATCGAACTTGACTGTGCGAAGGCCCTCGACGACCGCGAACTCCAACGCGACCCTCCTACGGAATGATGTTTGAGCTTCGGCGGGTTGCAACGCCGTGGTTACGGGAGGCGTGAGGGATTGTGAGTGAGGGCGCGCGGCCGCGCGCCGGTCAACAAAAGTTCGGGGCGGCTGTGCGCCGCCCCCTTTCACTCACTTTCAAAGCTGGCCGTGCGATTAATCCGGCCGGCGCGGCGCGCGCGCCACCTCTCGAGCACGCGCTTCCTGCGCGCCTGCCTGGCGTGCAGGGCCGCGAGCATTTCCGGCGAGCCGAAAGTCCAGTCGATGGTGTCGTCGGCCGGCGTCAACGCCTGACGCACGTAGATGCCGGGCTGATCCTCGCGGGCGAGCTTCCAGCCGCCCTTTTTCATCAACGTATCAAGTTCCAACCTATTCGGCAACGTCGCCACCTCCTTCTCCGGAGTCAACCGCGTATCATGGGGCTGATCATGCCGGCCCCTTTCGCGACCTGATCTAACACCGCGTCGCCGCTGAAGCTCGCGGCCAAGTCCTCGTCGCTGTCCACGGTCAACACGCCTAGGATCGGATTCTCTACCTTCGGCCTGTCCTTGTCAAATTTATCAAGGTCGTAAATCGGGACGCAGAGAATCACCCGGAGGGTCGGCCTCACCATCGCCCTCTGGTACTTATTCATTTTGTACTCCGTCTCAAGCGCCTCTTTGGCCTGCGCCAAGTCCACGACGTGCCAGTCGTGCGCCTGCCAGCACTTCCCGCAGGCCCCGGCGTCGAGGTCGAATTCGAGTTGGTCGTCCGCGTCCCTGTCCATGTTGTAGCGGTAGAGCACCTTCAGCCTTTGCTTCCCGTTCTCCCCGACGGGCATGGTGACGTTGAGCCGGAGGTGCATGGTGCTACGCCCGAGGACTCCCCTGATGGCCGCGTGAAGCACGGCGAGCGCGTCCTTGACGTTCTCCGGGTCGGCGGGGCCGAAGTATGTCCTCAGGTATGCCCACGCGCTGTCGCGCCCGCGGACGTAGAGCTCCTCTTTCTTCGCGGCTTTCATCTCGAAGTCCAGCGTGTTCGCCCGGACTTTGAGCGGCACCAGGTGCAGGTTTTCAATCCGCCTGTACTGCAAGTGGGCGTCGCCGGAGAGCGCCGTGGAGAAGAGGGCACCCAGGAAGGAGAAGAAGGTGTTCTTCTCCTCCTCGGGGTCTGTGAGCTGTACGAGCCGGAAGCCGAAGGTCGGCGGCAGCTCATTGACGTAGCGGTCGCGCTCCTCGTCGAATACCCACGCCGGGAAGTTTGAAAGCAGCCCCCCGTCAACCAGCTTGAGTTCCTTAGGCGGCTCGGATTGGCCGTCCGCGTAAGGGAACGGGTAGAAGACCAGCGGTATGCTAATCGAGGCCGCGACGGCCTCGGCCACCGGCGTGTCGGGCGTCTTCTTACCGCTGAATTCGAGAATCTTCTGGTTGGTGAGGTCTGTGACGATGACGGCGAGCGGGATCGGCAGATTTTTGAAGAGCACTCTCCCGGTATTCGCGTCGGGCCTCACCTCCGGCGCGGCGGCGAGCGTTTTATCCAACCACTCGACGAAACTCTTCGTGACGAGGAAGCCGCGTTCGTTAATAAATTTCCTGATGCGCCCGTTATTCCAAACGGTGCTCCAGACGGCCTTGGCCCCGCCCGTCAATATCCCGGAGCCGAAAATCCACTCGCCGCTCGCGCGAACCCTCTGGAGGTTGCCCCAGCTCTTCTTGTCGAAGAACTCCACGAAGTTCATGTCGAAGAGCCCCTTTTTCTCCTCGGGCTTTCCGACCTCCTTTTCGGGGTTGTAGAGATCGTCGGCCCGGTAACCTGCGGCGACCAGGGCGGCGACGATGGAGCCGGCCGACGCGCCCGCGACGCCGATGAACTCTATATTCTTTAGCTCGGCGGCCTTCAGCGCGCCGATGTGCGCGAAGCCTTTGGCCCCGCCGCCCTCGAAGATACCGAACGCTTTCGTGCCCATCGCTGGCCTCCTCTGGGTGCGCCGCGCCGTGACGATAGGGCGCCAAAGGGTGCGCGGAATATATCGCGGCGTGTCAAGGGCGCAGGTGAAGAATGATGGAAGTTAGACGACTACGAGCTCGAGGCGTAGCCGCTACGGCTACGGCGGGCCGAATATTATCACAGGCCGTCTACGGGTCAAGAGGGATCGTCGGCGAAAGCGAATCTCACTGACCGCCGGCGAATCCCCCCGACTACCGTTCGCCGGCCGCCTCGTAGACGACGCGCCCGCCCGTGATGGTCATCGTCACGCGCACGTTCTCTATCTCTACGGGGTCTACACGGAAGATGTCCTGCGAGAGGACGATGAGGTCTGCGAGCTTGCCGGGCGTGATGGAGCCCTTGACGTTCTCCGCGAACTCGGCGTAGGCCGAGCCCGTAGTGTAGGCGCGCACGGCCTCCTCGACCGTTATCTTCTGCTCGGGCGTCCAGCCGCCGGGGTTCTTGCCGTCGAGCGTTCGGCGCGTGACGGCCGCGTAGATGCCGAGCACGGGGTCTAGCGGCGCGACAGTCCAGTCCGAGCCGAAGGCGAGCACCGCGCCCGTGTCGAGCAGCGAGCGGAAGGCGTACGTCGTCTTCGCGCGCGCGGGGCCGATGCGCTTCTCAGCCCAGCGGCCGTCGTCGATGCAGTGGTACGGCTGCATCGAGGCGACGACGCGGTCGCGCCCGAAGCGCGGGATGTCCTGCGCGCGCAGGTGCTGCGCGTGCTCGATGCGGAAGCGCCGGTCGCGCTCGCCGTGCTCACGGGCGACCCGTTCGTAGATGGTGAGTATGGAGTCGTTGGCCTTGTCGCCGATGGCGTGAATCATCACCTGAAGCCCGGCGGCGTCCGCCGCCTCGACTCTCTTGAGCATCGCGCCCTCGGGGAACATCTCGTCGCCGGGGAGGCCCGACGTGTTCGGCGCGTCGAGGTAGGGCTCGAATAGGAGCGCGGTGGTCGAGCCGAGGCTCCCGTCGGCGAAGCCCTTGAGGCCGCCGATGCGTAGCATGTCGCCGCCGAACGCGCGCCGCACGCCGACGCGCCCCAGCCGCTCCCAGTCGGGCAGGGGCGAGACGGCGTAGATTCTCGTCTTCAACTCGCCGCGGTCTAGAAGGGTCTGGTAGACGCCCACGTCGTTGCCCGCGGACATGTCCTGCACGCTCGTGACGCCGTGCGCGGCCGCGTGTTCGGTGGCGGCGCGCGCGGCTTCGAGCTTCTCGTCGAAGCTCGGCTCGGGGAAGACCTTCCAGACGAAGCTCTGGGCGGCGTCCTTGAGAATGCCCGTCGGCTCGCCCGTCTTCGGGTCGCGCACGATGAGGCCGCCGGGCGGGTCGGGCGTCTCGCGCGTCACGCCCGCGAGCTTGAGCGCGTAGCTGTTGGCGAGCGCCATGTGGCCGTCGAGGCGGTTGACGAAGACCGCTCGGTCGGGCGTGAACGCGTCGATCAACTCCTTCGTCGGCAGGGGCGAGCCGGGCCAGCGCTCGTGATCCCAGTCGCCGCCCGTGACCCAACGCCCCTTCGGCAAACGCTCGGCGAAGCGGCGTATGCGCTCGGCGAACTCCCGCGGCGTCGCGGAGTCGCGCAGGTCTACGCTCGAAAGCTGAAACCCGCCCGAGAGGAAATGGACGTGCGCGTCGTTGAAGCCCGGCAGCACGAGCGCGCCGCGCGCGTCCACGACGCGCGTGCGCGGCCCCGCCAGACGCCTTATCTCATCGCTCGCGCCGACCGCCGCGACGCGCCCGCCGTAGACGGCGACCGCCTCGGCCGAGGGGCGGCCCGCGTCCATCGTACGCACGTTCGCGTTGACGACGACGAGGTCGGCCTCGAACTGCCGCGCGCCTGCGCGGGGCGGGATGAAGGTTGACATAAGACAGGCGAGAAGGACGGAGACCAGCGCTGCTCTCATCAAGGGGTTTTCCTGTTTAAAGGTTAGGCGCCCGCCGCGCGAACGGTTCTAAGAGAACGGAGGCGTAGTGTATCATCGCGCCGTCTGCTCCCGTCAGAATTTTTCCGTCCGGCCCGACCGAAGACTCCGGTTGACACTCTCGTCAACGCGTCGTTCGAGGAGTAGACTAGGGTGGGTTACGGCGAAGATTTCGGAGGCCCAATGACGCACGAGGAGATAGCCCGCGAGTTGGCGGCGCTGCCGCCCGAGGGGCAACGGCAGGTGTTGGATTTTATAGCCTTCCTGCGACAACGCTACGCCGGCGCCGAACGCGCCGCGGAGGCGGAGGCGTCCGACCTCTCCGCGGGCGGTTTTATCGGGATGTGGCGGGAGCGCGAAGACATGCGGGATAGCAGCGCGTGGGTTCGCGGGGGCCGCGAGCGCGAGTGGACGGGCCGGTCGTGACGGCTAACTTCGTAATCGTTGACACGGACATTTTGATAGACGCGGGCCGCGGTGTCGGCGAGGCGGTCAACTGCTTAAAGGATGTCGAAAGAAGGTCGTCTCTGGCGGTCAGTGTCATAACGCAGATGGAGCTTTTAGTCGGCTGCCGCGACAAAGCAGAGATGCGGCATGTCGAGGGCTTCCTCAATAACTTTGCGCTTCTAAAGCTGACGGAGGCGATATCGGACACGGCGGTTGACCCGCTGAGACAGTATCGCCTGAGTCACGGGCTGTTGATTGCCGATTCGTTAATCGCCGCGACGGCGCTTGCCTACGGCGTCCCCTTTGTCTCAAAGAACCAGCGAGATTATAAGTTCATAGCAGGTCTGAATCTGCTGGCGTATCCGTAAACCACTCTACGCACCGCGCCGGCCACGCACGCGAACGACTCAGGTGGATAAGCTCGTCAAAGACCTCCGCGCGATTCTAGGGCCCGGGCAGGTCATCTCAGAGGCGGAGGAGCTTCTCGTATACGAGTGCGACGGGCTGACGCACTACCGCCACAGGCCGCGCGCGGTCGTCTTCCCTTCCTCAACCCAAGAAGTCTCGGAGGTCTTGAAGCTGCTCTGGCGCGAGCGCGTGCCCCTCGCGCCGCGCGGGGCGGGGACGGGGCTGTCGGGCGGCGCGCTGGCCGTGGGCGGCGGCGTGTGCGTGGAGCTGGCGCGTATGCGCCGCGTGCTGAAGGTCGACGCGGAGAACCGCTTCGCGGTCGTCGAGCCGGGCGTCGTCAACGCGCAAATCTCGCGCGCCGCCGCGGCCGAAGGGCTCTACTACGTGCCAGACCCTTCGAGCCAGGCGAGCTGCACCGTGGGCGGCAACGTCGGCGAGAACGCGGGCGGCATTCACTGTCTGAAGTACGGCACGACGACGGATCACGTCCTCGGCGCGCGCGTCGCGCTCTCGGACGGGCGCGTCGTGGAGTTGGGCGGCGCGTGCGGGCAGGCGCCGGGCTACGACCTGTTGGGCGTCTTCGTCGGCTCGGAAGGGACGTTCGGCATAGCGACCGAGATAACCGTCAGGCTGACGCCGGTCGCGCCCGCCGTGCGCACGCTGCTCGCGGACTTCACGGACATCGACGACGCGAGCCGCGCCGTCTCGGCCGTCATCGCCGCGGGGATAATCCCCGCGGGGCTCGAGATGGTGGACGGCGTGACGATTCGCGCCGTCGAGGCGAGCGTCTTCGCCGCGGGGATGCCCGCGGACGCCGAGGCGGCGCTGCTCGTTGAGCTGGACGGGCTCGAAGCGGGGATGGACGAAGAGGTCGCGCGCGTTCGTCAAATATGTTCCGAGCACGGCGCGCGCTCCGTGCGGCTCGCGGCCGACGAGGCGGAGCGCAAGAGGCTCTGGGCCGCGCGCAAGGGCGCGTTCGGCGCGATGGGGCGCATCACGCCCGACATACTCATACAGGACGCAGTCGTCCCGCGCTCGCGCCTGCCGGAAGTCCTCGCGGCGACATACCGTATAGGCGCGCGCTACGGCCTGCGCGTCGCGAACGTCTTCCACGCGGGCGACGGGAACCTACACCCGCTCGTCTGCTTCGACTCGCGCGACGCCGACCAAGTCGCGCGCGTGAAGGAGGCGGGCCGCGAGATAATGGAGACGTGCGTCGCCGCGGGCGGGACGATTACGGGCGAGCACGGCGTGGGCCTGGACAAGAGCGCGTACCTCCCGCTCGTCTTCTCCGAGGAGGACATGGGCGCGATGCTGCGCGTGCGCGCGGCCTTCGACCCCGCGGGGCTTTGCAACCCCGGCAAGATAATCCCCGTGCTCAAGGGCTGCGGCGAGGCGCGCGCCGTCGCCGAGAGCAAGGCGGCCTCGCGCCCTAACGGCGACGGGCAACCGATTAAAGTCGAAGGGCGAGGAGCGGAAGGCGAAGGACGCAGGATAGAGGTCGAGACAGCAACGCTCTCATCAACGCTCTCACCCTCAAACGCCGCCGCGCCCGTCGCGTCTTTAAACTTGGGCGACGACGGAAGTGGCCCGCTCTTCGTCGAGCCAGGCTCGGCCGAAGAGGTCTGCGAGGTCTTGCGCGCCGCGGAGCGCGAGCGCCGTAGCGTGTTCCCCGCCGGCGCGTGCGCGCAGCGCGACTTAAGAAACGACGTGTTGCCCGCCCGCGCCGTCGCGTTGAAGACGACGCGCATGGCGCGCCTCGTCGAGCACGAGCCCGCAGACCTCGTCGCGACGGCCGAGGCCGGAATGACGCTCGCGGACTTCAACCGCGAAGTCGGGCGCGCGGGCCAGCGCCTGCCGCTCGACCCGCCCGGCGGCGACGGCGTGACGCTCGGCGGCCTCGTCGCGACGGGCGCGGCCGGCGCGCAAGGATTCGGCTACGGCGCGCCGCGCTCGTACGTGCTCGGCATGAAGGCGGCGCTCGCGGGCGGGCGCGTCATTCGCGCGGGCGGCCGCGTCGTCAAGAACGTCGCGGGCTACGACCTCTGCAAGCTCTTCACAGGCAGCCAGGGCACGCTCGGGGTCATACTCGAACTCACCTTCAAGCTGCGCCCGCGCCCGCGCCGCGAGGCGAGTCTCGTCGCGCGCTCACGCACTTTGAGCGAACTCCTCGAAGCGTCGCGCGCGCTCGCGTGCTCGCAACTCCTCCCCGTCGCAGTCGAGCTTCTGTCGCCGCGCATGGCGACGGAGGTGGGGCTGAGTGACGGGCGCGAAGAGTTCTTTATGCTCGCGCGCTTTGCGGGGACGCAGAGCGCGGTCGAGTATCAGCTGGCGCGCGCCGTCGAGGTCATCGCGGGCCGAGCGAAGGGCGCGTGCGCGTCGAACGTCGCGGAGGACGACGACGCGCTCTGGTCGAGGCTCGCGGCTGCCGGGGCGACGCGAGGGCTGGTCTGGCGCGCGTGCGCGCAGCCCTCCGCGCTGGGTCAACTCCTGTCCCGGCTCCACGCGGCCGACGAAGATGCGAGCGAACTGATGTGGCACGCGGGCGCGGGCGACGGGCGGCTTCGCGTCTTCGGCGCGACGACGGGCGGCGCGAGCGTCGCCGACGGGGATGAGTCCGCCGCGGCGCGGCAACTCGGCGAGATGCGCGAGGCTGCGCGGGCCGCGGGCGGCTGGCTCGTGGTCGAGCGAGCGGCGGCGGGGCTCATGCGAAGTTTCGACCCGTGGGGCTTGAGCGATTCGGCAGCGTTCCTGATGGGGCGCGTCAAAGATCAGCTCGACCCGTCGGACACCTTCTCGCCCGGCCGCTTTCCTGTCGGCGGCCGGCGCGCTTCGTAAGCTTCATGCGTGAACACACGACACAACTCGCGTGCGCTCTCAAGGCCGAGGGGCCGAAGCTCCTCGCGTGCGTCCACTGCGGCCTCTGCCTCGAAGCCTGCCCGACCTACGTCCACACCGCGGACGAGAATGACAGCCCGCGCGGCCGAATCTACCTCATGCGCGCGGTCGAGGAGGGGCGTCTCGCGCTCGGGTCGAAGGCTTTCTCGCGCCACATAGACCGCTGCCTCGGCTGCCGCGCGTGTGAGGGCGCGTGCCCCGCGGGCGTCGAGTACGGGCAATTGCTTGAAGCGGCGCGCGCGGACATCTCCGAGTCGGGGCGTAGGCGCGGATGGACTTCGCGCCTGCTCCGCCTCGCGCTCCGACACGTCTGGCTCAGGCCCGCGCGTCTGAGGCTCGCCTTCAAGCTCGCGCGCGCCCTGCGCGACTCGCGGCTCCCGCGCCTGCTCCTTCGCACGAAGGCTTCGAGGCTCCTGCCCTCGCGCGCGGAGTTCGCGCTCGCGCTGCTCGACGCCTCCTCGCCCGCGACGCTCCGCGAGGCGGCGCGCGAACCCGGCGGCGCGGCCCACGCCTCCGAGGGCGACGCGCACACGCGCGCGGCGGGGCCGGAGAAGGCCGCGCTGCTCTTCGAGGGGTGCGTGACGGAGGGGCTGTTCGCGCGCGTCAACCGCGCGACCGCGCGCGTGCTCCGGGCGAACGGCTGCGCGGCGCGCAGGCCCCGCGGGCAGGTCTGCTGCGGCGCGCTACACGCGCACGCCGGCGACCTCGAAGGCGCGCGCACGCTCGCGCGCCGAAACGTCGAGGCGTTCGAGGACGAGGGCGGCGCGCCGGTCGTGACCAACGCGGGCGGCTGCGGCGCGATGCTCGTCTCCTACGCGCACCTGCTCGCGGACGACGCGGAGTACGCAGAGAGGGCGAGGGCATTCTCCGCGCGCGTGCGCGACGTGAGCCAGCAACTCGCGGCGACGGGCCTGCGCGCGGGCGCGCCGCTCGGGGGGCTGGCCGTGACCTACGACGCCTCCTGCCACCTCCTGCACGGGCAGGGAGCGCGCGTCGAGCCCCTGCGCCTGCTCGGCTCGATAGAGGGCTTGCGGCTCGCGCCGCTCGAAGGCGCGGAGGTCTGCTGCGGCGGCGCGGGCGTCTACAACCTGCTCGAAGAGGAGCTGTCGGCGCGCGTCCTCGAAGAGAAGCTGCGGCGCGTCGCGGAGACGGGCGCGACAGTCCTCGCCACGGGCAACCCCGGCTGCCACATGCAGCTCGGCGCGGGCGCGCGCCTGCGCGGGATGGACTTGAAGGTCGTCCACCCCGTCGAGCTTCTGGACGAGTCCTACGGGCGCGCGTGAACTTTTTTGTTGACTGCGCGCGAAGACCGGGTTATCGTAGGCTCAACTTTGTAGAGTAAAGTAGTTGACGGCAATGCTTTTCACCACCTACCACACCTTTTGACGCCGCCGACGCGACCCGCTTTCGGTCGCGCCCTCCCAGTGTATCCAGGCCCCGGACTTAAACGCTTGAGGCATCCGCCGGCGGGAGGCTAGAAGACATCCGCGGAGGCGCGCGCCCCCGGCGCGAATCGTCGGCGGGCGACGCCGCGCCCGCCCGGACTTTTTAAGAGAGTATGACTCTGAACAATTTCATCAGCGAGGCCCTTTGCAGCCCGACCGATTACATCGCTTACTCCGTGAGCGAAAAGCTCGCCGAGATGTTCGCGGACAAGGCCGTCGTCGAGGGCGAGAGCGACTTCTTCGAGCTGGAGGAGTACGCGCGCGCGGGCCACTGTTCCGTCGTTTGCGAGCGCGGGATGCACAGCCAGTTCTCGACGCTCTGGCGCGGGGCGGGCCGCTCGCTCGAAAGCGAGGCGCAGAACGCCTGGTTCAACGTCCTCTGGCGGGGGCGGCTCTTCGAGGTCGTCTTCATCACGTGGACTGACAGCGGTTTCCGCTCGCGCTTCCACTGGATCGTCGCGGACACGCGCGAGGCCGCGGAGGAGTTCTACCGCGCGGTCTGCGAATGGGGCGCGGACGTGCGCGGCGAGATTCTAGTCTTCGACGGCGGCCACTGGGAGAAGAGCGAGGAGCTTTTCAAGTCGGTCAAGGCCGCGAGCTTCGACGACCTCGTGCTGCCCCCCGCGCTCGCCGAGGAGTTGCAGAACGACCTGCCGCGCTTCTTCGCCGCGCGCGAGACCTACGAGCGTTACGGCGTGCCCTGGAAGCGCGGAGTGCTGCTCATCGGCCCGCCCGGCAACGGCAAGACGCACGCGGTCAAGGCGATGGTCAACCGCCTCGGTGTCCCGTGCCTCTACGTCAAGAGCCTCGAGGCGTGCGACGGCGAGCACTCTTCGATCAGGAAGGTGTTCGTGCGCGCGCGCCACAACCGGCCGTGCCTCTTGGTGCTCGAAGACATAGACTCGCTCATCACGAACAAGAACCGCTCCATCTTCCTGAACGAGCTGGACGGGTTCGCGTCCAACACGGGCGTCGTCGTGATGGCGACGACGAACCACCCCGAGAAGCTCGACCCTTCGATACTCGACCGGCCGAGCCGCTTCGACCGCAAGTTCTACTTCGAGCTGCCCGCGCCGGAGGAGCGGCTGAGGTACGCGCGCCGCTGGAACGACGCGCTACAGGCTGAGATGCGCGTGGGCGAGCGTGTCCTGGAGGAGGTTGTGTCGCTCACGGACGGCTTCTCGTTCGCCTACCTGAAGGAGCTTTTCGTCTCGGCGATGATGCAGTGGATTAACTCGCCCGCGCCGCAGGAGATGGGCGCGGTGATTTTGGAGCGCGCGCCGCGCCTGCGCGGGCAGATGAGCCGCTCGAAGGCCGCGAAGAAGGAGAAGTGACGGCCGCGGCTCAACGGCGGTCGCGTGAGCCGTCGAAGGCCACACGGCCGCCGACGAGCGTCAGGCGGGCGCGGCCGGAGTCGTCGAGCGCCGCGAGGTCTGCGCGCTTGCCTTCCTCGATTGAGCCGCGGTCTTCGAGGCCGAGCAGGCGCGCGGGGTTGAGCGAGGCGACGCGCGCGACCTCCGTCTCATTGAGTCCGAGCGAGGCGGTCATGCGCGCGGCGTCGAGCATCGTTATCACGGAGCCCGCGATGCTCCCGCGCTCGTTGCTCGTGCGCCCCTCGCGCACGCGTATGGTCTCGCCCCAGAGGCGGTAGTCGCCGTCGCCGAGCCCCGCGGGCGCGACGGCGTCGCTGATGAGCGAGACGCGCGCTGGCGTCTTGCAGCGAAGCACGAGGCGCAGCGCGAGCGGGTCGCTGTGGACGCCGTCGGCGATGAGGTCTACGGTCACGTCGTCTTGCAGGAGCCCCCAGCCTATGGGGCCGGGCTCGCGGTGGTGCAGCGGCGACATCGCGTTGAGGAAGTGGGTCATGTGTCGCGCGCCCGCGGCGCGCGCGGCTTCGAGCGTGTCGAGCGGCGCGCGCGTGTGGCCGACGGACGCGACCCAGCCGCGGCGCGTCAACTCTTCGACGAGCGCGACGCCGCCCGCGACCTCGGGCGCGAGCGTCATCAGATGCGCCGCGCCTTCGACGCCGAGCGTGGGCAGCTCGTCGAGCTTCGCGGGCGCGTCGAAGGCGCGGAAGAACTCCGTGCGCAGCGCGCCGCACTGCCGCTCGTTGACGAAGGGGCCTTCGTAGTGGACTCCGGCCGCGCGCGCCGCCGCGGGCAGCTCGTCCTGACGGCGCATCAGCTCTTCCACCGCGCCGACCGCGCGCCTGTACTCCTCGACTGGGCCGGGCACGAGCGTCGGAACCCACGTCGTGACGCCGCTCGCGGCGAGGAAGCGCGCGACCTTGTGCAGGTCTTCGGCGCCCGCCTCCATCAGGTCTACGCCGACGGAGCCGTGTATGTGCACGTCCACGAAGCCGGGGTAGAGCGTGAGCCCCGAGAGGTCTAGCGTCTCCGCGCCGCCCGCGCGCGCGCCGCCCGAGCCCGCGCCCGACTCCGGCGTCGACACGCGCGCGATGCGGCCGGCTTCGACGTAGACTTCCGCGCGCTCAAGGACGCCAGCGGGGGTTACGACGCGCGCGCCGCGCAGGACGAGCGGCGGCGGTTGGTTGCCTTCTTGTCTGTTGGACATGCCGCACATTTGAACGCGGGAGGCGGTTCGGGCGCAAGGGCGCTAGACGGAACGCGGCCATGCGCGAGCGCCGCCGCCGTGAGTTGATTGATACGAGTGTGCCCGCGGCGCCGTCGAACGAGCGCGCCGCGGGCACGGGTTTGAGGGCCGGGCTCTAGAAGTAGAACTTGGCCCCGAGCTGGATGGTGCGCGGGTCGTGCACGACGCCGATGCGGCCGAAGTTGCCGCTCGTCACGTTGAGCGAGTTCGGGCTCGCGATGAAGCTTCGGAAGTTCGTGTGGTTGAAAACGTTGAAAGCCTCGCCGCGCAGTTGCAGCGAGAGGTTCTCGCCGAAGCGTATGTTCTTGAAGAGCGAGAAGTCCACGCGGTAGAGCGCCGGGCCGTTGACGATGCCGCGCGCCGCGTTGCCGGGGACGTTCGCGAGGTTGGTCGAGTTCGCGGGCGGGTTGCGCTGGAAGCAGGCGGTGTTGAACCACTGCTCGAGCGTGTGCGGCGCGCCCTCGTTCGGGTCGCAGATTACGTTCGGGCGGTTCCCGGCGATGAGCGCCGAGATGTTGCCGAGGCCCGACGCGTCGAAGCTCGAAGTCACGACCGAGAAGGGCAGGCCCGACTGCGCCGTGATGATGCTCGTCGTCTCCCAGCCGCCGAGCAGGTGGCCCACGAGGCCCTTCTGGTCGCGGTAGAACGGCAGGTCGTAGATGTAGTTCAGCGTTAAGACGTGGCGGCGGTCGAGCGCGGCGCGGCTGTACTCGCTGCGTATGTCGAAGGAGTTCTCCGGCGCGTTCGAGCGGTCGTTCTGCTCGTCGGTCAGGTTCTTAGACCACGTGTAGGCGACCTGCACCTGCGAGTTCTGCTCGAAGCGCGACTGCATCTGGAACTGTAGGCTGTGGTAGTTCGAGCTGTAGCGCGGCTGTAGCATCGTGATCGAGCGGTAGCCGCGGTAGGGCCGTAGCTGGTCGAGGAGGTTGGTCGTGAACCCGGCCGGGTTGGCCGCGGCGAAGAAGCCCTGGCCCGGAACCTGGCACTGCACGGTCGTCACGCCGGGCGTCTGCAGGGTGTTCGCGCCCGTCGCGCATTGCGAGTTGATGGCGAGCCCCGGCGGAATCTCGTTTATCTCCGTGACGCCTACCAGGTGCGTGCCCTTCGAGCCGTAGTATCCGACGCTGAACATCGTGTTGCGCGCGAGCTGCTGCTGCCAGTCGAGCGACCAGTGCTGCATGTAGGGCGTGTGCCACTCGGGGTCTATGGCGCGGATGGTGGAGGCGGCCGCCGAGGGCGGGTTGGTGGTGCCCGCGGCGGGGTTGCTCAGGCTCGCGTTGGGGATGGTGAAGTTCTGCTGGTAGGGCGGGTTCTGGCCGATGATCTGCTCGGCGAAGCCCGCCAGCACCTGCTCGTGGTAGATGCCGTAGCCCGTGCGTATCGAGGTCTTGCCCGTGCCGAACGGATCCCACGCGAGGCCGACGCGCGGCGCGAAGTCCTTGTTCGAGGTCGGCACGATCTCCTGCCCCCAAGGCGAGACGGCCGGCGTGCAGTTGGCCGCGGTCTGGACGTTCTGCGAGTTGACGACGAGGCCGTTGCAGAAGTTGCCCGTGCCCGCGACGCGGTTGCCCGCGCCCGTCACCAGCGGCGCGTTGGCCGGGTTGTAGAGGGAGGGTATGAAGTTCGACAGCCGCCCGTTCTTGTCGAAGGGCTGGCCGAAGCGCGAGTAGCGTACGCCGTAGTAGAGCGTCAGGTTGTTGCGGAAGCGGAACTCGTCCTGCGCGTACGCCTCTATGTTGCTCTGCCGGAGGTCGGCCGTGTAGTCGGCCGAGCCCTGTATGAACGTCAGCGTGTTACCCTGGAGGAAGTTGGCCCAGCGCTGCAAGTTCGCGTTTATCGCGCCCTGCGCCCCCGTGCTGACGACGCCCGCCGGGAGCGTCCCGTTGAAGGAGGTGAATATGCCGTTGTTGGCGCCCGTCGTGTCGCCGATGAGCGCGTTCTCGTTCTTGCGGTAGCGCGAGTACTCGCCGCCGAATTTCCACGTGTGCCTGCCCGAGACGAGGCTCAGGCTCGCCTCCCACCCGTTCTTCGTCGAGAAGTTGTTGTAGGGGCCGAAGCTCGTGAGCGCGCCGAAGCCGTTGCCGGAGATCGAGGTCACGCGGTCGCGCGTGTTCACGAACGGCAGGTTGACGGGGTTCGAGCCGAAGTTCGAGAGCGACAGCAGGCCGACGCTGTGGCTGAGTATGGCGCCGTACGCGTGCGTGTAGCGGCCTTCGAGGACGGCGGTCGGGCTCAGCGTGTAGGTCGTCTGTAGCGTGTGCGTGCGGCCGGGCGAGTCCGTCTCGGTCGTAGAGACGCCGGGGAGGCTCCCGCCGCTAGAGAAGAGCGAGTTGGCGTCTATGGTCGGAATCTTGTCGTGCTCGTAGCGGTAGAAGGCCGTCCACTTGTCGCTGAAGCTGTGGTCGATCTTCAGTATCTCCTGCCGGAAGTCCGAGATGTTCTGCGCGGCCGAGACGAGGCCGAAGTTCGGCTGGTTCGGGAGCGGCAGCTTGTCGTAGACGTTGTTGAGGTAGGCGAGCGCCGCCGAGTTGAAGCGGTTCGCGGGCAAAGGCGTCCCGGCCGGCAGCACCTCCGTGCAGGTGTTCCCGGCGGCGTTGTAGGTCAGGCAGACCGGGATCGGGAAGATGCCCTGGCGCAGGTTCGCGTCGGGCACGCTGGAGGTCAGCGACACGTAGCGGATGTCCTTGCGCTTCTCTTCGGAGAAGAAGAAGAACGTCCTCTTCATCTTCATGAAGTAGTCCCTGTCCGGCCCCTCGCCGAAGTTCGGGAGGTAGACGGGGCCGCCGACGGTGAAGCCGTAGTCGTTGTAGCGGAACGGGGCGCGCTTGGCCTTGCCGTTGCTGTCGCGCCCGAAGGGCGGGTTGGCGAGCGAGTTGGTGATGAAGTCGTTCGCGTTCAGCCGCTCGTTGCGCACGAACTCGTAGAGGCCGCCGTGGAAGTCGTCCGTCCCCGAGCGCGTGACGATGTTTATCTGGCCGCCGCCGCTCGCGCCCGACTCTGCCGGGTAGAGGCTCCGAAGCACCTTGAACTCGCCGATGGAGTCGACGCTCGGGTAGGTCTGGATGGTCAGGTTCGAGCCGCGGTCGGTGATGTCCGCGCCGTCGACGGTGAAGGTGTTCTGGCTGCTGCGCGCGCCGTTGACGGAGATGTTGATCGTGTTCGCCTGGCCCGCCGGGTTGGTCGTGCCGACGTAGACCTGATCGGCGAGGTCGTTCGTGACGCCGGGCGCGAGCGTGACGAGTTGGACGAAGTTACGGTTGTTTATAGAGAGCTCGCGCGCCTGCGTGCCCGAGACGACCGTTGAGACCGAGGGCGTCGTCAGCTCGATGGCGATGGGCGCGGCCTCGACCGTGACGACCTCGGAGATGTTGCCCGCCTCCATCACCGCGTCGGCCGTGCGCCGCTGGCCCACGTCCACCTTGACGCCCGTCTGGACGGCCTTCTTGAAGTTGGGCGCCTCGACCGCCACGGAGTAGTTGCCGACGGGCAGCGGCGTCACGGCGTACTCGCCCTCGTCGCCGGTCGTGACGGTGCGTACGACCACGTTCTTGTCGGTGTCGGTGACCGTCACGGTCGCGCCCTTGACGGCCGCGCCGGTCGAGTCGGTGACGTGGCCGACGATGGAGCCTGTGGTTTCCTGCGCAGACGCAGACGCCGCGCCGAGCGCCACGGCGCAGACGACGAGGGCGACGATTCGCTTGAGCATGAGCTACCTCCAAAGTGTTTGCGGGACTGCCGTCAGATGTTTCAGGGACTGAAGTGGGCCGTAGCCGGCCTGAACGGCCCGTGAGCTTTCGCCGGGCGTCCTGGCCCGACACCCTCTTTAGTAGTTCGCGAATGACTTTCCGCGCCGCGGCCGTCGTCTTCGCGCAGGTCTGCGCCCGTCGGACTGTTGCTGTCTCGCGCTCTTGAAAACCTTGAAAATGAAAAGGGCGGACGACTTTTGGCTGCGATGCTTACGCGGCATTTTAATGAACGCCGGGTCAATAATCAAAGCTAAAAGATTTTATCATACAAATAAGCAGGATTTTTAGATCGCCGCCCCCCCGTCGCCCGCGCCGAACGACACCTCGACCCAGCCGCGCACGCCGTTGACGAGCCAGCAGCGCGTGGCGCGGCGGATGTCCGCCGGCCTGAGCACGCGCTCCGAGACCGAGCCCTCGCGCAGCAGCGCCCCACGCAGCGTCCCCGCGAGCAGCCCGCACACGCGCGGCGGAGTCCAGCGCCGCCCGTCGAGCTCTAACACGAGGTTGCCGTTCGTGAACTCGGTCAGTTCCCCCTCCTCGTTCCACAGCAGCACGTCGAAGACGCCCTCGCGCTCTGCGCGGCGCGACTCGTAGACGCCGCGCCGCGTCGTCTTGTGGTAGAGGAAGCGGTCGCGCCTGTCGACGGGCGTGCGCGCGAGCGCGGCGGGCTGCGCCCCTTCCGTGAGTACGAGCGGCTCGCTCTCGACGCGCGCGCCGCCCGTGCGCGAGACGAGAAGGCGTGCGCGCCGAGGCGGCCCCTCCCGCCCGTGCGCCGAGGCGTGTTCGGCCAGCGCCTCGCGGACGCGCGCCTCCGACAAGCGGAAGTCGAAGTAGCGCGCGGAGGAGCTTAGGCGAGCGAGGTGCTCTTCGAGCAGTCGGTATCGCCCGGCTTCGAGCCTGATGGTCTCCAGAAGCTCGAAGTCGGCCGGGTCTTCCGCGAGCAGGCGCGCCTTCCCAAGCGCCTCCTCGTACTCGCCGCGGGGCGTAGAGTCCCAGGTGACGCCGCCACCCGTCCCGTACTCGGCCGCGCACGCTTCGGAGTCCACGACGACAGTCCTGATGGGCACGTTGAAGAGGGCGTCGCCTCCGGGCCCGACGCGGCCGACCGCGCCGCAGTAGACGCCGCGCGGCGAGCCTTCGAGGCGCGCGATGAGGCGCGTCGTGCTCACCTTCGGCGCGCCCGTCACGGAGCCGCACGGGAAGAGCGCCGCGAAAATCTCTTCGAGCGTCGAGCCCGCGCGCAGCCGCGCGCCGACGGTCGAGGTCATCTGGAAGACGGTCGGGTGCCGCTCGACCCTGAAGAGCCCGGCCGCGCGAACCGAGCCCGTCTCGGCGACGCGGCCGAGGTCGTTGCGCAGCAGGTCGACGATCATTATGTTCTCGGCGCGCTCCTTCTCCGACGCGGCGAGCGCGCGCCGCGTCGCCTCGTCCTCCTCCTCCCAACGCCCGCGCGCCGCCGTCCCCTTCATCGGCCGCGTGAGCACGCGCGGGCCGCGCCGGCGGAAGAAGAGTTCGGGCGAGGCCGAGAGGATTTGGAAGCGGCCCGTGTCGAGGTACGCGCCGAAGCGCGTGGGCTGCGCGGCGCGCAGGCGCTCGTAGAAGGCGAAGGCGTCCCCGCGGAATCGCGCGCGCAGGCGGAAGGTGTAGTTGACCTGGTATGTGTCGCCGCGCGCTATCGCCTCGCGCACCTCGCGCACGTTACGCTCGTACGCGTCGCGCGTTTCGGACGGCCCCCAAGCGGAGAGGGCGTAGTCACCGCCGGCGAACAGCCCCCCGGGCCGACGCGCCGCGGGCGCGTCGAAGACGCCGAACCAGAGGAGCGGCGTCGCGGCCTCGCGCACGACGAGGGCGCGGTCGAAGGCGGGCGCGGCCTCGTAGGCGACGTAGCCGACCGCGTGCGCTCCGGCGCGCGCGGCGCGCTCGACCTCGCGGAGCGCGGGGCGCACCTCGCCCAAGTCCGAGGCGGTGATTATTTCGAGCGGGTTCGTGAAGAAGGCGCGCGCGCCGCGGCGTCCGCCGAAGTCGAGCACTGCGGAAGGCGCCTGCGCGGTCACAGCGCGGCGGCGAGCGCGTGCGCGTCCGCGCCTTCGGGGACGCCTTCGAGGACGAGAACCGTGGCGCCGGAAAGCTCGACGAGCGCGCCGCCCCCGGGGGTCTTCCAGAAGACGCGGCCCGGCGCGGCCTGCGCCGCGGGCTCGACGCCGTAGCGCTTCGTCGTGCGCGCGACGTACGCGTCGAAGAACTCGCGCGCGTCCTGCTCGGTGTCCCAGACGGCCTTCTGCGCGACGAGCACGTCCGAAGGGCTCGGCCCCGTGAAGAGCGCGTACCGGTCGCCGCCCCAGCCCGCCGAAGCCTTCCTGGAAACGTCGGGCGTCTGTAGTATCTGGTCGAGCAGGAGGTAGTAGCCCCACTCGCCCTGCACGTCGTTGTCGGCCATCTTCCAGCCGCGGCCGAGAGAGGCGGAGATGTCGCGCAGCGTCACCTTCTGCGGCGCCTCGCCCGCGGCGTATTTGTCGTTGTGGAGAATCTGCTCGGTGGACTTCGGGAGGTTCTTGTACGCGGCGGAGACCGCGTCCCAACCGCCCTGCTTGTAGACGCCCGCCACCCACGCCATGCCCTGGAAGTACGGGAAGACCAGCGTCTCGCGCAGGAAGCGCGGGGCCTTGTCTATCTGCTCGGTCGCGGACGCGCCCGCCGCGCCCATCGACTTAATGAAGGCGAGCTGGCGCGCGGGGTTGCGGACGATGTACTGCATCATCAGGAACGACGCGTCGCCCTCGACGAGCGAGTGCGCCGCGAGCTCCGCGTCCGAGTCGTGCTTGGGCCAGTTCTCGAAGCGGCGTAGGTTGAAGTGCTGATCCTGTAGGGCGTGCGTCAGCTCGTGCGCCATGACCGGCTTCTGGCCGTCGAGGTCTATCCAGTCCGCGAGGTAGAACTCCTGCGTCTTCGGCTCGTAGTAGCCCGCCACCTGCTCGGCGAGGAGCTTGATGATGAAGGGGCGGAGCTGGAAGTCCGCGGGCGCGAGCCCGAGCTTCTTCATCACGGTCTCTGAGGCGCGCAGCTCCTCCGGCGTGGCGCTCTCGTCGAGGTTGCGCACGAGCATCTGCTCGATCTCGGCGCGCGACTGCGCGCCGCTCTGCACGGGGCGCAGTATGGCGAGCTTACGAATCTCGCTCGTCTCCTGTAAGACTTCGGCCGTCGCCTCGCGCACGGCCGCCGTCTTCGGGTTGACCGCCGCGGGCTTCGCCCTCTGCGCGCCCGCGCCCGGGCCGCAGAGGAGGGCGAGCGCGGCTACGGCCGCCAGCGACGCCCGCGAGACGAGTTTGCGCCAACTGATTTCCTTTGACATCTACGCCCTTCGCTTCTATAGTCCGCTGAAACCGAACTGACCTCGAACCCTGAACTCTTACGGGGCCGCCCGCGCGGGCGAGGCCCACTTTAGAACCCTACGGATGATGCAACCGCTGGAGGCAGACGCACTCTTCGACGACTGGCACGAGACGACCCTGCGCGTCCGCTACGCCGAGACCGACCGCATGGGCGTAGTCTACCACGCGAACTACCTCGTCTGGTTCGAGATCGGACGCACCGAGTTCTGCCGCGCGCGCGGCTTCGCCTACAAGGACATGGAGGAGAACGACCGCGCCTTCCTCGTCGTCGCCGAATCTTACTGCCGCTACAAGGCCCCCGCGCGCTACGACGACGAGCTGATAGTCCGCACGCACATCACGGAGTTGCGCCGACGCTCCGTGCGCTTCGGCTACGAGATCATACGCGCCGACGACGGCGTCGTCATCGCCGAGGGCGAGACCGGCCACGTCGTCACGGACGCGAACAACCGCGTCATCTCCATGCCCGAGAGCTACCGCCTCGCCCTCAGCTCCCCCCCGCTCGCCCCGAGGGAGAGTGAGTAGCGGGCAGTAGAAAACCAGCCGACCCAAGTCGGCTGGTCGCCCGCTTCGTGTCTTCAGCCCGCCGCCTTCCGGCGTCCTCTCACAGCCCGCCCTTCAAGACTCGTGTGGCAGCGACAGCCTTGATATCTCTCGCGCGCGCCCCGTCGAGTCGTCAACGTCTATGAGGACTGCGCAGATGCGAACGTCGCCCTTCGAGTGCTCGGCGCGGGGGGCGGCCGGGTTCAGGAAGCGCGCTATCGCCCCCTCCCTCTCCATCCCGATGCAGCCCGAGTGGCTCCCCGTCATTCCGACGTCCGTGATGTAGGCCGTGCCGCGCGGGAGCACGCGCTCGTCGGCGGTCTGCACGTGCGTGTGCGTGCCGACGACCGCCGAGACGCGCCCGTCCAGGCGCCAGCCCATCGCGACCTTCTCCGAGGTCGCCTCGGCGTGCATGTCTACGACGCGGACGCGCACGTCTTCGCCCAAACGCGAGAGCAAAGAGTCGGCCGCGTCGAAGGGGTTGTCGTGCGTCGGCGGCATGTAGACGCGCCCCATCAGGTTGATGACGGCCGCGCGCACGCCGCGCGCCTCGCCGACCCACATTCCGCTCCCGGGCGAGGCCGCGGGGTAGTTCGCGGGGCGCAGGAGTCGCGGCTGGCGCGCGATGTAGTCGGCCGCCTCGCGCTTGTCGAAGATGTGGTTGCCGGAGGTCATCACGTCGATGCCTGCGGCGAACAGCTCTTCGCACATCGAGCCCGTGACGGAGAACCCGCCCGCGAGGTTCTCCGCGTTCATCACGGCGAGGTCGACCGCGTGCTGCTCGCGCAAGTCCTGTATGCGTTCGAGCACCGCCACGCGGCCGGGCCGCGCCACCACGTCTCCGATCATCAGGACTCTCATGGCTCAAAAACCGTAAATGGTGAACGTTAAATCGTGAGTGGAAGAGAAACGGTCTTCACTATTCACGATTTACCATTCACCATTCACCAAAAAGAAAAGGCCGAGGGGGAACCGCGGCGGCCGCTCCGAAGTCGTAATTGAACCTGCGTTCTAGCAGGTGGGTGACCTTGACCTCGCGGCCAGAAGCCGCCACCTCCGGCACGTCCCTGACAGTGAGGGACTGCACTGGTGGCGGCGTCGGTCTCCCTTATTTACGACGTAGGCTCAACCAACGTAAATCGGTGGCGAACCGCGCAGAACCGACTCCCTCAACCTGACGAGATACTAACACAGCGGGCGCGTGCGCGTCATGAAATGTGCCCGAAAAGTCCGCCCCGCGCGCTTGACAAAGGGCCGGCCCGCGGCGCGCCCCACGCCGAGGCGGCGGGAGTTTTCTGTTGACAGGCGCGCCCGCCCGTAAGATATTGCCCTCGTCTCCCCGTCTCGCGCGCCGCGGCCTCGCCGCCGCCGCGCGGAAACTTTCGGCCGTCGGCCGGCCAACTCGCGCGGCGCCTCCGCCGCCCCGGCCTCGCCCCGGTCAGCGCCCTCCCGGCTCGGCGCGAGTCGCGGCTCCTTTCTCTCTTGAAAACACTCAGACCTTCGGCAGTCGTTCCGTCTGCCGGAACAGGAGGCCCTCATGCACGATTATCTCCTTCTTCTTTCACGCAAGGCCGAAGGCGTCGCACGTCGTCCGGCGCGAGCACGCGCGCTGGCCGCGTGCCTGCTGGCCGCCGCGCTCCTTGCGGCCGCGGCAGGCCCCGCGCCTGCGGGCGCGGCGGCCCGCGCGGCGGCCTTCGCGAGCACGCTGACGGTGACGAACACGAACGACGCGGGCGCGGGCAGCCTCCGACAGGCGATAGCCGACGCCGCCTCGGGCGACACGATCAACTTCAACCTCCCGGCGGGCAGCGCCATCGTGCTGACGAGCGGAGAACTCCTGATCAACAAGAGCCTCAACATCTCGGGGCCGGGCGCGGCCTCACTCTCAGTCGGCAGCAACGGCCAGTTTCGCATTCTCCGAGTCACCTCCGGCGTGACGGTCAACATCTCGGGGTTGACTATCCGCGACGGCGGCTCCTCCCCCGGCGTTGACCCGGTCAACGGCGGCGGCGCGGGCATACACAACTCCGGCACGCTCACGGTCACGGGTTGCGTCGTCGCCGACAGCACGAACTTCGGCGGCGGCACCGTGTTGTCCACGGGCGTCGCCTTCAGCGGCGGTGGCATTAACAACCTCGGGACGCTCACGCTGGTGAACACAACCGTCAGCAACAACATCTCGCGCGGCAACGTGTCGGTCATGGACTACCGCGGCGACGCCTTCGGCGGCGGCATCCACAACAACGCCGGGGCCACGCTCATCCTGAGGGACAGCACCGTCAGCGGCAACTTCGCCGATATGGGCGGCGGCGGCTCGTCGGGCGAGCAGGGGAGCGCCGCGGGCGGCGGCATCTACAACGCGGGCGCCCTCACCATGACGAACAGCACCGTCAGCGGCAACTCCACCCTCGGCACGGCCTTCCCGAGCGAGGCCTCAAGGGGCGGGGGCGTCGAGAACGCGGGCACGATGACGGCGGACGGGTGCTCCATCGTCAACAACGTCGCGCAGTCGAACTTCGACCCCTTCAGCGTGTCGCCCCCCTCGCAGGGCGGGGGCGTTAACAACGACGCCCCGGGAACCCTGACGCTGACGAACTGCGACGTGAGCGGCAACAAGGTTCTCGCGGGCGCGAGCAACCCCGGCAACCCGCTCGCGGACGGGTTCGGCGGCGGCGTCAACAACCTCTCCACGGCCACTCTGACGAACACCACCGTCAGCGGCAACCTCGCGCGCGGCGGCTCGCTTTACACCAACGCCTTTGAGGGGACGAACGGCGGCGCGAACGGCAACGGCGGCGGCCTCTACAGCGTCGGCTCGCTGACGATGACCAACAGCACCGTCAGCGGCAACCAGGCGGAGGGCGGCCTCGGCAGGTCGAACCGGGGCGGCAGTCCCGGCGGGAAGGGTTCGGGCGGCGGCATCCTCGCGGAGGGCACGCTGACTTTGACGAACACCACCGTAACGCTCAACGCGGCCGCGGGCGGCAGGGGCCAGTCAAGCAGCGCGGAGGGCGGCGGCGTGCTCTTCAACGGCTCGGGCGAGGCCAAGCTGCTGAACACCATCGTCGCGGGGAACGACTCCAGGGGAAACAGCGTCGTGGCCGGCGCCAACGACGCGACGGCGCCCGACGTGTCGGGCGCGTTCGACTCGCAGGGGCACAACCTCGTCGGCCGCAACGACGGCGCGGAGGCGAGCTTCCCGGCCGGGACGCCGAACGGCTCCGGCGACCTCGTCGGCACGAGCGCCTCGCCGCTGGACGCGAAGCTCGGCCCGCTCGCGGACAACGGCGGGCCGACGCGGACGCACCGCCCCTGGGCCGGCAGCCCCGCCATCGAGGGCGGCGACAACGCGGTGCTCTCGCCGCCCTACAGCCTCACGACTGACCAGCGAGGCGCGGGCTTCCCGCGCCTCGTCGACACCTTCGTTGACATCGGCGCGGTCGAGTTCCAGGGCTCCTCCCCGACCTTCGCGTTCGCGTCCGCCGCGTCGTCGGTGGGTGAGGGCGCGGGCGGCTTCGACGTGACGGTGACGCGCGCGGGCGGCCTCGACGCGGGCGACGCCACGGTGGACTTCTCCGCCACGGACGGCACGGCCTCCTCGCGCTCGGACTTCGACGCCGTCTTCGGCACGCTCCACTTCGCCTCGGGCGAGACCTCGAAGACGTTCACCGTCTTCGTCACCGACGACGCATACGCGGAGGGCGCGGAGACCGTCTCGCTCGCCCTCTCGAACCCGACGGGCGGCGCGGCGCTCGCCGCGCCCGCGGCGGCCACGCTCACCATCGACGACAACGACTCCGCGCCGCCGGCCACGAACCCGATAGACGGCTCGCAGTTCTTCGTGCGCCAGCACTACGTGGACTTCCTCAACCGCGCGCCCGACGCGCCGGGCCTAGCCTTCTGGACTAACGAGATAGAGTCGTGCGGGGCGGACGCGCAGTGCCGCGAGGTGAAGCGCGTCCACGTCAGCGCCGCCTTCTTCCTCTCCATCGAGTTCACGGAGACGGGCGTCTTCGCCCTGCGCGCGCGCCGCGCCGCGTTCGGCAGCAGGTCGTCCTCGGCCGCCTCGCGCGTCACGCTCGACGAGTTCCTGCGCGACTCTCGGCAGCTCGGCGAGGGCGTCATCGTGGGCCCGACCACCGACTGGCAGCAGCGGCTAGAGCAGAACAAGCTGGACTACCTCGCGCGCCTGGTGGAGACCGACGCCTTCCGCGCGCGCTACCCGGACACGCTGACCCCGACACAGTACGTGAACGCGCTCTTCCAAACGGCGGGCGTGACTCCGACCGCGGACGAGAGGAACGCGGCGCTGGCCGGCTACGGCTGGGGCGGCACGACGGGGCGCGCCTCCGCGCTCAAGAGGGTGGCCGAGTCCGCGTCGGTTGCGAACGCCGAATTCGACCCGGCCTTCGTGCTGTCGGAGTACTTCGGCTACCTGCGCCGTAACCCGACCGACGCGCCCGACTCGGACGACTCGGGCTACCAGTTCTGGCTATCGAAGCTCGACCAGTTCCAAGGCGACTTCGTCAAGGCCGAGATGGTCAAGGCTTTCATCTCGTCCGCGGAGTACCGCCGCAGGTTCGGCCCCAACTAGGTCGAGTCTTCAAGCGGGCTAAAGTTAAACGGCGTGGCGCGGCCGACTGCTCTCGGCCGCGTCACGCCGTTTAAACGTCCACGCCGCGGGGCTAAGACCGCCTCAAACATTTCGCGCGGCGCGGTCGCCGCGAAGCTCCAGCCCGGGCGTCGAGTCCGCGAGGTCGCGCAGGAAGGCGGCCTTGTCCTCGGGCGAGACGTAGAGCGTGCGCGCAGAGCCGCCCTTCAGGTACTCGACGCGCAGGCGGTCGAGCGACCATGCGGGCGCGCTCGCGGGGTTGCGCGAAGGGCTCACCTCCTGAATCGACGAGAGCGGCACGCGCCAGCGCATCAAGCCGCTGCGCGCTACCAGCTCGCCCGCCGCTATCTCGTATTCGAGCGGGTAGGTCGTGAAGAGCACTGCGGCGGCCGTGACGACGCCGGCGCGGACGAGCGACCAGCCGAGCTCGACGTTCCCGCCGGGCGCGACTACGTTGTAGAGCCCTGCGGCGAGCGGCGCGAGCACCGCCCCCCAGACGAGCCCGAACAGCCAGAGGTCTTTCTTCGAGCGGTAGACCATGAGCCTGAAACCCTCCGCCCTAAAATACGGGGAGGCGGGCCGGCGAGTTTCTGTCTTGGCGTGGGAAAGCGGGAGGGGCTTGACGGCGTGGCGCGCGCCTTCAGGAGAGCGTGATGCTGCTGGCCTGCTCGGCCGCGTTGCGGGTCTTGAGGACGCGGTCGAGCATCTCGGCGCACTCGGCGCTCCGGGAGGCGAGCTGTTGGTCGGCCTGTTCGTGCAGGCGCTTGAGGCGGTGTAGCTCGTCGGCGATGTGGAGCGCGGCGAGGATGGCGACCTTCAAGGAGTCGACGGTGAGCGTGCCCGAGGAGATTTCGCGCATGCGGCGGTCTACGAACTCCGCGAGGCCGATGACGTATTCGCTGTCGCCGTCGGAGCGGATGTTGTAGGTCTGGTTGTAGATTTCGACCCGGATGGTTGGGGTGCCCTCGGCCGGGTTCTTGATGGCGCTCATCGCTTCTCCAGTGGGGCTACCTGCGCATCACCTCGGCCGCCTCCGGGTCGAGCACGGCGATGGCGTCGAGCATCGCCTCGACCTTCAGGCGTATGGTGTCGCGCTCCGAGAGCAGGCGCTCGACCTGCGTTTCGAGCCTGTCCTTCTCGTCGAGCAGCGTGCCGAGCTCGCGGCGCACGGTCGCCAGCTCGCGCTCCAACGCCTCCTTCTCCTGCCGGAGCGTCTTCGTCAGCTCGATGGTGCGGTATATTTTGTCTTCGAGGTGTGAGAACTTCTCAAGCCCGGTCAATCCGACCATCTTCTTTCTCCAAGCGGCGCGGCCTCGTAACTGCCGAGCGATTATGCTCCCGACTCGCGCGAGAGCGCAAGAGTTAAAAGTTAGGGGCTGGGGTCTGGGGTCTGGGGGCTAGTTAAAATCCTTAACGCTGAAGCTCGCAGCCTTCGTTAGAGTCAACCGGACTAGTCCCCAGCCCCCAGCCCCTAGACCCTAAGCGTAGCGCCGAACTCACTTTCGAGGGCGGCGACGACGCGCGCGTGCATCTCGTCGGCCTCCTCGTCGCGGAGCGTTCGGTCGTCGGCGCGGTACTCGACGCGCAGCGTCACGGAGCGCTTCCCTTCCGGCACGTTCGCGCCCTCGTACACGTCCACGAGCGCGACGCCGCGGCACTCCTCGATGCCGAGCGAGAGCACCGCGCGCCGCATGTCCCCGTAGCCCGCGCGCCTGTCCGCGAGCAGAGACACGTCGCGCACGACCGAGGGGAAGCGCGGGAGCGGCGTGTAGCGCGCCGGCTCCTCGCCCGAAGTTATGAGCGCGGTCAGGCTCACCTCCGCGACGTAGACCGGCTGGCGGAACTTGTAGAGGGCCGCGACCTCTTCCGCGAGACGCCCGAGCGAGCCGGCGGGCGCGCCTTTGAGCGTGACGCGCGCCGACTGCCCCTCGCGCATGTGCCGGACTGAGGCGGGCTCGAACTCAAGACCGCCGACGCGCATCGCGTCCGCCGCCGATTCGAGCGCGCCCTTGAGGTCGTAGAAGTCGAGTTCCCTGCCGGTCGCGCGCCCCTCTTCGAGCGCCTGCCCCGTGACGACGAGCGCGAACGCTTCCACCTCGTTCGGGCGGGCGCCGCCCTCGCCCCCAGAGGCGAAGACGCGGCCCGTCTCGAAGAGGCGTACGTTGCGCGTGCCGCGGTTGAAGTTGTGGCGGACGGATTCGAGGAGGCCCGGCAGTAGCGTCGGGCGCATGAGCCGCGCGCCCTCGACGATGGGGTTCGAGAGTTTGACGAAAGCGCCCTCGCCTCCCGTCTTCATCAGCCCGGGCACGACCTCGAAGCGCCCCCCGCCCGACTCTTCGCCCGCCTCCGACTCGTCGACCGCGCCCGACTCGTCTATGAAGCTTATGTTGATGGCCTCGTTGAAGCCCGCGGCCATAAGCGCCTGCCGAGCGGCGCGCCGGCGCCTGTCGCCCGCGAGGTACTCGCCCGTCACGGGCGAGGGCGGGAGCGCCTCGCCTATCTTGTCGTAGCCGTAGACGCGCGCGACCTCTTCGACCAAGTCCTCCTCAATCGAAACGTCCGTGCGCCACGTCGGCACGCCGAAGAATAGCTTCGCGCCGTCGCCGGCGGCGGCGACCGACGGCGAGCTTTCGACAGCGCCGCCTTCATCCTTCGGGCGGCCGTTGCCGCCGCCCGCGCCGCGCCCGACCGGCTCGAAGCCGAGCGAGCGTAGTATGCGTAGGCTCTCGTCCGCGCCGACGGCGAGGCCCGTCAACTCTTCGACGCGGCGCGGGCGGAATGCGACGGTGGGCGGCGCGATGCGCTTCGGGTAAACGTCTACGGCGTCCACGGTCGCCTCGCCGCCCGCCAGCTCGCAGATGAGCGCGACGCAGCGATCCTGCGCGCGCCGCACGCCCTCGTAGTCCACGCCGCGCTCGAAGCGGTAGGACGCCTCGGTCTGTAGGCCGAGCCGCTTCGACGTGCGGCGCACGGACTGCGGGTCGAAGTAGGCGCTCTCGACGAGCACGTCCGCGGTCGAGGCGGAAATCTCCGTCTCCTCGCCGCCCATCACGCCCGCGACGGCGACCGCGCGCGAGGCGTCCGCGATGACGAGCATGTCGGCCGATAGCCCGCGCTCCACGCCGTCGAGCGTCTTCAACCTTTCGCCCTCCCGCGCGCGGCGCACGACTATGCGGCGTTCGTCCAGCTTCGCGAGGTCGAAGGCGTGGAGCGGCTGGCCCATCTCGTGCATCACGAAATTTGTGATGTCGGCGACGTTGTTTATAGGGCGCTGGCCGATGGCCTGAAGGCGCTTCACGAGCCACTCGGGCGAAGGCCCGATCTTCACGCCGCGCACGACGCGCGCCGCGTAGCGCGGGCAGAGGTCTTCGTCCTCAATCTCGACCGACGTGAACTCCTCCGCGCGCCCGCCGACGCTCCTCGCCGCCAAGTCAGGCGGCGTGAGGCGCGCGCCCGTGAGCGCCGCCGTCTCGCGCGCGATGCCGAGGTGCGAGAGGCAGTCCGGGCGGTTCGAGGTCAGGTCGAACTCGAGCACGAAGTCTTCGCCCGCCTCCTTCACAGAGTCCACGGCGAGCCCCGCCATCGTCAGCCGCTCCGCCAACTCGCGCGGCGGCAATTCAACGTCGGTCAGTTCGCGCAGCCAGTTGTAGCTGATGTCCATAAGAAAGAAGTGACGAGTGACGAGTGACAAGTGACGAGTTAAGACAAGTTCTTACTTGTCACTCGTCACCTGTCACTCTTCACCGCTCTTAAAACTGTTCTAAAAAGCGAACGTCGTTCTCGAAGAGGAGGCGTATGTCGTCGAGCTCGTACATGAGGCCGCACATGCGGTCTATGCCGAGGCCGAAGGCGAAGCCCGAGAACTCCTCCGGGTCAACGTCCACGGCGCGCAGGACGTTCGGGTGAACCATCCCCGACCCGCCCAGTTCTATCCAGCCCGAGCCCTTGCAGAGCCGGCAGCCCGCCCCGCCGCACTTGAAGCAGGAGTAGTCGGCCTCCATGCTCGGCTCCGTGAACGGGAAGTAGGAGGGGCGGAAGCGCGTGCGCGTCTGCGCGCCGAAGAGTCGGCGGACGAACTCCGAGAGCGTGCCCTTCAGGTGGCCCATGTTTATCCCGCGGTCTACGAGCAGCCCCTCGACTTGGAAGAACATAGGGTTGTGCGTCGCGTCGGGCGTGTCGCGGCGGAAGACGCGGCCCGGTGCGATGACGCGCAGGGGCGGGCGGCGCTTCTGCATCGCGTGAATCTGCACGGTCGAGGTCTGCGAGCGCAGGGAGAGGCCGTCGGTCGTGTAGAAGGTGTCCTGCGGCGAGCGCGCGGGGTGCAGTTCGGGGATGTTGAGCGCCGTGAAGTTGTAGAAGTCCGTCTCGACCTCGGGGCCGTCCTCCACGGCGTAGCCCATCGAGACGAAGATGTCCTCGATGCGCTGGCGCAGGAGCGTTATCGGGTGGAGGTGTCCGCGGCGCGGTCGCCGGCCGGGCAGGGTCACGTCCAGGCGCTCGCGCTCGGTCTTGAGCGCGTGGATGCGGCCCGTGAGCGCGACGCTCACGTCTCCGAGCGCGCCGCGTATCTCCTTGTCTAACTGCTGGACGGCCTGGCCGAAGCGCGCGCGCTCGTCGGCGGGGACGCGCCCCACGAGCTTCATCAACTGCGATACGGCGCTCTTCTTCGACGTGTGGCGTGTGGTCAGCTCCTTCGCCTCGCGCAGGAGCGCCTCGGCCTCGTCGAGCGCGAGCCCCCCCGTCCCCTCGTACGCGCGAAAGCGAGCGAAGCGTCCGAACTCTCGCTCGAACGCTTCGCGCACGGCCGCGATTTGTGCGTCGTAGTCAACCGCTTCGGAACTCATCAGAGTCCTCTCATCAGTCTTCGCTTTTCAAACTCGGCCGACTCAGGCCGCGGCCTGCGGCCTGTTCTCTATCGCGGTGCGGGCCTGTCCGGCGAGTTCCGCGAAGGCGTCGGGCGAGTTGGCCGCGAGGTCTGCGAGCACCTTTCGGTCGAGCTCTATCCCGGCCAGGCTTAGGCCGTGCATGAACTGCGAGTAGTTCAGGCCGTTGACGCGGGCGGCCGCGCCGATGCGCACGATCCAGAGGCTTCGGAAGTCGCGCTTCTTCAGCTTGCGGCCGGTGTAGGCGAACTTAAGCCCGCGCTCGACCGACTCCTTCGCCGAGCGGTAGAGCTTCGACTTCGTGCCGCGGTAGCCCTTCGCGAGGTCGAGAATCTTCTTGCGCTTCTCCGTGCGCTTGTTACCACGTTTTGCCCTAGGCATGACTTAATACCTCCGTTGTCTAAACGCCGAACGCGGAACGATGAATGATGAACTAAAAACCTTCGCCTTAAAGTTCAGCGTTCAGCGTTCACAGTTCATAGTTTCAAACTAGCTACGCCCGTAGGGCAGCATGCGCTCGATGCGCACCTCGTCGGCCTCTGAGACGAGCACGTCTATGTCGAGCGAGCGCTTCCGCTTGGCCGTCTTCTTCGTCAGAATGTGTCGCGCGTGCGAGTGGCCGCGTTTGACCTTGCCCGTCGCGGTCGTGCGGAAACGCTTCGCCGCGCCCTTGTGTGTCTTGAGTTTCGGCATCACAACCTCCGGTTGAGCTATTAGCCGTTAGCTATTGGCTATTAGCTTTGATTGATGACAGGCAGACGCGAACGTCTGCCGCGCGCTTCCCGCGCGATAAAAAATTCTGAAAGCTAGAAGCTAACAGCTAATAGCCGACAGCTACGACTGAACCATCCCGCCCGTGGAAGGCGGGACCGGCGGCCCCTGCTTGACGCCGCCGCCGTCCGTCTTCGCCTCCTGCTGCTTGGCGGACTTGTGCCGCTTCGGGGCGAAGATTAAGAACATCTGGTTGCCCTCCATCTTCGGGCGCTGCTCGACCTCGGCAACGTCGGCGAGGTCTTGTTCGAGGCGGCCGAGCAGCTCCGCGCCGAGCTCACGGTGCGTGATCTCGCGGCCGCGGAAGAAGATCGTGGCCTTGACCTTGTCGCCCTCTTCGAGCCACTGGCGCGAGTGCTTCATCTTGAAGTTGTAGTCGTGGTCGTCCGTGCCCGGCCGGAATTTGACTTCCTTGACCGTGATGATGACCTGCTTCTTCTTAGCCTCGTTGGCCTTCTTCTTCTGCTCGTACGTGAACTTGCCGAAGTCTATGATGCGGCAGACGGGCGGGTCGGCCGTGGCCGCGACCTCCACGAGGTCGAGCCCCTTGCTGCGCGCGAGCTGTACGGCCTCGCGCGTGTTCATGATGCCGAGCTGCTCGCCGTCGTCCGCGATGACGCGCACCTGCGGCACGCGTATCCTGTCGTTAATGCGCGTGGCGGGAGCGCGGCGGTTGTCC
>JADMIO011460631.1_pt1 | contig 47299 bp, 38 predicted proteins | sample 8958161 | NCBI WGS metagenome assembly JADMIO01 (sample SAMN16585339, study PRJNA669376) | soil metagenome | isolation source: Crop rotation soil | place: USA: Cullars Rotation, Alabama | collected 2011
GCCGCGACTTCAAGTCACGTGAATTCCAAGCTTCGGATCCCACTGTGCTGGAAAGGGCGCGATCGTACCGTCGGCGTGGGTGTGATGTCTGCGGAAACCGCGCTGGCTTACGGCGTCACCGGTCCCGCGCTGCGCGGCAGCGGCGTCGCCTACGACATCCGCAAAGCGAATCCCTACTGCGGCTACGAGCAATACGACTTCACCATCCCTATCGGCACGAACGGCGACGTCTTCGACCGCTACCGTGTCCGCATGGAAGAGATGCGCCAGAGCCTGCGCATCATCGAGCAGGTCCTGATTACGCTGCCGGATGGTCCGTACAACGCGGACAACCCCAAGATCGTGCTGCCAACCAAAGAGCGCGTCTTCTCCGATATGGAGGCGGTCATCCACCACTTCATCCTGGTGACGCGCGGCTTTCAGGTCCCTCCGGGCGAGATCTATTCCTCCATCGAAGGGCCGAAAGGCGAGCTTGGCTACTACGTCGTCGCGGACGGCAGCGAGAAGCCGTACCGGGTGCACGTCCGGGCGTGCTCCTTTTACAACTTGCAGGTCCTCCCGCCGCTGTGCGAGGACAAGATGGTCGCAGACGTCGTGGCCAACATCGGCAGCCTGGACATCGTGTTGGGCGAAATCGATCGTTAGTTTTTTCAACCGCAGAGACGCAGAGGACGCAGAGAGGACAAACAGAGAGAAGAGGAAGCTTGACTTGGATCGGGTATTCTCAGCGCTCTCTGCGTCTCTGCGGTTAATTCAGAACTCAAGATGCTTTCAGAAACAGCAAAAGCAGCGATTCGCGAACAGATGGCGCGCTACCCGGACAGCCGTTCGGCGCTGGGGCATGCGCTCTACATCGCCCAGGACGAATGCGGTGGGTGGGTGCCTCACGAGGCCGTAAAGGACGTCGCGGAAGTGATGGGCATGGAAGCGGCGGACGTGCAGTCCGTGATGAGCTTCTACGTGATGTACAACAAGGAGCCCGTCGGGAAGCATCTGATCGAGGTCTGCCACAACATCGCGTGCGCCGTGATGGGCAGCGGCAAGATGTTCGAGATGATCCACGAGAAATGCGGCATCGGCCCCGGCGAGACGAGCGCGGACGGCCTCTTCACGCTCAAGGGCGTCGAGTGCAGCGCGGCGTGCGGGGGCGCTCCGGCGGTCCAGATCAACGGGATGTTCTACGAGCAAAAGAAGCCCGAAGAGATCGCCGCGGTCCTGGATCAGTTGAAAGCGCAAGGGCAGGACGGTCCCGGGTTCGCCGGCAGCCTGTATAACGATGTCGCTACCCCGGAAAAGGCTGCGAAGCCCTACGCCGGCGGTCCGAGCACGGCAGGGAAGGGTTAACAGCGATGCCTGAAGTCCGCATCCTGCGCAAATGGATCGACGATCCGGAACAGATCAAGATTTCCCGCGCCGAAGAGCACGGCTACTACCAGAACGCCAAAAAGGCGATTCTGGAGATGCAGCCGGACGAGATCATCGAGATCGTCAAGGCTTCCGGCCTCCGTGGCCGCGGCGGCGCCGGCGCTCCGACGGGGATGAAGTGGAACTTCATGCCCAAAGAGCCGACGAAAGAGCGCCCCAGCTACCTCATCTGCAATGCGGACGAATCCGAGCCCGGCACCTACAACAACCGCGAGTTGATGGAGAAGGACCCTCACCTTCTCATCGAAGGGATGATCATCTCCGCTTACGCCCTGCGCGTGAAGACGTTGTTTATCTACATCCGAGGCGAAATGGTCCTCGCCGCGAAAGTCCTCAACGATGCGGTCGCCGAGGCTTACGCCAAGGGCTATCTCGGCGAGAACATCTTTGGCAGCAAGTTCAGCGTCGACCTGATCGTCCACCGCGGCGCCGGCGCTTACATCTGCGGCGAAGAGACCGCGCTGATGGACTCGCTGGAAGGCAAGCGCGGCCATCCCCGCAGCAAGCCGCCGTTCCCCGCCATCTACGGCCTCTACGGCATGCCGACGACGATCAACAACGTCGAAACGCTCTGCAACCTGCCGTTCCTCATCGCCAACGGTTCCGACTGGTTCCGCAGCATGGGAACGGAGAAGAGCCCGGGCACCAAGATTCTCTCGATCTCCGGCCACGTCAAAAAGCCCGCGAACTACGAGATCGTTATGGGCACGCCGTTCCAGGAGATCATCTACGACATCGCCGGCGGCATCCGCGACGATTACGATCTCAAAGCCTGCATCCCCGGAGGTGCGTCGATGCCGATGCTGCCGAAGGACAAGATTCTCGAGTGCACCCTCGATTTTGAATCGCTGCAGGCCAACGGCTCGATGCTTGGCTCCGGCGGCTGCATGGTCTTCGACGAGACCACGGACATCGTTCAGGTTTGCGAGGTCATCTCGAAGTTCTACAAGAACGAGAGCTGTGGGAAATGCGTCCCCTGCCGCATCGGGACGGACTGGATCAACAAGGTCATCAACCGCATCCTGCACGGCCAGGGCCGCCCCGAAGACATCAACCTCCTCAAAGGCGTCTGCGTCAACCTCGGCGGCGAGCGGATGATGGATAGCCGCAGCTTCTGCGGTCTCGGCGACGCGGCGGCCTGGCCCATCATGTGGGGCGGCCTGAAGTACTTCGAGAACGAGTTCGACTACTGGATCCGCAACAAGCGCTCTCCCGTCGGGCGAGAGCTCGGCAGCCCGGCCCTCTGGGAAAAGGCCGAAGATGAAGAGTTAGTCGCAGCATGACGGCAGTCGCTCGACAATTCGACGAGCACGCGATGTATCCCGTGCACGAGGAAGACAGCGTGCCCGAAAACTACGGTCACGAAAGGCAGACGCGTGCCCTCCGGGAAACGCTGGAGCTGCGCTTCCCTGAGCGTTGGGTGACGGGCAACATCTGCATGTATTGGGAGCCTGGCGCATTCGGCAAATACCGCGCGCCGGACGTGCTGGTTCGCCCAATCAAGCCGGAAGGCGAGCCGAACGACGTGTATCTTGCCTGGAAAGACGATAGCGCGGACCTGGTGATCGAGGTCGGAAGCAAATCGACGTTTGTCGCGGATGAGGGGCCAAAGGTCAACCTCTATTGCGTCGAACTGAACGTGAAGGAGTATGTTTACTTCCGGCCGCACGAGAACAACCGCAGACGCTCCCTGAAAATGTGGCGGCGCGTGGGCAATGACGCGGAAAGCGTACAACCAAACGCTGACGGCAGGTTCGTCTCCCTTTCGTTGAACATCGAATTTGGTATGGACGAGGAGGGAGAGCTCCGGATTTATGAGCGCAGCGGCTCACTAATCCCGAAGCCGAGTGAGATCAAGGCGCACGCTCTGGCGGAAGGGCAGCGAGCCGATCTCGCGTGGCGGCACGCTCAGTTTGAGCAAGACCGCGCCGAGCAAGAGCGGCAACGCGCTGATGCTTTGGAAGAAGAATTGAACCGGCTGCGAGAGCAGTTGAAGTCAAACGGCACGAAAGCCGACGACTAGGTAACCGACGCAATGGCAACAGTTGAAGCGCCCAGCGTGCCGATGGTGACGCTGAATATCGATGGGCAGGACGTGCAGGTTCCGAAGGGGACCAACGTCATCGAGGCTGCGCGGAAGATCGGGATCGACATCCCGTATCTCTGCTATCACCACCAGCTCACCAGCTTCGGTGGCTGCCGCCTCTGCCTCGTCGAAGTCGAAAAGGTGCCCAAGCTCCTCGCCGCCTGCAACACGACCGTCGCGGACGGCATGGTCGTGCGGACGACGGGTGAAAAGGTCCAGTCCCAGCGCGCTGGGACCCTTGAGTTCATCCTGCTGAACCATCCGCTGGACTGCCCCATCTGCGACAAGGGCGGCGAGTGTGAGCTCCAGGACCGCACGTTCGAGTACAGCAACGGCCTGTCCCGCATGACCGAGCCGAAGATCCACACCGAGGACTACGATCTCGGGCCGCTGATCGTCCGTAACCAGGACCGGTGCATCATCTGCAAGCGGTGCATCAAGGTGATGGAAGAGATCGTCGGCGACCCAGTGCTGGAATTCGGCCAGCGCGGCGTCACAACCGAGGTCTACACCTTCGAGCACGAAGAGTTCAAGGCAGGCTTCTCCGGCAATACCATCCGCGTCTGCCCCGTCGGCGCACTGATGAGCAAGCCGTTCCGTTTCAAGGCACGCCCGTGGGAGTTGATCAAGACCCCCAGCGTCTGCGGCATGTGCAGTGTCGGGTGCAACCTGCGCGAAGACGTGCGCGAGAACAAACTCCTGCGCGTCGTCGGCCTCGAAAACCCGCAGGTCAACGACGGCTGGCTCTGCGATCGCGGCCAGTTCGGTTACGATCACGTCACCGGCCCCGCCCGCCTCACAGCGCCGATGATCCGCCGGGCCAACGGCCAGTTGGAAATAGCCTCGTGGGATGAAGCGATCACCGCTGCCGTCAACGGCCTCAAGAACGTCGATCGCGACTCCTTCGGCGCCATCACCGGGGAGCGCTCCTCGAACGAAGACCTCTTCGCGCTCCGCAAGTTCACTCGCGAGGCGATCGGCTCCAGCAACCTCGACCACCGCAACGGCAGCAGCCGCTCGGACTTCAGCGCTTTCCGCCCCACCCCGGGCGCAATCGTGAACCTGCCGAAATCTGATGTAGTCCTCATCATCGGCAGCGACCTGACGGCTGAGGCGCCGGTCCTGGACCTCATCCTGAAGCGCAGCCTGCTGCCCAAGAAGATGAAGCTGATCGTCGCCAACCCTCGCGCGACGGCACTGGACAAGTTCGCGACACAGGTCATCCGCTATGCTCCGGGCGAAGAAGCCGCGCTGATTTCCGCGCTCAGCGGCCAATCAGCGGCGGGGCACGGATTGTCGGACGGCGAAATCAGCGCTGCGGCCCAGTTGGTATCCGGCGCGCAAGCTGTCAGCATCCTCTTCGGACAGGACATCGCCGACGGCCCGAGCGGCGATGCCGTGGTGGCCGGGCTCAAAAAGCTGGCAGGCGCAAACAGCAACGTCTGCCTCGAAATCGTGCGAGGCGCCAATACCTGGGGCGCCCGCAACCTCGGCATCCTGCCGGAAGGTAAAGGCCTCAGCACCGGCGCGATGCTGCAAGGCGCGGCGGACGGCAAAATCACCGCCCTCTTCGTAATGGGCGCGAACCCCCTGGCCGAATACCCCGACGCCGGCAAAGCGAAAAAGGCGATCGATAACGTGCCCTTCCTGGTCGTCGCGGATCTGTTCCTGACCGAGACCGCAGCGCAGGCCGACGTCGTCTTTCCCGCCGTAGCTTTCGCCGAGCGAAACTGCACGCTCACGAACGTCGAGGGCCGAGTGCAGCGGACCGTCCGCGCCCTCGACCCGGCAGGCGCCTCGAAGCAAGAATGGTCGGTCCTCGGAATGATCGCCGAAGACCTGGGCAAGCCACTCGACCTCGGCACCGCAGATTCTCTCGCAAAGACCATTCGCGTCGAGTTGGCGGACATTAAGCTCGCATCGCCGGCCGCATCAAGTTCGCCCGCTGCGCCTAACTCTTCAGCCGACAGCAACTACCCCTTCCGTCTCTTCACGGGCTGGCTGATGTTCGACCGCAGCACGGTTCAAGGACAGTCGCGGGTCATACCGGGCCTCGCGCCGGACCCATTCGTCGAGATCAACCCGGCAGATGCCACGCGATTGCTCATCCAGAACGGCGATCACGTCACCGTGGAGACGGCAAAAGGCAAGCTAAACGTGCGAGCGCACGTGACGGAAGGTGTCGCGGCGGGAACCGCCTTCGTGCCCTCGGGATACAACGAGGCGCCGGTGAATACGCTTTGGAGCGAGGGCGCCGCGGTCGTTAACGGCCGCATCAGCCGCCTGGAACAGTAACAACGATTTAGTTAACGGACGAGCCAAGGGACTATGCCACTTTACGTTGCCGTCATAGCGGCAGCCATCAAGATCCTCGCCGCGGTCGGCTTCATCATGCTGACCGTGCCGATGCTCGTCTGGATGGAGCGCAAGCTGATCGCGGACTTTCAGGCCCGCGTCGGTCCGCAGCGCGTCGGCCCGTTCGGCCTTCTGCAGTCGTTCGCGGACGGCATCAAGCTCGTCGTGAAGGAAGCGATCATCCCGAGATCGGTGGACACGCTCCTCTACCTCGCGGCGCCCGCAATCGTAATGCTCCCGGCCCTCGGTGTAGCCGCCGTCGTTCCGTTTGGGGCGCCGCTCGATCTTTTCGGGTACCGCTTCAAGATGGTGATCGCGGACCTGCCGGTCGGGCTGCTCTACATCCTCGCTCTGACTTCCTTGAGCGTCTACGGGATCGTCCTCGCCGGCTGGGCGTCGAACAACAAGTATTCTCTGCTCGGCGGGCTTCGCTCGGCGGCGCAGATGGTCAGCTACGAACTGCCGATGGGGATGAGCGTCGTCGCCGGATTCATGATCGCGACGGCCTTCACGAAGGACAACGTCATCAGCCTCAGCCTGCAGCAAGTGGTCGAGTCCCAGAAGGGCAACATCTTCCACTGGGCGGCGTTCAACCCGCAGTTTCTGCTGGTGCCCGGCCTCCTGGCGATGACCACCTTCTTCATCGGCGGCATCGCGGAGACGAACCGCGCTCCGTTCGACCTTCCGGAAGCGGAATCGGAGCTCATCGGCGGATACCACACCGAGTACGGCGGTCTCCGCTGGGCGATGTTCTTCCTCGGCGAGTACGCCGCGATGCTGAATGTTGCCTCGCTGACGACCGCGCTGTTCCTGGGCGGCTACCATCCGCCTTACGAGTCGCCGTTCCCGGTCGGAAGCATCATCAACTGCGTTGAGGGCATCTCCTGGTTCGGCATCAAAGTCTTCGCGATCCAGGCGATCTACATGTGGCTGCGCTCGACGATGCCCCGCATCCGATACGATCAACTGATGGCCTTCACCTGGAAGATGATGCTGCCAACGACGCTGGTCAACCTGCTGGCTATCGGCCTGATCATCACCGTCGCTTATCAGACCCCTCCGCCGCCGGTGCTGGCCGGGACGTCCGCCAAAGCGAAGGGCGCGCCTCGAAGCCAATCCATCGGCGAACCCGGCGAGCGGGAACCGGGTGAACCCGGCGAACGAGAGCCAGGAGAGCGCCCCATGCCCGCCGACGAACACGAGGGCCACGATCACGGCCCAGCCACGGGCGGCGCGGGTGAAATCAACATCCCGCCCACTCCGACCCATCAGCAATTCGGCGGCTTGGTCGAGCCGGACGGTTCGGCGCCTAAGGCTCCCACTAAGGCTCCTGCTGCTCCCGCGGAACCGGAGGGCCACAAGTAATGCCCACGCAGGTTTTAGATCAAGAAGTCGTTACCGCTCCGGAAGGACGGCGGACTCCTCTTCTCTCACGAGTTGGGGCGCTCGTCGCCGGAATGGTAACGACAGCAAAGGAAGCACTTCAGGGCGCTCGGGTGACCGAGTTCTACCCCGAAGAGCATTACGTCCCGTTCCCGCGCTGGCGCGGCCGCCATGTGCTGCGGCGTCACGAAAATGGGCTGGAAAAATGCGTCGGCTGCGCGTTGTGCGCCGCGGTTTGTCCCGCCCACTGTATTCGCGTGATCGGCGCAGAGAATACGGATTCAAATCGCGTCTCCGAAGGGGAGCGGTATGCGGAGGTCTACGAAATCCACATGCTGCGCTGCATCTTCTGCGGCTTCTGCGTCGAGGCATGCCCGACCGAAGCCCTCGGGATGAGCGGCGAGTACGAGCTGGCCAGCTTCAGCCGCGAGATGACGCTTTATGACAAAGGCCGCCTGCTGGAGCCGGTGCCGATCAACGACGGAAAGATGACCGGGGACTAGTCCATGCCAGCCTTATCCGGACCCATAGTCTTGTTCTGGATCTTCGCCGTGTTGTCGGTGGGATCGGCGCTGGGCGTCGTGTTGCACAAGAACCCGATTCGCTCCGCCCTGCTCCTCGTCATCAACTTTGTGGTACTGGCGCTGGTCTATTTCTCGTTGAACGCCCAGGTGCTGGCCATCTTCCAGGTGCTGGTCTACGCGGGCGCCATCATGGTCCTCTTCATCTTCGTGATCATGCTGCTGAATCTCGGTGGCGAGAAGGCGCAGATGGACCCTCTTGCGGGACAACGCATTCTGGCGGTTCTATTGGGCGCCGGAATGCTCTCCGGCCTCGTTCTGGCGATCATTCGATCAGGAGCGGTAGAAGCGCCCGTGAACCAGCGCATCCTCGACGCCGAGGCGCAGAACGTGTCGCAGATCCAGGTCATCGGCTGGGACATGTTCACGAAGTATGTCTATCCGTTTGAGCTGACGTCGTTCCTCCTGCTGGTCGGCGCGATCGGTGTCATTCTCCTAACCCGGACCCGCGGAACCAAGGCACCTTGATGGCAGTCCCCAATCAATACTACTTGCTGCTCAGCGCGGTCCTCTTCACCATCGGCACCATCGGCGTGCTGATCCGGAAGAACCCCATCGTCATTTTCATGTGCATCGAGCTCATGCTCAATGCCGTGAACCTCTCGTTCATCACCTTTGCCCGAACTTCGGGCTACGACGGACAGATCTTCGCGATGTTCGTGATGACCGTGGCCGCGGCGGAAGTCGCTGTCGGCTTGGGCATCATCGTCTCCATCTTCCGAGAGCGTCACAGCATCGACGTCGACGACGTGAACCTTCTCAAAGGTTAGTCAGACCGAATTTACGCATGACGCAACGCGCGTCTGCAGGCAACCAACCGAACCTATGGCTGATTTGATCTGGCTGATACCGATCCTCCCGCTGGTGGGGGTCTTCATCAACGGCCTGCTCCTCACGGGGCGTCCGCACGCCGTCCAGAAGGCCTGGTCCGGCAAGATCGCCGCGGCGATGGTCGTGATCGCGTTCGGAGTGGCGCTGACGATCGCGTTCAACCTGAGCAGCATCCTCGGCGAGAACAAGTGGCACGACTCGATCGCGGGCTCCTGGATCCAGATCGGGAGCATGAGCATCCCGCTCGGACTGCGGATCGATCCCCTCTCCGTGACGATGATGCTAGTGGTGACCGGCGTCGGCAGCCTCATCCACATCTTCTCCATCGGCTACATGGCCGATGACCCGCGCGTCGGACGGTTTTTCACCTACTTGAACCTCTTCATGTTCGCGATGTTGACGCTGGTCCTCGCGAACAATTACGTCCTGCTGTTCGTCGGGTGGGAAGGCGTCGGTCTTTGCTCCTATTTGCTGATCGGCTACTACTTCGAAAAGGTTTCGGCCGCGCAGGCCGGTAAGAAGGCGTTCCTCGTTAACCGTGTTGGCGACTTCGGCTTCGTCCTCGGGATGTTCGCGCTGTGGAGCGTCACCGGCACCCTGACCTTCAACACGACCGAAGGCCTCGGCGTCTTCGACGCGATGGCGATCTCGCGCATCCAAACCAACCTGGTACTCGGTGGGGCCGCCGCGACGACGATCGCGCTGCTCTTCTTTGTCGGCTGCACCGGTAAAAGCGCGCAACTTCCGCTCTACCTGTGGCTGCCGGACGCGATGGAAGGCCCGACGCCCGTCTCCGCGCTCATCCACGCAGCGACGATGGTCACCGCCGGCGTCTACCTGATCGCCCGCTCCGCCCTGATCTTCGGCATGTCCGAGGTTGCGCAGAACGTGGTGACGTGGGTCGGCATCATCACTGCGCTCTGGGCCGCCCTGATGGCGCTGAAGCAGTACGACATCAAGCGCGTTCTCGCCTACTCGACGGTTTCGCAGCTCGGCTACATGTTCGTCGGCGTCGGCGTCGGGAACTATGCGGCGGGCGTCGGCCACCTGGTGACGCACGCGTTCTTCAAGGCCCTGATGTTCCTCGGCGCCGGCGCGGTGATGCACGCTCTGGACGGCCAGCTCGACATGCGCAAGATGGGCAACATCAAGGCGCACATGAAGTGGACTTACCTGACGTTCATCGCGGGCCTGTTCGCGATCTCCGGCTTCCCTGGTCTCTCCGGCTTCTTCAGCAAGGACGTCATCCTCGAGAGCGCCTACATGGCCGAGCAGATCAACGGCCATCAGATCGTTTTCTGGCTGGGAGTTTTCGTCGCGGGGCTGACCGCCTTCTACATGACCCGGATGTTCGTGACCGTCTTCCTCGGCTCCGAGCGCATCGAAATGGGCGAAGACGGGCACAAACCCGACGTCGACAGTAACAAAGCGGATCACGGCCACGCTCACGACCACGGTCACGCGCAAGACCACGGCCACGGTCATGGTCACGCCCACGTGCATCCTGAGCAGGCAGTGATGAACTTCCCTCTCATCGTGCTTGCGATCGCTTCGGTGATAGGCGGCGCGGTGGTCTTCCAGCTTCCCCACGCGCTGTCGTTCCTGACGGAAGTCGGCGGCGCGGCAGCCGGAGCCGCTCACGAAGGCGCTCACGCAGCCGCTGAAGCCGCTCACGGCGCGGAAGGCGGACATCACGAACTGTCGCTCAATAGCTTCCTGACCTGGCAGACGGCCGTCTCCGTTGCGGCAGGGCTCCTCGGAATGGGTGCGGCTTGGTTCGCCTTCGGGCCGGAGAAGTTCGCGCGAGGCTGGTCACCGGCGCAGGAAAGAGCGTTCGGCTTCATTCAGGAGACGTACGAAAAGCTCGTCCACCTGATCTTCGTCAAAGGCGGCACGGCGTTTTCCAACTTCCTATTCCAGTTCGTCGACCGCCTGGTGATCGATGGCGCGGTGAATGGGATGGGAAGCGTCACCAACTTCCTGGCGGACTCGCTGGCCGGACTGCAGACGGGCTACGTCCGCAACTACGCGCTGGTGATGCTGGCGGGCGCGGTGTTCGTCGGCGCGTGCTTTATGTGGATCTTGCAGGCGGGGGCGCAGGGTGCGCTTCAGAAGAACCTGCTGTATACGCTGCTCGGCGTCGTTGTGGTGGCGGTGGTAATCCAGATCATCGCCTCGGTGATCGCGGCGCGCGAAGAGCGCGTGGCCGCTTCCGGCGGGGACACGGCGCTCTAGGCCGGTCAGAAAAAAGATTTCAAACGAAACGGTATCGATGAGCTCATCCGCAGACACTCTCAATCTGGTGGTCTACCTCCCCGCGGTGGTGGCGCTAATCCTGGCGTTCCTGCCGAAGGAGCAGACCGGCTTGTTCAAGTGGGGCGCGCTCGGCGGCGCCATCTTGACGATGCTGGCCTCGTTCAGCCTCATCAAAGAGTTCACGATCACCGACAACGCGACGTACCAGTTCATCACGGACATGCCGTGGATCGCGAACCTCGGCATCAAGTACAAGACGGGAGCGGACGGCATCAGCTTCGTCCTGATCCTGTTGACCACTGTCCTTTCTTCCATCGCGATCCTGTCTTCGTTCGAGGCGATCACCGAGAAGGTCAAAGAGTACTACATCTGCCTGCTGCTTCTGGAAACGGGGATGCTCGGCGTCTTCGTGTCGCTGGATCTGGTGCTCTTCTACGTCTTCTGGGAAGCGATGCTCATCCCGATGTATTTCCTCATCGGCGTCTGGGGCGGCGCAAACCGGAAATACGCGACCATCAAGTTCGTCCTTTACACGCTGGTCGGCAGCTTGCTGATGCTGGTCGCGATCGTCTGGCTCTACATCGCCTCCGGCCGCGGTGGACAGCCCGGGACGTTTGACCTGACCGTCCTGACCGGTGAAAACAGTCCGCTCGCGAATAGTTCGGCCCTCGGACCCATGGCGCGGATGCTGCTGTTCCTCGCCTTCGCGCTCGCCTTTGCTATCAAAGTCCCGATGTTCCCCTTCCACACCTGGCTGCCCGACGCGCACGTCGAGGCGCCTACGGCGGGATCGGTGATCCTTGCCGGCGTGCTGCTGAAGATGGGGACCTACGGCTTCATCCGCTACTGCATCCCCCTGTTCCCGGATGTCGCGTTAGACCTCGCGCCGTACTTCCTGGCGCTTTCCGTAATCGGCATCGTGTATGGAGCGCTGGTGGCATTTGTCCAGACGGACATCAAGAAGCTGGTCGCGTATTCGTCCGTCAGTCACCTCGGCTTCTGCATGCTGGGGCTGTTCGCGTTCACCAAAGAAGGTGTGGCGGGCAGCGTGCTCCAGATGATCAACCACGGCCTCAGCACGGGCGCGTTGTTCCTCATCGTCGGAATGATCTACGAACGGCGCCACACCCGCGACATCAGCCAGTTCGGCGGCATCTGGAAAGTCGTCCCGGTGATGACGTGCTACTTCCTGATCGCCACCCTATCCAGCGTTGGACTGCCGGGCCTCAATGGGTTCGTCGGTGAATTCTTGGTGCTCGCCGGGGCGTGGGGCGGTCCGCAGGGTCCGCACACGGCACAGTGGGCCTCGATTGGCGGCGCGACGGGCGTCGTGCTGGGCGCCGTTTACATGCTCTGGATGTTCCAGCGCGTAACGCAAGGCCCGCTCGAAAACCCCAAGAACAAGACGTTGAGCGATCTCAGCAAGCGTGAGATCGTGGTTTTGCTGCCGTTAGTCGTCCTGATGTTCTGGATCGGGATCCGCCCGAACGAGACACTGAAGTACTTCGATCTGGCCATCAACAAGCAGGTCGTTCAGCCCATCGAAAGCGCCAGCGGCATCCGCGACTCGAAGCGGCAATCCGCTCCGACGCGGGTCCGGCCTGGAATGGCGCCGGGACAGGGGATGCCTTCGGGACTTCCATCCGGACTGCCGGTCCCCGGCGGTGAAGGCAAGGCCGCACCGCCTCCGAGTGTGCCGGATGCCGGTCACCCTGCCGGAGCGCCTGCCGGTGAAACGAAGTCCGTGGCGCCCGCGAAGGCGCCGGAAGCCGCCCACCCCACCCCGGCTGCTCCTGCCGCGGGAGAGCACAAGTAAATGAATTTGAAGAGTCCCGCGGAGTCGGGACGGAGCCGGGATTAGATGCTAGCACCGTCTGGAAAAGATCTCCTATCGATCCTGCCGCAGTTGATCGTTGGCTGCCTGGGGATGCTCGTCTTGCTGGTGGACTCCATCCGCCCGAAGACCTCGAAGCGCATCCTGGCCGCGCTCTCCGTGCTCGGGCTGATCGGCGCGGGGGTGGCCGCGGTGATGGTCGTGCCGAAGGGCCCCGGCCCCGTCGCCGCAACCATGCAGGGCGCGATCATGTCGGACGGCTACACGGCTTTCTTTTCGGTCGTATTCGTGCTGGGAACGGCGCTTTCGATCCTGCTCTCCTCGAACTACCTGGAGCGCCTGGGCATCAACTTCGGCGAATACTACGCGCTGCTGCTGTTTACGACCCTCGGCGCGATGGTGATGGCGTCGTCCGTCAACCTGATCTGCATCTTCATCGGCCTCGAAGTCCTGAGCATCTCGCTCTACATCCTCGCCGGCTACCGCAACGAGCGCCGCGAGAGCGACGAGTCGGCGATGAAGTACTTCCTCCTCGGGGCCTTCGCTTCTGCGTTCCTGCTGTACGGCATCGCTCTGGTCTTCGGCTCGACGGGCAGCATTAATATCACCGACATCCAGCAGGCCATCAACGCGGGCCAGGGCCAGCTCGCGACCCCCGGCTCCAACTTCATGCTCCTCGCCGGCCTAGCGATGATGCTGGTCGGCTTCGGGTTCAAAGTCGCCGTCGTCCCCTTCCACGTCTGGACGCCGGACGTCTACGAAGGCGCCCCGACCTGCGTCACCGCGTTCATGTCCGTCGGCGCCAAAGCCGCCGGCTTTGCGGCCTTGCTCCGAGTGCTGGCGTCCGGTTTCCAGGACCAGGGCCTGCAGGTCCAGATCTCCGCCGTCCTGGCCAGCATCGCGGCTTTGACGATGCTCGTCGGCAATGTCGTCGCCATCGTCCAGCCGAGCATCAAGCGGATGCTGGCCTACTCCAGTATCGCCCACGCCGGCTACATGCTCGTCGGCATCGTCGCCGCCGTCCGGCCGACCGGGGGCTTCGGCGGGAGCGAGGTCCAGGCAGCTTCAGTCGCCGCGGTGCTGTTCTACGCGCTTTCCTACACGGTCAGCAACCTCGGCGCGTTCGGCGTCCTGCTCGCCCTGGAGAAGGAAGGCGAGGAGGTGACGCAGATCAGCGACCTCGCCGGCGTCGGCGCCCGCTACCCGTGGCTGGGCGCGCTGATGACGCTCTTCCTGCTCTCCCTCGCCGGACTCCCGCCGACCGCCGGGTTCTTCGGCAAGCTCTTCCTGCTCTATCCCCTCGGCGACGTCATCGAGCGCAACCCGCAGCTGCTCTGGCTGATCCTGGTGTTCGTCCTGACGAGCGTTGTCTCGTTCTTCTACTACCTCGGCGTCGTCCGCTCGATGTACTTCGACAAACCGGCCGAAGACGAGACCCCAGCGACCTTCGTCGGCGACTGGCAGCTTCGTGGAGCGCTGATCCTCAGCGCGGTGCTGGTCATCGCGCTAGGCGTCGGCGGCGGCGGCGTGATGGGATTCGCCCAGCAAGTCGCCCAAAGCTTCATGGGCGGCAGCCCCTTCGCGATGATGCGGTAAAGAGTTTATCGCTCGCTTCGGACGGGAAAGATCGCTTCGAACGAAAAAGGCTGGAGACGAGGTCGGCCGACCTCCTCTCCAGCCTTTTTCGTTCGAAGCGATGGGCGGCGCGGTGGCCGACTAGGGCGAGGTAGCTCCTACCTTTCGCCGCAGTGCGGTAACCCTTTCACGAGATCAAAACTAGGTCAGATTAGGCAAAGGCCCGCCCGCGCAGAAGTCCGGATTGCCAAACTTCTCGATCCGATGGCCGAACCCGTGCGCTAACGCCAGCAGAAGCCGGTTGTGCGGCATTCGCTGGTACTTCAGCGAGCGCCCCGTCTTGAACCCAAGCCCGCCACCGACGAGAACGAACGGAATATTGTCCTGCGTGTGCGAGTTGCCCTTGCCGAGCTCGTTGGTCCAGAGGATCGTCGTGTTGTCCAGCATGTTGCCCTGACCACCCGGCTCCGGCGTCTCGGCGAGGCGCTTGGCAAGGTAGGTGAGCTGCTCGCAGTACCAGGAATTGATCTTCGTCAGCTTCGTCTGCGCGTCTGCGTTGCTGTCCGGCTCGTGGGAGAGGTCGTGCTGGCCTTCCTGGATGTTGAGCCAGCGGAAGCGCGCCTGCCCGACCGAGTTCGTGAACTGTAGCGACGCCACGCGAGCGAAATCCGCCTGGAAGCTGTTGATCATCAGGTCGATCTGCAGCTTGCTGATCTTCGGAATGTTGTCGTTCTCTTCCTTGATCCCGGCTTCGAGGACGGGGACGGCATGCCCCATATCCTTCGCCGTCGACTGCAGTTCTCGCTCGACGTCGCGAACCAGCGTCGTATGCTCGTCCAATATCTGCCGGTCCTGCGCGCCAACCTCGGAGCGGACCTTGTCCAGATCGCTCTTGAGGACGTCGAGGACACTTTTCAAGCTCTCCTGATCCTTCTGACGCCCGTAGAGCTTGTTGAACATCTGGTACGGGTTGTCGATCGGCGCGATCGGCTTGTTTCCGCCCGAATAGGACATCCGCGTCCACGTGTCCGCGCGGTCCGGCACCATCACGCCGAACTCCAGCGAGCCGAAGCGCGTCTTGGTCGCCGGGTTGCTTTGGAGATAGTTCTTGATCTCCTGATCGATGGAGATTCCGCTGGACCAGCCCGCTGGCGTGTCCCCCCCACCCTGCACGTTGCCCGGGAACAGCTCGATTCCCGTCAGCAGGCACCCGATGCCGCGCATGTGAGAATCGCCGTCGCCGCGGATGCGGTCACAGACTCCGTTGACGATCAGCGTCTGCTTCTTGAACGGCTCCAGCGGCTTCATGCTCTCTTTGAACGTGAAGTTCTCGCCCTCTTCGTCCGGCCAGAAGTTCCACGGAACGACGCCGTCCGGGCTGAACATGATGATCAACCGCTGCCGCTTAACGGGCTCCGCCGCCTGCGCCAGGCTCGGCAGGTTCAGGACGAACGGCATCGCCGCCGCCCCAACCCCCAGGCCCTGCAAAAAGTCCCGCCGCGTCTTCCGGTACAACACGCTCTCGCCCCCCATTCTCATCCGAGAGACACGCCGCCACCCCACGAGTTGCTTGCGGAATTCCTGCAACCGGGCGTGAGCGCATCGCTCCTGATACTCGGCTATTCTACCCCGCTAATCCGCCCCTCGCTTTTATGATCCACCGTCAGCCGAACTCAAGTAGACGCTCGTTCCGGCTGATGGCGACGGCAGCCGTGATGGCGGCGGCGGTGACGCCCGTCTTCGCGCAGCGCCCTCCCGAAGAGCACTTCGAGCGGCAGATCCGACCACTCCTTCAGTCGAAGTGCGTCTCTTGCCACGGACCGGATCGCGCCGAAGGAAAGCTCCGTCTCGATTCAGCCGAAGGTTTTGCCCGCGGCGGCGCCTCCGGAGCGTTGTTCGCCGCCGGAAAGCCGCAAGAAAGTCTCCTACTTCGCGCCGTGCGCCGGACAGGAGCCTTGAAGATGCCGCCCGGCGCCCCACTCACCGCCTCCGAGACTGCTGCGTTGGAAGAGTGGGTGAAGCGTGGCGCGGTATGGCCTCGCAGCGGCGTAACCGTCGTCAGCCAAACGCAAACTCAGACGCCCGCCATCGAGCCGGACGACACCACCATCCGTCCCGCGCTCCAAGCCTGGTATCGCGCCGACCGTCTGCCGTTGTCCGATGGGAAACCCGTCACCGTTTGGCCCGATCAAAGCGGCAAGGGCCGCGACCTCGCCGCCACGGCCGGGGTTCGCAAGGCAGGTGTCGGCACCCCGCCGGTCTTTGCGATGCAGGGATCGGTGAATCGCCGTCCCGCCGTCCGCTTCGACGTCGGAAACGGCCTGGCAAGTTCACCGGACCTCCCCGTCGATATCAAGGGCGACGCGGCGCTGACCATGGTCGTGGTGATGAAGCTACAGCCGCACCAGGCGCAGCCACCGTACGATGGCGTCCTCTGCGTCGGCGATCCGGCGAATCCGGGGGCGGATCCCGGCAAGGCCTTAGCGGGAATGATCCAGATTGAGCGGACCGGCGCGGCGGAGCTCCAGTTCGCAGGCGGCTGGAACCACAATGCGACACTCGGAAGGGGTTCGTTTCAGCCCTTCTACAACCAGCCGCTCCTGCTGACGATCGTCAAGACGCCAGGACCGATGAATGCTTCGGCCCACTTCTTCCTCAACGGCCGCGCCTCCGCCGAAGCGCCTTACGCCCGGCAGGTGGGCGGGCGCAACACCGTCCCCGCCATCCGGCACCGCACGGACATCGGCCTGTACATGGGAAAGGCGCTGGACTGGTGCGGCAGCATCAAAGGCGACGTCTCCGAGGTGATTGTCTACAACTCCGCCCTCACCGACGCGCAGCGGACCGCGTTGGAAACGGGACTGGCGCTGCGATATGGCCTCGTCCACCCGTCAGTGGCGCTGCAGAGTCGCGCGCATTTTACAGCGCAGCAGCGACAGTTCTGGGCCTTTCAGCCGGTGCGAGCCGTCAAGCCACCCACCGCAACGCCGCAGACGTCCTCCCTTTCGCCAATCGACCGTTTCCTACGCGCCAAACTCGCGGCCGCAGGCCTGCGACCTTCCCCACCAGCTGACCGCCGCGCCCTTATCCGCCGCCTCTTCCTCGATCTCATCGGCCTGCCCCCCACCTCCGACGAGGTCGACGCCTTCCTCGCGGACAAGCGGCCTGACGCCTACGACCGTCTCGTCGACCGGCTTCTCGACTCCCCTCACTACGGCGAGCGCTGGGCGCGGCACTGGCTCGACGTCGTCCGCTACGCCGAAACGACCGCCAACGACGCCAACGCCGTGATGCGCTACGCCCATCGCTACCGCGACTACGTAGCCCGTGCCTTCAACCAGGATAAGCCTTACGACCGCTTCGTCCACGAGCAACTGGCCGGAGATCTGCTGCCCGATGCCGGCTCCGTCGCCGCAAATACGGATCGGATCATCGCGACCGGCTTCCTGATGATCGGCCCCAAAGCGCTGGCCGAGGCGGACATCGAAGGCAGCCGGATGGACATCGTCGACGATCAGATCGACGTCACCAGCCGCGCCTTCCTCGGAATGACCGTCTCCTGCGCCCGCTGCCACGATCACAAGTTCGACCCCATCCCGACCAGCGATTACTACTCCCTCGCCGGGATCTTCCGCGGCGCCGAGGTCTTCCGCGACGAAAACCGCGGCGCCGTCATGTGGCACGAGTATCCCGTCCCGCAAGGTCCGGGCGAGCCACCGATGATGGTCATGGCTCCGCGAGAGGGCATCGGCACGAACCTGCCGGTCGCGCTGCGAGGAAATCGCCAGACTCCCGGCATTCTCGCGCCGCGCCGAATGCTGCAAATCGTGTCGGGCGAAGGCTGCGCGCCGCTTCAGACCGCTCACAGCGGGCGTGTGGAGTTGGCGGACTGGATCGCCTCACCCGCGAATCCGCTGACGGCCCGCGTAATGGTCAACCGCCTCTGGCAGCATCACTTCGGCACGGGACTGGTCGCGACTTCGGATAACTTCGGGGTGCGCGGAGAGAAGCCGTCGCATCCGGAGTTGTTGGACTGGCTGGCATCGGAGTTCATCCGCTCCGGGTGGTCGCTCAAAGCGATGCACCGGCTCATGCTGCGGACTGCCGCCTACCGGATGAGCAGCCACCCCAACGCCGAAGCCCTGAAGCGCGATCCGAACAATCGCCTGCTGTGGCGCATGCCCCTCACCCGCCTCGACGCCGAAACCTACCGTGACGCGATGCTCTCCGTCAGCGGCCGCCTCGATCCAACCATCGGCGGCAGCGAATCCGGCGAGCTGCTCTACGAAGCGGGCGAGGTCATCGACAAGAAGCGCGACTTCTTCCGTCCCAACCGCGTCCAGGCCGATCACCCGATCTACACCGAATCGCGCCGTCGCAGCCTCTACCTCCCGGTCGTTCGCAACGCCGTCCCAGACGTCTTTGCCCTCTTCGATTCCGCCGACCCCAACGGCGTCACCGCGGTTCGGAACGACTCGACGGTCGCGTCCCAATCGCTTTACTTGCTGAATCACCCGTTCGTGCGCGAACAAGCCCTCCAATTCGCCCGCAAGATGCTGGAATTGAACGGAGCGGATCGAGAGCGCATATCCGCCGCGTATCGACGCGCGCTCGGACGTCCACCAACGGTGGACGAGACCGACGCCACACTGCGTTTCCTCGAGTCCTACGCGGCGGCGGCAATGAAGGGCGGCAGTTCGGCAACGGATGCCCGACTCGCGGCGTGGCAAAGCTTCTGCCAGTCGCTCTTCACCCGAAACGAGTTCCTTTATGTCGACTAATAGCGTCACCGCCGATCACAGCGGGATCGGACGCCGTGAGCTGCTTCAGAAGCTCGCCTGCGGTTTCGGCGGCCTCGCGCTGACGGGCCTACTCGCCGACGAAGCCAGAGCCGCCGCGGATCCACTGGCGCCCCACGCCCCGCACTATCCGGCGAAGACAAAGCGCGTCATCTTCCTCTTTCTGCACGGCGGCTTCTCGCACGTTGACACCTTCGACCCCAAGCCTGAGCTGATCAAGCGCAACGGCCAACCGCTGCCTATTGCCAAGCCACAGTTCGAATTCGGCGGCACGGGCAATCTCCTCGCCTCGCCGTGGGCCTTCAAGAAACACGGAAAGAGCGGCCTTGAGATCAGCGACCTCTTCCCGCACCTCGGCGAGGTAGCCGACGATCTCTGTGTCATCCGCTCGATGAACGGCGGCAAGGAGGTCTCGCACGGACCCGCCTGCTTGCGGCTGAACACCGGCGACGGCGTGTTCAACCGTCCCAGCCTCGGCGCGTGGCTGCTCTACGGCCTCGGGACAGAGAACCGCGATCTGCCGGGCTTCATCTCGCTCAGCCCTTCCCTCTACCACGGCGGCGCGCAGAACTACGGATCAGCGTTTCTTCCCGCGACGTTCCAAGGTTCCCGCGTCGGCGACGGCAGCACGCAGTTCAAGTCTGCGGCACTAACAAATGCCTCGCCCGGAGAAGGCCCCTCACTCCAACGCCTCCAGCTCGATCTCACCGGCAGCGCGAACCGCGAGCACCTACGGCGAGTCGGCGACGATGCCCGGCTGGAAGCGCGCATCGCCGCCTCGGAGCTCGCGTTCCGGATGCAGGCCGCCGCACCGCAGGTCTTCGACCTTGGCCACGAGTCGAAGGAAACCCTCGCCCTTTACGGCATCGGCGATGAGCCAACGGACGAATACGGCCGCCAATGCCTCCTCGCGCGCCGAATGGCCGAGGCGGGCGTCCGCTTCGTCCAGGTCAACCACAGCTATCCGCGCAACTACTGGGACGCCCACGGCGACCTCCGCAACAACCACACCGCCGGCGCGAAGAAAGTCGACAAACCAGCCGCCGGCCTCCTCCGCGATCTGAAGTCACGCGGGATGTTGGAAGACACCCTCGTCGTCTTCGCTACGGAGTTCGGACGCACCCCCGCCGCGCAAGGCACGGACGGGCGCGATCACCATCCACATGCGTTCAGCATCTGGATGGCCGGCGGCGGCATCCGCGGCGGCATGGCCTACGGTTCAACCGACGACTTCGGCTACTACGTCGCGGACAAGAAAGTGACGATCCCCGACTTCCACGCGACCGTCCTGCACCTGCTCGGCCTGGACCACAAACGCCTCACCTACCGCTTCGCCGGCCGCTATTTCCGCCTGACGGATGTCCACGGCGAGGTCGTCAAAGACATCCTCGCCTAGCGTTTACCGAGCTTCCACCACGGCTTGCCTTTCCCCTGTACGTAACACGAACGGTTCTCATCGAGCACCAGGGGATGCTGCTTCTCGTCGAACAGGTTGAGTAGCTCGCCCGGCCCTCTCTCGATCGCCAGCCGGCACTCCGCCGAGGTGATGGGCACAGCCCAGATCAACGCCGCCGGGTCTCCGTCGACCGTCAACTTCCTTCCCAACTGCATGTCGTCGAGGTAGACGCAGTCGATGAAGAAGTAGTTGTCCAGGTTCGATCCATCGAAAATCGGCTGCGGAGGATTGCCGTTACTCATCGTCGTGCCAAAGCTGTACCATGTGTTGCCGCCCTGCTGCGCCGGCAGCTTAGCCAGGAAGCGCAGCACCTCGCAAAGCAGCGGATTCGGCGAAGCAGCGTAGATCACGAGCTCGTGACGCTGGTACGGCGCCGTCGGCGGGACATTCATTCGCGCATCGGACATCCCGCTGGTAACGATCGTGTAGCAGCCGCGGTCCCGGCCCAGCGCGTCCTTCCCAGGCGCGAAAGTGTAGACATCTATCTTCGGCAACTCCCTGCTGGAATCGCGATCGATGGTGAACTCAGTCCCGAAAAACTCTACGTAGACGCGCTCCCTGGGTGAAGCAGCGTCTGCCAAGGCTTGCGATGGCATTCGCAGCTTCGACAACCACGCCAGAAAGGCGGGATCCGTCTCGCCCGCCGGCACGGCGAACATCGCACGCTTCTGATCTGTGCCTTCCCCAATCGCAGCCCAGATCACGTGTTCGGACTGTGGATCGACCTTCCGGTTCGGATCGCGGATCTGGTGACGGCGGATCGCTTCGATCTGCATCAAACCGTTCCAGATCTCCTCAAAGGCCGGCGCGTCCAGAGCCTGCTCGCGGCGGGTTTTGTCTTGCGTAGTCGCGCCAAGCGTCCAGCTGGCTTTGGGACTTCCGTCCAGATCGGAGATCGTTCCGTTGACCAGAGAGCCGTCGTAAAAGTGACCGTAACTGATGACGCGCATAGCTGCCCTTCTGCAATCAATAGTCTTCAGCCACAGTTCCCTCGCCCAGCTATGTTTCCTGCCAGATGAAGGCCCCCACTCCATCCAAGTCAAACGGAGAGACATCTGCCGCATCTGGACAGCACCGTGCCTTCACGAAAGTCCACTCTGCTCGCAGACTCACGCTCCCCACGGCCGGGACGCCGCGAGTTTCTGCGCAAGACCATACTGATTGGAGTTGCCGCCAGCTTCCGCGAAGCCCTGGCTAATGAGGCGTCGCCGCTGCCGGTACCCGTCAAGACCTGGGGCAAGCGCGGCTCCGCCCCGGGTGAATTTGCCTCCCCTATCGCGCTGACCATCGGCCCAAAGGACGAGATCTTCGTCGGCGACACACTGAACACGCGCATTCAGGTCTTCAACACCGAAGGAGAGTGGCTCCGATCGATCTCGCTTCCCGTAAGGCCCGCAGGCGTCGTTGTCGATCGCGACGGAAAGGTGCACGTCTCCAACTGGACCCGCCACACGATCCTCGTCTACTCCCCAGACGGAAAGCTGGTGCGAGAATGGGGTAGCAAAGGGAGCAAGCCCGGTGAATTCTGGACACCAGCCGGCCTCGCGTTCGGCCTCGATGGCAGCCTCTACATTTCCGACACCGGCAATTCCCGCATTCAACACTTCTCGCCTAGGGGAGATTTCTTGCGTGAATGGGGAAGCAACGGCGCAGGTCCCAGCCAATTCGGTGCAGGCTGGAAACCCGGCGACCGCTTCGCCGGTCCACAGTTCATCAACGTAGACCGCCAGGGCCGCGTCTACACCGCAGACAGCGCAGGCTTCCGTGTCCAACGCTTTTCAGCGGAGGGAAAGTTCGAGCGCCAATGGCAAAACAGCTCTTCCGGGCCTGGCGGGTTCGGACCGCCCCGACCACCGGCCGGACCTATCGCTTTATGCGCGGATGCGCAGGATCGCATTTGGGTCGGAGCCGTCAATAGCCGTGTCCAACAATTCACGCCTTCCGGGAGGTACCTGCGGTGTCTCGGCGATGAAATGGGCTCGTCTCCGGGTCAGTTCCACCTCCCGCACGGGATGGCGTTCGACTCGCAAGGTTGTCTTTACGTCGCCGACACCCTCAACTTCCGTATCCAGAAGTTCGCAAAGCTTTGAAGAGTTCAAGACCCTTGACCGGAAGCCAAGCCACTCTCTATACTCCGCCACACCGTATTCCGTGCTTTCGATGAACACGCAGCTTTTCGCCATCTCTATCCACTGGCCCATTACCAGGACCTGTTCCGACAGGAAGGCCCCGCCCGCGTTCACGTCTTCGCCGCGTCTCTGACCACACGCTAGACAAACGACTTCAGAGCCCTTCCGAGCCCCTCGGAAGGGCTTTTTTGTGCCCAATCTTGGGCCGCTACCGCAGGAAAGGAGTTCAACGATGAACCTGCGTAACGTCGACCTCACCAAGCTCAACTCCATAACGAAGTACCCCAGCATCCCGACCTACCACCCGATGGGAGAGCGCGGCCTCCTCGGCGAAGTCCCGATGACCTTCGAGGGTCCCGTCTTCGCGGCGGAAAAGATCGACGGAACGAACGCCCGCATCGTGCTGATTGGCGGCACGCGCGACTACCTCCTCGGCAGCCGCGAAGAGCTGCTCCACTCGCGCGGCGATCTCATCCACAACCCGGCGATGGGCATCGTCGACGCCGTCCGTCCGCTCGCGGACCGGCTGGCGGACACGGTGCGCTTCGACGACGGTGTGCGCATCTTCTACGTCGAGGTCTTCGGCGGCAATGTCGGCGGGAACGCGAAGCAGTACACGGGCGAAAAGCGCGTGTCCTTCCGCCTCTTCGACATCGTCGACGTTCCGGATGCGGAGACGCGGCTCGAGTCGGCGCCCGAAGCGATCGCGTCGTGGAGAGAAGGCGGCGACCAGTCGTTCGCGACCGTCCCCGAGCTTCGAGAGATGGCGGCCGAGCTGGCGCTGGAGACAGTCCCGCTGATCCTGGAAGTGTCCGCCGAAGCGCTGCCGCGAACGTTGTCGGAAACGCGTGACTTCCTGCGGGAGGCGCTGCCGACGACGCGCGTCACACTGGATGGCGGCGCATGCGGCCGGGCGGAGGGCCTCGTCGTCCGCACGAGCGATCGGCGACAGATCGCCAAGCTGCGCTTCGAAGACTACGAACGCACGCTCCGGCGAAAGGGCGGCTGAAGGACAGAGGTGAGGGCGGCGAAAGTCGCCCCTCACCTTTCTCTACTCCACCATAAATGCCCAATCCCCGATGGGCACCAGGCCGTTTCGCCCGTACGTTTCAGGGTATTTGCGCTCTGGCCAGAATACGTACCGGTCAAAGCTCATCAACCCGCGAGGCGTAGGAATGGAGAGTTCGTAAGACCGGTACAACGTCTTCTCCGTGGCCGGGACGTACTGAAAGTCGGGAAAGACCGACAGGCCATTGCCGGGAATGACAGGCAAATACCCGGGGAGGAGTTGAGATAGATGGGCCGGATACTTGCCCCATTTCGCCTCGTAGGAGTCCAGCGCAGCGATGACCGGCTGTGCGTGGATCCTCACCCTTGCAAGTCCGCGCTCGCGCTGGCGCTCGTAAACGGCAATGCCAACCGGCCAAGTGCCCCACACGAAGAGGGTCCCCACCAACGTAGCGAGAAGCACATCCCTCCGCCGGTCACCGAATATCTCGCGTACGAGGCGTCCAGGCATCCAGAAGAGCAAGACAAACCAGCCGAAAAAGGCCGCCATTCCCAGCATCACGAAGAAAGTGAGCGTCGGTCCCAGCCAAGTCGGAAAAGGCACGAACTGAAGCGCATTCAATCCAAAAACGCTGATGGGATTGCAAAGCACAAGCAACAAGGCCCATCCAATTGTCTTCCAAGGCACCTCCCGCCGAATACGAAGCATCTTCGTACCTCCGATCAGTCGTACCAGATCGCCCAATCACCGACGATTTCCGGGTTCACAAGCGGCCAGTTCCGCGGATAATCGTGCTTCGGCCAGTACTGGTAGGCGCTGAAATCCAAGAGCGAGCGCGAGAAAGGCACCGAAAGCTCATAGCCGGCGGGAGGCTCCGTTCCTTGCGAGCGAAAGTACTCGTACCTGGGGAACGCAGCCAATCCTGTCGCCGGCAACTCTGGGAGATAGCCCGGCACCAGCGCGGCAAGGTCGTCCGGATACGATCCCTTCTCGACACGATAACGTTCGAGTGCCGCTATCAGTGGCTTGGACGACCCTGCCACAGTCGATAGCCCGCAATAGATGCTTTGCCGAACAAGCTGGCGCGCGGGCTCGAGCGTGCCCCACATCAAAAGCGCGACTCCGAGCGCGGCGGCGGCGAGCTCAATGCGTCGCTGCGCGATGGCTGCTACCAGCAATGCCACCGGCGCGGCAAAGGCCCCCGCCAACCAAAACGGGATCAGCACCATCCCGATGCCGGGTGGCGGCGATGGCATTCCAGTCGGGATAACAAAGCTGAGCGCAGACAAGCCGATGAATCCAATGGGGCTCGCCAAAATCAGCGCGACCGTGGCCCCCACGACTGTTACGATTCGTTTCCACGGCTGCTCCTCGTAATGCGAAGAATTTCGGACGTAGGTGGAAGCCATGGATTTATCGCCTCCCGTGTTCAAGAATCGCCTCCGGTAAACACGCTTACGCAGGCGCCACTTCCTGCCGCAATCCCGGCCGGCTGGGCGGCAACTGCGGCCCGAAGATCACCCGAATCGCCTCCACCAACATCAACAACGCCAGCCCGACCAGCGCCACGCCGACATACGGCACCGGGTTCGAAGTGCTCTTCGAAAAGCCCTGGATGATCATCGTGACCATCGCCCAGACGCTGACGACATACATCCAAACGCACGGGATTCCGGTGACGTACCACGCCCACTTCGCATTCAACGAGCGGACCAGCCACACGGTCACGCCCAGCAGCGTCAACGCCGCCAAAAGCTGGTTACTGGCGCCAAAGAGCGCCCAGAACGTCTGCCAAACGGGGATGATCTTGCCGTCCGCTCCCCGTGTCGTTTGCAGAACGAACGGAAGCGGCGCCAACGCGGTGACCGCCGTCGCAGCCCAGCGCCCCTTGGCGTCCTGCCAGCCGAAAAGCTCCTGAATGATGTAGCGGCCCAGGCGTGTGCAGACGTCCAGCGTGTCGTAGACGAACGTAGTGAACGCCATCAGGCCGAAAGCGACGGCAAGGTGCGCCGGGATGCCGAGAACGGCCATGAACTGCCCCATCCCCGTCGCGTAGATGAAGTTCGGCTTCGGCGCTTTGAGGATGGGCGCGTCCTGCGCCAGCATCATCACCGTACAGAGCGAGATCACCGCGACCAGGCCTTCCAGCAGCATCGCGCCGTATCCGACCGGTTTGGCGTCGGTCTCGCGCTTAAGTTGCTTGCTGGTCGTCCCGGAAGCGATGATCGAGTGGAAACCGGAGCACGCCCCGCATGCGATCGTAATGAACAGCATCGGGAAGAGCATGTCCCCCTTCGACGTCATCCAGCCGGTAAACGCCGGGTACTGGACCGTCTTGTTCCCGAACAGAATCCCAATCCCCGCCGCCGCCAACGACGCATACAGGAAATAGCCGCCCAAATGACCCCGAGGCTGCAGCAACAACCACATCGGGATGACGGAGGCGACGAAGCAGTATCCCAACAGCGCGACATCCCAAATCTTGTGCGCCATCTCCTGATCGACGTTCAGCAGCGACTCCACGCTAAAGGGCATCATCGGCCCAACGTAGATCGCCGCCCCGATAAGGGGCAAGAAGATCGCCGTCGCCAAACCGAGCGAGAGCTTGGTGTAGCGCATCAACACTGCCATCAGGATCGGCAGCGCCAGGTAGATCAACGACGACGTCGCGATCCCGCCGCCCGAAACGCTGTCACCGTTCTCCAACGGCACATTTCCGACGAACGACGCCGCCGTCACGTCCGTGAACGCAACGACGATGTAAACCAGCGCGATCCAGATAAACGTCAGGAAGAGCAGGTACGACCGCCGCGTCATATGCTCCCGCACCACGTCCGCGATCGACCGCGCCTTATGCCGGATCGACGCGACCAGCGAGGTGACGTCATGCACCCCGCCGATAAATACACAGCCGATCAGGATCCACAAGAACGCCGGCAGCCACCCAAACATCACCCCCGCCAGGATCGGACCGACGATCGGCCCCGCCGCCGCAATCGCCGAGAAGTGCTGTCCGAACAGCAGTCCCGGCTCGATGGGCGCGTAGTCGACATCATCCCGCAGTTCGACGGCGGGAGTCTCGACCTCCGGATTCAGCTTCAACAGCCGGGCAAGGACGCGGCCGTAGGTCAGATAGGCAACCACCAACACGACGGCGGCAATGGCGACAAGAACAAGGAGCGGCATGGCAGACTCACGAGCCGTTCCGCGTCACGGCCCGTTCCGCGCGCCTGGATCGGCCTGTCATAATAGTAGGACCCCGGCAGACACACAAGAGTTGCCGGAGAGCGGGGGTCACCTTGCCCGTTGTCGGCCGAAACGCGCCCTTCCTGCCTTGGGTGCTGTCAGACTAGTCCGAAGCGTCCCACCTGTCCGACCTTACCGTAACGCTGCCCGAAAAAGAAAATGAAGCGCATCATCTGCATCTCCGGCGACGCCGCCTCCGGCAAAACGACCGCCGCCCGCCTGGTCCTGGAAGCTCTCCCCGGTTGGCAGGTCGTCAGCACCGGCGCCTGGTTCCGCGCCTACTGCGCCGAGCGAGACATCGATCCACAGCAAATTCCCCACCTCGGCGACGACATCCACCGCCAGGCCGACGCCGCCGTCCAGGCCCGCCTGGAGTCCGAAGCCAACCTCCTCGCCGAAAGCCGCCTCGCCGGCTACCTCGCGCGCGATCTGGACGATGCCCTCCGCGTCTTCTGCGATTGCCCCCTCGAAGAACGCGCCGCCCGCTTCTACAACCGCGAGGTCGAACGCCGCCGCGGCCTAACCCACGAAGAAGCCATCCGCCTCGTCTCCGAACGCGACGCCGCCGACACCGCAAACCTCCGCCACCTCTACGGCATCGACTACCACGATCCCGCCTACTACCACCTCCGCCTCAGCACCCAAGAACTGAACCCGCAGCAAGTAGCAGACGCGATCCTCGCCGCAACACAAGAATAGGCGTCACCGGCAAGAAATCGTAGACAGACGCCTTGTGCGTCGTTCGATTCCCGTAGCCGAACTCCGGTATTCGCACCCACTTTGGGGAACGTTCATCCATAACGGTCGTCGGAATCGAACGACGCACAAGGCGTCTGTCTACGATTGGCTATTGACCGAATGAGCGGTTGAGAACTACTTCCCCAGCAGATCACGCATCACCGCATCGGCAGGATCCAGCTCGTCCCGAACGCTAGGCGCAAGTCCCCGATACAGCCGCGTCCACTGTTCGCGTAGCCGCGCGGCCGCGCTCCGGTAAGCCGGGCGGCGCTCGATCGCCACCGCCTGCAAAAGCGTGGCGGCCTCACCGATCTCCTTCAAGAAGGTATCCAGCGCCGGACCACGGAGGTCCGGCGGCGCCTTGAGCAGCCTCTGGACACTCTCTTTGAGGCCATTCCCCCATGCGGTAGGCGTAGGCACTTTCGGGATGACGGTAACGGCAACGTCCGGCGTGGTCTCGATTCGCGGCGCCGTCGCCACGGGTCGAGGCGCTTCCGGCTGCGTAAGAGCGCGGACCACCTCGGCGTCGGGAGCGTCGATGCGGTACTCCAGAGTCCACGAGATCCCAGCCTGGCGGGTGACTTCGTCCAGCAGCTCACGAATGGTCCGCGAGACACCCGACAGCGTGACCCGGCGGGCGGGACCCATCGCGGGGTCCCATTCCGCCCCCAGCTGACGCGCGATGATCGCCAGCGCCTTGTTCGCCGGCAGATCGCTGAAACCCAGAGTGACGCTGCGCTCCAACTCGGCCGAGACAGGCGCGACCTCCGGAGCCTTCTCCGACACGCGCAGCACCCGCTTCCACGATCCGCTCACATCCGCCGCCAGCCGAGCTATCCGAGCCTCTGGCGCGCCCGAAGGCGCAAGGTTGACCGATCGACCTTCCGCTCCCTTCAAGTGGACCGTCAGACCCAGTTCCCGCCCCAAATCCGCAGCCGCCCGCGACGCTGGAACTTCCGGACTCTCCCCGCCAAATGCGGGGCCCATCGGTCCTATGAGTCCTATCGCCACCACACAATAGGCTTTGAAAACTAGAGATCGTCGCATTTATTCGAACTGAAACGCGGATTGCGAGGGCAAGGTTGGAAGCGTGGTGCCAAGACCCAGGTGGAGCATCTCGGCTACCTGCAATGCATTTTGCGCGGATTTGCCTTCGTAGTGATTATTGAAGAAGACATACGTCTTTTCGGCCGCCTGATCGATCTCTTCGATCTTTGGCACCCAGGGCTCCAGCTCTTCTCGCGGGTAAAGATAGTCGTAGCGCTGGTGCGGCGCGTCGTGCTTCCACCACTGCTTGTAGTTCCGACCGTGAAAACGAACGTAACCGACCCTTGATGTCGCCTTCGCTATGGGCGGCAGCAGCCCTTTCAACTGCGGCTCGTCGACGCAGCAGAAGCCGTAGCCAAGTTCGTGGAGGAGCCCATAGGTCTCATCCCGCAACCACGCCTCGTTTCGAAACTCAACCACCAGCGGAATACCCGGCATCAGCTCGGATAACTCTTTGAGGCGGTCGCGGTTCTCGTCCGTGCAGCGAAACGACCACGGATACTGCGCCAGGACGCAGCCCATCATCCCGGCATCGCGTATCGGCGCGAGGGCTTCCATAAACCGCCCGGCAACCTCGACGCTGGCCGTGTCCTTGTGCGTGACCTCCTGTGGCGCCTTGAGCACGAACTCAAAGCCCTCGGGCACCCTTTGCGTCATCTGTTCCGTGACGCTTGGTTTGGGGACGCCGTAAAAGGTCGTATTCAGCTCGACCGCCGGGAAGATCCGCGCGTAATACGGCAGCATTTCCGTCCCGCGGAGGTTCGCCGGATAGAACTTGCCCTTCCAGTCCTGATAGCTGAACCCGGAGGTCCCAATAAGAACGGACATAAATCCATAATAGGCGGATTGACCGCTTTTCTCACGCCGCGTTGACGATCGCCGCGAAATCGGACACCTTCAGGCTCGCCCCACCGACCAGCGCCCCATCGATATTCGGACGGCCCAGCAGGTCCGCTGCGTTGTCCGGCTTCACGCTGCCGCCGTACTGAACGCGCACCGCTTCGGCCGCTTCCGCGCCGTAGAGACGCCCCACCGTCGACCGCGCGACGCCACAGACCCGGTCGGCCTCCTCGGCCGCGCAGGTCTCGCCGGTCCCGATAGCCCAGACGGGCTCATAAGCGATCACGATGCCCGCAGCCTGCTCGGACGACAGCCCCGCCAACCCCCGCTCGATCTGTCCGGCGACGACGGAGTCGGTGGATCCGTTCTTACGCTCCGCCAACGTCTCCCCGCAGCAGACGATGGGAACCAAGCCATGCTTCAGGGCCGCGTGCAGTTTCAAGTTGACCGTGGTATCCGACTCGCCGAAGAGCGCCAGCACCTCCGGCGTAAACCCGTCCTCAGGCACCCCAAACCGCCCGCGCCGCTCCGAGTGGCCGATGATGACGTGCGTCACGCCAAGGTCCGTCAGCATCGCCGGGGCGATCTGGCCCGTGTAGGCGCCGCTCTCCTTCCAGAACAAATCCTGCGCGCCAACACCGATCCCCGGATTTCGCGATGCAGCCAAATACGCCGCCGGGAGAGCAACAAACGTCGGGCAGACGACGACTTCGCACTTGGCATCCGGCACTGCGGCGGCCAGCTCCGTCACGAAGGCGCCTGCCTCGGAGGGCTTCTTATTCATCTTCCAATTACCGGCAATGATCGGCGTTCGCACGGCCTCACCCTCCCAAATTCGTCAAGACAGCGATTGGTGGTATCGCATTTGGCAACGAAAGGCCTAGGTGGAAGCTCTTCAGGCTGAGTTCCATGATCCGGGCAAGACATCCACGGCCACCGGTCAGTCTGCAGTCTGCGTTCGTGAACTGCAGCATACGATTTCCCGGCAGAACCCCGATCGCCAGGGAGGGCCCGCCCCGTAAACTGCGCCAGCCTACTTTCCTCCCGTTGAAGCCCTTTGCCACGATCCCGGACACCCCGTCGCACCAGGCCAACCGCAGGACTGCTAACCAAATGCCACCTGCGCATAGGTCCTATCCCGTCCTATTCCACCCAATCCCAATTCCCTCAAGTCCCCGCAGCTTCGGGCATCCAGTAGTTCATCACCAACGTGGCGCCCGGCGCCACCAGGACAACCTACCCCTCCTCTAACCAACAGGGCGGTAGCGTGTCCCAGCGAAAATCGCTCGCATAAGTTCCCGCCCTGAGTCGCATGGAAATTGGCACACTCACGCGTCAACGAAAAGCGCAATTCGCCAATCAGTGCGGCGGAAAGGGTACCCCTCTCCCCCCCCCCGAAACCTGTCAAGAAGGGCGGATTCATACCGAATGAGTAATAAGTGTTACCATCATCGTCATACTCCTCCGCTCAAACAGCGGCGCCCGGCGGGGCGCAAGACGCGCTCTCGGAGGTGGAATGCGCAAGGCGTTGAACCATTGAACGACGGATAGGAAAGGAACTGCTTTGAACCGGCTGCCCTCTGCGATATTTGCCCCACTGATGCTTTTCAGCGCACTCCAACTGGCAGGAAACGCCCGCAGCGGAGAGGAGGCAACCGCCGCGATTTCGTCGTATCGGCGGTCCGAGCTATCCAGCTCTAGCTTCGAAGAGGCGGGAGTGCTGGCGCTGTCCGAGAACGGAGTCGCTGTAGGAGTCGTGGGCATCGGCTCCCCCGCCCGATGGGTCAACGGCAAGCTGGACTGGTACGACGAAAAACTCTCCGGCGAGGCCTCTTGCGTCAGCGATGATGGGGAGTGGCTGGGCGGCAACCTGGAAACGTCCACCGTTCCCTTCCGAAAACACGCCAATGAGCCCCTCGAAGAGCTGACGCCCCTGCAGTTCGAAAACCTGGAGACCGTGAGCACCTACGTTGCCGGAATCCGCAGTGATGGGACTGCCGTCGGGATCTGCACTACCCGCGCGGGGGACAACCTGGTGGAGCATGCGGTCCGCTGGTCACCGGACGGGCATGCCGAAGCGCTTTTCCCGCTGGCCAATTCGTCGGCAGCCTATGGCATCAACGAGGGGGGGACCATTGTGGGCGCCGTTCGCAACGGACCCGGCGGACTGATTAGACCCTTCGTCTGGCGCGATGGCGCAGTGGAAGACCCAGCGTTCGGGCTCGATGGAGAGTTGGCCGCGCGGGCGATATCTGCGAACGGCAACGTCGTGGGGTCCGGTTACAAGAAGGAGTTCGGGCACTTCTGGTTTTTCAATCGCGGCGGACAGGTGACGTTCATTCCCCTGAACACCCAAACCGGAGGTTCGACACCCTCCGCCGTGAACGACACCGGATTGGTGGTCGGGAACACGCAAAAGGACGGTCCTGTCGCGTGGCTAAACGGACACTTCTACCCGCTGAATCCGCTCACCCCACGCGCCGATCCCGCCTCGATCACCTCCGCTCGTGACGTGAACCGCTACGCCGAGATCGCCGCCAACGGCTACGAGCGCGTCGGGTTCATCAATGAACGCTTCTCCGCCAATGTGCTGACGCCCGTTCGCGAGGGCGCTGATCTGCAGGGGTCGGTAGCAGATCTCCGCGTTCGTTCCGCGCGCTCCGGTAGACGGAAGCTCATTACCGTCACCGGGAAGTTGCGGGCAGTGAATGCGGGGTCGGCGCCCGCTCCCTCATGCGTTGCGGCCCTCGAGTTGGAAACTAGCGGCGCTGCGCCCAGAGCCACAACCGCGCAGCGCTTGGTCCGCCTGCCGCAGCTTGCTCCCGGTCAATCACAAACGGTCGCTTTCTCCACGGCGTTTATCGCCTCCAGACACGTTTCAGGGTTGTTGGTCACCCTCGACTCGAGGAACCGCGTCTTGGAGTTGAACAAGTCGAACAACCTGATCGAGGCCTCTCTCCCCTAGCGAGAGGCCCAGCAGGGTTTGAGAGAAAACCCGTGAGTAGGAGTAAGATGAGGGGTAAGAGAGTGCGCGTTCTCGAGGAAACGATCGGATGCCCGTAAGAACTTTCGTCCAGGCCATCAACGATGCGCTGCGCGAAGAAATGCAACGCGACGAGCGGATGATCCTCATCGGCGAAGATGTCGGACGCCTCGGCGGAGTCTTCCGCGCGACGGAAGGGCTGCAGTCCGAATTCGGCGAGCAGCGTGTCGTGGATACGCCGTTGAACGAGATCGGCATCGTCGGGGCCGCCATCGGGATGGCGATGACCGGTTCGCGGCCCTGTGTCGAGATCCAGTTCTCGGACTTCATCTATCCCGCGTTCGATCAGATCGTGAACGAGCTGGCCAAGGTCCGCTACCGCTCCGGCGGCCAGTTCTCCGCGCCGATGGTCATTCGGACTCCGTATGGCGGTGGCGTCCGCGGCGGCCATTACCACTCCCAAAGCCCGGAGGCGTACTTCGTCCACACCGCCGGGCTGAAAGTCGTAGCGCCCTCGACGCCCAGCGACGCGAAAGGCCTGCTGAAAACCGCCATCCGCGGCGACGACCCCGTCATCTTCTTCGAACCGAAGCGCCTCTATCGGAGCATGAAGGAAGACCTCCCGGACGGCGAGCACTTGATCCCCCTCGGGGTCGCCCGTATAGCGCGCGAAGGGAGCGATGCGACGGTCATCACCTACGGAGCGATGACCGGCGTCTGCCTCCAGGCCGCCGAAAAGCTGGCGGAAAGCGGCAGCGAAATCGAAGTTATCGACCTGCGCACCCTGTGGCCCGTCGATATCGATGCGGTCGTCAACAGCGTCAAGAAAACGGGTCGCGCCGTCATCGCCCACGAAGCGCCGCGAACCTGCGGCTATGGCGCCGAGATCGCCGCGCTGTTGGCGGAGAAGGCCATCGAGTACCTTCAGGCGCCGGTGCTGCGGGTGACGGGCCCGGATACGCCGGTCCCCTATGCGCTGGAGAATCTGTATCTGCCGGATGTCGACCGTGTCCTTCGGGGTATTCAGCGCGTTCTGAAGTTCTGAGGCCATGCGCCGGAGACCATCCGGCGGTAAGCTGAGCTGGGCGCGGCTGTTTCGCCGCACTGGGAATGACGGCGTATGTGGCGTGAGATTTTCGGTCTGGAAAAAAAGCCCACTGGGGCGATTGAGTTGCGCGATCCGGTACGGAGCTTCGCAGATGTCATCTTGCCGGAAGAGACGCGCAAGCAGCTGTTCGCCGCGCTAACGCAGATCAAGAAGCATCGGCTCATCTTTCAGGACTGGGGCCTCGGCGAACGCCATCCCGAGGGTACGGGGCTGGCATTCAACTTCGCCGGACCTCCCGGCACCGGCAAGACGATCTGCGCCGAAGCCGTCGCCTATGCGCTCGGCAAGAAGCTGTTGCGCGTCGACTACGCCGAGCTGCAAAGCTGTTGGGCCGGGATGACAGGTAAAAACATCCGCAACGCCTTCCGCGACGCCCGCAACAGCGACGCCGTTCTCCTCTTCGACGAAGCCGACGCCGTGGCCGCACGACGTTTCTCAGACATCGCTGCAGGTTACGAGCGCGAGGCCAATCACACGGTCAACATCCTGCTGAAGGAGTTGGACGAGCACCCCGGCGTGGTCATCTTCGCGACGAACATGGCGTCCAACTTCGATCCCGCTTTCGAGCGCCGGCTGCGGACCCACATCCTGTTCAAAGTCCCCGGCGTCGCGGAGCGCGAGCAGATCTGGCGCGTGCAGGTCCATCCGGAAAAGACCCCTCTCGGCGCAGATGTGGACTTCGGCGAGCTCGCCGAGATGTATCCTGTCGCGGGCGGTGATATCCGCAACGCAGTGCTCAAAGCCGCCCAGCTCGCCGCCGCGGACGAGGGTCCCGATCAGACCAAGCGCCTGCTGCACCGCCACTTCCAGCAGGCGATCGAGGAAGTCGTAGCCGCCGGCGGCGTCATGGCGCAAAACTCGATCAATAACACTCGTTCGCCGTTTGGAGGTTGGCCCGAAGATTCCCAAATCGCCCCCCGTATTTCGACACTGGAAGCGGACCTGCAGACGTTTCGCAACGAAGTCGAGATGCTCAGCGGCGATCAGGCCGGCCTCAAGCGATCGCTCGCTGAAGGCCTGTCGACGGTTCAACCTCGTCTGGAAACTCTCGCCGAGAAACTGGATTCGATGGGGGAAGATCTGCGCGCAGAGATCCGCGCCGCCGCCGACTCACAAAGCACCGCTCTCGCTCTGGTGCGCGAAGACGAGGCGCAGCGAGATACGCGGCTGCAGGAGCTGGTGACGCGCGTCGAAGCTCAGGAGCAACGCCTTCAACGCGCCACCCTCCTGCCGTGGCCGAAGCCGGTGAGCATCGCCGTCGGCGCGGTCTGGGTCGTCTTGACGGCGGCGGCGGCCTCGGGTTGGTTCGTCCCTCATTAAGGAGAGCGGCTATTTCGCCAGCACCTCGATGGCCGCGACCCCGGCGTTCCGCCCCGGAAGCGCGGAGTTGAACCCGAGATCGACCTTTCCGCCAGTCACCGTTACCGCGAAAGTCTTGGTCACGGGTTTGTTTGCGGCTCCCGCGGCAGCGAACGGATCGAAGTTCGTTAACGCTGTCGTGCCTTTCAGCGTGACGTTGAATCTCCGCTGTCCGGCCGCCGCGTATTGACACTCCGCGAAGTGCAGCCGGACCGTGTACTGCCCATTCGCGACGGGAATTGAATAGCTGAACGACGTGCCCTCTCGCTGCGATAGGTAAAGCGAGTCGTCAGCGGTATTGAGGATGTCACGAGCCGGATAGGTGACGGCGGCGCCGCCGGTGAAGCTCGCGTCCGCGCTGAACGAGCCGCGGGGGCTGGAAAACGCCGCGCCTCCGGCGTTGACCTTCTTCGAGGGGAAGACGAAAAGCGTCACGCTCTGCGCCGGCAGCGTCGCCGTGTAGCTCGTGCCGCTGAACGAGACTTCAGCCAGTTTGGTGAGGCTGCCGGACGCCAACCGGAAGGCCTGGACCTTTCCGTTCGTCGGGAAGTTCGCCAACGAGAAGCGCGCGGAAGCCGTGCCTGTGGGACGTTTGTGGATTGCCATCACCGTAAGCGCCCCGTCGATGGCGCGAATGGCCGCGAAGGACGAAAGGGTATCCGGATCCGGCGCTGCGCAGGTGACGCTGGTTTCGCCGAACGCGCGCTTCGTGCCGTCTGGGTTCCGATACAGCTTCATCGCCAGATAGGCAGGCGAACCGGTCGCAGGCGTGGTCCAACGCGTCGCCAGATCGAGGCCCTCGCGGCCAAAGATGCCGAGCGCGTCCGCCTGGGCCGTAGCGCCATTCATATGGCCTTCCGCGCCCCAGTTGTACTCGGTGATGCCGATTTTGGTGCCGGGATAGTTCGCAGCAACCCACTCCTTCAGACGTGGAATGAGGTAGACGCTGTCAACCGTCGTGCCGATCCAGCTTTCGTCGCGATAGGTGCGGTCCCACAGCGAGTGAGTGGAGCGGTTTCGCAGCCCCTGCATGCTGGAGGAGGTGTCGTCGCTGAACTCGCCGGACTGCGGATACCAGTGGACCGTGCAGACATCCAGCAGCCGTTGCCCGGTGACCTGCTGTCGTTGCCGAAACTGGTCCAGGAGCCACGGCAAGGCATCCTTGTCTCCGTGTGCCATGCGGTCCGGAAGGTTGCTCCAGCCATTCTTTTCGCCCCACTGCAGATCAAAACCGCTGAAGACGAAGCCGGACCAGCCGAATTCCTCCGGCCCGACGCAGAGGGCCGCAGGATCCTCGGCCTTGATCATCTCCGCGTCCTCGATCATGCGATCCCGCAGTTCGTCGAGCGTCGTGCCGGTGGGGTGGACATCCCGATGCGTGTCGTGCCAGATGGCGGGCTCGTTGTCCAGGATGTAGTACTTGAGGCCTTTGGCGGACGCCAAGCCCCACTTCTGGATCATGTGACGCACCCAGCCGCGTTGGAACTCGACGCCCGCTGGGGCATTCGCGTCGGCAGGGTTGTTTCCGGTCACGTATTGGTTGTTCGAGGCCTTTATCCCGTTGCCCGCATCAGGAAACCACTGCCAGTCGCGGTCCGTTTGGGCGCCGTACTTGGCGATAGAGAAGCTGGCCAACTTGGAGCGATTCGCTCCGAGCTTTCCGACCCAGTCCAGCATCGGCACGGTCATCATCGGCATCGCGAGGCCCGTCTTGGTATCGGTGATGAACTTGTCCGCGCGGCCGCCTGGGGTCGGATCATCTTCGGGGATACTCTGAAAATACCAATCGCGACCGCGGTTGTCTGCGTTCTGCTGCCAGTTGTAGCGACTGGTGTTGTTCCCGCCCATGCGGTTGATCGGCGAGTTGAGATCCTTCAGCTGCGCCGGCGTCGCGTAGTTAGTGCCGTAGATTAGCGGGTTGATGGCGCGACGTCCCGAGGCGGCATTCACCGAGATCGTCACCGTCGCCGCCTGTGCGCCTACCGGCGTATCGCGAAGACCCAGACAGGTCAGCGTCAGGGCCGGCGGCAGCAAAAGGAAAAGACGGCGCGAACGGATCATCTGCAAGACCTCACGAGCTTGAAGCAACTCTACCGCAATCAACGGAACCCCAAATAAAAACCGCGTGAGGAGCAAGTCCGATACGTCGGACTTCCGCCTCACGCGAGAGGGAGAGCAAGGTTCCCAACCAGATTGTTCCGCCCTCGAAAGCGCGGTTGGTGTCGTCCAGTAGAACGACCCGCCTCCACTTGTGGTTTAGCGGCGATCCGCCTCAAAGGCGGCTCAGCCGTCCCCCATCGACTCGCAGGGCCGCTCCATCCACGAACGCCGCTTCGTCCGATGCCAGAAACGCGATAGCCGCGGCGACATCTTCAGGCTTCCCGACCTCTGCGGTGTTGATCGTCTCCAGGCCGGACTTGATGTTCGGGTTTTCCCACAGCATCGGCGTGTCTACAGCTCCCGGTAGCAGGGCGTTGACGCGAATGCCCTTCGCTTTTCCCTCGATCGAGGCGGAATTGGTGAAGGACACGACGGCTGCTTTCGCGGCCGCATAAGAGGAGACCAGTGGCGTCGTCTCTACGGCGTGAACGCTGGAGACGTTGACGACGGCGCCTCCCTTCATCTTGAGAAACGCCTGCTTCGTAAAGAAAAACGCTCCCAGGAGATCCACTCGAAGCACCTTCAGCCAGTCTTCTTCGGTGTGCTCTTCCAACGGTTTAAACACCATCACGCCGGCGTTATTCACCACCACGTCCAGACGTCCCCAGCGCGCGAGCGCACCGTCGACCGCCGCGACCACCTGCGCCTCGACCGAGACGTCGCACGAAACACCCCACGCGTCCGGCGCGCCCGCTGTTTTAGTTTCTTCTGCCGCTTTGGTTGCCGCTTCCACATCGCGGCCGGCGATCAGCACCCGCGCGCCCTCACTTCCGAGCCGTCGGGACGTTGCCAACCCAATTCCGCTGGAGCCGCCGGTAACAATCGCGACTTTCCCCTCGAAACGATTCTTCTGGTCCATGGCTCGTGATACCCCCATCGTGAGGAAAGGCCGATACGCTAAGCGCACCGGCCCTTCTCATGGGGAGTTCAGCGATTACGGGCTACAATCGCAGCCCCGCAGAATAGCTGAAGAGCGCGCCGACCCGATCAAAGTCAAACAACGAAACAGTGGCCGCAAACCCGCGCCATTTACCGCGAAGGCCGAGATTCACGTCGCCATTACGGACTTCCGGGATGAACGAGAAGCGTGGATGGCTGAGCGGCACGGCATCCAAAGGCGTGCCGATGCCGATCTCCAGCGCCGCGAACGGTTCATCGCCGTAAATGCCACCGCCATAGCCCAAGCTCGCCTTCACGTCGAACGGCAGGATCGGCAGCAGCTTGCGAAGGTCTTTGCCGGCGACCACGTACCAACTCGCATCGCCGCCGAACTCGCTAAACGCGTCCACAACTCCGACAGCGAGACCGGGGATCAGATCCGTCTCCTTCAGCAGCGCGAATTTTGCGTTGACGGAGAAGTCATCGCCGGCATTGTCGAAATCCAGGAAGCTGACGCCGACTTCCAGCCGGTCGATGGGCCCAAAGAGGACACCGAAACCGTTGTAGCGCGGGTTAAACCCGGCGAAGACCGAAAAGCCTTTGTCGCCGACGGTGTTCGCGTCCGGGGTTTCGAGGAGTCCGGTGGAGCCAATGAAGTTCGGCGTGGCGCCGCTCCCATTGATGATGCCGGGTGCGGCAAAAGCGGGGGCGGTTCCGAGCGCAAGCGCGCACCCGGCAAGCACAGCGAGGCGGCGAAGCATGGAGACAGATCCTTTCTCGCGGTTCAGCCGCGAAGTCCTAAAGGCCGTAGAAGCGGACGGCGTTGTCATGGAAGAGCTTTTTCCGGTCAGCGTAAGAGTAGTCCCGAATGATGGAGTTGAGCGCCGATAGCCACTCCGAATACGACGCGGCAAGCGTGCATACCGGCCAGTCCCCACCGAAAATCACCCGGTCCATCCCAAACGAATTGAGCACGTGCCGGACGATCGGCGCCAGATCGTCCTCCGTCCAATCCCCAGGTTTCGCCGACGCGACGATCCCCGAAACCTTGCAGATCGTATTTGGCTGATCCGCGATACGGGCGAGGTCATACGCCCACTGCGAGCGATCAAGCGCCTGCACGTTGGCATTCCCGCAGTGATCGACGATGAAACGAGTATTCGGGCACTGCTTCACCAGCGCGAGACCATCTGCCAGTTCGCTGGATCGCATGCAGAGGTCGTAGCTCATCCCCAGATCGCCGAGAAGCTGGACGCTCTTCACGAACTGCGGCTCCAGGCACGTCCCCCGCTTCGTTTCCGGCGGATGCAGCACCTGCCGCACGCCCTTGATGTAGCGATTGCCCCGATAACGCCGGATGTATTCCGCGAAACTTGATGAACCCGGCCGTCCGCTGATGACTGCGGCGACTGTCGGGGTCGTGCCGCTCGCGCAGAGATCGATGATGTACTCCGCCTCAGCCACCTGCTGCTCCGGCGTGACGTCGACCTCCATATAGACGGCTTTGACGACATTCAGACCCGCCGTCGCCTTCGCGTAGTCCGAGGGAAGGTAGCTCTTGTCCAAAGGCTTCGCCGTCGCCAGCCAGGGCAGCTTGAACTTGCTCAAGTCCCAAAGGTGCTGGTGACAATCGACGATGGGGATAGCATTCGCGGCCTCCGCTGGATTTTCAACCAGCGCGGCCGCTCCCAAAGCCATCGCTCCCGCACCCGTTACCAATTCTCTCCGCGTCATCGATCCCTCTTGCTTAGCGTGATGGTGGAGCACTTTAGCGGAGTTCGAGGCAATTCCTCTAGCTGCCGCTCGAGCGCAGGCTATCGAGCCGTCGACGTACCTCGGCCTCATGTCCATTGTCGGTCGGCTCGTAGTACGGCTGCGACATCGCGCCGTCGGGAACGTAGGACTGCTCGACGTAACCGCCCGGGAAGTCGTGGGGATACTTGTAGCCCTTGCCGTGACCCAGGTGCTTCGCGCCTTTATAGTGGGCATCGCGCAGATGAACCGGGGCCGGTCCCTGCGGACGGGTACGAAGATCCTCCTGCGCTCGCCCGATCGCTTTGATGACGGCGTTGCTCTTCGGCGCCGTCGCGAGGTAGATTGCCGCCTGAGTCATCGGAATCTGCGCCTCCGGCAGTCCGACGAAATCCAGCGCCTGCGCCGCCGCCGTCGCGACCACCAGCGCCATCGGGTCCGCCATCCCGACGTCTTCCGAGGCGTGGATCACCATCCGGCGGCACAGAAAGCGCGGATCTTCTCCCGCCGCCAACATCCGGTGCAGCCAGTAAACGGCCGCATCCGGATCCGAGCCACGCATTGACTTGATGAAGGCCGAGACGATGTCGTAGTGCTGATCTCCATCCTTGTCGTAAGCCAGCGCCCGGTTCTGGATCGCCTCTTCGGCCAATTCCAGCGTGACGACGCGCCGCCCCGCAGAATCCGGCTCCGTGGCCTGGACCGCCGTCTCCAGCGCGTTCAGCAGGTTCCTAGCATCGCCGTTCGCGACGAGGAGCAGATGGTCTTCCGCGTCCGACGTCAACTCCGCGCCGAGCCCACCCAGGCCGCGCTCCTCGTCCGCCAACGCCCGGCGAATGAGCGCCCGCAGATCGTCCTCTTTCAGCGCCTCGAAACGGAAGAGGCGCGAGCGGGAAAGCAGCGGCGTGTTGACCTCGAAGTATGGGTTCTCCGTCGTCGCGCCGATGAGGATGATGGTGCCGTCCTCGACGTACGGCAGAAACGCGTCTTGCTGGGCCTTGTTGAACCGGTGGATCTCGTCGAGAAATAGGATCGTTTTGCGTCCGGAGGCCTTCTTGCGCTCCTTGGCGGCTTGAAGGGCCTTCCGCACTTCCGGTATGCCGGAGAGGACGGCGCTGAACGTCTCGTAATGCGCTTTGGTGTGCTGCGCGACGAGCATCGCCAGGGTGCTCTTGCCGCAACCCGGCGGCCCCCAGAGCAGCACCGAGCCTAGCTGATCCTTTTCGATCGCCCGCCGCAGCAATGTCCCGGGACCAACGACGTGCTCCTGGCCGACGAACTCGTCCAGCGTGCGAGGACGCATTCGCGCCGCCAGCGGACCCGTGGAGTCGGTGACCGATTCCACCGCGGCGGCGGGAGCCTTTCCGGTCTCGGGATCGTCGTCGAAGAGTGTCGCCATTGCTGGGTGTTGGTCCTCGCGCGGCCGTGATTGGTCAGCGGCGAAAGTGGTGCTGCCTCCACGAACAGTCCGGCCGCCGCGCCGCCAGAATCCTGCGAAGGCGAAAACTGCGGCGGCGGACGAGGGCATCGTCCGCCGCCGCAGTTTCCGCTTTCGCAGGTTTAAGTCGCGCTGGTAACCGTTCGTCCGAAGCGCGCCAGTCCTTTGCGCGACCGGCGGCCCCCCTAGTTTGAGAGACTCACACCAGCGCACGGAAGGGGTTGGCGCTGCCCGCTATGCCGTGTGTCCTTAAGCTTTTGAACCCGTATGGTTAACGGGTGGGACCCCTTTCCAGCCACGCGCGATTCCGACTCGGGCACTTAAGCCCTCCCGGCTGCCACTTGTGACTGACAATTTAAGAGGTCCCTAGAGAGTGAGTGTTGGCTCAAAGCCTCAGATGACATCACGCACACCGCAGGTGAAGCGCCACGAAAAGTGTACCGCGAGTCCTCGCACGGAGTCAGCGCGTTCGAAAACGATAAGGTGACAGGAATATCCGAGTGCGGAAGTCTGGTGACATTCTGCAAGCAAGTCGTCGCTGCGCCGCGTCTGCGAGGCACTGGATTGCCGAGCCGGCGACGGCCGGCTTCGCAGAAAGCCAGGGACGACTTCCAGTCGAGACCGTCCGACCCCTACCAAGCCCCCCGTCGACTCGAACAGCCCGATGTACATTCCCAACCACTTCCGTGTCGACGAAGCCGAGGCGCTCTTCGCGTTCCTCGTTACCTACTCGTTCGCGACGCTCGTCAGCGCCCCAAACGGTTGCCCGTTCGCAACGCACCTCCCATTGCTGACCGATCGCGATCGGAATATGCTGCTTGGACACGTGGCAAAGTCAAACCCGCATTGGCGCTCCTTCGACGGACAAACGGAGTGCCTCGCCATCTTCGCCGGCCCGCACGCCTACATCTCACCCAGTTGGTACGCCACATCGCCCGCCGTGCCGACATGGAACTACGCCGCAGTCCACGTCTATGGCCGCCCTATGCTGGTCGACGGCGAAACGACGGCGGCGATAGTCGATGCCCTGCTCTCCAAATGCGAATCGCCCCGCCCGGAACCGTGGCCGAACGACCTGCCGGCGGACTTCCGCGAGCCGCTGCTCGCGGCCATCGTCGGGTTCGAGATGCCCATCGAGCGCATCGAAGGGAAGTTCAAGCTTGGACAGAATCGCGCGGAGGCGGACCTGCTAGGAGTGATCGCAGCGCTGGCGTCCGGAAGCGCGGACGACCGAGCGATGGCGGAGTTCACCCGGCGGCACCTATACCCGGACGGCGGCGAGCCGGTATGATAGCGTCGGTATGACTGTTCTCGCCCGCGACAACCGCATCTCGGATTCGCACCTGCCGGGCAGTCCGGCCCTGCCGCTCGTCGAGCCGCTGCGGATTGGAAAGCACTCCATCTGGCCGCCGGTGTTGCTCGCGCCGATGGCGGGCGAGACGGGAAGCGTCCTGCGAATCCTCTGCCGCCGTCAGGGCGCCGGACTCGTTTGCACGGAACTGACTTCCAGCGAGGGCCTTTCGCGCAACAGCCGCCGCAGCCTCGAGTTTCTGTCCTGGACCGACGAGGAACGGCCCATCTCCGCCCAAATTTACGGCGCCAACCCCGAAATCATGGCCGAAGCCGCCCGCAAGTGCCGTGACGCCGGCGCGGACATCATCGACATCAACATGGGCTGCTGGGTGCCGAAAGTCGCGAAAACCGGCGCCGGCGCTTCATTGCTGAAAGACCTCAAGCGCGCCGCGGAAGTGATGACCGCCGTCGTGAAAGCAACGGAGTTACCGCTAACGATCAAGACGCGCGTCGGGTGGGACGGTTGCGTCGGCAGCGCGGTGGAGATGGCGAAGGTCGCGCAGGACTGCGGCGTCGCGGCGATCGCGATCCACGGGCGGACTGCCATCCAGGGTTTCACCGGAGTCGCGGACTGGACGCCTATCGCCGAGGCGAAGGCATCGGTCCGGATCCCTGTCATCGGCAACGGCGACGTGCGGACTGCGGCGGATGCGGCGCGCCTCTTCGCGCAGACGGGCTGCGACGCGGTGATGATCGGTCGTCAGGCGCTCGGTTACCCCTGGATCTTTCGCGAAGTCAATGCCCTGCTGCTTGACGGCGTCAATCTGCCTGGTCCTACTCCCCGCGAACGCGTCGAGATGGCGCGGGACCACGCGCGGTTGACCTCTTTCCAGGCTCACGGCTCGAACGCGGCGTCCACGCCGATGCCCGCGTTCGCGCGCGGACAGCTCGGGCACTATATGGCGCGAATTCGGAGCGCGGCGGACGCGCGGCGGCGGATGCACCTCGTCGAGACGCTGGGCGAGGTCGAGACAATCCTGGACCGGCTGTTGGAGCAAAACTGGGATATTGCCGACGTATCCGAACAGAGAGAGACGTCCACCAAGGAGCCCGCGTGCGCGAGCGGCTGACGCGCGAGGAGTGCCTAGCCATCGTCGCCGAGCTGTGCCCGAAGCACGGATTTCGCCGCGCCTGCGATTCCGCGCAAATCGCTCGAGACATGGTCCGTGAACTGCTCGACCTGCGTCCTGAGTTGCCGTTAGCGTCGGATCTGGTGCTGACGCGCGCGATCGATCGCTATGCGGCGGGATTGCTGGACCTGGATTCGCTTTACCGCTGCCGTGTGTTAGCCTATCACATGACGTTTGGCGCTGGAGGCGAGGAGTGGGAGCGCTGGGGCATCGCGGCCGATGTCCGCCCCGGCGGTTTTACGCCGGAGCCGCCGGACCTCGATCCAGAAAGTTTCTTCCAGCAGCCGCCGCCTGGTCCGCCGTGGCGGGATTCGTAACGCATTGTCTTGTTTCTTCCGTCTAGTTTCTAAAGACTTGTAAAGGGGATCGCCTCGATGTATGCCACCCGTTCTCTCTCGCTTGCCCTGCTGACGCTGGCCGTCGCGCTTCCCAGCGCCGCGCTCGCCGCTCCGAAGACGAAGGTCGATCCGGCGCTTCCCGCCTACGTCAGCATCCAGGATCTGCTCGCCGCCTATCGCAAGACGCCGGGCTACGCGAAATATCAGGCCAAGCTCCGCGATCAAGCCAAGGCGTTCGACGAAGAGATGCAGGTCATCGCGCAACTCCGCTACGGCACCGAAGCGGAACGCAAGGAAGGCCTGGCGATCAAAGCCAAACCGAAGCCGGGCGACGATGACTTGAAGCGCTTCGAAGAGCTCAAGAAGAAAACGGAAGCCGTCGACAACGAGCGCGCTGCCCTCTCCCAGAAGGAAAAGCCCTCGGAAGCCGAAACAAAGCGGCTCAGCGAACTCGCGGCGATGAACACCGAAGCCGTCAAGACTCTCAACAAAGAGGGCCTGGATCGCCGCGAATCTCTCCGGAAGATGGAGTCTTCGCTGATGGTCGATGTCGAGAACGAGCTCCTCAAGATGGTTGAGAAGATGGCGAAGGAGTACAAGCTCCCGCAGATCTACGAGCGCCGCGCCCTCCTCTTCGGCGGCCAGGACCTCACCGAAGACGCTATCAGCCGGCTGCCGAAGTAGGCTTTGGGCATCAGGCATTAGGCATTAGGCATTAGGCATTAGGCTTTGGGCGTTACGTGGTTTGACCTAACGCCCAAAGCCTAATGCCTGGTTCCCCGTTACCCGCACACTTCTTCGCGCATCTGAATACCAGCGGCCTGATCGCCTGACCGACGGTCCGCCGGGAGATATCCGATGCGCGCACCCTTTCAACCCACGTCGTTTGCCGTTCTCTTGTTGGTGCTGCTGGCGCAGGCGGCGCTGGCGCAGCAGGTCGTCCGTGATTACGACTTCAAGAATGAACAGCTCAAGGATGCTACGGGCAAGGGCCCAGATCTCAAGAAGCAGATGGGCGTCATCGGCGACGGGAAGTTCACCTTTGCCGCGGGCGATGGGCTAGAAGTCGACAAGGCCGGCGTCACGGACAACTACACGCTGGAAGTCACGGTCAAAGTCGAAGAGATCTCCTCCTGGCGCAAGATCTTCGATTTCAAGAACCAGAACAGCGACAGCGGCCTCTACGTCTACAACGGCCAGCTCCAGTTCTACCCCCAAGAGCCCGGCGGCGAAATCCAGGCCAACACCTCGTACCGCCTTCGCCTGGATCGGGATAAGGCAACCAAAAAGGTCCAGGGCTTCATCAACGGTGTCCGCGCCTTTGACTTCATCGATGCCAACGACGACGCCGTCCTCCAGGACCAAAAGCTCATCCTTTTCATGGACGACGTGACTACGAGCACCGAAATCAGCGGTGGCGTGGTGACGCGGCTGCGGATCTGGGACTCGCCCGGCGGAGAGTAATCGCCGGGTGCGATCCACCAACCGGACAGAATTCAACGCAAATGCCTCGCCCGTAGCGATCAGGGATGTGGAAGCAAGTAGCTGCGAAGAGTAGCGGCACCCGCGTTGAGGCCTGGGTCTCTGGCAGATTTCGCCATTTTTCGTCATTTTTCGCGGTGGGAAAGATTCTGGGTTTTGGGGCGGTCGAGTATGACGGATGTGGTATGAGGTAGGATCCAATCCGTCATACGATTTCGAGACTGGGCGCTTTTTTTGAACAACAACTACCAAGGCGGCTTCCTGTGGGCTTGGGGTGGAGAGAGTTCCGCCACTTAGTCACGTCTGAGGAGCGAAGAATGTGCGTCAAGAGATTCGGGGCGCCGTTCCACAGCTGATTCATCGCGGACGGCTACCTCGGATGCGGTGGCCAGTATCTGCTAGGAAGCGGCGCCTCGAGAGCATCGTGCCTGCCTGCTGATTCTCACCCGCAACCGCGACTCGGGGTAGGTGACTCACGACTTCGCAGGCAATTTCTTGGCTGGGGCAGCGGTCTTGCTGCGTTCGCTGCACGGAGCCTGGGGATGGAAGAGATCGGATCACGTTACCGCCGCCGCGAGTTGCTGCGATTCGGGTTGGCCGCAGCCGGATGGGGCGTATTGGCTGGGTGCGATAACGGATCAACACCTGCTCCCACCGCAAATGGTCCCGCCCCGACAAGCAGCGGCAGCGCCAAAAAGTTCAAGATCGCCACCATCGGCTTCCAGGACGACCAGTTCTTCAAGCTCGCCGAGATGGGCATGCGCGATGCGGCCGGAAAAGCGGACGTCGAGCTCATCCAGGCCAGTAGCGCAGGCTCGACGGACAAGGAAGCCTCGCTGATCGAGAACTATGTGACGCAGCAGGTGAATGCCATCGTCATCGCCGCGGTCAACAAGAAGGCGTCGATCCCCGCGCTGCAGCGGGCGCACGAAGCTGGGGTGAAGATCGTCACCTACGATGCCTCGGTCGACGCGGACTTCCCGTCGGCGAACATCCGGAGCGATCAGATCTCCCTGGGAAAGCAGACCGGGGAAGTCGCGGCGAAGTACATCAAAGAGAAGCTGGGCGGCAAGGCGAAGATCGCGGTCATCACCTACCTATCGCTCCTTCCCGAGATGGCGACGGAGCGCAACAAAGGCTTCCTCGATGAGGTGAAGAAGCTCCCCGCCGTCGAAATCGTCGCCACCAACGATGCCTGGATGGCGGACAAGGCGGTCACCGTTGTCGATGACGTGTTGACGCGGCATCCGGATTTGAACCTCCTGTGGGCCGCTAACGAAGGCGGGACCGTCGGCGCTGTGACCGCTGTCAGGAACGCGGGGAAGGCCGGGAAGGTCGTTGTATTTGGTACGGATGTCAGCGAGCAAATGTGCGGGTTTCTTCTCGATAAGGACAGCGTGCTGCAGGCCGTTACGGGTCAAAAGCCTTTCGAGATCGGGCAGATGGCGGTCGAGACAGCCGTCAAAGTGCTGAGGGGCGAGAACGCTGAAAAGCAAACGCTGCTCGCCGGGCAGCTCTTCAGTCGCGCCAATCCGGACCACGTATCGGAATATCGGGAGTACCTCCAAGGGCTTAGCAAGTGAGCCGGCGCTGGTTGACGCTGCTCGGCCGTTTGCGGATGGAGATCATCCTGGTGGTGCTCTGCGCCGTGCTGGCGCATCAGGTCCCGGTCCTTTCCAGCACATTGGGATCCTAAGCTTAGAATTCCACGTGGACAAGTTGTCGCG